>ENA-OZHZ01000672-OZHZ01000672.1-human-gut-metagenome-genome-assembly--contig:-NODE-672-length-15339-cov-5.730633_pt1 | contig 15339 bp, 8 predicted proteins | sample MGYA00244053_ERZ653699 | MGnify/ENA primary metagenome ERZ653699 (study PRJEB26926, sample SAMN06165200) | human gut metagenome | biome: ENVO:00009003; feature: ENVO:2100002; material: ENVO:00002003...
ACGAGATAGGCTCCGGTCTCGTGGGCTCGGAGATGTGTATAAGAGACAGATTTACGGGTCAGGAAGAGGCGCGAAAGTCCCCCGCTTGATGCTCCACGCGTACACGCTTTCGTTCACGCACCCACGGACGGGGGAAAGGATGACGTTCACCGCGCCGCTGCCGGAGGAGTTTGTGCAAGGGCTGCGGGGGAACGGGGTGGAATGGGAGAAATAACGTTTCCTCACGGAAAGCCGGGGACGTTACAGCGTGTGATAATACTATTTCCATCATGAGAATGCGCCAGAATGGAAATGCACGGGCAGGCGGCACGGATGAATTTGGAAATAGCACAACCGTACAATTGCATAGAAAAGCGCCCTGCTCCGGAGATGTTCCAGAGTAGGGCGCGGTTTTTTGATTCATCACGAAAATCCGGGGAGCGTAATACTATTTCCAAATAAGAACGCGCCAAGATGTGAAGCGAATTTTTTATTCTGGCGAACGGGCGCGAAACGCGGCGCAGCAGCACTACGCTCAGTAGAACGACCGAAAGTCAGAAGGGAAAAGGCGCAAGCAGCTGGCGCGGGTACATTTGGAAAGCGTATTATTCCACAACCTTCGCGCCGGCAGCGATCGCGTCTTCCTTGGTTCTGAAGAACTGCCAAGTGCTTTCCACGGTGGGGGTGATTTCCTTCTGGTCGCGGATGTACTGCGCCAGAATGTTACGCACCTGACCGTTATCGTTGCCCAGCGTATCGCCGGTGTACATATCCGTGAGGCTGTAATCCTCAGGAGTCAGACCAGCCGCCTGCATGAAGCCGGCGCCGCCGGTGAAGCGGTAGTTGTTCATCACCACGGAGAACACCTGATCAGGCGCCACGGGCTGACCCTGATACTGCATGTTCTGGATGCGCTTTCCTTCGGGCGCATAGTAGTGGATTTCGTAGTACAAACCGTAGATTTCATCGGTGTAGTAGCCACCGCCAAGGTAATCGGGGTCCCACGCACTGGTGTAGTTGGTGGTAGCATGCTCCAGCCACAGCCGCAGCTGTTCGCCGGTCATGTTCACGCGATAGAGCCAGTTTTCAAACACGTACAGCTGATACAGCAAACGCATCGGAATGTCGCCCGCAGGAATCAGGTCGCGAACCTCGGCGCCGCTGGTCAGAGGCGCGCAGATGGACAGCTGCGCAGGAACCGCAGACAGCTGCGCCTTGTTCAGCAGATCCATCAGCGCGGTGGGCTGCAGGGAGATGTTCTTATTGGAGAAAGCGCCGGTAGCAGTGCCCAGAGGCTGATCCAGATAAGCCTGCAGCTCCTCGTTGTAGGGAGCCAGCGCCGTGGCAACCTTCTGATTTTCCACCAGGCCTTCCTGATCCGCCAGGAAACGGTAGCCGTTTTCAGCCGTCACAGGGGTCACAGTCTTGGTCGCCGGGTCGTAGGCGAGCTTCATGAAGCCCAGGCCTTCACCGCCGCCGCCCGCCAGCACGGGCACAACCTTGCCCTCGGCATTGAGGATGTCCTCACGGTAGTCGGTGTTATGGAAGTGACCATACACAACCGCGTCAATCCCGGTAGTCAGGTTAATCATTGCGCGAACCTGGTTTTCGTAGTCCGCGGGGTTGTTGCCATCGGTAGAAACAGCGTCTTCCACGCCGGAGTGCGCCACGACAATCACCACGTCGCAGCCCTCCTGCTCGCGCAGGATCGGCACGAAGTGCTCAACCGTGGGGACCAGATTGCGGAAGTCGATGCCCTCATAGTGGGACTCAACCTCCCAAGCGGGGATGTTGGGCGTATCCATGCCGATGACGCCAACCTTCACGCCCTCAAATTCCTTGACGATGTAAGGGACGCCCATCCAGGAATCCCACTCGGTGCCCTTCGCCACAAAGTTGGCGGCGGACATGGGCACGGAATGCTCCTCGCCGTTGTCGGGGCTCATCACATACTCAATCTGACGCTTGAGAATCGGCAGATCGTTGTTGAACTCGTGATTGCCCAAGCACCACATGTCGTAGTCCATCAGGCGCAGCGCCTTCATCATGGGATCGTCCTTTTCAGGCGCGAAGTAGGAGTAGTAATAGGTCATGGCAGAGCCCTGCACGGTATCGCCGCCATCCACCAGAACGACGTTCTTTTCCGTAGCACGAACCTGCTCGATCATGGAAGCGATCATGGACAGACCCACGTTCGGGGAAGGCTCGCCAGTGGCGTAGTTGATGGGCAGCACTTTGCCGTGCACGTCGCTGGTCGCGATGACGGTAATCATGATGGGATCCGCATTCTCTGCGAACGCCGCGCAGCCCACCAGGGGGAGAATCATGGTCAGCGCCAACAGAAGGGATAGGAGCTTCTTCATGATGGGCACCTCTTTTCCTTATTTCCCGCTCGAAGCAGGATTAAAATAATTATATTCCATATTCTTTCGTTTGTAAACAGTGCCGCCAGATGCAGACTTCGCCGCGCCAAGGGGTTGGTTTGTCGGAAAATGAATTTTGCGTCGAATTCAGTTGCAAATGCGGCAGATGAACCAATTGAAAGTCAAGTTTTTTGCAAGCCGTAGGCAGTACGAACACCATTGCCGACAACGAGACAAATTGCGCTGGCGTGGTGACAATAATATATTTTGTATTCTGTAATTTATAGGTGGCAGGCAGAAATCAAAGGTTGTCTCGGTATCTTCTTCTGCGAAATAAAGGGGCGGCGGGGAAACGCGATGGAAGCATCATTCACATATAAAAAACACCGGTGCATTTGACTTTGTTGCGCCGTTGTTTTCTGTTCTTACAGGAATCAATAAGCAAAAACGCCCACCCAAAACAAAAAACCAATAATCAATGAAATAACCGTCAGTGTGGTGAAAAACACACAACATTTCTTTATCGTTCGCAACTGTTGCAGCATACCATAGAAAGTATATTCCAGCCTCTCGTTTTCAGTAAGTCCGGCATCATAAATTCTGAAAAATTCGCCCGTTACAACTCCGTTCACATCTTGATATTCTCGAATGTCGTCGGGAAGCGCTTCACCATTTTTCTTCAATTGCCGAAACTGTTTGTTTTCTTCTTTTGAGCAAGCAATATCCTGCAGGAAGTGCATGTCGAGCCAAATATTTTGCAAGTTTTTCTTCATATCTATTGGTTCTTTTGCCATAATCCTTTTTCCGCCTTTCGATTGTTATAAAAAACAGTCCTGCCCTTCTTAAACCAGAAAGGCAGGACTGCGGGATTTGAATTAGTTCAATTCCGCGAAGTACTTGATGGTGCGAACCATCTGAGAGGTGTAGGAGTTCTCGTTGTCGTACCAAGACACGACCTGCACCTGATAGGTGTCGTCGTCGATCTTCGCGACCATGGTCTGGGTAGCGTCGAACAGGGAGCCATAGCGCATACCGATGACGTCGGAAGACACGATCGGCTCGGTGTTGTAGCCGAAGGACTCGGAGGACTGCGCCTTCATGGCGGCGTTCACGGAGTCAACGGTCACGTCGCTGCCCTTGACAACAGCAACCAGAATGGTGGTGGAGCCGGTGCAGACCGGGACGCGCTGAGCAGAGCCGATCAGCTTCTTGTTCAGTTCCGGGATAACCAGGCCGATCGCCTTCGCAGCGCCGGTGGAGTTCGGAACGATGTTCTGCGCGCCAGCGCGGGCACGACGCAGGTCGCCCTTGCGATGCGGGCCGTCCAGAATCATCTGGTCGCCGGTGTACGCATGAACGGTGGTCATGATGCCGGACACGATCGGATACTTGTCGTTCAGAGCCTTTGCCATGGGCGCGAGGCAGTTGGTGGTGCAGGAAGCAGCAGAGATGATCTGGTCTTCCGCGGTCAGGGTGTCGTTGTTGACGTTGTAGACGATGGTCTTCAGGTCATTGCCAGCGGGGGCAGAGATGACGACCTTCTTCGCGCCAGCCGCGATGTGCGCCATGGACTTTTCCTTGGAGCAGTAGAAGCCGGTGCACTCCAGCACGACGTCCACGCCCAGCTTGCCCCACGGAGCATCCGCCGCGTTCTTTTCGGCATAGATCTTGATTTCCTTGCCGTCCACGATGATGGAATCTTCGGTCGCTTCCACGGTGTGCAGGTTTTCACCGATCTTGCCGCAGTAGGAACCCTGAGCGGTGTCATACTTGAGCAGGTGAGCCAGCATCGCGGGAGAGGTCAGGTCGTTGATCGCGACCACCTCGTAGCCCTCAGCGCCGAACATCTGACGGAACGCCAGACGGCCAATACGGCCAAAGCCATTGATAGCAACTTTCACTGCCATTGGAATATACCTCCTTTAGTCGTTCAAACGGGGTTATACTATTTCCAGATAAGAATGTGCCAAGATGCGCCGCGAATTTTTCACTCTGGCTAACGGGAGTGCAACGCAGCGTAGCAGCGCTACGCTAAGTGGAACGACCGGACGCCTGAGGGGAAAAGACGCAAGCAGCTGGCACAGGCGAATCTGGAAAGAGTATCATTTCCCACCTCATATTCTACCCAATTTGCCGCCATTTTGCAAGAGGTTGCGCAGGATTTCCATCACTTTTGACACTTTTTTGACGTTTTTTTTTGAGAATTCCTCATCCGTTCCCCTCTTCTTCCCAATATGCGCCCCAATTCAGCTCGTTCGTCACATTGAGTTCCTTCAAAATCAGCTTGCCGTTTTCGTCCGTGATGACACTGCCGCCTTCATCATACACCCCATAGGAGACATACCCCGTGCCGCCCTCGCAGGTGATGAGGCTCATGCTGCGGCAATAGTCACCCTCTGTTACCTCGTAATCAGCGGATTCCGACACGCCGACGCCGTAGCGGTACACTGTGCCGTTGACACAGCGGAAGACGATTGTCGGAATGTCGCCCCTCCAGTAGAGGTTGCTGTCCGCGGGTGTCTGCACAACGCTCCATGTGCCGTGATACGGCTGCGCGCCGTCGCTGTCCGAGCCGTAGAATTTCCCGTCCGCGTCCAGCCGGAGATAATTGTCCCAGAACTCGCCGCCCGCCTCCATCTGCCAGCTGCCGACTAACTTCGCCTCTTCATCTGGCAGTTCCACGTCATCAAACACCACGTCACGCTGTGGCACGAAGCCGCGGGTGATTTTGCCGTCTACCGTTGCTTCGACGTACACATACGCCCACTGGTTATCCGGATGGGACAGTGCCGTCAGCTTCGTCCCGGTAGGCAGTTCCACCTGATGATATTCGCTGACGTTTGGGTCGTCGGTCAGATAGGTGTCAAACGCTGTCAGCATCGGCACATGCACAATCTCGTCCGTCGTCGCGTCGCCGTGCTTGCCCAACTGCGCCCAGCCGAATCGGCTCGTCCGCAGGCTGACGCGGTACTCAATCAGCGACCAGTCGCCCACGGTGAGGTACAGCTTATAATCGTCGCCCGTGCTGACGGATGCTTTCCCCTTCGCCGCGCGGTAAGAGGACGTGTCCGGCGCGGAATACACGGCATAGGACTTCTTGCCGCTCTTCTGCCCCGAAACCACCTCCGGATACAAACAGGCGAAGTATTGCAGTCCTTCGCTCGCTTCGTTGATTCGGCGCACGTCGTCCGGCCCGCGTTTCGGCATGTTGTGGATGTTGAAGTCTTCCAGCGTGATTTTGGTCATCCACATGGCGCTGTCCTCGCCCAGCGTCACCCGATAGCCGTAAGATGCTATCCGCTCCACCTTCACATCGCCCATCTGCGCTTCCATCAGCGTGTAAAAGGTTCTCCCCTCATTGTTGTGCGACAGCTCAAAATAGTACCGTTCATCAATATCCGGGTACGCCAATTCAAAGCCGTTCTTCGTGCGTGTGATTTTGGGATAACCCGTTTCTTCCAATTCCGACGGCTGATAGACGGCAGTCGTCGAGAAAATAGCGTCCTTCCAGCCGTCTTTCACCTCATCCACCGCGACCAGTTGATTGTGATAGCGGCTGGTCAGAATCGTGTGGGTCGTGGCGGCTTTTCTGTTGTAATCGCTCACCAAGCCGGTATACTCGTCGTAGTCATGTGTCTGCTCCACCATCGCCAGCAATTGCCCGTTCAGATTCCAGCTGTTTGCAGATGCGGCGGGCAGTGTCACAGCCAGCGTCAAGCACAAAATCAGCAGTATCCGCAGTTTCTTCATATTCTCCACATCTCCTTTTGCTCAATATCCCAAAATACTAAAGAACAGCCGAGCAAACCAGCCGATAATATCATCGGTATACACCCAATCGCCGTCTGCTCCATCCGGCACATAACTCCTGCCTGTTTCGTTGGTCGAAAGGCTCAAATAAATGCTCCAAGCGCCCGGCATGATTTTCTCTTTCTCCACCTGAATCCCATAGCGGGACACCGTGCCGTCCGTTCCGCGCAGGACGATGGTGGGAATGTCGCCCCGCCAGTAGAGATTGCTCCCCACCGGGGTCTGCACGATAGACCAAGTGCCGCTGCACGTCCTCTCGCCATCATCATCCGCGGCGGAAAAATTCCCATCTGCATCCAGCTGGAAATCATCGTACCAGCCGCCGCCGCCTTTGGCGCGCCAATGCCCGACAAACTCCGCCATCAATTCCGGCTGCTCCACATCGTCGAATATCACATCCCGCTGCGGCACAAACCCGTACAGCGTTTCGCCGTCCACTTCCGCTTCGACGTACACATACGCCCAGCCGCAGTAACCCAGCGCCGTCAGTTTCGTTCCGGCGGGCAGTTCCTCCTGATGTGCTTCGCTGACATGCGGGTCATCCGTGAGATAGCTGCCGCACACCGTCTGAATCGGCACATGCCGCCATTCTTGGCGGATTTCCTTGACGCCGTCCTTCCGCACATTTGCAAAGCGCTGCAAGCCGCAAGCCATTTCGTTCATCCGCCGAACATCCGCTGTGCCGCGGGGCATTTGGTGGATATTGAAGTCCGCCAGCGTGACCATTTTCGACCAGACCGCGCCGTCTTCGCCCTGCGTCACCAGATAGCCGAAATTCTCCCGCTTGGCGACCTCCATGTCGCCCATTTTCGCGTAGACAAGCGTGTACATAGGCTGATTCGTGCTGTCATGGCGCAACGCAAAGCGGTAGACTTCCCCCGCTTCCGGATACGCCAGCTCAAAGCCGTCTTCCGTCCGCGTGAGCGTCGGCACGCCATGCCCCTCCGACGGCTGATAGACGGCGTTTGTCGAGACGACGGCACTTTCCCAGCCGTTTTCCTGTTTTGCCGCTGCAATCAGCTGATAATGTGCTCCGCTGGCTATGATGATACGGGCATCTTCGGCATCCGCGCGGCAGTCATCAGCCAGAACGGCGTCATCCGGCGAATTCAGCACGAGGGACAGCACGTTGCCGAGCAATTCGCTCGCGGACGCGGCATTCATCATCAGCGCCATCATCAGCGGCAAAATCAGCAGAATCCACCGTTTCTTCATCGTTCGCAGCTCCTTTGCATTATTGAATCGGCAGCGTCATTTGGCGCACGCTTCCGTCCGCCGTTGCCACCCAATTGCCGTATCTGTCCACCGCGCCATAGGGGACGTAGGTGCATCCGCCCTCCCCGTAGGCAAGATTCATCAGCGGCAGGGTCAGCCCCTCGCCGTCCTCCTCTGTCGTGGACACGATATAGTCCACGCCGACGCGCATTGTCATGCTGTCGCTGTAATTCAGCGCCAGGATGCTTTCTGCCGAAATCCAGAGGTTGTCCTCCCCAGCCATCGGATTCCGCACCACGCACCACGTTCCGCCGTAGGGCTGTGCGCCGTCGTCATTCGAGCAGTAGAAGCGTCCGTCCGCATCCAGCCGGAGATAGAAATAGCCGATTTCGCTACCGGAATACAGATACCAGCTTCCGACATATTTCGCCGCTTCGTCCGGCTGTTCCACATCGTCAATCACCACGTCGCGCCGCGGCACAAACCCGCACATCGGCTTGCCGTCCACCGTCGCTTCTACATAGGCATATGCCCAGTCGTCGCTCACGCCCAGCAGATACCACATCGTCAGCTTCGTCCCGGCGGGCAGTTCCGCCTGATGGTACTCGCTGACGTGCGGATCGTCGGTCAGGTAGGTGTCATACGCCGTCAGCATCGGGATATACAGGCGCTGGCTCTGGGTCGGCTGACCAATCTTTACCCAGCCAAAGCGGCTTGTCCGCAGGCTGACGCGGTATTCAATCAGCGACCAGTCTCCTTCGGTGCAATACAGGCGATACTCATCCCCCGTGCTGAACGACGCTTTGCCCTTCGCCGCGCGGGATGCCTCCGTACTCGGCGCGGTATAGACCGGGTACGACTGCTTGCCGCTTTTCTTCCCCGGAACATTCTGCGCGCCAATCCAGCCCACAGCGTCGTAATTCTCGTACAGCGCCATGCTGCTGTATACATCGCGCATCCGCCGCACGTCGCCCACGCCGCGGCGGGGCATATTGTGGATGTTGAAGTTTTCCAGTGTGACTTCCGTCACCCACATTGCGCTGTCTTCGCCCTGCGTTACCAGATAGCGGTAGGATTCCTGCCGCTCCACCTCCACGCCGCCCATCTTCGCATACGTCAGCGTATACGCCGTTTCGCCCCGGTCATTGCTGATGCGCTCAAAGCGATACAGTTCTTTCACCTTCGGATACGCCAACTCAAAGCCGTTATTGATGCGCGCGAGCTTCGGCTTCCCGGATGTGCTCTGCTCCGACGGCTGATAAACGGCGGTCGTCGAATAAATCACGCCCTCCCAACCGTCTGCGCCCTTTTCCGCCGCAATCAGCTGATTGTGATAGCGGCTCTGCATGATGATGCGCGCGCTATTCTCCTTCCGCGCATAATCATCCGCCAAATGATAATAGTCGTCATAATCATTCGTGTTCGACACAAGCGGCACCAAGGCCTCGGGCAAGCCCCAGCCGTTCGCGGAGGCAACAGGCATTACCATCATCATCAAGGGCAAAATCAGCAGAATCCACCGTTTCTTCATCGCTCTCAGCTCCTTTAGAGGTATTTCCCTACCTAAATAAACGCATCAAGGCGCAATTTCCCTGCGAAGTGCCAAAAATCTTGAAAAATGTTCTGCCAGTTCATTCTGAATCCATCTTTCTATGGTATGATGGCGGACGCAAACGGAAAAGGAGGGATTGAAACCCATGCTACGGATTTTGAAACACCTCAGGTGGAAAGAGTGGCTGCTCGTCGCCGCCTGTGTAGTGCTGATTGTTGGGCAGGTGCAGCTTGACTTAGCCTTGCCTGATTATATGTCGGAAATCACCCGTCTGGTGCAGACGGAAGGCAGCCAGATGAGCGATATCCTGCTCGCAGGAGGCAAGATGCTGCTGTGCGCGCTGGGGTCAATGCTGCTGACGGTCTGCACGACATTCTTTACCGCACAGATTGCATCACGCTTCTCCGCACGGCTGCGCGGCGAAATGTACCGCAAGGTGGTCGGCTTCTCAAGCGAGGAAATCAACCGTTTCTCCACCGCCAGCCTGATTACCCGCACGACCAACGACATTTCGCAATTGCAGATGTTCTTTTCCTTCGGGATGCAGTCGCTGATTAAAGCGCCGATTATGGCGTTCATTGCCGTGGGCAAAATCAGCACGAAGAGCTGGGAATGGTCGCTGCTGACAGGCGGCGTGATTGCGTTCGTGTGTGTGCTGCTGGTGTTCATCATGCTCTACGCCGTGCCGCGCATGAAGAAAATGCAGACGCTGACGGACAACCTAAACCGCATCACGCGTGAGAACCTGACGGGCTTGCAGGTCGTCCGCGCCTACAACGCGGAAAACTATCAGGAGGGCAAATTCGCCAAGGCAAACGAGGAAATGACCCGCAACAGCCAGCAGGCGAACATCGCCATGTCCGTCATGAATCCGGGCATGAATCTGGCGATGAACGGCTTGACGCTGGGCATTTACTGGATCGGTGCGGCGCTCATCAGTGCGATTGCGGTCACGTCGCCCGCCGCGATGATGGAACGCATTGGGTTGTTCTCGGACATGGTGGTCTTTATGCAGTACGCGATGCAGGTCATCATGGCATTCCTGATGCTGGTGATGATTTTCGTCATGCTGCCGCGCGTGACCGTTTCCGCGGGCCGCGTCAATGAGGTGCTGGACACGAAGGCGCGCATTGTGGACGGCAAGGAAACGCAGGGCAAGCCCGGAATGAAGGGCGAAATCGAGTTCCGCGACGTGTCCTTCCGCTATCCCGATGCCGACGGCGACACCATCCACCACATCTCCTTCACCGCACATCACGGACAGACGGTTGCCCTCATCGGCGCAACTGGCTGCGGCAAGAGCAGCATCATCAACCTGATTCCGCGCCTGTATGACGCAACAAGCGGGCAGGTGCTGGTAGACGGCGTGGACGTGCGTGACTACACGCAGGACGCCCTGCGCAGCAAGATTGGCTTTGTGCCGCAGAAGGCGTTCCTGTTCGCCGGCACGGTCAGCAGCAACGTCGGCTACGGCGAGGACAATGCGTCGGGCGCTGCCATCCGCAAGGCGGTTGCTATCGCGCAGGCGGCGGAATTTGTCGAATCCCCGGAGGTCGGGTATTCCGGCACAGTCGCGCAGGGCGGCTCGAACTTCTCCGGCGGGCAGAAGCAGCGTTTGTCCATTGCCCGCGCAGTGGCGCGCGACCCGGAAATCCTCGTCTTTGACGACTCTTTCTCCGCGCTGGACTACAAGACCGACCATGCATTGCGTCAGGCGCTCCGCGAACAGACCAGCGGCACGACGAACATCATCGTCGCACAGCGCATCGGTACGATTCGCGACGCGGACTGCATCCTCGTCATTGAGGACGGCGCGATTGTCGGCAAGGGCACGCACCGCGAGCTGATGGAAAGCTGCAAGGTCTATCAGGAAATCGCGTATTCTCAGCTGTCAAAGGAGGAACTTGCGTCATGAGTGAAACGAAACGCCGTCCGGGTGGTCATCCCGGAATGCGCGGGCCGGGCGTACCGGGCGAAAAGGCGAAGGACTTCCGCGGTTCGCTGGGGAAGCTCATCCGCCACTGCAAGCCCTTCTATCCGGTCATTTGCATCGCGATTCTGGGCGACTTGGCGGGCGTCATTATCCGCCTGATCGGCCCGAACAAAATCAGCGAAATCACCAACCTGATTACCGCCGGGCTGCGCGGCGAGATTGACATGCCCGCCATCCAGAAAATCTGCATCACGCTGATAATTCTCTATGTCGTCGGCGCGCTGCTGAGTTTTATGACGGGACTGGTGATGACCGTCGTCACGCAGAAGGTCAACCGGGGCTTGCGCGACGGCATATCCCACAAAATCAACCGCCTGCCGGTCAGCTACTTCCAGTCCACCTCCACCGGCGACGTGCTCTCCCGCGTCACCAACGATGTGGACACCATCGGCCAGACGCTGCAGAACAGCCTGACCAGCCTTGTCTCCGCCGTGACGATGTTCATCGGCAGCATCGTCATGATGCTCTCAACGAACTGGGTCATGGCGCTGACGGCGATTGTGTCGTCGATGCTGGGCTTCGGGCTGATGCGGGGCATCATGAGCCGCTCGCAGAAGTACTTCGTCGCGCGCCAGCGGTGGCTGGGCGACCTGAACGGCCATATTGAAGAAATCTACACAGGGCACAATGTCGTTCGCCTCTTCGGCGCAGAGCAGCGCGAACAGCAGGCGTTCGACCGCATCAACGGCAAGATGCAGGAGACGGACTGGAAGAGCCAGTTCATGTCCGGCCTGATGATGCCGCTGATGGGCTTCATCGGCAATTTCGCGTATGTGGCGGTGTGCGTCGTCGGCGCGGTGCTGGCGATGAACGGCACGATTACCTTCGGCGTGATTGTCGCCTTCATGATGTATGTGCGCCTGTTCACCTCGCCCCTGAGCCAGCTTGCACAGGCGGCGACGAACCTGCAATCCGCGGCGGCGGCGGCAGAGCGCGTCTTTGAATTCCTCGAAGCGAAGGAAATGCCCGACGAATCCCACCTGCCCGCGCAGACGAAAACCGTCCGCGGCGAAGTGGCGTTCGACCACGTCCGTTTCGGCTACACACCGGACAAAATCATCATTCACGACTTCTCCGAGCATGTGCAGCCGGGTCAGAAGGTCGCCATCGTCGGCCCGACTGGCGCGGGCAAAACCACGATGGTCAATCTGCTGATGAAGTTCTATCCGCTGGGCGGCGGCGAAATTCGCATTGACGGCGTGCCGCTGTCGCAGATGACGCGCGAGCATGTGCACGACCTCTTCGGCATGGTCTTGCAGGACACTTGGCTCTTCGAGGGCAGCATCCGCGACAACCTCTGCTACGGCAAGGAGGGTATTACGGACGAGCAGCTTGACCAAGTGACCCGCGCAACGGGGCTGTACCACCTTATCCACACCTTGCCGGAGGGTTACGACACCCAGCTGTCCGACAAATTGAACCTCTCCGCCGGACAGAAGCAGCTGATGACGATCGCCCGCGCGATGATTGAAAACGCGCCGATGCTGATTCTCGACGAAGCGACGTCCTCCGTCGATACACGCACAGAAATGCTGATTCAGCAGGCGATGGACACGCTGACAAAGGGGCGTACCTCGTTCGTCATTGCGCACCGCCTTTCCACCATCAAAAACGCGGACAAGATTCTGGTCATGCGCCACGGCGACATCATCGAATCCGGCACGCACGAGGAGCTGCTGCAAAAAGGCGGCTTCTACGCCGAGCTGTACAACTCGCAGTTCGAGCAGGCGTAACACATTTTCCAACTGCATAACAACCCCGGCAGCACACAAGGACGATTGTCCAGCGGCTGCCGGGGCTTTTCTATTGCGGCAGGATACGCTCTCCGTTTTTTCCCTGCAATGAAAAAGACCAGCATCGAGAGAAAACCTTCTCCCATGCTGGTCGGTCGCGCCCATTTGGCGCGACAATGTTGAGTTGGTCAAAAGAGCAGCTTGGGGGCGCGTCTGCGGACGCGCAAAGTTACTGGCAGGGACGCTTCGCTGCCTGCGCCTTTGTTGAGCGCGTTTGACATACCAGTCGTCCGCGGAACAGTTGGGGCGTTGCCCCAAGCCCCAGCAGGGGCGCCGCCCCTGCACCCTGCAAGGGGGAATTTCCCCCTTGACCCCTTTCGCGCGATTGAGTTGGTCGCTTTTCCCATACTCCTTCCGCGTGTTTATCCGATTATTTTGCTTCCTGCCCTAAATTTTTCCGTGCGGCGGAAAGCATCAGCTTCACGCGATTGAGCTGATTCACCTCACTCGCGCCGGGGTCAAAGTCCACCGCGCAGATATTCGCCTGCGGATACTTCTTCCTTAACTGCTTGATAACCCCTTTGCCCACCACATGGTTCGGCAGGCACGCAAACGGCTGAATACACACAATATTCGGCACGCCTGTCAGCAGCAGTTCCGCCATTTCACCCGTCAGGAACCACCCTTCGCCGTACTGGTTCCCCTGCGAAAGGAACGGGTCGGAAAGCTCCGCAATCTGCTCAATATGCATCGGCGGTTCAAAGCGCTTGGACTTTTCCAAAGCCTTCAACGCGGGGCGCCGCAGCGCGCGAATGCCCTTCACGCCCAGTACCGCGCTCGCCTCGCTTGTCCAGCCCTTGCCCAGATACTCGTGTTTGAACTTGCCGTTGTAAACGGAGTAGTTCATGAAGTCCATCAGGTCAGGCACAACGGCTTCCGCGCCCTCTTCTTCCAGCAAATCGACCAGATGGTTATTCGCCACGGGCATATACTTCACCAGAATTTCGCCGACGATGCCCACACGCGGCTTCTTCATGTCCTCGTGAATCGGCAGATGGTCAAAGTCGTCCACTAACTGCTGGCAGATGTCGCCGTAGCGTCCCGTGCCGTTCACCAGATGGTCGATGATCTTCTGCGACCATGTTTCCGCCAGCCGGTTGGCGCTGCCCGCCTCGATTTCGTAGGGGCGCACCCGATACAGGCAGCGCATCAGCAAATCGCCGAAAACAATCGCCTGCGCCGCGCCGATGAGCATCGGCAGGGTGAAGTGGAAGCCCTCGTTCGTTTCCATGCCGTTGGCGTTAATGGAGATAACCGGGATATGCCCCAGCCCGGCTTTCGCCAGCGCGCGGCGGATGAAACCGACGTAGTTGCTTGCGCGGCAGCAGCCGCCCGTCTGCGTCATAGCAAGGGCAAGGCGATCGGTGTCGTACTTGCCGGACAGCACGGCTTCCATCATCTGCCCCGCCCTGATCTTTTCAAGCGGTGTCCCGTCCGACTTCATCTGCTGCCATCTTTCCATATGCTTATCCCTGTCCGTGACCAGTCTGTTGAATGCTTTTACAAATCCCTTTTCCAGGTCTGCATTATCCACATAGGCATTCGTGCATGCCACTTTCCCGTCTTTCCTGTGGTTCTTGCACTGCCACTGTACGATTCCCCTTGAGCTCCATGAATGTCTCGTGAACAGGCTTTTGCATTCCCCGCAGAACACCTTCTCACAGAACGGCATACAGTCCGCACCGTAACTGTACCTGTCCGTGCCGTGCGATTCCATGAACTTTTCCCTACGGTCGAATTCTTCCTGTACCGCATTCCATGTCTGCTTATCTATGATCCCCTTATGGCTGTCCTTTACATAAACCTGTGCGATCTCACCGTTATTTCTGACCTGTCTCTTGGTAAGGAAGTCTGCCGTATAGGTCTTCTGCAGAAGTGCATCACCCATGTGCTTTTCCTGTTTTAGAATCCCTGTGACCGTGCTTGGATACCATTTTGTCTGCCCCAGACATCCCGGAACTTTCTCTTCCGTCAGTTCCTTTGCAATCTGTGCCGGATTGATTCCGATAAGGAAGTCCCTGTATATCCTTCTCACTGTCTTTGCCTGTTCCTTATTGATGACAAGCTTCCCGTTCTCATCCTTATCGTATCCGAGGAACTTGAATGTGTTGAGATGCATCTCACCGTTCTTGAATTTCGTGCGGATGCCCCATTTACAGTTTTCTGAAATGTTTCTCGATTCATCCTGTGCAAGGGAGCTTAAGATGGTGAACAGAAGCTCTCCCGTGGAATCCAGCGTGTTGATGTTTTCCTTCTCAAATATGATGCCGATCCCCAAGTTCTTTAATTTTCTGGAATATGCCAGGCAGTCCTGCGTGTTCCTTGCAAAACGACTGATGGATTTTGTTATGACAAGGTCTATCTTACCGTCCTCGCAGTCTGCGATCATCTTTTTGAACTGTTCCCTTTTCTTTGTATTCGTACCGGAAATTCCCTCATCTGCATAAATGCCGGCCATTTCATAATTCTCATGCTCGTTGATATATTTTGTATAATACTCGACCTGTGCCTCAAAACTATGGAGCTGGTCTTCCTGATCCGTTGACACACGGCAGTAGGCTGCCACCCTTATCTTCTTTTCCTGTACCGCCTTATGCCCTGTCCGCACCTTTTGGCTTCTTGCTGGTATAACTG
>ENA-OZHZ01000688-OZHZ01000688.1-human-gut-metagenome-genome-assembly--contig:-NODE-688-length-15148-cov-5.173259_pt1 | contig 15148 bp, 9 predicted proteins | sample MGYA00244053_ERZ653699 | MGnify/ENA primary metagenome ERZ653699 (study PRJEB26926, sample SAMN06165200) | human gut metagenome | biome: ENVO:00009003; feature: ENVO:2100002; material: ENVO:00002003...
AACCAATTTAAAATCTTAACTTCAATTTTCTTCTTCTGGATAAATTCAATACCCAGTTCGATAATCATAACACCTGCGAAAATAATAAGTGCCGTTGGAAGGGACCTCACTAATGTCCATATTCCATCCCATATTTCCATTGTGATATAACTCACTATCATTCCTCCATAAATTCATATTTATCTCGCTGATTTAGACGTATTATACCATATTTTTGTGAATTTTTCAATACCCACTTCGATTACACTCGCAACTTAATGACTTCTTGAATACTTCCCGAAAAAGAAAACTGCCATCAGTAAAGACAGCAGTTCCTTTTCGGCTGGTATGCTATTAGGAATACACAATATCGTTCAATACAATCTCATCTGCACAGGCTCGGATATTGTTCATCAATCCGACCCATCTCATCATATCCTCCGCTTTCAGTTGTTCCGTCACACCTTGTTTTTTTGCCATTTCCTTTATTAGATACTCCGCCATATTACACGCCAAAGTATCAATATCAGCAAGGTGTTCATACAACTTACCGCTTGTAAGCAGATTAAAATATAAGGCTTTCTTGTGTTCCCTTAAATATCTTTCCCTCATTCTTCCGTATTTCGTGAGAACAGGGGGTTGTTCTATCGTCAAGCAGGGATAGTAATAATCTCCGATGAGTTCGTACTGGATACCAGTTCTTTCGTCTGTAATAAATCTTTGCATTCTGATTTCTCCTTTTGCTTCTTGTGATAAAATTCCAAAGATTTTTCGTTGTGATTTTGCTTTTGACATTCTTCGGAACAGAATTTCTGCTGACTGTGTGCAGGCCAGTAGGTACTGCCACACACAGCACATACACGCTGACGATAATAATGATTTCCTTTTTCTGCTTCTCTGTCGGCTTTTGTCTTGTCCTGCCTTGCCTGATAGCAACAGTCCTTTGAACAGAAAATCTGTCGGTTGCTTGTAGGGATAAATTCTTTTTGGCAATGAGGACATACCTTTGACTTGACGATTTCTCCACCGTTTTCAGCGAGTTTTTTCGCCTTTCGCTTCTCTCGGTAGGCTTTTTCACGCTCACGCTGTTTTGCCAATCGCTCCATTTCTATCTGTTCTTCCTGTGCCTTTATTTCAGCAAGTTCTTCTTCTGTATAGGCAATATCGACCTGCCCGACATAGTTGAAATAAATATCAACCTTTTGTGTCCTTGCTTTTCCCACACCCTCTGCTTCATATACCACAATCTTGTCAATAAGTTCAGCAAACATCAAATCGGAAATTTCTGTCGGCTCTTTGCACTTGCGAATTAAAGAAATGAAATGCTTAATATCAACCGTATTTGTCTTTTCTTCGGTCAGTTCCTTTTCCATTTCCTCAATCTTCGTTTCCAGTTCAGCCTGTTCATCATCGTACTGCTTCATCAGTTGCTTATACTGTCTTTCGGGCAGTAATCCCGAAACAAGATTTTCATACAGACCACGAATAAGTTTGGAAAGTTCATCGTATCGCTTCTGAAAACGGAGCAATTCCGATTTATTGTGCTTTGGCTTTTCTGTCTGCTTCTCATTCCATAACGCTTGAAGCTCCTTTGCAAAGGCTTCTTCGTCATTCAGGACAAATCTTGATAATCGTTTGACAGCCGATAATATCAAGGCTTCAACACTATCAGCACTAATCGAATGGGCAGTACAAGCGTTTACTCTGCTTGCATACCCGCCGCAACGGTAAGAATACTGCACCGAACGGTCTTTTTTGCTGTAATGCGTTTGCAGGGTCATTCTTCTGCCACAATCCGCACAGTACAGATAACCGCTTAAACGATTGCTATGCGTACCTTTTGCCGCTGTCCTGTTCGCTCGTTTCTTTCGCTTCTGAACGCTGTCCCAAAGTTCCTGCGAGATGATAGGCTCGTGCGTATTATAAAATACATACTGTTCATCTTCATCGGTATTCTTTCTTTTGTGCAGTTTGAAATTGGTGCTGACCGATTTACGCAAAACAGTATGACCGAGATATTCCTGTCTGCTTAAAATCGCTCTTATGGTTGACATTCCCCAAAGATACGGGTCTGAAAACTTTGTTCCGTTATACTGTTCGGGGTGATATTCCTTTGCGTGTGCAGCCGGAATTAAAACCTTTTCTTCGGTAAGCAATTCAGCGATTGCTCTCGGACTTTTGCCCTCGTTGGCAAGCAAAAAGATACGCTTTACCACCTCAGAAGCCACAGGGTCAACGACAAGCGTTTGTTTGTCGGTTGCTAATCGGTTATACCCATAGGGAATAGAACCGCTGCAACGCTTTCCGTCTTTCATACGGGCATCAAACACAGCCTTGATTTTATTACTTGTGTCTTTGGCGTACCACTCGTTCATTATATTCAAAAACGGGGCAAAGTCATTATCAGAAGCATTATCGCTGTCAATACTGTTGTTTATTGCAAGAAAGCGGACATCTTTCTGTGGAAACAGAACTTCCGTATAAAAGCCGACTTGCAGATAATTTCGCCCCAATCGGCTCATATCCTTAACAATAATCGTTGCGACATTTCCTGCTTCTACTTCTTTAATCAACTCTTGAAAACTCGGACGATTGAAATTCACACCCGAAAAACCATCGTCAGTAAAATGGCGGATATTCGTAAAGCCATTTCTTCGGGCGTAATCTTCCAAGTATTGCTTTTGGTTGGTGATTGAATTTGACTCACCATTGAGGTCATCATCTCTTGATAAACGCTCATAGAGTGCTGTAATCTTTGAAGTCCTTGACATTCTCTTATCCTCCTTTCTTTATGTAATCTGATTTAGCATTACAGGGATTACTCCCTCTGCTAATAGGAGAAAATAGGGGTGCAAAGCGGAACTGTTTTTCAAGAAAATTAAAAGATTTTTTTGAAGTTCCAAAACCGATTTTGATAGCCTATTTTCAATTTAGGAACGCATTATTTATCGTCCTACTAAATTATATCCTTCCGGGGACAGCTCGATGGCGGTGACGGTTTCCCCATAGTTCGCCGCCCAGCTATCGAAGTGCTGTAAGCCCTGCTCCTCCAACGCCGACATCTGCAAGTAACGCTGGATGGTGTAAAGCTCCACCATGCTGTTGGAAATGGGGGTGCCGGTGGCAAAGACAATGCCGCGCCCTCCGGTGATCTCGTCGAGGTAGCGGCACTTCATAAAGAGGTCTGAGCTTTTCTGCGCCTCAGTCTGGGCGATGCCTCCCACATTCCGCATTTTCGTGTACAAAAAGAGGTTCTTAAAATAGTGCGACTCGTCAATGAAGATACGGTCAACGCCCAATTCCTCAAAGGTGACCACATCGTCCTTGCGGCTCTGGTCGTTCAGCTTGTCGATCTTGGCTTGCAGGCCCTTCTTGGTTTTCTCCATCTGCTTAATGGTAAACCGTTCAGCGTTTGCCTCCTTTGCCTCACGGATTCCCAACATGATCTCGTCGATCTGCTGCTCCAGAATGGCCCTCTGACGCTCTACGCTCATGGGGATCTTCTCAAACTGGCTATGGCCGATGATGACGGCGTCGTAGTCGCCGGTGGCGATGCGCCCACAGAATTTCTTGCGGTTTTTGGTCTCAAAATCCTTACGGGTAGCAACAAGGATATTTGCCGCCGGATAGAGCTGCAAAAACTCAGTGGCCCACTGCTCTGTCAGGTGGTTGGGCACCACAAAGAGAGATTTTTGACACAGGCCCAGCCGCTTTGACTCCATCGCCGCCGCGACCATTTCAAATGTCTTACCGGCGCCCACTACATGGGCAAGCAGGGTATTTCCACCGTACAAAATGTGCGCGATGGCGTTGACCTGGTGCTTGCGGAGTGTGATCTCCGGGTTCATGCCGCTGAAATTGATGTGGCTACCATCATACTCACGGGGACGGTTGGAATTGAACAGGATATTGTAGGTTTTGCAGATAGCCTCGCGCCGGTCAGGGTCTTTCCAGATCCACTCGGCAAAAGCGTCTTTAATGAGTTCCTGCTTGCTCTGGGCGATGGCGGTTTCCTTCTTGTTGAGGACAGCGGTTTTCCTGCCATCGGCATCGTACACATAATCAAAAATGCGGACATCCTTCAGATTCAGGGTGTCCTCAATGATCTCATAGGCGTTGATGCGCTTGGTGCCGTAGGTGCTGATGGCCTTCACATTGCCGCGATCCTTGCTCTTGCCCTCGATGCGCCATTCGCCGGTGATGCCGGAATAGTGGACCTTCATGCCCCATTGCACGCTGCGTGGTGTTCCCAGCGTTTCAAAGATAAACCGGCGGACATAGTCGGTGTCTAACCATGTAGCGCCCAGCCGCACAGAGATCTCGCTGGCAGTGAGGTCGGTGGGCTGTACCCGTGCCAATGCCTCGGCGTTGATCTGATACTGCGGGTCCTGTTCCGCCTTGCCTTGGGCAACTGCCAATTTCTGACGCACATTGCCGGAAAGATACTCGTCCGCAGGCAGGTACTTTTCATTTATGCCCTCGGCGTAGTCAGGGTTGAGAAACACCACGCCGGTCAGCTCGGCAAACAGCGTTTCTTCATCTTTGCCGGTGAGTTTGCTCATGTATTCCATATCCACATGGGCCTTTTCGCCAATGGACAGCGCCAGCGCCTCCACCGCCGTGTCCACCTTTTCAGCAGGTTTGTGGCTGCGAATGGTGCGCTTGGTGAACAGGTCTGCCTTGCGTTTCAAGTTCCGGTCCTCGTCCAGAATTTCCAGTGAACACAGCAGGAAATAGGAGCTGTCCTGATCGAAGGCAATGGCGTTGCCGCGGGAGTTGATGAGTCCGTATTTGCGGGTGAAGGCGTCGTAGAGGGTATTCAGCTTGGCTTGCTGCGCCTTGATTTCTTCATCGGGATAGTCCTCAGTTTGATATTCCAGCAGCGTTCGCACGCAGTCCCGCAGCTCGATCATGCCGCGGATTCTGCTCTCTGCCGTCTTGGATACCTCCACCGGATTCATGCGGCTGTTTTCCCGATAATAGATCTGACCGTCCACCAGTGTATAGGAGAAGTTGCGGACGGCAGGATCGGCCTCAACGGAATGATCCTCGCCCTCCAGTTCTTCCTCCCGGTCATAGGCGGTGATCTCGCCGTGGAGATTCTGAACGGCCTCCGCCAGCAGTGCTTCCAACGGCTGCTCCGGGTACGGCTCACAGGTGGGCGTGGGGCCGAACGGCCCGGACACCATCTTCATCTCGCCCAGCACCATGTCGGGGTGGTCGATGAAATAACTGTTCATCTGGATGCCGTTTTCATCGGTGGCGAGATGCACCCATTCGGGTTCTATATCCACCATTCGTTCCCGCTTTTGGAGGAACAGAATGTCTGAAACCACCTCCGTACCTGCCGCGGCCTTGAACGCATTGTTGGGTAGCCGAATCGCCCCCAGCAGTTCCGCTCGCTGCGCGATGTATTTTCGTGCGCTGGCGGTGCGCTTGTCCATGGTGAAGCTGGAGGTCACAACGGCGATAACGCCGCCCGGTCTGACCTGATCCAGCGCTTTGGCCACGAAATACTCATGGATGGGAAAATTCAGCCGGTCATAGCGTTTGTCCGGCACATGGAACTGGCCGAAGGGGACATTGCCGATGGCAACATCGAAGAAATTGTCCGGGAAGGCGGTTTTCTCATAGCCCTGCACCGCAATACTGCTTTTCTGATAAAGCTGGCGGGCGATGCGGCCGGAGAGATCGTCCAGCTCCACGCCGTACAGCTTGCTGCCGCTCATGTTTTCCGGCAGCATACCGAGAAAATTACCGATGCCGCAGGACGGCTCCAAGATGTTCCCCTGTGTGAAGCCCATCTGCCCCAAGGCGGCATAGATGCCGCGGATGACCACAGGCGGCGTAAAGAACGCCGTCAGCGTGGATTCGCGGGCGGCGGCGTATTCGGCGTCCGTCAGCAGGTCTTTCAACTCATTGTAGCGTGGGTTCTTTTCGTCAAAGAAATCGGCCAGTCCGCCCCAACCCACATACTGTGCCAGCACCGCCTGTTCCTCCGCTGTGGCGCTGCGGTTCTCCGCCTCCACGGTTTTCAGGGTACGGATCGCGTCCAGATTGCGCTGAAAACGCTCCAGCGGTGCGCCCTCTCCGATGTGGTCATCGGTGATGCGGTAGTTCCGGCCATCCGCGTCCAGCGGATAGGCAAGCGCGTTTTGCTTTTTCTTTTTCGGCGGGGTAAGCGCCGCAGGCGGCTCGTCCGTCTGCGGCTGCGGTGGGGCCAGCGCAGCGGGGTCCGCCTGCTCCACAATTTTCCGAACAAAGGAGATCGGTTCCGTGCGGAAGATGGGAAAGCCGACCTTTTGGACAAAGGTGATGTCTTGAAAGTTGACAACGCCGTGCGCGGTATCCACGCGATCCACAAGGAAGGTCCTGCCGTCGATTTCAAAAAGTGTTTCGCCGGGAACAAGATTCTGTGCAGCAAATTCCTCATCGGTGAGGGTAGCTGGTGTAGACAGTTCGTCCGGCTTCATTGTGCCAGTATCCGACTCTCCTTGCGTCGGTGCTGCCGTATCTGGTGCTGTCTGTACTGCTGTGTTTTGTTCTACCGCCTTTACAAGCTGTGCATCATGCCGGCGGTTGAACAGGCTGAAAGTGCCGTCCACATACTCCGAAAGCCGATCCTTTGCGCGGCGGACGGAATCATAGAAACGGTCACTCTCGTCCGTCCCATCCAGCCGGGAAGTCAGTGCCGCCAGCATATCCGCAGTCTTGCCCTTATCTTGCAGCTGCTCCTCGATCATGGGAAGCGCATCGTAATAATCCGCACCCTTGGGATAGGGACGCGGAACATCGTCCGGCGCATTGTAAAAACCGTTATAGACGATTCGGGCCAACTGCCCACGCTCATATTCCGGGATTTTGGCGATAGCATCCTCACCAGGGAAGCGTTTCTGCGCGATCAGGCGCTCATACTCCTTGACCACATTGGGGATGGTCAGATGGACGGTATCATATTTCTTGGAATGGTAGTCCCGTTCGTAGTCCAGCCCTTTGTAAGTCTTGGTGTATCCATACCCGGCGCGGGCTCCGCCGCTGTACTCACCAAAGCTACCCTTGATGAACTTCTGGCGTTCCTCCGGCGTGTGGGGATAGCAGAAATGGGAGTAGATCGTTAGGCGGCTTTCCGTGCCTTCATTCAAAAAGTGCTGGTCAATCTCGTCCTGCGTGATGAACCTTTTGCATTGGCGCAGGAAATCAGGCTGGGCGTTAAAGTGCCGCTCCGGGTAGGGCAGACCATCCAGCACAACACCGATCCGGTGGGTGTTGTAAGCGGATAGTCGCCAGTGCATAATGTCGCGGTCTTGGGCATAAGCGTCAAGGAAAGTGTGATATTCTTGTGCCAGAATTTGCAGCCCACCCTCTGTCTTTGCAAACGCCACCATATCCTCGTCCAGTTCCGGGTAGCCCTTTCGCTGGTCATGGATGGTCAAAGTCTGCGGGAATAGGCCCTGCCCGCGGCCTTCTTCATTCAGGTCACGGGCTGTCATCAGGAGGGCATCCATCGCTTCGTGCAGCACCTTGTCCGGAGCCTGCGCCAGCTCGGACGCGGAGAGATAAGTCCCCGCCTCCAGCAGTTCCAGAATCCGCGCCGACGCCTGCTCCCATGTGACCACGGTTTTGCTGTACCCGGTGCGGACGCTGTCGCCTTGGGCGAGGCGGATGCCATCCTCCAGAAACCATACGGCGTATTTGCGGCCTTCGTATTCAATGCCGCGCCCGTTCGCCCTACCGAACTCCCGGCGCAGAAATGATATATTTTCCGATTCTGGCCGCTCCCGCATATAAAATACGGCGATGCGCTCCGCACTGTTGGGTTCGTTTCCGCCTGTGCAGAGGGCCAGATCAATGACCTCCTGCGGCACCGTGCGGGCCGGGGCCAGAATGCCGGATGGCGCGTCTGCCGGAGTCTCGTACACCGGGGCGTTGCCGCCCATGTCGAATAGGGCAAGCTGCTCCGCGACGATTGGGGCATTTTGCAGCCCCAGCTTGATTTTATACTCGCCCCGCTCGATCAGGCCCTCGGTCATCTCGGTGATGACCGACCATGAAAAAACGGACTCCGAGGTGCGGGAGAGGTAGCTGCCCTCCCACATCAAAAGTCCGTCTTTCTCGGCATGGTAGCCTGTCCGAACACCGTCGGTCAGGACTTCCACCCATATATCGTTGTAGCTGTTTTTGAGAAATTCCGTCCGTTCTGCAAGATTCTTGTGCGCTTGAAAATATTCAAAAATCTCCTGTCGCTTGTGCTTGCGCCCGCCGTCGTCCAGCAGATTCGCTTCAATGAGGTGCATATCCAGAAAGGCGGGCAGTTCTGCGGTATTTTGCCGCACGTCATCATGTTCCTGTGCAAAGGACGCAGCCTGCTCCTGTGCTTTTTCGTCCGGGTAATCGCCATAGACCCGGAGGCATTGGCGCGTTTCGGCATCATAGACGGCAGCGCCGTCGTATGCAAAACCATCTTCCTCCATCGTACCGGCAACATAGCCCTGCGCTGCGGCCTCCGCTTCTTCCAGCGTTTGATAGTCCAGCTTATCGTCAAAGCCGTTTTCGAAATGGTGGTAGACAGCGACCTGATAGGGCTTGAACGGGCTATGGTCTGCTGCGTTTGCCAGCTTCGCATAAGTTTCCTCTAAAAGCTCCTGATGCAGCCGGTTATAGAAGGCTGGCATATCAAAGTAGAGCTTTGCAAGCTGCAAATCGCCGCTTTCGTTGACAATGCGCCGGATTGCGTCTGCCCCTTCCATAATGGCATTTTCACGATCTGAATTGCGGCAGGCATTGACAAATGCTGTGTCTTTTACCAATGCAGCAGCAACCGTTTGCTTGTACTGCTCGAACAGTTCTTTTATGGTTGGTTGTGCCGCATCTATAACAGCAGAGGCAGGAAGCTCGTCACTTCCTGCCTCTGTGGGTTCTTCGGTTGTCAGGCGTAGATCAGGTCGGTCAGCACCAGTTCCTCCGCGCTGTGCCGGAGATTGTTCATCAGGCCCGTCCAGCGCAGGGGATCGGTCGCTTTCAGTTCCTCCGTCACGCCCTCGGCTCTCGCCATCTGCGCCACGGCCTGCTCCACCATCTTCTGCGCGGTCTGCTCGATCTCCGAGAGATGCTCCGTCAGCTTGCCACTGGTCTTGAGGTTGGTGTAAAGCACTCTGCGGTGCTTCTTCAGGTACGCTCTCCGCAGTTCCGCGTACTTGCCCAGATGCACCTCCGGCGTCTGCGGCATCAGCAGGTTCGGCACCTGAAAGCCATCCTGCATCCTGTAAGTGATCTCCATACTGTTTGCTCCTTTCTCGGCCTGTTTCGTGTTGTTCTGTGTGGTCATCATATCTGCTTTTTTCACGGTTTGCAAAAAACTGATCCCGCTGTGCCTGCATGACTGTGCGGCTGATCTCCCGCAGCCCCATCTCCGCGATGTCGCTGGTGGCGATGCCAAGGGCATTGATGGTGGGCGGCGTGTTGAATTCATAAACGTGGGCAAACTCATCGGGCGAAAAATAATCGTCTGCCCGCAGGCCCAGCCGTGTCATCAGCATATATGCCACGCTGACCTCCAGCGCATCCCGATAGAAAACCTCTAAATTGAGGTCGTCCAGTTCCTCCAGCAGGCTGTCCTCCCGGCACTCCCGCAGGTCTTGCAGGTAGTCTGTGATGTTGTCCGCCACGGCATTGTGGCAGGCAGAGCGCATGGCGTCTGCCAGATTTTCTTTTTCGGCAAGGTTGCCGAAGGTGGCCTCCAGCGTTTCGATGACCTCCGGCTCAAAGGCCGGGTGCATCGTCCAGATGGGCAGTGGGCGGGCAAAGCGGGACGCATGGGTATCGGACACATCAAAATAGAGCTTCAGGCAGTTTTGCCCGTCATCACCAAATACGGCGATGCTCTTGGCCCCGCGATTCACCCAGCGGCCAAACTGACGGTTCCAGCGCTCCATCTCAAGGACCGCCGTGGCGTCCGGGCGCTGGGCGTAGATCAGAATTTGATCATCGAAGGGGCATTTGTAATTGTAGCAGGCCGCGCGGAGAAAGCCCGTCCAGCTCTGATAGCTGCCGGTGACGCTCTGCACGGTCTGGTCATACAGCTCGGTAATGAGCTGAAATTTGGTAGGCAAGTTGGCACCTCCTTATCGCTCCGGCTCTGATTTCTTTTTGTTATGTGACCGGTTATTTTTCTTCTGTTCGGCACATACCTTTTCAAAATTTTCGCGCCGGTAGCAGTAGATATAAGAATTATAATCGCCTTTAACCGGTGTACAGCGGAGCATATACACATACCGCTTTGTTTTTACCATGAAACCGCAGGAGGGAAGCAGCGCACCCTTGATGGCGCAGATCCGCTCATACCGGTTGCAGTAGCGGTTCATGCTGTCAAAGTCCCGCAGCGGGGAGTCCGGCTGTTCCCGCAGCCAGTTTACGGTACGGTCAATATCAGCCTTAAACTCCGGTGTGTTCAGCCTGTCTGCCTGGTGAGGCCACCATGTTGTGTAGAACTGCTTGCCGCTGCCAAAATCACCACGCAGGTGTCCCACACAGCCCGCAGACTTGTCCTGATCCTCACTGCGGGAGAAATAGAGAGCGTGCAGCGCAGGCTCATTGACGCTGTAAAAGTCAATGACATCCTTATCACTGGCGGGATATTTCTCCTGAAATTCCGCAAGGGTGCGACACTCACCATCCAGAAAGGAAAGGCTGTCATTCTCCATTGGAATCCACCCATCAATGGGAAGCTGGAATGGCTCACGGGTGAGAACGGTGCCATAGAAGTTGACCATGAGACTCCGTGACAGTTCTATCGGCTCACCCCAATCTGCATCGCCATGGCGCAGCTCGTAGCGATATACGCCTTCTGGTACGGTGGCTCGGTCAATGCGGCATTCTGTAAACAATGCCGGTCGGTCAAAAATCGTGACCTCCTGATAGGTCACCTTCTGTGCGTCATAGCTCATCTGGCTTCACCTCGTTCTTTGTGTTTCTTTTGTGTCCTCTGCTGCATCAAAAACTCCGGCACTTCCTTGAAACCAACGCTATCCGTGTAGTAGGCGGTTTTCTTTCCACCTTGCTTCAGTACCACGATGTCGCTTACAGACAGGGAGTGCATCCGACGGGCAAAGGGGCGGGAATCCCTGTTGTGCTTTGCCCACAGATCCTCCAGCGAATTTTCCTTTGCGTACATGCCGGCGTAAGAACGCTGATAATCAGCGTTCTGGAGTTTTCCCTTTGCCTCTGCATAAGGCCGGAAACAGTAGTCTACATCAGCGATTGCAGGGATTTGATAGATTTCATAGGTGCCGATCTCGGCGCTGATTTTCGGCGTTCTGGGAACATAGGTGTTGCCGCTGCGTTCCTGCATTTCTGCAAACTCGCAAATATGATAGGCGGAGTTGCCGATGCAGACATGGCAATCGTCAATGTACTTGCAAGGGAAAACCATCTTTTCACCGTCAAAGCGGGTAATGACGATGCTTTCCCCATCTTTGATAGTAAAGAGCGTATGATATTCGCTGTCGATGAAGCGAATATCACGCTTGTCTTTGTCGGGATTTGGAAAGGCGAACACGCCCATGATGTTTACCGGCTCACGGTCACTCATCGTGCTTCACCTCGTTCTTTTGTGGATTTTTTCACCTGCGGCTCCGGCATGGGAATGACGGTCAAACGTTCACCCATCTTAATAAAGGCTTCCGGGCAATGAAATAACTTTTTATATTTCTCCATCAGTGCAGGTGCTAAGGACGTAAAATTAGATTCCCCAAGGCCGACAACCAGAAAAGGCCCCGCCACAATATCATAAATATCGTTATCCTCATCCCGGAGCGCGCGGTTCAACGGCAAACCGTTCAGCTTTCCTTCTTCGTTTACAATCAGAGCCACAGGATCTTCATACGGGTATACGGCTTCGATATAGCCGCCAACCGCTCGCTGCAATGCCTCAAGATCATTTTCAATTTCAATGTGTTTGGGTTTCTCCCCTGGCTTAACGTACAAAACTGTCATCTTTTCTTTTGTGATGTTTATCGGTTCACGGTCACTCATCGTGCTTCACCCCGATCCTTAAGTTTCTTTTTTTGCCGTTGCTGTTCCTTTTCCAATTCCTCCAGCGTTTTCGGCGGTTTGCCATCAAAGGAGATCAGAACATTTTGCTTCGGTGTGCCTTGCAGCATGGTTTCCAACTCGCTGCACTCCTGCTTTTGCTTTTCTGTCATAGTGCCGTCCTTTCCAGAAGATAGAAAAACAGAGATTTGAGCATCTTCTGCCGCAAATCTCTGTTCCAATCGTTCTACTGTCCAATTCTGTTTGAATTGCCCCAAAGGGTTATGCCCGAATTGGGCGATGGCCCGCTGATCCATATCGCGGAGCCTTTTCCATAATTCAGGGTGGTGATGCCGCAGCTTTCGCAATTCGTTGATTCGCTGGAGGGGGCAGCACCAGCAGGAACAGCGGTGGTAGATCTCATATAGTCCACTCCAATCATAACCACGGTCGTAACATATTTTCAAAGCCTCTGCTTCGGTGATACCCCAGTCCACCAACGGATACTGCTCGTTCTTGATCCGTTTCGGCTCATCTGCCGCGATACCGACATAGTGGAGAGCCTGATACTCGCCCTTGAGCCGATTGACCTCCTTGCTGATAAGATGGGTTTTAAGCTGTCCCGTACACCATCGTACCTTAGCACCGGGCCAGCCGTTGCCATAGAGCGAAACGCCCAGCCGTTGCCGGTTTTCGATGGAAGATGGCCTTTGCTTTTCTTCCTCGAACATCAGGTATTCAAAGCCTTTTGGGTGACGGAGCATGGTGATGTGGATACCACGCTCCCGATAAAGGTAGTCATCCACCTTGCTGATATGGTCATACATTTCCGGAAATTCCATGCCCGTATCTGCCCAAAGGACCGTGTTTATGGGCAAACCTCGTTCAATCATCAGCAAGAGCATAGCCGTGCTGTCCTTGCCGCCTGAGAGGGACACTGCATGAAAAATCTGCTTGTTGAATGAAATCGCCTCCAATTTGCTCATGAAAAAAGCCGCCTGTCTCGGCGGCTGCAATGCAAAACGGCACGGGAAACCGTGCCGTTTTCATTGAAATCTTCTGTTCCGACAGGCAGCGTAGATTCGCAGTCATTCTATGACTTCACGCTCCATTCGCAAATACTTTTCGCGCAGATACCATGCCTGTTCAGGACTGATGATCCGGTTTACCTCCGCGCTATTGATGTCGCTTTGCAGAGAACAATAATCGCAATCCCAGAGATAATATTCTTCACCACGATCCAGCTTATCCCATGCGCTGACCATAGCTTGGATTGACTCCTGCAAAAACTCCGGCAAATTCTGTTCCCAATCACTGTGACCATCGGTATTGTCTTTTCTATCGTCTTGCAAAGCCACTTGCGGCACCTCACTTTTCGTTGATGCCCGTATCATAGCAACACACCAGTCCGATGTCAACAAATGCCCCGGCAGAAGTATTATCGACTCATTTCTTGCTGCCGCTTGCGGTGCCAGCCCTCCAGCAGCTTGATAATGACATCTTCCATCTGCTTTGGGGTGTAGCTGGCGGGGAAGTATTTTTGCAGACGGTCGTTGCGGATGGTGACCTTGCGTTCCAGCGGCTTTTCCTCCCGCATGATGAGGTCGATGATGTTATTTTCCAGCTTACCCTCGCCGCTGAGCTGCTTGAGCCGTTGGGCCTGTCCCAACGACGGGGATACCTCATCGCGCTCCATGACCAGCAGGAGGTAGGTCTGTTCTTTTTCGGACAGGTGGGAGAGAAAATCCGCTGCGGGAACGAACTTGAGCGTTCCTGCGTCCACTGCGTCTAATAGCGGGGGGATCAGCTTATTCAGGCGCACATATCGCTGCACCTGCTTGCGGCTTTCGTCTGCCTGTTCAGCCAAAATGTCTACCGATGCTTTTCCACGAAAATCTTGGCCAACTTGGCCAGAATTTTTTGAGGGCCGCCCGGCTTGTCGCTTCATGGCGTCCAGCTTCAGCTTGTAGGCTTTGGCTTTCTCGCTGGGCAGTAAGTCCTCACGGTTGATGTTGTAGTCCACGACCAAAATGTCCGCTTCCTCGTCGCTGTAATTGCGGACGAGGACGGGGCGGGTATCCAGCCCCACGGCTTTCGCGCAGTAATCGCGCCGGTGGCCGGAAATGATCTCATACCCGCCAGTGTCGCGGGGGCGAACGATCAGCGGCTCAGCGATACCGATATGCTCAATGCTGTCCATGAGCCGCACCAAATCGGGTGTGGGACGGTCGATGGTGTACGGCTGGCGGGAGTATGGGAAAACCTCTGCGGCCGGGACGATCTGAATCCGCTCCTGTCGGTCGGCTTCACGCTCTGCGTCCGTTTTGAACAGGTCATCGTACCGGGTCAGCTCGATGCCGCTTAATTTGCTTGCCAAGGCTCAGCACCTCCCTCGTCAGATTTTCATACGCCAGCGCCGCCTTGCCGCTGCGGTCATGGTCGTAAATGCTTTTGTTTTCCACGCTGATCTCCGCCGCCTTGATGGAACGGGGAATTTCGCTTGCGAACACATGACCGCCGTATGTCTTGCGGACAAGTGCGTTGATCTCCCGTGCCAATGTGGTGCGGCTATCCACCATCGTCATCACAATGCCGTCCACCTCCAGCTTCGGGTTGAGCTGCCGCTTGACACGGCTGATGGTTCGCAAAAGCTGTTCCAGCCCTTTGGCCGGAAGATACTGCGCCTGCACGGGGATGATCACGCTGTCCGCCGCAGTCAGGGCGTTGATGGTCAGCATACCGAGGGACGGCATACAGTCGATGAGCGCGTAGTCATAGCGGTCTGCCACCGTGGACAGATATTGCCGCAGTACCGTTTCACGGCTCATGGTGTTGACCAGCGTAACCTCCAACGCCGATAGTTCAATATTGGCGGGGACAAGGTGGACGCCGGACGGGTGGTGCAGAATGCCCTCGTTGGGGGCGATGGGCTGCTCCGCGATGATCTTCTCCATCAGGGTGGAGAGCGTGGGGGATAATTCGTCGGGCTGCGACCAGCCCAACATCTGCGTGAGGTTGCCTTGTGCATCGGCGTCGATCAACAGGACTTTTTTACCTTGCCGAGAAAGACCAATGCCGAGGCTGGCGGCTGTGGTGGTCTTACCCACGCCGCCCTTCTGATTTGCCAGTGCGATTGTTTTCA
>ENA-OZHZ01000698-OZHZ01000698.1-human-gut-metagenome-genome-assembly--contig:-NODE-698-length-15071-cov-5.043487_pt1 | contig 15071 bp, 10 predicted proteins | sample MGYA00244053_ERZ653699 | MGnify/ENA primary metagenome ERZ653699 (study PRJEB26926, sample SAMN06165200) | human gut metagenome | biome: ENVO:00009003; feature: ENVO:2100002; material: ENVO:00002003...
ATTTTGCTGGCCTCTTTGAACAGGTCGCGGACACGGGACGCGCCCACGCCCACGAACATCTCCACAAAGTCAGAACCGGAAATGGAGAAGAACGGCACGCCCGCTTCGCCCGCAACCGCCTTTGCCAGCAGGGTTTTGCCCGTGCCGGGCGGGCCGATGAGCAGCACGCCCTTGGGGATGCGCGCGCCCATGTCGATGTACGCCTTGGGGTTGCGCAGGAAGTCCACCATTTCCTTGAGTTCTTCCTTCTCTTCCTCCGCGCCCGCGACGTCGGCGAACGTCACCTTGTTCTTGTTCGGGTCATGGATGCGCGCCCGGCTTCTGCCGAAGTTCATCACCTTGCCGTTGCCGCCGGTCTGCGCGCGCATAATCAGCCAGAACATCACGCCGCAGAGCACCAGCGAAATTGCCAGTGGAATCAAATCATACCACCACGGGGTGGTCAGCGGCTGACGGTAGATGATGGTGAACGGCAAATCCTTGACGGACACCTCATCCAGCGGCTTATTAAGCTTCGCCGCCTGCATTTGCCGCGCGGTGACGATGAAATCAGCGCCGATGGTGGTTTCAAAATCGTAGTTCTTGTCAGGGAAATCCGCGTCGGCGACCGTTGTTGTTGTCGTCACGCCCACCAGCGACGTGCCGCGGATGGCGACGGAGCGAACCTGCCCCTCCTCAATCATCGTCAGCAGCTGGGGATAGGTGATGCGGCGGTCACGGATATTGCTGCCAAAGCCGTTGGTGAACAGCATCGAAATGGTGAGCACCATCAGCAGCAGAACCGCGACGTAGCCGAACATCCCGCGAGACTTCTTCAATGCGAGCATCCTCCTTCCGTTCCAGCGCCATCCGCCTGCTGCGGCGTATACCCATATAGACGAATGACGTGTGCGGAAAAATCCATCTTTACAAAAATTTTATCTTTATTTGGGGAAGAATCGGCTGATTTATTCGCGCGCCGCGCCGTACACGCGGCTGTCCAGCACGCCGATGTCCGGCAGATTGCGGTACTTCTCGGCGAAATCCAGCCCGTAGCCGACGACGAACTCATCCGGAATCTTGAAGCAGTGGTAATCCACCGTCAGGTTGTGTTCGGGATTGCGGCGGTCGGGCTTGTCCAGCAGCGTCGCAATGCGGATGGAGGACGCGCCGCGGCCCATCAAATACTTGCCGAGGTAGAACAGCGTGTTGCCGCTGTCCACAATGTCCTCCACAATCAGTACGTCGCGCCCCTTGATGGACACGGACAGGTCTTTCTCCAGATTGACCACGCCGGAGGACTTGGTGGAGTTGCGATAGCTCGACAGCGCCATGAAATCCAGCGTCACGGGCAAATCGACTTCGCGGATGAGGTCGGAGAAGAAGACGCTCGCGCCCTTCAAAATGCAGACCATCACCAGATCGCGTCCCTGATAGTCGTGGGTGATTTCCCGTCCCAGCTGGGCAACGGCTTTCTGGATGTCCTCACGCTTGACGAGAATCTTCGTCATGTCTTGATACAGCTTGGCATTGGTGTCCATCGTGTTGTCCTCCTAATATTATATGTGAGTATCAGTTGCTCTTGTCTTCGCGCAGGGGTGCGCCGCACACCTTGCACTGCTCCAGGTTTTTGTACGGTTCGTCGTCAATCTGCGTCCACTTGAAGGATGCCGTCAGCGGGCGATACCGCTGATTGATGGACGCGCAGTTCGGGTCGATGTGGTAATACGTTCCGCCGTTTTGGTTATAGTAGAGAATCAAGTCCGGATGGCTGGTGTTCAGCACGGGCTGGGTGGCAAGGGCGTTGGTCGGGGTGGCGGTGCTTTCCTGCTCGTTGCTTTGCAGCGTCGCGGGGTCAACGTACCACACGCCGTCCTCCTTGACCATGCGCACCTTCCACAGGTAGACGCTTTCGCCCAGGGTGTTGTTCTTGTTGATGACGGCGCGCACCGTCACCATGCGGGCGATGTCGTTCGATGTGCCCGTGATGGCCGTGAAATCCCAGCTGACGGGCGTGCGGTTGGTCAGCACCTCGCCGAAGAGCTTCTGCGTCACCGCGTCCGTGCCGCCCTTGATGCTGCTGCGCCACGACGGGGCCGTCAGGTTGACCATTTGGCTGATGGCGTTGTTCTTCCACAGCGTGAAGAAGGAATGCAGCTGCGCGTAGCACTCCTCGGAGTCATCCACAGGCGTCGCGGTGGGCGTGGGCGAGGGATTGGGCGTGTCCGTCGCGGTCAGGTTGACATCGAGGTTATTGCCCGATGTACTCCCCTGCTGCATCTGACCGGACTGATTCGGCTGCGCGGGGTTCTGATTGTCCGCCGCGTTCGTCGCCAGTGCGCTGACGAGGCAGACGACCGCCGCCGACGCCAGCAAAAGCGACAGCACCAGCCGCGCGTTAGGCGTAACCAGCTCGCGGAGCCACATCGCGGCGATGCTCGCCACCGCGCCGACGAGGACGACCCACTTCACCGCTGTCCACGCAAAGACCATGCTTAAAATGAAGAGAATCGGCAGCACGCCGAACATCAATACTTTTGCAATCGTATCCCACGGAATTTCCCTGTGCGCCGCCGGCTGCACCCGGAAGCCGCTGCGCCCCGACGTCGGGTACACGCGCTGACCGTCGGGGGTGTACTGCGCGTACTGCTGCTCCGGCGGCAAATCCGTTTCCTGCGGATTCTGCTGGCTGTAACCCTGCTGATTGTACGCCGGATTCGGCTGCTGGTATCCCTGCTGCTCGTAGGGCTGCTGATACCCGCCGGGCTGCACAAACCCCTGCTGGTCATACGGCTGCTGCTGATAAGGCTGTTGACCGTATGGCTGCTGATAGCCCTGCTGCCCATACGGCTGCTGATAACCCTGCTGACCGTATGGCTGCTGGTATTCCTGCTGACCATAGGGCTGCTGATAACCCTGCTGACCATAGGGCTGCTGGTATCCCTGCTGACCATAGGGCTGCTGATAGTCCGCATACCCCTGCTGCCCATAGCCGTTTTGCGGCGCGTAGCCCTGACCATAGGCATCATTGGGCGCGTAGCCGCCATTCGGGGCATAGCCCTGCGCCGGCGGATAATTGCCCTGCGAAAAACCGGGCTGCTGAGGATTCTGTCCGGCGTCCCCGGCGCCATCATAGGGTGGACGGCTGTTGCTCATCCGGCTTCCTTTCCTTTCTTCCGCGCGATTGTGCGCGAAGTTCCCTGCCGCGCCTGCGGACGGAGGAATTGCACCCTCCCGCGCGCGGACTTTCACGCAAGCGCCTGAATCGCGCTTTACATGATAACGCATCTTACAGTATAGCACAAAAAAATGGCTTGTAAATAAGAAATCGGAAAAATTCACGGTTTGTTCGCCTGTAAGATGGAAAGGATTCCACTTCCGTGCGATTTTTATTCCGCATTCCGAATTCCAATTTCCGAATTTGCCCCCTTGCAAAACGTCCCAACCTATGGTAAGATAGAGCGTGCCGACGAAAGTCAGCGAAATATTGGAAGCGATGACCGGGAAACAGTAGCGCGTGCAAGTCCCCTTCCTATTTCCAAATGAGAATGTGCCAAGATGCGAAGCGAATTTTTTCTGCTGGCTAACGGGAGTGAAACGCAGCGTAGCAGCGCTACGCTAAGTGGAACGAGCGGACGCCAGAAGGAAAAAGGCGCGAGCAGATGGCACAGGCGAATGCAGGAAATAGGATATCAGAGAGCCGCCGGGTGGTGCGAGGCGGCAGGGCGCACGGCGTGAACCTTCATCCCGTGAGTTTTTCGGCGTGGGCAGCCTTATCGCCTATCAAGCGGCGGCAGCGGGATTTTTTCCTTTGCCGCAAGACGAGTGGTACCGCGGATTCAGTCCGTCTCATCAAACGATGGGACGGGCTTTTTTCATCCAACTGTAAGGAGGAACATCCGGAATGAACGAGAAGATCGAAGCCCTGAAAAGCAGCTTTGATTCCGAGCTGAAGAAGATCGCCAACATGGTGGATCTGGAAGCCCTGCGCGTGAATTACCTCGGCCGCAAGGGCAAAGTGACCGACGCGCTCAAAGGCATGGGCGGCTTGACCGACGAGCAGAAAAAGACCGTCGGGCGCGAGACGAACGAGCTGAAAACCGCCATCACCGTCGCCTTGGCGGAAAAGCTGGAGGCGCTCAAGGCGCAGGAATTGCAGCGCGAAATCAACGCCCTGCCCGAATTTGACATCTCCATGCCGCCGGACATGACCCGCGGGTCGTATCACCCGATTACGCTGGTGCAGCGCCAGTGCGAGCAGGTGTTCAAGTCGATGGGCTTCACGGTGGAGGATTACGCTGAGGTCGTGACGGACTACGAGTGCTTCGAGAGCCTGAACATTCCGAAGTTCCACCCCGCGCGCGACATGCAGGACACCTATTATCTGGACAACGGGCAGCTGCTCAAAACGCAGACCTCCGCCGCCCAGAACGCCATCTACCGCCGCTACCGCGACGCGCTGGTCGACGGTGGCGTGCCGATTAAGGCGATTTTCCCCGGCCGCTGCTTCCGCAACGAGGCGACCGACGCCTGCCATGAGAACACGTTCTTCCAGATGGAAGGTATCATGGTGGACAAGGACATTTCCATCGCGAACCTGATCTACTTCATGAAAACGATGCTGAGCGAGGTGTTCCGCAAGGACATCAAAGTCCGCCTGCGTCCGGGCTTCTTCCCGTTCGTTGAGCCGGGCTTTGAGCTGGATATTTCCTGCCTCATCTGCGGCGGCACGGGCTGCCCGTCGTGCAAGCATTCCGGCTGGCTGGAGCTGTGCCCCTGCGGCATGATTCACCCCGAAGTATTGAAAGCCGGCGGCATCGACCCGGAGCAGTACACCGGCTTCGCGTTCGGCTTGGGCATGACGCGCCTTGCCATGATGAAGTACGGCGTGAAGGACATTCGCGACCTGAACAGCGGCAGCCTGACGCGCTTGGCGCAGTTCACGGACGACGAGTAATGCGGAGGAAAGACGAACATGCTGATCTCAATGAACTGGATTTCCGACTTCGTTGACCTGACGGGTCTTGACAAAATGGCGCTGATTCGCCAGTTCTCCCTGTCCACGGCGGAAGTTGAGAATGAGATTTTCCACAAGGGCGCGGATTTGTCCGGCGTTGTCGCCGCGCAGATCGTCAGCGTAGAGAATCACCCCGAATCCCACAAGCTGCACCTGCTGAAGGTGGACGCGGGCGACGGGCAGCTGACCGACGTGGTCTGCGGCGCGCCGAACGTGCAGCTGGGCATGAAAACCGCGTTCGCCAAGGTGGGCGCGCAGCTGGGCGACATCACCATCAGCCCGCGCAAGCTCGCCGGGTACACGTCCTACGGCATGTGCTGCTCGGAGAAGGAAATCGGCATCAGCGACGACAATTCCGGCATCATGGTCATCCCGGAGGATGTTCCCTGCGGCACGGACTTGAAGGCGCTCTACCCCATCGACGACATCATCTTCGAGGTGGACAACAAGTCCCTGACGAACCGCCCCGACCTGTGGGGGCACTACGGCATGGCGCGCGAGTTCTCCACCCTGTCCGGCCGTCCGCTGAAAGCCCTGCCCGTGGCGGATTTGACCGCGTACAGCGACCTGCCCGCCATCGACATGAAGATTGAAGACCCGCTGTGCCAGCGCTACTCCTGCCTGCGGGTGGAGAACATCAACCGCCACGTCAGCCCGATGGCGATGCGTATCCGCCTGAACTACTGCGGTATGCGCGACATCAACTTCCTCGCCGACCTGACGAACTACCTGATGCTGGAAATGGGGCAGCCGATGCACGCCTTCGACAGCCGCAAGGTGGAGAAAATCCGCATCCGCCGCTTCCCGGAGAGCTTCACCTTCCAGACGCTGGACAAGGTGGAGCGCACCATCGACCCGAACACGCTGATGATCTGCAACGGCGACAAGCCGGTTGCCATCGCGGGCATCATGGGCGGTCTGGACAGCGAAATCGTCGATGACACGACGAGCCTGACGCTGGAATCCGCCACGTTCGACGCGGCGTCCGTCCGCAAGAGCAGCGTCCGCCTCGCCCACCGCACCGACGCCTCCGCCCGCTACGAAAAGAGCCTTGACCCGGAAATGACGACCGTCGCCATCGCCCGTTTCGTCAAGCTTTTGCAGGAATACGACCCGGAAATGCGCGTCACCTCCCGCCTGACCGACGAGTACGCCTTCCACTATCCGAAGGTGCAATTGTCCTTTGACAAGGCGTTTGTTGACCGCTACACCGGCATCAACATCTCCTCCGACGAAATCATGCACACGCTGACTTCGCTGGGCTTCGGCATGACGCGGGACGGCGATTCCTTCACCGCGGACGTCCCCTCCTGGCGCGCGACGAAGGACGTAACCATCAAGGCGGACATCATCGAGGAAATCACCCGCATCTACGGCTACGACAACTTCGACCTGCACACGGCGGAATCCCCGCTCTACCCGGTTCGCATGTCCACCGAAAAGACGGTCGAGGACAAATTGAAGGACATCCTCGTCAAGCGCTATTCGCTGCACGAGGTGCATTCCTACATCTGGCAGTACGCCGACGACTACAAGAAGCTCGGCATTGCCGTCGAGGACAACGTGAAGCTGCTCAACGCCTCCAACCCCAACATCGAGACGCTGCGCCGCTCCATGATTCCCACCCAGCTGTGCCAGGTGAAGGTCAACACGGGCTATGCGCCGTCGTTCGGCATCTTTGAAATCGGTCACGTCATCGACGGCGTGGACGAGAACAAGCTGGCGAAGGAGCACAAGAAGCTGTGCGTGACGCTCTTCAGCAAGGTCGATAACGTGGAAACGCTGTATTTCCGCCTGCGCGACATGCTGTGCGTCGCCGTGAGCGACATCCTGCACAAGGATTTGTCTTTCCACGCAATGACCGCGACCCACTCCTATGAGCATCCGAAGAACCTGAACGCCATCGTGCTGGACGGCGTTGAACTCGGTGAAATCGGCGTGGCGCACCCGGTTGTCGGCAAGAACATCGACAAGAAGGCGGCAATTGTGTTTGCCGAAATCGACATGGAAGCGCTTGCGTCCATCGCGCCCGCGCCCATCGTCTACCGTGAGCCGTCCCGCTTCCCCGGCATGGAGCAGGATTTGACCTTCGTGGTCAATCGCTGCCAGCCGATTCTGGACGCGGTGAAGGCGGAGAACTCCCCGCTGGTGCAGAAGGTGACCGTGCTGGGCACATACAGCGACATCACCGGCAAAACCATCACGATTCGCCTCTCCTTCTCGCACCCGGAGCGCACGCTCACCCGCGACGAAGTGCAGGCGGTTGTTGACGGCGTGGTTGCGCGGCTGAAGGGTCAAGGGATTGAATTGAAGAAGTAACTTCCTCTATATATACATCTTTCTTCCTCCGAAACGCGGCTGTGTTTCGGAGGTTTTTTCGGTTCTTCACGGAATCTTGGGGGAAGAGCAGCTTGGGGGCGCGTCTGCGGACGCGCAAAGTTACTGGCAGGGACGCTTCGCTACCTGCACCTTTGTTGGCGACTTCCTTGGGATTGGTCGGACGAGGGACACAACCCCTGTGAAGATCGGCAGCTACGAAATCGACATCAAATCCGGCTGGAAAAGCTACGAGCCAAGCAAAGAAGGATACGAATACTACCATTACGGCAGCGGCGCGACGTTCCTGATGCTGGGCGCTTATCCTGTGGAAGATATACCCAGTTCCAGCATTCTCCAGCGTGCAATGCTAAAGCAGGTATTGGCATCCGTCAGTTCCGGCATTCTCAGCAGCGGAAACTCCTTGAGCGACGACGATTATATCTCTCTGGACAACGACCGCGGTACCGGCATCTACTGCGTTGCGCCCATGCTGGGGCACGATGTTGTAATTTGGACGTACTATTCGGCAGACGCTCCGACGGAAATTCTCTGCGCCATCTATGCCGATTTTAATGACCTTGGCGATGGTGTTGACCTGCTGACCGTGATTGCACGCAGCGCGCACACGGCCGCCTCCGCCGCGCCGGCTGCCTCTGCCGCGCCGACTCAGTCCTCCGATTCCTACACCATTGATTACAAAACCGCGGCGGCTTTTGAGGCTGCGCTGAACAGCGGCAAAAACGTCGTCGGCAAAGTCGTGCGCTTTTCCATCCACGCCGTACATCCTGATTCCGCTCTTGGCTTTAACTGTTGGGCGGGCGAACACTTGAATTTCATCAGCGATGCCCCGTTCGATGTCAAAGCGGGTGACATTTTGACCGTCCGCATCACAAAATTCAACACAATCCTCGGCTCTTGGGAGCTGCACTACGAGATTTTGAAGCAGGAATAATCTTTCTTCCCCTGCCCCTCTGCTTTTGTCGGCGGAGGGGCGTTTTTTGTGCTTCCGCGAAATTCGAGATTGACAACTTCCCCCGATGGTGGTAAACTGGAAAAAACGGAAGGTTTCTGCCCATTTTCGTCGCTTGTTAGGAGGATTGCTATGAGCCCCATTGCCGCCCGGAAAAAGACCATCATCTGGATGATTGCCGCCATCGTGCTGGCAGTCTCTTCCATCGCACTTGGCGCCGGTCTCATCGTCAGCCACAATTCGCTGACGGACACCCGGAATCAGCTGACGGACACGCAGAGCGCGCTGTCCTCCACCCAATCCACCTTAGCGGACACCGAAAACAGCCTGTCCGCCGCGAAGGACACCCTCGCGTCCACCGAAGCCACCCTCGCGGACACGCAGACCACGCTGGACACGACCGCCGCCGCCTTGACGGATACCCAGACCACCCTTGCGTCCACCGAAGCCACCCTCGCCGAAACGCAGGGTACGCTTGCTGACCGCGAAACCGAGCTGTCCGCCACAAAGGACACCCTTGCGTCCACCGAAGCCACCCTCGCCGAAACGCAGGGCACGCTTGCTGACCGCGAAACCGAGCTGTCCGCCACAAAGGGCACCCTCGCGTCCACCGAAGCCACCCTCGCAGAAACGCAGACTGCCCTGAACAGCCGCGACACCACGCTGGCATCCACGAAGGACACGCTGATGATCACCCAGACCAAACTGGCGGCAGTGAAGGACACGCTGTCCACCACGCAGAACGAACTGGACACGCTGAAGGCATCCCTGCCGGCGAAGGAATATGAACTGGAGAACACGAAGGAAGCGCTCGCCGCGACGGAAGCCGAACTGGCGGTGACGCAGAACACACTGACTGCCGCGCAGACGGAGCTGTCCGACACAAAAACCAGCCTGTCCGCCACTGAAACCGAGCTGACCACGACGAAGGACACCCTTGCCGCCGCCACGACGGAATTGTCCGACACCAAGACGGCGCTGACCGCCACCGAAGCCGAGCTCACGACGACGAAGGACAGCCTGACCGCGAAGGAATCCGAACTCACCGCGACGAAGGACACCCTGACCGCGAAGGAATCCGAACTCGCCGCAACGAAGGACACCCTGACCGCGAAGGAATCCGAACTCACCGCGACGAAGGACACCCTGAGTGCGAAGGAAGCCGAACTCACCGCAACGAAGGACAGTCTGACCGCGAAGGAATCCGAACTCACCGCGACGAAGGACAGTCTGACCACTGCGGAAAACGAACTCGCCGCGACGAAGGACAGCCTGACCACCGCCACGACGGAGCTGGAAGCCACAAAGGCAACCCTTGCCGCGACAGAGGCGGAATTGACGACGACGCAGGAAACCCTCGCCGACGCGCAGGCGATTCTGGCGGCATCGAACGAATCGCTGAGCTTCGCGAAGCTGAACCCGGCGACGCGCGGCACTGACCCCGGCATTGCGCCCTCCCCGATGGCAAGCGCGGTTCGCGACCCGTCGGAAGCCGTCGCGTTCCTGCTTGTGACGGTCGGCACAAAGACATACGAGCCGATTCCGCTGCTGGAGGACGGGTACTACCGGCTGATTCACGGCGTGTGCGTGAACATCATCCACGTCACGGAGACGAGCATCGAGATGACCGACGCCAGCTGCGCCGACCACGACTGCATCGCGCAGGGCATCGTGACGCTGGAGAACAAGGACACGCGTGAAGGCGGCAGCTACATCATCTGCCAGCAGAACTTTGTGACGCTACGGCTCTGCACCCGCGCGGAACTGGAAGCGGAAGGCATTGTGCTGCAATAATCGAGGATTTTGACCGGGGGCGGTGCAGGCTGCCTCCGGTTTTTTGCATAATCAGAAATATCCCCAAGGAGGAAAACGCCCATGCTGACGTATCATCCGACCACCGAAGCCGAGAAGGAAGCCATCTGCGCGTGGCAGTACCCCAGCGAATACGCGATGTACAACAATCCGCCGTATGCCGAGCAGAAGAAGCACGGATACGGTTTTGCGAATCCGGCAAACAATTTCTATTCCTTTTACGATGGCGAAACGCTGGTGGGCTTCGTGAACCTGTCCGATGAGGGCAGCGAGGTGTTTTTCGGCATCGGGGCGCATCCCGACCACTGCGGACAGAGGTACGGCACGCAGATGACGGCGCTGGCGTGGGAGTTATCTCAGCGGCTGTATCCGGGCAAGCCGATGTATCTGGAAGTGCGGACGTGGAACACGCGCGCCGTTCGCTGCTACGAGAAAGCGGGATTCCGGGTGGTGGGCGAGCCGGTGAAGCGGGTGACGCTCAGCGGCGAAGGGACGTTTTACCATATGGTGCGTCAGGCGCAGGGATGATTCCGCGCAAGATGTTGATTTGCCAAGCGGCATCCGCTGCGAATTTGACATTCGCCGCCTTTCGGGGCGGCTTTTTTCGTGCGCGGGGTGGGGACGGAGGGGGGTGTCCCTCGCTGAAATCTCCGTGAATTTGTAAAATTCAGTTGAAAACAAGCGCAAAGTGTGGTAAAGTAGGTATGTATGCGATTTTTCCCCGCACAGGCGGAATTCTGCTGCATTGCGGCACGCTCGGAGGAAACGAACCATCATGACGATTATGAATGTCTTATCCCTGTTCGGCGGACTGGGGCTGTTCCTGTTCGGAATGCAGCTGATGGGCGAAGCGCTGGAAAAAGCGGCGGGTACACGGCTGAAAAAGCTGCTGAGCATGGTCACGGGCAACCGCTTCCTCGCCATGCTCGCGGGCATCACCATCACGGCGGTGGTGCAGTCCTCCTCCGCGACGACGGTCATGGTCGTCGGTTTCGTCAACGCGGGGCTGATGTCGCTGACGCAGGCGGTCGGCGTGATTATGGGCGCAAACATCGGCACAACGGTCACGTCGCTGCTGCTGTCGGTGCAGATTGACTTTGCCGCCATCTTCACGTTTCTGGGGCTGATTCTCTCGAATCTTCCCGACAAATACAGAACCGCCAAGCAGTTCGGCACCATCACGATGGGCTTGGGCATCCTGTTCATCGGCATGAACACCATGTCCGGCGCGATGGAGCCGCTGCGGACGTGGGAGGGCTTCCAGAAGGCGATGGCGTCCATCAACAACCCGATTCTGGGCGTGCTGATCGGCGCGGGCATCACCGCCGTCCTGCAATCCTCCGCCGCCAGCATCGGCATCCTGCAAACGCTCGTCGCGCAGGGGCTGATTGGGCTGGATGGCGCCATCTTCATCCTCTTCGGGCAGAATATCGGCACTTGCGTCACGGCGCTGCTGGCGTGCGCGGGCACAAACTCCACCGCCAAGCGCGCAGCGACGGTGCACCTGCTCTTCAACGTCATCGGCACGGTGATTTTCGTCATCATCGCCTGCTGCCTGCCGCTGGCAAGCTGGGTCGAGATGCTCTCTCCCGGCAACCTCAAGCTGCAAATCGCCATCGTCCACATTCTCTTCAACGTCACGACGACGGCGCTGCTGCTGCCCGCCGCAAGCTGGCTGGAGAAGCTGGCGTGCCTGCTGATCAAGGGCGACGGCTCGACCGCCGAGGAAATGAAGCTGCTCTACTTTGACGCGCGTATGCTCAAAACGCCGCCGATTGCCGTGGCGCAGCTGTTCAACGAAGTGCAGCGCATGGGCGGCATTGCGATGGGCAACTTCCAGCGGGCGATGGAGTGCTTCAACGAGTGGGACGCGAAGAAGTCCGAAGAGCTGGCGCGGAACGAGGACGTGCTGGACTACCTGAACCGCGAAATCACCGATTCGCTGGTGGAAGTGAAGGGGCTTGACCTGTCCGAGAAGGACACGAAGCTGGTCGGCTCGATGTTCCACGTCGTCAACGACATGGAGCGCATTGGCGACCACAGCCAGAACATCATGGAATCGGCGCAGCTGAAGAATCAGGACGAGGTGAAATTCTCGCCCAAGGCGGTACAGGAGCTGGAAAGCCTGTCGAACCTTGTGCGCGCGCAGATGCAGCGGTCGCTGGATATGTTCAAGGCGCAGGTAACGGACGACACGCTGCTGGGCGAAGTGGAGGGCGTGGAGGACGAAATCGACACGACGACCGAAGCCCTCCGCAGCCACCACATGGACCGCTTGAAGAACCACAAGTGTTCCGCGAAGAACGGCATGATTTATCTGGACATGCTGACGAACCTCGAACGTATCGGCGACCACGCGGAGAATATCGCCACGTCCGCGAAATCCGCAACGGGGATTTGAGTTATCCACATTGCTTGCACATGAAAACCTCGCGACAGGTGATGCCGCGAGGTTTTTTGGTTCTATTGATTATTCGCCGATTTCCGTGTAAATCATTTCCACATGATTCTGGCATTCCTTCGCGAACGTCGCCGCATCAAACGCGCCGTTCAGATAGCGCTGCACCAACACCTGAAGCGCGTCATCATACGTCAGCGGCGAACCCTCGGACACATACAGCGATTTCGCCATCTCCTGATAGTAGGCAATATCCTCCGCCGAAGAGAAATAACGCCACTGCTCCATGTTTGCGTACTGATCCTGCAAGTCGCGCAGGGTGTCCTCGTCCGCGCGCTCTTTATCTGCTTTCTGTTCCAGCAGTGCGATTTTTTCCGCAAGTTCATCCAGCTGCGCCACCATCGACGGATTTTCAATCGGCTCGGTCAGGTTGTCATAGATAAAGTAACTTCCATCTGTCAGATGTGTGGCGCAGTATTCCAAAAACTGAATCGCGGCTTCCTGATTCTTGCCGTAGGGGTTCACCACAGCAATGGTCACATACGTTTCAACCGCGCTGTTCTGCTCCGGGAAAATGCGCGGCACGAATTGAATCATCTGCGACGGGGCGGACGAAGCACCCGGAATCATGAAAATATTTTCAAATGCCATGCGCGGCTCTTCTTCCGCGGGCAGTTCGTCCTTGATGCGCTGGACGTAATGCAGAAACGTTTCGTCCGTAAAGTCCAGCCTGCGTCCCTCCTGCAGGGAGGTCATGATGTAATACTTCATGAACAAGTCCATCATGCCCGACTGGGTGTATTTCTGCATCAGAAGCCCTGTCTCTTCCGGCAGAAGCTCTTCTTCCAGAATTTCGTTGCACACATCCAGCAGTTCGTCGAAGGTTTCGGGCGACTTCATTCCCCATTCGTCCAGATATTCCGTCAAGACCATCATGCCCATCGGGGAAGCATCTATTATCCAGCCCATCAGCGTATCGTCATCCGTGCAGACGGGGCGCAGAGCGGGATAGACATGCTGGAAAGCGTCCTGCAAAATCGCGCTGCCGGTTAGCGGCGCGTAGTATTTCATGTTTTTGAGGGTATATAAGCCGTCGTAAGCAGTGAAAGCAAACAAATCAATGTCGGGATTCTTGATAACGTAGGCGGTCGAAATCGTGTCCATGATGTCTACGGACTTTTCGCAGGTGATGCTGATGCCGCTTTCCTGTTCAAACTGCTCCATGCGTTCCATCAAGGCATAATACTGATTGGTGGCAATGTTCAGTTCTGCATTTTCCGCGTGGGCGGCAAAAGCGCACAGGGGCAGAGCGGCGCAGAGCATCAGCGACAGAAACTTTTTCATTCGCTTCTCCTTTATCTGTCACAGTAGGATTACGATTGCCGCGCTGTCTGCCCCATGGGATTCACGCCTTTCTGTATCGTTCGTTTTTCATGCCAGTATCTTCATTTGTAATATAGCATGTGCTTTTTGTTTTGTCAAGTCACGTCGCCATTTTTTTGCAGCGCATTAGATGTGACGAATATACTCCCCCACCACCTCCACCAGCGCATCCGCCTCCTTCGGCGCGTACCTCGGCGAAATCGCGAGCGTCACGAAGTCATACGCCCCCGCCGCGCGGAAATCGCGGTAGTCGTCGTACACGCGGAAGGGTACGGTCGGCTCTGCGCCGTTTTTCGCGGCGAACATCTGCGCGGTCAGCGAATTGAGATGGATGTTGCCGTCCGCGTCAAGCAGCACTTGCGGAATATCCGCCCGCGAACGCGGATTGCGCACGTTATCCAGCGACGAAATCCGCCGCATCGCCAGCGCGAAAAGCAGGTAATTCGCCTCATCGAGCTTCTTCTGGGCATAGAAGGCGGCGTAGTCCAGCCGCTTTGGGACGGGCATGGACAGGACGTTGAACAGCACGAAGTTCGGGTCGGGATAGCCGATGCCGAGGTCGCTGTGGGCGTCAACGTGGGTGACGTCGAAGGGGGCGGTCAGGCGTCCGGCGGCGATTTGCTCCTCCCAGAAGCGGAGCGCGCCGTCGTGCGTCTCGAAAATGCGGCCGGGCTTGGGGGCGGTGCGGGACAGGCCGCACTGGTTTTCGAGGAACGCGCGGACGGCGGATGCTTCCCACGGCTCATGTCCGGGGAGGGACGGGCGCTCGCCCAGTTCGGCAAGCGGGCAGCAATCAGCGAGGAAAAAGTCGAGGTCAATGTCGAGAACGCGCATGGTAATGCTTCTTTCTGCTGAAATCAGCGGGATTTCCGTTCTATTATACCCCATTCCCCCTCACGGCGCAAGGTCGATGATGCTGTTGTCGCTGCCGCCCTCAGCGAAGGAATCCGGCACTTGCCCGACGATGATGCTTTCCGCCATCGCCATCTGCGTGCTGGCCTGCACATTTTTCGCGCCGGTCGGAATGACGATCTGCACGTTCGCAGTCAGGACGAGGGAAATGCGGTGGCGGGTCTGGTTGATGCCGGCGGTGGTGAAATCGGTGCTGAACGCCGCCTGCACCGAGCCGACAGGCAGAATCTGCACGGCCTGTCTCTTATACACATCTGACGCTGCCGACGACTTAATAGGTG
>ENA-OZHZ01000700-OZHZ01000700.1-human-gut-metagenome-genome-assembly--contig:-NODE-700-length-15017-cov-5.376754_pt1 | contig 15017 bp, 13 predicted proteins | sample MGYA00244053_ERZ653699 | MGnify/ENA primary metagenome ERZ653699 (study PRJEB26926, sample SAMN06165200) | human gut metagenome | biome: ENVO:00009003; feature: ENVO:2100002; material: ENVO:00002003...
GGCTCCGGTCTCGTGGGCTCGGAGATGTGTATAAGAGACAGACCTACTGCTGCACCGGCAAGACTACCGACGGTGTCAACTCCGTGGAAAGCTGCATCGAGTACATGCAGGAGCTGTTCGACGAGGAATTCGCACAGGCTGGCCTGTAATGGCTGATATCACATTGTTCGTATAATTTAAGGGTCGGGTGGGCGCAGTCCGCTAGGACAGCGCCCACTCATCCCTCTTACCAGAAATAACGGCTAACCGGCCGCCACCATGAGAGGTGTGTGTATGCGCAAATTAAATATGCCGAGGCGGCTGTCTTCCAGTGCGGCCCGGACTCACGGCGGAAACATGCTGTTTATGCTGCCGACGATCATCCTGTTCTGCATTGTTGTCCTGATCCCATTCTTTCAGGGCATTCCCTATTCCTTCACCAACTGGAAGAGCATTGTCAGTGAAACGAAGGAATTCAACGGACTGAAAAACTACATCTACCTGATTAAAAACAAATATTTTCAGGATTCCCTGCTGGTCACCTTCAAGTTCACGATCCTGTATATGATCTCCGCGAACGTTATGGGATTGCTGCTGGCGCTGGCCATCCACAGGTCTTCCTGGTTCAATAATATTGCCAGAACCGTACTGTTCCTGCCCTTTACGGTGTCCGCGACAGCCGGTTCCATTGTCTGGTCTTACGTATTTACCGACGTTTACGGCACGCTCACCGGTCTCGTCAGCCCGCTGGGTATGCCCGGTCAGATCATTTACGGTATGGTCGTCATCGGCGCGTGGCGCGACATGGGCTATACCATGCTGATCTACATTGCGGCGCTTCAGGCCGTTCCTCAGGACTACTATGAGGCGGCGACCGTGGACGGCGCCGGAAAGCTGCGTCAGTTCTTCTCCGTGACCGTCCCCAACATTGTGCCCGCGTTTACGACGAACGTGACGCTGCTGCTGGCATGGGGTCTGCGGACCTTCGATATGCCCATGGCCGTAGCCCGGAACGCCAGAGAAGGCCAGTTCACCGCGGTTTATGTCTATGACAGCATCTTCTCCAACAACAAGGCCGGCCTTGGTCAGGCAGCCGCTGTTATCCTGACCATCATTCTGGTGGTTCTGACCCAGATCGTTACACGCTCTCTGAGAAGACTGGAGGTTGAACAGTAATGGCAAGTCCGACAGTTATTGCTTCCCCTCACAAGCGTCTTCTGGATCGGCACACCCAAAAGAAGCTGGCCGGAATCGGCCGGGTAATCATGATTCTGCTGATTATGATTATTGTGGTGCTGCCGTTCTATGTGGCGGTGCTGTACTCCTTCCGCGCGCCGGACGCCATCACGGCCAACCGCCTTGCATGGCCGGAGCATCCGACCTTCCAGAACTATCTGCGGGTCATTTTTGAAAATGAAAGCTTCCTGACCGGCTACAAGAACAGTATCATCAACACTCTGCCCACGGTCGTGCTGCTGATGGTCATTACCTCCATGGCAAGCTGGGTTCTGGCGCGCCATGAGACAAGGTTCTATAACTTCATGTACGCCATCCTGACGCTGGGTCTGCTGATTCCCTTCCAGTGCTTTGAGCTGCCGCTGTACATCAACTGGTACAACGCCGGTCTCGTCAGCACGAATATTGGATTCATTGTTGCCCGCGCGGGCTTACAGATATCCATCAGCCTGACGGCCGTCACCGGCTTTATCAAGACGGTGCCCCGCGACTTGGAGCAGGCGGCGATGATGGACGGCTGCAACCGGTTCCAGTGCTTCTGGAAGGTGGTCTTCCCCCTGATGACCCCCATCAACGTGACCCAGCTGGTTCTGAACACCCTGTTTATCTGGAATGACTACAGCACGTCGATCATTCTGCTTCGCAAGAAGTACTCCTTCACCCTGACGTTGGCGCAGATCATTTACTTCAACGAGAATACGACCATGCTGAACGAGGCGTTTGCCTTCTTCATCATGGCCATGATCCCGATTCTGATCCTCTATCTGTGCATGCAGAAATACATTGTCAGCGGCATCACCGCTGGTGCGGTCAAGGGTTGATCCCGACAGTTTGGCACCGGCCTCAGGAAAGCCTGAGGCCGGTGTTTTCCATAACAGGAAATGTAAGGAAAGTAAAAAATACGTTGCGGATGCCGACAAATTCTGTTATAATACTACAAAAAAGGAGGGCGTGCCGTTTTGACTGCCAAAAAAAGGAAATTCTGGAACATTCCGCCGGAAGAAGAACAGACGGGACTGCTCCTGTGGTTTCAGATTTTACAGAAGCATTATCTGAAGCTGTTCGGCGCGAACGCCATAGCGGTTCTCAGTCTGCTGCCCTGCGCCTATTTTATTTATCTTCTGATACAGACCGGCGATGTTGTTTTCTGGGTGGTGGGGCTGGCACTTTTTGTGCTGGCGTCCCCCTGCCAGACGGGGCTGCACAGTGTCTGCGTGCGGCTGGTCCACAGAATGCCGGTGTGGGTGAAGGACGAATTCATCAATGCGTGGAAGCAGGAGTGGAAGCCCTCCATGCTCCTCGGTCTGCTCCTCGGCGTGCTGTGGTCGGTGCTGGCCTACGGGGCGTATATGGTGATTAAGGTGGACGGCGGCATGTCTGTGGGATATCTTCTGATGATGCTGCTTGCGGCGTATTTCCTGACGGGGCTTACCCTGTTCGGCTATCAGCAGATCGCCATGCTGGAGCTGCCCTTTGGCACACAGCTGAAAAACGCGGCGCTTCTGATTTTTGCCGGGAAACTGCGCGCCTTCTTTGCCATCGCGGTGTGGGTCGGAATGCTTCTGGTTCCCGTGATCTACTACGGTCTGGCGGCGTACATATTGCTGGCGGGCTGGGTGGCCATCGGGGTCATGACGGCGAATGTCATTTTCGCGCCGGTGTTTTCCCGACTGTTTCTGACGGGAGAGCAGGAATGAAGAAGAAACTGGAACACATCTGGTACTATTACAAGTGGTATATTCTGGCCGCCGCGCTGGTGCTTCTGGTCGCGGCGAATTTCATAGGGGAATTGGGGCAGCGGCGTCAGCTGGACGGCGTGGTCAGCATTGTGACCACTTCGCAGGTGCCGGAGGAAACGGTCGAGAAGATAAGGACGCTGTTTGAGACCCTTTGGGGAGACCGGAACCAGGACGGCGTTACGGACGTGGAAGTGAATGTGTACGCCTACGACGGAATGGGCTATTCCGGCGGCAGCGCGGACGATTATGCTGCCGCGGCCGTGCATCTGGCCTCGGAGATTCAGGCAGGGACTACGGACCTGTTTCTTTCGGACGCGGAAGAACTGATGCGGCAGGCAGAGCGCCTGCAATACTATGGCGCGTTCCGGGAGTATGACGCGCTGCACCGACTGGACTGCGCCGAGCTGGAAGATTTCGGTGTCTATGCCTTCCCGGAAAAGGCGGCGCTGCTGGACATGCTTCGCTAAGAAAATCCAACGGATGAGGAAGATGAGATAATGAGCTATCGTGTTTTGTTGATCGACGACAATCAGCTGGCGCTGGAATCCATGGAAAAGACCATCCCCTGGGCGGAGCATGATCTGGAGCTTGTGGGGTGCGCGTCCAATGGCATTCAGGGCTGCCAGATGATCCGCTCCCTCCATCCGGACATCCTCATCAGCGATATCCAGATGCCGGAGATGGACGGCCTGACCATGCTGGAGCAGATGAAAAATGAACTGGCCAATTCCAGAGTCATTTTCATTACCGCCTATGACAAAATCGAATACGCGGCCAGAGCCATTCGCCTGTCTGCATTTGATTTCCTGATGAAGCCCGTGAAAAACGAAGACCTGATCCAGTCTCTTGACCGGGCGGTGCAGAGTATGGATCGGGAGAACAGCAAGATCGAAAAGCAGGCGAAGGAGCAGACAATCCTCCGGCGCGCCCGGTTCCTGTCCGCCCTGACCGCCGGCTCCATGGAGGACATCGCCCACGCTTTTTCCGGTTTTGTGACCGGTATTCCCCAGAATTACTTTTTCATGATCGCGGAAACGGAGAGCCATGTCACGGAGCCGATCTCCCGGATGGAGTTTATGACGTTTCCGGAAAACGTGGAGATACTCAATGTGGTACTCAATCACCAGCTGGTCATGCTCTGCGCGATGACAGGGGAGAGCGGCCACTGGCAGAGCACGGCCAGAAGCATTGCCGCGACATTGCAGGAGAATTTCCTTGGACTGACCGTGGCCGTCAGCAACCTGTACAGCCGCCCGGAGGATTTTTACGTCGCCTATCAGGAGTGCCGCTGTGCGCTGCTGCGCCATGACATCAATGGAAGAACGGCGAGGGTGGAGTTTGCCTACGACTTGGAAGGCGACGCGCTGAAGCATACCCGGATCGAGGAGCTGGATCAGGTCTGCGAGAAGATCGCCCAGCACATTACCGACATCGACCCGGAACGGCTGTGGAGCATGATCCTGAAAAAGAGCGGCGGAAATATCCGCATTATCCGAACCACATTGTGGCTGCTGTGTACCAAGGTAATCCGCAGCAAGCTGGAACAGCATCAGTGGACGGAAGAAGCGGACATGATCGTCTACGACATCACCAAGATCACCCGGGAGCAGGAGGCCAGAGACTGGCTTCTCCGGTTTCTGGAGGAAGCCAACAGAAATACGTCGGGTCAGAACCACCGCTCCAATCTGGTTCGCAACGTGCTGGAATATATCCGCGGACACATCACCGACGGACTGGTGCTGGAAGAGGTGGCAAAGAAGTTCTACGTATCGCCCAACTATCTTTCCTGCATCATTCACAAGGAGACCGGCAAGACCTACCGTCAGCATGTGATCGAGGCGAAAATGACCGTGGCCAAGCAGATGCTGAACGATACCCGTATGCGGGTGGAGGATGTGGCCTACGCCGTGGGATATGAAAATTACATCAGCTTCTACAACGTTTTCAAACGAATTGAGCATATGAGTCCGTCGGAGTATCGTTTTCAGAAATGGAACGGAGAACAGTTATGATTCAGGCGTGGAAGGATCTGCGTTTTTCTGCCAAGCTGACCCTGATTTTCTTTCTGGTGCTGTCGCTGACCATCGGCGTGATCACGATTCGGCAGAGCTATTCCTCCTTCCGCTTTCTGGAAGAAAAAAGTCTGGAGGATATGGAAAATCTGGCAGAGCAGGTAATTTTGAACTTTACCCAGACCCTTGAGGATATAGAGAACAGCTGCTATGTCGCCATGATCTCCCGTGAGGTGCCGAAAAATATGAGCGGCAGCGCGACCTATGCCGTTCAGAAATATACTCTCGCGACCATGATCAGCAGCGCGACCTCCTATGATTACATCATGACGCGGAATTCTCAGAGGCAGCTGATCAGTACGGACTTTCGCAATGATACGCCCACTGAGCAGCGCAGTCAAATCGAGGCGGACTGCCGCACCATTCTGGAAGAACATCAGGAAAATACGTTGGGTTCCTGTCAATGGATCCGCATGGACAGCGGCCATGTGTATTTGCTGCGGGATGTTTACGACACCCAGCCCCTGCGGCATATGGGTGTTATTGTGCTGCACATTCGCCAGCCGTTTTTCGCGGCGAGCAGCGCTTCGGAGAATACCGGCTTCCTGTTTCTGGATAAGAACGGGGATTTCCTGACCTATACCGGCACGGAGCTGCCGGAGGGAATGACGGATGAAGTGATAGCGGACGCGCAGGCCGGGGCCCTTTCCAGTAAGAATAACTGGTCGGGCGGCGAGTATTTTGCGGTGTCAGTGGCGGGCAGCCAGTGGTCGGTCATTGTGATCTGCTCTACCCAATCCTATCGAACCGGCTGCCGCCAGATCATGCAGAACGGCATCGCACTGGGCGCGCTGGGACTTCTGGCGGGCATGGCTCTGGTGTATATCCTGACAAGATCCGTGCTGAAGAAGCTGGGCGAGATCAAGGAATCCATGAAGGAGGTTGCCAACGGCAATTTTGATTCCCGCATTGAGGTGACGGATGCCGACGATATCAGTCAGCTGGCCCTTGCCTTCAACGACATGAGCCAGAGAATCTCAGAGCTGATGGCGGAGCTGGTGGAAAAGGAGCGGATGCGGAGCAACGCGGAATTGCAGGTTCTGGAATACAAATACCGCGCGCTGGAAACCCAGATCAGACCCCACTTCATTTACAACGCGCTGGAAGTGATCAGCTCCATGGCGAAAATCAAGGGAGAAACGGAAATGATCGACATTGTTCAGACGATCAGCCGGTATTTCCGCAACATCACCCAAAGTACCACCGACCAGTTTATTACAGTCCAGCAGGAATTCGACCGGTTGCAGGACTATACCCGCATTTATCAGTTCATGCACGGCGACCATCTGAAAACCGTTTTCACCGCCCGGGAGACGGCGCGCAATGCCATGATCCCCACCATGATTTTACAGCCGGTGGTGGAGAATTCCCTGAAATACGGTCTGCGGTCTCAGGAGGAGGACTCTGAGATTCGGGTGCACGCCTACACGCAGGACGGAAAGCTGCTCATTACCATCCGGGACAACGGAAAAGGGCTGACGCAGGAGCAGATGGAAAAGCTGGAGAAGGGCGAGACTGCGGAAAGCAGCAGCTCCGGCATCGGCATGGCGAACGTCCGCCAGCGCCTGAAGCTGATCTACGGGGACAAGAGCAGCATTTCCTTCCGGAACCGCACTGCCGGCGGCGTGAAGGTCACGATCGAAATTCCCTTCACCTATTCAGAGCCGGACAGTCTGTGGGAGCTGGAGCAGATGGACGACTGGAGCGACTTGGACGAGTTGTGGTGATAGAGCTGCATATATACCAAATCAGATGCTTTCAGGAAAAAGCGTAAGTTTGGTGAATGGTGAAAAAAAGCTTTGGTAGTATAATATAATAACAGGCGTGAAAAAATAAACTTTTTCGTATATTATGGAGGTTTCGCCATGCTAAACTATCATGTCAAGGTCGGCCTGGTTCCCATTCGCAGAGACGTTACGCCCCGCCCCGGTATCTTTAACTGGGAAAAGGCGGAGGAGCGCTGCGCCGCAGCGGTAGCCTATATCGAGGAGCATTTCACTTCCGAGAACGTTTCCTTCGTGGATCTGAAGGGAATCAACGCCGTGGATGTTCTCTACAGCGACAAGGACGTGGACGCCGTTATCGAGCGCTTTCAGGCGGAGAAGGTGGACGCGGTATTCCTGATCAACGGCAATTTCGGCAATGAGGAAGTGGCCGGCGCGGTGGCCAAGGCCATCGGCAAGCCCGTGCTCCTGTGGGGCCCTCAGGACACCGTGTTTGAGGCGGACGGCACCCGGTATACCGATTCCCAGTGCGGCCTGTTCGGCATGAGCCGTCAGCTGCAAAGAATGAACGTTCCCTTCACTTACATCGAAAACTGCCGCATTGAAGACCCGATTTTCACCGAGGGCTTCCTGCGGTTCGTGGGCGTGGCCTGCGCGGTGAAGAACTTTAAGGGTATGCGTGTTGCTCAGGTGGGTATGCGTCCCAAGCCCTTCTGCTCCGTGATCTTCAACGAGAGCGACCTGATGGACAAGTTCGACATCCATGTCATCCCCGTCAATCTGGCCGTGATTCAGGACAAGTACAACCGGATTCTGGAGACCCGGAAGGACGAGCTGGCTGAAGGTGTTGCCAAGCTGCGCCAGATGTACGAGATCGACGACCTGTCCGAGCCGGTGCTGGACAAGGTGTATGCTTTCGTGCTGCTGTATGAGGAAATTTTTGAAGAGTACAACGTGGCCGCCGTTTCCGCGGAGTGCTGGACTGCCATGCAGCTGATGGTTGGTGCTATGCCCTGCGCTGCCTATCCCTTGCTCGCGGACATGGGCTATATCATCGGCTGCGAGAGCGACATGCACGCGACCCTGACGCAGGTTGTGCTGAAGAGCCTGACTCTGGGACAGAAGAAGCCCTTCCTGGGCGAATTCACCACCCGTCACCCCAGCGATCGGAACGTGGAGCTGCTGTGGCACTGCGGCCCCTTTGCCTATTCCCTGAAAAAGCAGGGCACCGGCGCGAAGATGGTCAACATGCGTCAGTGGATGCAGGTGGAGGACGGCCATTTCACCGTGGCGCGTATCGATCAGGATCACGGCAACTATTCCATTGCCGTCTGCGAGTGCGACAGCGCGGAAGGCCCCTACACCTTCGGCTCCTACATGTGGGGTAAGTTCAAGGATCTGCCCGCGGTGGAGCGCAAGCTCATCGAAGGCCCCTACATCCATCACATGTCCGAGATCGAGGGCAGCCTGACGGATTCCATCCGGGAATTCTGCAAGTACGTACCCGGTCTGACCTTTGACGGCCTCGACTAAGCGTAAAAACACCGCTGCTGAAAAGCGGCGGTGTTTCTCATATGGCAGCACCGCACAATTGCATCTGCGAGTCTCAGCCGTCTTTTTGCCCCACTTCTGCAGTTCCGAAGATGGGGAATACATACAGTATTCCTCCATCTTCGGAACTTTGAATTGAGGCAAAAATCCTGTCTGAGACTTCTTGCCGAATTGCACGGTGTTGCCATGTGACAAAATATCCAAAACAGATACTGAAATTTCGTTACAATTATTCCCGTATCGACTTGCAAAATGATAGTTGCTGTGGTATAGTGATGCTGAGATTGTAATAGAGATTCTATTTGCATCTTTTAAACGCGGAAAAACTGAAATTTTATTACATAACAGGAGGAAGCATTATGATTTACGATCTGAAGAAGATTCTGGACATTGGTGAGGAGAACGGCTTCGCCGTGCCCGCTTTCAATGTGTACAATCTGGAAACCGTTATGGGCGTTATGCAGGCAGCCGAGGAGACCGGCGCCCCCGTCATTTTCCAGATGTACAGCCGCCTGTTTGATTCCCAGATCGCCCAGTACGTCGCCCCCATCATCCGGGAGGCCATGAACAACATGAAGACCCCCGTGGCCTTCCATCTGGATCACGGCGCGGGTGTTCCCGAGGTTCTGCGGGCGTTCCGCTACGGCGCGACGGGCGTTATGATCGACGCTTCCAGAAAGCCCCTGGAAGAGAACATTGCAATCACCAAGGGCGTTGTGGAGATGGCCGCGGAAATGGGCATCGGCGTCGAGGGCGAGCTGGGCGAAGTCGGCAAGGCCGCCGAGGGCGTTTCCAAGGATTACACCAAGGTGGAGGATGCCGCGAAGTTCGTGAACGAGACCGGCGTCTGCGCCCTGGCTGTGGCGGTGGGTACTGCCCACGGTCATTACAAGCAGGCTCCCGTTCTGGCGCTGAAGCGGATCGAGGAGCTGCACGAGGGTCAGAAGGCCCATCTGGTGCTGCACGGCGGTTCCGGTGTTCCCGACGACCAGATTGCGGCGGCGGTCAAGGCCGGTATCCGCAAGATCAACTTCGGCACCGACGTCTGCTGCTCCCTGCTGGACGGCATCCGGGCGGTCGATCCCTCCATTCTGGCGCTGGATCTGTTTATGCAGGGTCCCACTGCCCGGGTGAAGGACTTCGCCGTCAGCAAAATCAAGCTTCTGGGAGCGGATCGGTAATGGCAAGTGTAGTTGGCATCGGCGCTGCGGTCTTCGATATTCTGATGACCGTGGACGCCTTTCCCCGGGAGGATACCAAGCTCCGGGGGCTGGAAACCAAGTTCCAGTGCGGCGGCCCCTGCGCCACCGGACTGGTGGCCATCAGCAAGCTGGGGGAGTCCGCAAGCTATATGGGCACCGTGGGCGACGATATGTACGGCACTTTTGTAAAGGCCGAAATGGAGCGCTACGGGGTGGATACCTCCTGCGTGAAGGTGAATCCCGGCCTGACCTTCCACAGTGTCGTTCTGCTGAACGTCAGCAACAGCAGCCGCACCTGCGTATGGAACCGGGGAGAAGCGGCGGCGCCTACGGTGGAGGACGTCGATCTGGACGTTCTGAAACAGGCAAAGTATCTGCATCTGGACGGCAACCAGCTGGACTGCGCCATTTTCGCGGCAAAAAAGGCCCATGAAATGGGCGTCACGGTCAGCATGGACGCGGGCGGCGCTTACCCGAACATTGAAAAGCTTCTGCCGCTGGTGGATGTGCTGATTCCCAGCGAGGAATTTTCCATGAAGGTCACTGGCTGCGCCACGGCCAAGGAAGCCGCCGCGGTATTGCAGGAGCGGTACCATCCCCAGATTCTGGTGATCACGCAGGGCAGCAAGGGCGGCTTTATCTGGGAGAACGGCAGGGAAGTCCGTTATCCCGTGTTCCCCGTGAAGGCGATCGACTCCAACGGCGCGGGAGACACCTTCCACGGCGCGTTTGTTGCGGCGCGGCTGAAGGGTATGGACGTGTATGAAGCCTGCCGTTTTGCCTCCGCTACCTCTGCCCTGAAATGCACCCGCTTCGGCGCGCAGCAGGGTATTCCCGGCTACGAGGAAGTTCTGGAATTCATGAAGACCCACGAGGGAGTTGTGTACGATGGATAATTTGCAGAAATTACAGGCGGCGAATCCCCATATTGCCATTCACACCATCCATGAAGCGGCCTTTCGCCGCTATGGCAGTGTGATTCAGGAGGACACTTCCGCGTTCTGCGCGGCGGCGGAGACCATCCCGTTCCCGGAGACGGGGAGCAAGTACGTTGCTTCGACCCCGGAACTGGACGAGATTCCGGAAGCGGCGCAGCTGCGGGAAACCCACTGCGGCGGTCTGGACGAGCAGATCGGCCTGTGCTGGGGGCATTCCAATCAGCTCAACGCTCTGGAGTGGCATACCTGCAATGAGTTTAACATTGCCGTCCGGGAGCTGGTTCTGCTGCTGGCGAAGCGGGAAGATCTGGACGAGGACGGCCGGCTGAACGCGGACAAAGTGCAGGCGTTTTATCTGGCGCAGGGCGAGATGATCGAGGTGTATTCGGACACCCTGCATTTCTGCCCCTGTGAGGTGACGGGCAGCGGCTTCAGCTGCATCGTGGGATTGCAGCGTGGAACGAATCTGCCCATTGCCCCGGAGCAGAAGGTGAATAAGCTCTGGGCGGCCAACAAATGGCTGCTGGGACACGAGGCGAACACCGGTCTCATCGAGCGGGGCGCGTTCCCGGGAATTTACGGGGAAAACTGGAAGATCAATCCGATCAGATAATCAGGAGGCGGAAAGCATTGGAAAAGGTAATCAATGGAGTTTCCTGCCGTGTGGTGGAAAAGGAATGGGACGTGTACTTTGACATGGCGCTGACCATGTTTGAGGAGATCGTCAAAAATAACCAGGCGGGGAAGCCGTCGGTGTTTATTGTCCCGGTGGGGCCTACGGATCAGTACCCCATTCTGGCGAAGCTGATCAACAGCCAGCGGGTATCTCTGAAAAACGTCCACTTCTTCAACATGGACGAGTATCTGGTTTCTCCGACCCAGTGGATCAGCGAGGACGACCCCATGAGCTTCCACGGCCGGATGAAGCGGGAATTCTATGACCGGGTGGATGAGAGTCTGGTCATGCCGGAGTCTCAGCGGCATTTCCCGGAGCCGGGACATGAAAAAGAGTACGACGAGCTGATCGCCGGTTTGGGCGGCGTGGATATGTGCTTTGGCGGACTGGGCATCAACGGTCATGTGGCCTTCAACGAGGCGGCGGAAGCCGACGATCCCATCACCGCGGACGCGTATGCCGATTTGGAGACCCGTGTGCTGCCCATCAGCCGGGAGACCCGGGCGGTCAATGCCTTCGGCTACCAGCGCGGCGATCTGGCGGGAATGCCGGAATGGTGCATCACCGTGGGCATGAAGCAGATACTGTCTTCTGAAAAGGTGTATATCGCGCTGAACCGCCCATGGCAGAGCGGGCCGCTGAAGCATGTGCTGCATGGGGAAATGGTTCCCCAGTGGCCGGGTTCTCTGCTTCGCAGACTGCCCGACGTGCGCTTCTGCATGACGGAGGATATCGCACGGGGGATCGTGTAAGCAATAAAAAATGTTCCATTCTTTTTGAATGGAACATTTTTTATTGCAATTTTAAGGGGATATTGTCACAAAAACGGGAAAAACGGATTACTGCTCCTTCTCCGAAGAATCCTCCGGCTTGCGGTAGTATTCTTTCAGCAGCAGAACCAGATACCGCACGACGAAGACAATGCCGCCCCCAAGCACGACGATGCCGAGCAGCAAAACCTTGACGCTGGGGGCGTCGGCACCGCCGGCAATATATGCCTGAACGATTTTTGCCAGCATGTACGCAAGAAGCAGCAGAGCGGTGCCGTTCAGAATAATACGGTTTCCCACCTGCGTGGATTTGTTCTGTTTGCTCATAGGGTAGCCTCCTTCGCTTTTGTACAAGGATACGGTATTTTTTCCAAAATGTCAATATCGGCAGAAATAATGATTGACAATACCCGGTCTTGGCTGTTATTGTGATGGGTAGAAATGAGGTGTGCATATGGAACAGTTACAGAAACTGATCGACGAATATGTGAAATGGACGCAGGAAAACCGGATGGCGGGGAAGAAGATCGCCGTCTACCTCGGCTTGCAGGTGGAGCAAAGCCCGAAACATGCCGCTTTTTATGAGGCGGTGGGGGAGTGGGCGAAGACGTTTGCCTCTTCGCAGCCGGAGCATGAGCAGACGGTGGCGGCGGTGCGGTTGCTGCTGTTTTCCGCCGGGGAGCATCTGGGCAGTGAGGCGGAATGGTATCTGATCGCCATTCAGAACTACGCGAAGGACTTCCTTGGTGAACTGAGCACGGAGGAAAAGGCACAGCTGGGGGAAGAATACCGGAAGAAATACCCCTCAGGCAGGCGGCTTCCCCTGCAGAATGAGATTTACAGGCTCCTTTCCGGCGAGAAGAAGAAACCTTTCTGGAAATGGCATATCAACCAAAAATGAGCCGCAATTTATAGTGAATATTGGCACTTGTTATTCGAGGGGAAATCTGTTACGATATAAACAACGTAAGCGGTTTCGTAAAAGGTTACGAATTGGGTGAATGAAATGACTCTGAAAGATATTGCGCGACTTGCCAACTGTTCGACAGCAACGGTCTCCCGTGTTATCAACAACGAAAAAGGCGTTTCCGAGGAGACAAGAGCCTATATCCAGCGGGTCATTGACGAGAACGGCTACCAGCCCAACAAGCAGGCGAAGGGACTGGCAGAGCAGAAGACCAACACGCTCCTGTTTGTTTACGAGAACACACCCGACAACCCCTTCTTCACAGAGCTGATCCGCGGCGCTATTGACGGAGCGAAGGAAGCCCACCAGATCCTGCTGTTCAACATCATCTGCGACAGCTACGTCACGGATTATTTCCTGAACGCCTTACGTTCCGACCAGATCGACGGCGTCATCGTGGCGTCCACAGGTCTGGAGGAGACGCGGAATTTCGCGAAGATGGTCGCGAGCGAAGGCCATCATCTGGTGCTGATCAACGACCCCATCGGCGAGCTGAACGTTCCCAGAATCTACATCAACAACGACCAGTCGGCCTATCAGGCCACGCGCCACCTTCTGGAATGCGGCCACACCCGCATCGGCCACATCGGCGGCAGAACCACCTCCTATCCCAGCTACCAGCGCTTCGAGGGCTACAGCAGGGCGATGACGGACGCCGGTCTGCGGTGTTATGTTGACCGGTACACCATCATGGACAACACCAACCGGGAGGAAGCCCGGGCGGCGGCGAAGAAGCTGCTGGCAAAGAAGAACCGCCCCACGGCAATCTTCTGCGCCAACGACTCTCTGGCCTTTGGGGTGTGCGCGGCAGTGAGCGACGTGGGACTGCGGGTACCCAACGACGTATCCGTAGTCGGCTACGACGATATCGCGATGGCCTCCACATTCGAGCCGAAGCTGACGACCATCCATCAGCCCATATATGAAATGGGGCGCCGCAGCATCCAGCTGATGCTGCACCAGACCCAGAGCGGCGGCACGGGAATCCCCGAATCCGTGGTGTTGTCCGCGTCCCTCGTCAAACGTGAGTCGGTACGAAACCTGTTATAGAATGGAAAAATGCAAAGGGAAAAACCAGAGGTTAAAGGACTTTGCATTTTTTTGAACCGCAGAACGTAAGCGCTTACGTAAACGAAAAACTGATTGATACACAACGGGTATCAAAAAGACAATGACAGAGCGCGTGAAACCGTAACTTGTGCCGGGATATCCGGCATAAAATAAAAACAAAGGAGCACACAAAATGAAAAAGATCGTAGCGTTTTTCCTCGCACTGAGCATGGCAGTGGTCATGCTGGCCGGCTGCGGCGCGTCCCAGACCCCCACAACAACCGAAGCACCCAAGGCTGAAACCAAGGCCGCCACGGAGGCTGCCCCCGCAGCTGAGACCGAGCAGAAGGAACTGACCATCGCCGGTATCGTTTTCAAGGACGAATTCACCATGAAGATGGTTCAGCAGGGCTATGAGGATGCCGCCAAGGATTACGGCGTGAACATCGTCATCGGCAACTCCATGGGCGATCTGGCCAACGAGCAGCAGCTGGTTTACAGCTACATCGACATGGGCGTTGACGGCATCGCCATCACCCCCTACTCCGAAGAAGCCTCCATTCCCATCCTGAAGGAAGCCTATGACAAGGGCATCGAAGTGGCCGTGGCCAACATCAAGCTGAACGACGCCTCCTTCGTCTGCGGCGGCTTCACCTCCCAGGATCTGCTGAACGGCCAGAAGCTGGGCGACTACACCTCCAAGTACCTGTCCGACAAGTACGGCAACGACCTGAAGATCGCCATCATGGACTTCGACGCCGCCATCCCCGAGCAGTCCAAGGCGCGCTACGGCGGCTTCCTGGAAAAGCTGACCGCCAACGGCGTCAACTATGAGATCGTTGCCCAGCAGTCCTCCACCTCCAAGAACGACAACGTGCCCATCGTCGAAGCCATGCTGGCCGGCGCTCCCGACTGCAACGTCTTCTTCTGCACCTCCGCCGCCTTCACCAACGTCGTTGTGCAGGTCGTTATGAACATGGGTCTGTCCGACAAGATCACCGTCGTCGGCTACGACATGGGCGAGCAGACCGCTACCCAGCTTCTGGACGAGAACTCTCCTCTGTACCTGTCTCTTATACACATCTGACGCTGCCGACGACTTAATAGGTGTAG
>ENA-OZHZ01000727-OZHZ01000727.1-human-gut-metagenome-genome-assembly--contig:-NODE-727-length-14687-cov-5.417305_pt1 | contig 14687 bp, 19 predicted proteins | sample MGYA00244053_ERZ653699 | MGnify/ENA primary metagenome ERZ653699 (study PRJEB26926, sample SAMN06165200) | human gut metagenome | biome: ENVO:00009003; feature: ENVO:2100002; material: ENVO:00002003...
GAAAAATGGCTTCATCAGACGAAAAATCCCTCGCTGTTGGTCATATTTCCGGTTTCCAGATAGACCCTAATAAAATGATTTCATCATTTTATTTGAGCTGTTTCACAGCAGACCGCCTGTCGGCGGTAAGAAATGTATTGACTTCGTTTTTTGCGGCAATGCCGCAGGCCGCAATCCTGCGGCCTGATAAAACGCTTTTAAGCGTTTTATCAAAAACTCGTATAAGGATTTTTGTTGACTGCCCCGTCCGGATTCGCTATGATTATCCCAAAAGGAGGGATCGTCATGGAGGACACGTATTTTATGGACGAAGCGCTTGCTCTGGCGCGGGAGGCCGCGGCGGACGGCGAGGTGCCGGTGGGCTGCGTGATCGTCCGGGGGGACACCATCGTCGGCCGGGGGCGCAACCGCCGGGAGACGGACAAGTCCGCCCTCGCCCACGCGGAGATAGAAGCCATCGGGGAAGCCTGCCGGCGTTTGGGCGGCTGGCGTCTGTGGGAGTGTACCCTGTACGTGACGCTGGAACCCTGCCCCATGTGTGCCGGGGCCATTATCAACGCCCGCATCCCCCGGGTGGTCTACGGTGCTTCCGACCGGAAGTGCGGCGCTGTGGATTCGGTGTGCAGTCTGTTTTCCATGGAGTTCAATCATCACCCGCAAGTGGAAAGCGGCGTCCGGGAAGCCGAGTGCGGGGCGCTGCTGACGGAATTTTTCCGTAATCTCCGGATGGAACTGCGTTCCAGACCCAAGTGGAAGCCGGGGAACAATCAATAGGCTTTCTCACGTCATTTTTCGACGCTGGCGAGGTTTTTCGACATTTCTTTACGTAAGGGGGGCGGCGTATGGGCAGCAGAGCGCTGCGGGTGGGCGCGGCGGCAATTCTTTGCGCCCTTACCCTGCGGCTGTTCGCTTCGGGACTTCCGGGGAAGCTCCTGTCGTGGCTGACAAGCCCGGATACCGCCGCATTCCTGATCTACTTAGAAACCGGACGAGACGTCCGGTTTTCGCCGTCTCAGGAGGCATTTTCGGTGGATTTCGTGGAATCTCCGCCCCCTGCGGCACCGCAGCCCACCGAGCCGCCCCTTCCGTCCTTTTCTGACCCGGAAATGGTGAAGCTGTACTATGCCTGTTCCGTCAGCCCGGACATCGGAGCGCTGATGGAGCAGCCCCTGAACTGGGATCTGACCGGTGAGCAGCCCACGGTGCTGATCCTGCACACCCACTCCACGGAAAGCTACACCCGCCACGGCGAAGCCTATACCGAGACTTCTTCCTACCGGACGCTGGACGACAATTTCAACATGCTCTCCATCGGCCGCCGGGTGCAGGCGCTTCTGGGGGAAAGCGGCATTGTCGCCGTACAGGACACGTCCCTGCACGACTACCCGTCCTACAACGGTTCTTATGCAGACGCCCGGAAGTCCATCAAAAAACTCTTGGAGGAATACCCCACGATCCAGATGGTGCTCGACCTCCACCGGGACGCCTCCGGCGGGGCAAGCCAGATGCGCACCCTCGCCCATGTAGATGGCAGCGACAGCGCCCAGCTGATGATCGTCGTGGGCACGAATTACGATACATGGGAGGAAAATCTCTCCCTTGCGCTGAAGCTCCACGCCCAGCTGGAAACGGCCTGCCCCGGAATCACCCGCCCGTTACAGCTGCGCGGCCAGCGGTTCAACGAGGATCTGTCCCCCGGCGGTCTGCTGGTCGAGGTAGGTGCCGCCGGGAACTCCCACGACGAGGCGCTGACCGCCGCCGGGGAACTGGCGAAGGCCATCATCGCACTGGCGAAGGGCACTCAGCCGTTGGATGAAGAATAAGAGTACCGCACAGATTTGCTGGGCGGTCGTAAAACAGCGAATGGAGCGTATCGGTAAAGATACGCTCCATTCCTGCGCTCGGCCACCTCTCCCATAGGGAGAGGCAAGAGGGTGCAGCTTTTTTAAAACAGATTCCACCACGACGCCCCGTGAGCCTGCCCCATGGCCTCCACCTTTCTGGAAAGGGCGGCGCACCCGGCGGCGAAGTCGGTTTCCTCCCGGGCGGCGGCGTAGACCTCCACCTCGGCAAACAGCGCGTCAATCTCCTCCATGGGCGTGTGGTCGGCAAAGCAGGCGCCCAGATGGCGGCTGCGCCCCCATGCTTCCCGCGCCTGAAGCATCAGCACTTCTCCCTGCGCCATGTCTCCCTGAAGCGCCGTTTTCGCGGCGTTTTCCAAATCCCGTGCAATCGGCTCATGGCACTTGGCCATGCCCCATGTGGCGGCAATGCCCCCGGCCAGCAGGACGAGAAGCAGAGCGAATCCGATCCAACTGCGTTTCATCTGCCGTACTCCTTTCCCAGCCACACGACCTTGTTCCCGGCGTCCACCGTCAGCAGCAGGGTGTCCGCGATTTCCGCGCGGTGCTCCTGCAGAACCTGCTTCAGCCATGCTTCATCCTTCCCGGCTCTGCCCAGATTCTCTCTGGAAAGGAAGCCGTCCTCCACGATGGTCACGGGGAGGAACTGGGGCTTGGGGTGAATGCCCGCATCCTTGGCGCTGGCAGGTCGCTCCTTGGGGAAGGGGAACACGGAAAGATTTCCGTCGGTTTCCAGAATGGCGTACTGCACGGCGGTGATGTCCAGCACGTCCTTTTCCCGCAGGTGCCCCGTCAGCTCGTCCAGCGTCACCCGGGTGCGGCGGAGATTGTCCTGCATCAGCTTCCCGTTTTCAATCAGGATCACCGGCTTGCCGCACAGCAGCTGCCGGAACTTCACGCTGTACAGGATCAGCCCGGACAGCACCAGCTCCGACCCCAGAACCGTCAATATCGGCACAAGCCCGGAATACAGGGGGATCGCCCCGTCCTGCATGGGAATTGCCGCCAGATTTGCCAGCAGCATGGTCACAACAAACTCCGTCGGCTCCATCTCCCCGATCTGCCGCTTGCCCATCAGCCGGACGCAGACGATCAGCACCAGATACAGCGCGATGGTGCGCACATAAGACATAATCAAAACCCGTCACCTCTTTGAAGTAGCTTCCCCAAAAGGCGGCGGGATATACGAAAATTCTCCCGGACGGCTGCGCCATCCGGGAGAAAAATCATGCGGGAATATTCTCTTTCACAACGGCAACGCCGTCTACCAGATTCGCCATTTCCAGCGTACCCTCCACGGCCATCTGGCGTTCCATCAGGTCGGTGAGGATCACCATGCCGTCCCGGCACTCGATCTTCATGACGTTGCGCATCATGACCGTTTCGGGGGTAAGCTTGTTCTTATAAACGGTAGAAAGACACATTGTCTGTCCCTCCTTTACTTGACCTCAAGGCTGGACAGCACAACGCTCAGGCGCATGTTGCCCTTCTCAAAGTCGGATACGGCGGCCATGACCTGCTCGTAAGCGGTGTGGTCGCCCGCCTTGTCCAGCTGGACGGCCAGATCGGCCAGCTCTTTGGCATGGGCGGCGTTGTGGCCGACCATGTACTTCATCAGCGCCACCAGCTCCTCCATGGGCGTGTGCTCGCAGGTGCTGGCGCAGGACGCGCAGTCCTGACCGCAGTCATGGGAGTGAGTATGCTCCGCGCCGTCGGCGTGGAGGTGGGCGTGATCGTGGGGATGTTCGTGGTCGTGGGTATGCTCGTGGGTATGGGGGTGGGTGTGGGCAACGCCGTCATGGGTATGCTCGTGGGTATGGGTGTGCTCATGCTCGTGGTCATGGCCGCCGGCCACGTGGTCGGAATCGATATGCATAGGAAAAGCCTCCTTGAGTTTTTCTAAGGAAGCTCTGAATAAATCGGCAAGAGCTGTGAGCGAGAGATTTTTCGGCCAATCGAGGCATCGAAAGCGGCGGAATACTTTGTGTATTTCCCGTTTTCGATACCGAAGAGTGGGCGGAAAAGATCCGCTCACGGCCGCAGACGATTTGTTCAGAGGTTCCCTAATATTATACCCGCGGAAAGCGCATCTGTCAAAACATTTATTTTTGTGCAGATATCCCCCGGGAGGGCTTGCGAAATACGCAGAAAAAAGGTATACTATAAAAAATATGTTTCACCCGAGAAAGAGGGGCAAGACGATGACCGACCACACACACGAATGCTGCGACGCCCATGACCACGACCACGAGCATGACCATGCCTATCTCCATGCCCATGGCATTCCCCACAGCCACGGTCATGTCCACGAAAATCAGAAGGCCGTACTGAACCGGCTGTCCCGCGCCATCGGCCATCTGGAAAAGGTGAAGCGGATGGTGGAGGAAGGGCACGACTGCTCGGAGGTGCTCATCCAGCTGGCGGCGGTGCGTTCCGCGCTGGACAACACCGGCAAGGTGATCCTGAAAGACCACATGCGCCACTGCATGGTAGACGCGGTAGCCGCCGGTGACGAGGATGCCATCGACGATCTGTGTCAGGCAATCGACAAGTTCATGAAGTAACGCTCAGGGGGTCAGGCGAATGCCTGACCCCCGTCATTATTTTTCTTTGGAAGTGAGCGCGTTCAGCAGGCTCACACCGGCGATGATCACGCCTGTGACCAGAAAAACGCCCAGCATTCCCGTGCCCACAATGGGCAGAACGTTCATCAGATAATCCACATGCAGCTCCATTTTTAACCTCCTACCAGCGCCAGAATCAGGCCGCCCGCAATGACGGAGGCGATCTGGCCGGAAACGTTGACCCCGGCGGCGTGCATCAGCAGGAAATTCTGCTTATCCTCCGCCAGACCCATTTTATGCACCACACGGGCGGACATGGGGAAAGCGGAAATCCCCGCCGCGCCGATCATGGGGTTGATTTTTTCCTTCAGGAACAGATTCATCAGCTTCGCGATCATCACGCCGCCCACGGTGTCCATCACAAAGGCGACCAGTCCAAGTCCCAGAATCAGCAGCGTCTCTACCCGCAGGAACTCCGCCGCATTCATCCGGGAGGCGATGGTCAGTCCCAGCAGGATGGTAATCAGGTTTGCCAGCACGTTCTGCGCCGTCTCCGACAGGGAATTCAGCACGCCGCACTCTCGGATGAGGTTTCCGAACATGAGAAATCCGATCAGCGCCACGGCCTGCGGCGCGACAAGACCAACGATGACCGTCACCGCAATGGGGAACAGGATTTTCGTGGTCTTGGACACGGGACGGCCTTTGTAGGTCATCTTGATCTTCCGCTCCGCCTGCGTTGTACACAGCCGGATGACCGGCGGCTGGACCATCGGCACCAGCGCCATGTAGGAATAGGCCGCCACCATAATGGCCGCCGTGTAGCCGGAACCCAGCTGCTGGGCGACGAAGATGGACGTGGGGCCGTCCGCCGCGCCGATGATGGCGATGGAGGCCGCGTCGTTCAGTTCAAATCCCAGTAAGGACGCCAGCCCCAACGTGAAGAAAATGCCGAACTGCGCTGCCGCACCAAAGATCATCAGCTTTGGATTTGCCAGCAGCGGCTGGAAATCGATCATCGCGCCGATGCCGATGAACAGCAGCAGCGGGAACAGCTCATGTCCCGCGATGCCAAGCTCAAACAGGTGGGCGATGACCTCTGCTGCGCCGGAATTGGGCAGGTTTACCAGAATCGCGCCGAAGCCCATGGGCAGCAGCAGCGACGGCTCCATCTCCTTGACGATGGCGAGGTAGATCAGCACGCCGCCGATGAGCCACATCAGCACCTGCTGCCAGGTCAGAAACGTCAGGTTTTCCACAAGCACTTCCATAAATAAACTCCTTTGATAACGGTCAGGGGACATCCACGCCGCCTGAATTGGGATATATTATACTGCGCCGACGGTAAAAATGGGGTAAAAATTTGCCGGACAGAGAAAGGCTCTCCGGAAAGGCCACGGCAGCCTTTCCGGAGAGCCTTTGTATTATTCGTCGGCGATGCGGTAGCCCACGCCCAGCTCATTGATGACGTACCGGCTGTCCCCCGGACGGCAGCCCAGCTTCTTGCGGATGTTCGCCATGTTCACCTGTAATTTTTTCACGCTCCCGTCGTCCATGCTGCCCCAGACGGAGCGGATGATGGTGGCGTAGGTCAGCACCTTGCCTGTGTGCTGGCTCAGAAGCGCCAGAATGTTGTATTCCGTCTGGGTCAGGTGAACCGGGCTTCCCCCGACGCTCACCTGCCGCCGGTCATAGTCGATGACCAGATCGTCCACGGTGAACAGGTTGGAGGGCGCGACCCGCGCCCGGTTCCGGCTGGCGCGAAGCGCCGCCCGCACCCGCGCAAGCAGCTCCGCCGTCCCGAAGGGCTTGGTTATGTAGTCGTTGGCGCCCAGATCCAACGCGGAGACCTTGTCGTTCTCCTCCGTCCGGGCGGACAGGACGATGATGGGAACCGTGCTGAAAAGGCGCACCTGCCGGATAAATTCGCCGCCGTCCATGTCCGGAAGTCCCAAATCCAGCACCACCAGATCCGGCGTGTAGGAGGAAAAGATCAGCAGTCCCTGACGGCACCGCTCGGCAGTCAGTACCTGATAGCCGTTGGTCTCCAGAATCGTCTGGACAAAGCCCAGAATGCTCTGGTCGTCCTCCACGATAAGTACCTTATATTTGTTATTCCCCATTTTCGTCCTCCATTTCCAGCCGGAAGCCCACTTCGGTTCCGCCACCGGCCCGTTTGTTCGCCCAGATCTCGCCGCCGTGGGCTTTGATAATGGCGCTGCACACGCTCAGGCCGATGCCCATGCTGCTGCGGCTTTGATCCATGGGCGCTTCGCTGCCCAGCATCCCCGTAAACAGCTTGGAAAGCTTTTCCTCCGGGATGCCGCAGCCGTCGTCCTCCACGTAAAAATACGCCCAGGAGCCTTTGACCTCCACCCGAAGCCGGAGATTCTCCATACCCTTGGCATGAAACACCGCGTTTTCCAGCAGATTCATCAGCACCTGAGAGATCAGCATGGCGTCCATGGGAATGCTGACGAATTCTTCCGGAATTTCCACATGAACCTCCGTGTCCGGGTAGTGCTTGTGGAATTTCACCAGCACCGCGTCGATCAGCTCCTCCAGAACGGTGTCGTTCTTGGAAAGGCGGACAGTGGAGGTGTCAACGCGGGTCACGGACAGCAGATTTTCCACCATCCGCACCAGCCATTGGGCGTCGGCGCAGACGTCCGACAACAGTTTGATATGGGTCTGCCGGGGCAGGGCGTCGTAATTTTCCAACATGGCGGAACATGCGCCGTAAATGGAGGTCAGGGGCGTGCGCAGGTCGTGGGACACCGCCCGAAGGAGATTGCCCCGCATCCGCTCCTTTTCCGCCTCGGCCTTCATCTGCTCCTGCCGCTTGAGCTGGGTGGTCAGGGTGCTGGTCATGATGGACACGATCAGCATCACCACCGCAGAGGCCAGACACTCCGGGCGGATCAGGTTGAACGCCCAGTAGGGATAGGTGAAGGCGTAATTCACGGCCATGACGCTGGCCAGAGAGGAAACGATCCCCCAGAAATACCCCTGCGTCCGCCATGCGATCAGGAACACGCCCAGCACGAAGGTCATGGGCGTCACGGACGGAATGCTGAACCACTGGAGCAGCGCCAGATTCAGGGCAAATGCCGTCACCAGAATGACCGCCGCGTAAGCGAAGTCCAGAAAAACGCGCTTGTGCTGCTTCATCATGCTCACCTCTTTTATCTATTATAGCATTTTCTGTCGGAAAAACATACCCCGCATCTGGAAAAGTTTGGTATGCTGGCAAAAATTCGGTAAAGAATCTGTTCCGGTTCTTTGCCAGATACCCATTGACAAACGCCGCCGTCTTTCCTAAAATGACGGAAAAGGGTAAGGAGGCCGCGCCATGGGAAGAGCGTCTACAAAAAGCAACAAGAACCGCTACCAGCTTGTCCGGGAGGAGCTGGGGCTTTCCAGAGAAAAAGCCAGCGAGCTTCTGGAAGCGGTCACGCCGGAGCGCATTGAGAAGATCGAAAGTGGAAAATCCCTCCCCCATCCCGACGAGGTGCTGACCATGGCGGCAAAATACCGCCGTCCCTCCCTGTGCAATTACTACTGCTCCAACCAGTGCCCCATCGGGCAGGCGTATGTGCCGGAGATCGAGATGAAGGAGCTGTCGGCAATCGTGCTGGAGATGCTGGCGTCCTTGAACTGCGTCAGCCGGGAGAAGGAGCGCCTGATCGAAATCACGGCAGACGGCAAAATTGAGGGGGACGAAATCGACGATTTCATCCGGATTCAGGAGGAATTGGAGAAAATTTCCATAACGGTAGAAACATTACAGCTCTGGGCGGAGAAAATGCTGGCAAACGGCGTCATCGACCCGGAGGAATACCGGGCGAGAAAGCAGAAATGAGCGGCGGAAGATTGAATAGGTGGCCGTAAAACAGCGAATGGAGCGTATTGATCAAAATACGCTCCATTTTCCGTGCCGGGGCATCCCCCTGGCTCTCCCTATTGGAGAGACAAGAAGTGCAGTTCATTATCCCGCCGTGCCCCGCCCATTTCCCTCCGCCGCTATTTTTCTTCCGGAGTGGAAATAGCCCTGCCTATTTTGCCGTGGCAGCCATGGACTTATCATTGCGCCGGGGATATAATAAGGGCGTAAACAGACATCACGGCAAAGGGCGCACCCCGGAAAGTCTGTTGACACGGGGTTGTATCTTTGATACAATGAAGTCACTATCATGGAAAGGAGATTACGATATGAAATCGGCTGCTTTTTTCTGGCTGGTGCTGCTGGTGGTGTTCCTGATCGCCGAGGCGGCCTGCCCGATCCACCTGGTTTCCATATGGTTTGCGCTGGGTGCGCTGGTCGCGCTGCTGTGCGCCGCACTGGGCGCGCCGGTGTGGCTGCAAATCACGCTGTTCGTGGTGGTGTCCGGCGTTCTGCTGGCGCTGCTGTGGCCGCTGGCAAAGAAATTCCTGAATTCCAAGGTCACGGCCACCAATGTGGACTCCGTCGTCGGCTCCGTTGGCCGCGTCACGGCGGATATTGACAATGTGGAGGCACGGGGTCAGGTAAAGCTGGGCGGCATGGAGTGGACGGCCAGAAGCACCTCCGGCGACCCCATCAGCGTGGGAACCGAAGTCCGGGTGGACAGAGTGGAAGGCGTGAAGGTCTATGTGACCCCTGTAGAGGCTGCCGTCACCGTCTGAAATCGTTAGGAAGAGAATCAATCATTACATGGAGGTTTTACTATGGGTTTTGTGATTTTAGCAATCATCGTAATCGCGTTCATTGTCGTCATTACCAACATTTCTGTTGTCCAGCAGTCCCGGGCTTACGTCATTGAGCGTCTGGGCGCGTTCCACAGCGTGTGGGGCGTGGGTATGCACTTCAAGGTCCCCTTCATTGACCGCATTGCCCGCCGGGTCAGCCTGAAGGAGCAGGTTCTGGACTATCCTCCTCAGCCCGTTATTACCAAGGATAACGTCACCATGCAAATCGACACCGTCGTGTATTTCCAGATCACCGACCCCAAGCTGTACGCCTACGGCGTGGAGCAGCCCATGGCGGCCATGGAGACCCTGACGGCTACCACCCTGCGTAACATCATCGGCGATCTGGAACTGGATCAGACCCTGACCTCCCGTGATGTGGTCAACACCAAAATGCGTTCCATTCTGGACGAGGCCACTGACCCGTGGGGCATCAAGGTCAACCGCGTGGAGCTGAAAAACATCCTGCCGCCGCAGGACATCCAGAACTCCATGGAGAAGCAGATGAAGGCCGAGCGTGACCGCCGTCAGGCGATCCTGCAGGCAGAGGGCCAGAAGAAGTCCGCCATCCTCATTGCCGAGGGCGAAAAGGAATCCGCCATTCTCCGCGCCGACGCCGAGAAGCAGGCCGCCATTCTGAAGGCCGAGGGCGAAGCCGAAGCCATCCGGAAGGTGCAGCAGGCGCTTGCCGACTCTCTGGAAATGCTGAACAAGTCCGCCCCCAGCGATCAGGTCATCAAGCTGAAGTCCATCGAGGCCATGCAGAAGGTCGCCGACGGCAAGGCCACCAAGATCATCATTCCCTCCGAGATGCAGGGTCTGGTGGGTCTGGCCAACGGCATCGTGGAAGGCACGAAGGAGTAAGCCATGGCAAGGCAGAGCGACCGCTTTGTAAAAATCTACTCTCAGGGCAGCTTCACTACGCTGCAGATCTGGGTAGACAGGGAGACCGGCGTGAATTACCTGTGGCAGTCCAGCGGCTACGGCGGCGGGCTGACGCCCCTCTTAAAGCCCGACGGCACCCCCGTCGTGACGCCGCTTTCCCCCGAATACGACAAATAGCCGACATGCCCCCGCCCAAAAGGGCGGGGGCATATCCGTCTCTACACGCCAAGCATCCGGTCAAGTCGCCAGTCCAGCCACCGGTACAGCCCCATGGCCATCAGGGCGACCGGAATCCACAGCAGGGTAAAGGCGGGGCATATCTGCCCCAGAAAATTCCCGGGGCGGCCGCGGTAGTCCCAGATCTGGTAGTGCTGGTTCACCAGCAGTCCCGCCGCCAACTCCACCATGGTGATAATCCCCGCGCCTATAACCGCCCGCAGCGGCCATGGCAGAACGGGCTGAACCTGCCCGAGCTGCCCGATGAGCAGGAAGCACACCCCGCCTGCCGCGAACATGCTGATATGGCTGTACCCCCGCCAGAGCAGCTCCAACCCCACGTAAGCCCCGCCGCCGATGCAGAAGAGCAGACATTTCTTGAGAAAAGCCATGTATTTTCACCTCGGAGGAAGTATTGCCAAAAATTCCAGCAAAAAAACGAAAAAATGTCTTGACAATGACCGCCTGTTCGGATACAATAATGAAGCTGATTTCGGCGGTGCCGAAATCCTTTGACCACATGGCGGCATAACTCAGTTGGTAGAGTAGCCGGTTCATACCCGGTATGTCATCTGTTCGAATCAGATTGCCGCTACCAGGCCCGTTGGTCAAGCGGTTAAGACACCGCCCTTTCACGGCGGTAACATGGGTTCGATTCCCGTACGGGTCACCATGCAGAAAAAGCCCTAGAAACTTGTTCTAGGGCTTTTTTATTGCTTTATCAGCTATATTCCCACGTTCTCCGAACTATTCTGCGGGAAAATATTACCGCAGATTTTAATATTTTTCTGCGTGCGGTACGTTTTTAGGGCACAAATTTGACACGCCATTTGACACGAAATTTGCCACGCTTACCGCTTGTACATCCCCTGCACCACTCCGACGTTCTCCGCCCGCTCAATATCCCGCTTGTGCAGGTACTCATAGACGGCCATCATGGCCGCAGGCGGTTCGCCCTTCTGCTTGCGGTATTCCTCGATGTGGGAAACAACGGCCTTGTGCAGGGCGTTCATGTGGTTCATTTCCTCCCCGCTCAGCCTGTAAAACAGATCTGCCAGCTCCGGGTCGTCGTGCTTGTATTCCACGGCCAGCTCCGCGTAGGTGTGCGCGTCCTCCAGCTCGTCCTCAATGTGCTCCATCAGCAGTTTGATTTCTTTCATGGCTTACGCCTCCTTTATGTATCTCAGAAGCTTGTCAACCTCTGCCCGGTCAAAGGACAGCTTGCCGACAAACGGGATGTCAAATCCCTAGGCTGCAGTAACGTCTTAGTCAAAGGGCAGTTCCCCATTGCCGCACTGTCAATATATCGCAACATTTTCCGTACAGAAAAGGCCGCCCCGGGAATTTTCCGGGGCGGCCACATTTTATTTCATATATAAGCGGCGCAATCAGAATGCGCACTTCTCCGCGATATAATTCTTCAGCTCGGCAATGGGGATACGCACCTGCTCCATGGTGTCCCGGTCGCGAACCGTGACGCAGTTGTCCGCAGGGGTGTTTTCGTCGCCCACGGTCTGGAAGTCCACGGTGACGCACAGCGGCGTGCCGATTTCGTCTTCCCGGCGGTAGCGCTTGCCGATGGAACCGGCGTCGTCAAAGTCCACCATGAAGTCCTTGCGCAGCTCCCGATAGATCTCCTCGGCCTTGGGGCTGAGCTTCTTGGACAGGGGCAGAATGGCCGCCTTGTAGGGCGCCAGCGCCGGATGCAGACGAAGCACGGTGCGCACGTCGGCATTGCCCTTCTTGTCGGTGCCTACCACTTCCTCGTCGTAGGCTTCACACAAGAACGCCAGCGCAACACGGTCGCAGCCCAGAGACGGCTCGATGACGTAGGGAATGTAATGCTCGCCCTTCTCCTGATCGTAGTATTCCAGACTCTTGCCGGAGGCCTCCTGATGGCGGCCAAGGTCGTAATTGGTACGGTCGGCAATGCCCCACAGCTCGCCCCAGCCGTTGCCGAAGGGGAACTGATACTCGATATCGGTGGTGGCGCGGGAATAGAAGGCCAGCTCCGCAGGCTCGTGATCCCGCAGGCGCAGGGAATCTTCCTTGATGCCAAGGGAAGTCAGCCAGTTCTTGCAGAAGTCCTTCCAGTAGGCGAACCACTCGAGGTCGGTGCCGGGCTGGCAGAAGAACTCGCACTCCATCTGCTCAAATTCACGGGTACGGAAGGTGAAGTTGCCGGGGGTGATCTCGTTGCGGAAGGCCTTGCCCACCTGACAGACGCCGAAGGGCAGCTTGCGGCGGGTGGTGCGCTGGATGTTGGCGAAGTTTACAAAAATGCCCTGCGCCGTCTCGGGACGGAGGTAGCAGGTAGAGGCGGTGTCCTCGGTGACGCCGATCTGGGTCTTGAACATCAGGTTGAACTTGCGGATGGCGGTAAAGTTGTGCTTGCCGCAGTTGGGGCAGACCACGTCCTCATGGCTTGCGATGAAAGCGTCCATCTCATCAAAGCTCATGGCGTCCACGTTGACGCTCTTGCCGGACTCGGCGGCCTCGATGAGCTTGTCCGCCCGTTGACGGGCGCCGCAGCCCTTGCAGTCCACCAGCGGGTCAGAGAAGTTGCCCACGTGGCCGGTGGTGACCCAAGTCTGGGGGTTCATGATGATGGCGGCGTCCAGACCCACGTTATAGTCGGACTCCTGCACGAACTTTTTCAGCCATGCCTTTTTCACGTTGTTCTTGAATTCCACGCCGAGGGGGCCGTAGTCCCAGGAGTTGGCCAGACCGCCGTAGATTTCGGAACCGGCGTAGACATAGCCCCGGTTCTTGCAGAGGTTCACGATCATGTCCAGTGTTTTTTCGCTGTTTTTCATTGTATTTCCTCCAAAAATGGTTATTTATGGGGTAAAAACTCATTATACACGCTTCTTGTCCAAAGGTCAAGCTTCTTCCGCACGGAAAGATTCTCCCAGATCGCCGATCATCATTTCGTAGACCTGATTCCCGATATCCACGGTGGTCTTGCCCTTCAGGTTCTCCGCCGGGATCACGTCCACCAGATGCAGCTCCACGTCGGTGGGCTTCAGATGGGTGACGTTGCGGAAGATCTGCCGGGTGTTCTGGATGGTGCATACCACGATGGGGACATTCGCCTTCTGGGCAATCTTGAACACGCCGCTGCGGAAATGGTGGAGCTTGCCGTCCTTGCTGGTGTAGCCCTCGGGGAAGACGGCGACAGACGCTTCGTCGTCCTTCAGCAGCTGGATGCACTTGATAATGGTTTTCAGGGCGGCGCGGTCATTTTCACGGTCGATGGGCTGGCAGAGAATTTTGTGCATGACCTTGCCCACGACGAACAGCTTCTGATTCTCCTGCTTGGTGACGAAGGCCAGCTGGCTCTTCGGGAAGCAGTGCAGCAGCACACAGGGGTCGGCGATGAACAGGTGGTTGCACACCAGCACGAACCGCCCCTCGGTGGGAACCTTCTCCAAGCCCGTCGTATGGATGCGCACCCGAAGCAGGCTGACCAATGCGTCAATGTACACCTGCGTGACCCTGCGGTAAAACGGGCTGTCGTGCTCCTGAGGCTTGTCCATGTCCACGAAGGCGCAGACCAGACACAGAAAACCAAAGGCTGCCAGCGTAAGAACCAGAAATGCCCCGACGAACAGCGCCGGGAGCCACCAGAATGCCACCCCGCCGAAAATACAGATCAAAACCGCCGCAACCGCGGACACGGCGACAATTCCCTTCAACAACATGGTTTTCCTCCCCACCTGAATCTTAATCCCATTATACTCCGATTTTCCGTGTGAAACAAGAAGAAATTCTACACAAAGAGTTTTTTTACAAAGGGCTGGAAATTAGGGGAATAGACTGGTATAATAATGAAAAAAGTGCCGGGGTTAATGTATCTCCCCCCATTACCGGATATTTGCATCCATGGAGGATCCTGTATGAATCAAAAATGTAAGCAAAATTGCCTGCCCATAAGCGTCGTTGTGCTGGGCTGCTGCGCACTGGTTCTGCGGCGCGTGCTCTACGCCGTGGCCGTGGACGTGAAAAATCTGCTGCCGGTGAATCACCCGCTGGAAATCGTCCTGTGGGTTCTCACCGCGATTGCCGCCGCGTGGATCATCGCTTCCGTGTGGAAGCTGGACGGCTCGGCGAAATATGAGGATAATTTCCAGCCCTCCCTGATGGCCGCCGTTGGGCATTACATCGCCGCGGCGGGAATCCTGCTGACGGTGCTGCTGCCATGGTGGATGGAGGGTCGGCTGCTGCTTCTGCGCCGGGTGCTGGGCGCTGCGTCGGCTGTGGGGCTGATCGTGGCCGGACGCTGCCGCAGGGCGGGGAAATGTCCGCTGTTTCTGACACATCTGGCTGTGTGCGCCTTTTTCGTCGTCCATATGCTGGGCAATTACGGCATCTGGTGCAGCAACTGTCTCTTATACACATCTCCGAGCCCACGAGACCGGAGCCTATCTCG
>ENA-OZHZ01000735-OZHZ01000735.1-human-gut-metagenome-genome-assembly--contig:-NODE-735-length-14552-cov-4.737877_pt1 | contig 14552 bp, 12 predicted proteins | sample MGYA00244053_ERZ653699 | MGnify/ENA primary metagenome ERZ653699 (study PRJEB26926, sample SAMN06165200) | human gut metagenome | biome: ENVO:00009003; feature: ENVO:2100002; material: ENVO:00002003...
GAGATAGGCTCCGGTCTCGTGGGCTCGGAGATGTGTATAAGAGACAGTCCCTGGAGTCCGTGGCATAGAGTTCGGTGACGGTTTCGCATCCGCCCGGATGAAAGGCTCGGAACATAATGACTCTCTTGAGCTTAAAGAAGGTTCTGTGACCACCGTGAAGAACGGTTCCGGCGGCATCAACGGCGGTATCACGAACGGCTCTCCGGTAGTATTTCGTGTAGCCTTCAAGCCGACCTCCAGCATCACCAAATCCCAGACCACCCTCAACATCAAGACCGGCGAGCAAACCACCCTCAACGTTCCGGGCCGTCACGATGTCTGTTTCGCCCTCCGCACCCCCGTCATCGTCGAGGCTGTCGCCGCCATCGTTCTCGCCGACCTAAAAGGCCGTGGCATCTAACTCCTTGATAATGAATAAAAACGAAGATGTCCTGGTGCAGAATCCAGCACCAGGACATCTTCGTTTCGCTTGAAAATCAGCCACTTACCTGCCACGGTCCCAAGAGAGAGTCGCAAAGAATTCCTGGCAACCTTATTGGACAGAGGGACGGTAAAAGCGAATCTTCATAAATGGCTTTGCAATCTCAAGAGGTTTTCTTATTTTTGTGTTGTGAGCGACAGGCGGCTCTGCCTGTCCGGTAATTTTCAATTCATAAATATTTTGGCAGTGGTTGTCGATGACAAGGACGGCTGCCGAGGACGGCGACTGTTTTTGTCTGACACCAAGGCCGGTAACAAAAACAATGCTTATGAGGTATCTTATCTTTGCGGCGTTCTACAAGAACGCGGACGACTTTGAGGCCCGGTATCGTGTGCCTGTCAGTGTGAGGGAGTTTCAAGATCTCAGTTTCCTGAAACCGTATGGACTGGAGGTCCATATTGAGACGAATGGTTATATGGATTTCCGTAGAGAGGTGGGAATCAATGAACTGGTGGGATGGGTCGAGGACGGTTACGAGGAGGAGTTAAATCTGGTCCTGTCACAGTCATATTCATTTGAAAAGATTCTTATCCAAGTTGTCGAGATGGATGAGGAATATGGATTTGTAGGGATGAGGATCTGTGACACGAAAGTAGATTTCACGGGAACCGAGGAATTGTCAAGGGTGGAGTTTACGGACACAAAGGGAGACGGTCCGAACTTTCATATTCCTTTACACAATCTGAAGATGTACTTCAGTGAGCTGACTTTGTTTGAAGTGGTTGAGAGGTTGAAGTTTTTTGGCTCCGGCACATATTGGAGCACAAAGGATCTCAAGGAATATTTTGAGTCCGGGATTGATGAGGCGGTGGCCATCGCATCGACTGTCTTTCGCAACAAGAGGGACCTTGACGGCAACCCCGACATCCTCCATTCCCTCGCCGTTGGCATCGCCGGGCAGACCAAGAACGAGAAAATAGTCGGCTTCCTCCACGATGTTGTCGAGGACTCTGATGTCACCTTCGAGGATTTGGATGAATATGGTTTCTCGGCGGAAGTGCTTGAGGCTCTGAAGCTTCTGACCCACGACAAAAAGCGGATGTCTTATGATGAATATGTCCGGGCGATCATCGCTTCGGGGAACTCCACCGCCATCAATGTGAAGATAAATGACCTCCGGAACAACATAGCCCGAGCCGGAAACCGTCATAAGCGCATTTTGGAAAAGCACACGGCCGCCCTGGCCCTTGTTCTGGAGTCAATTCATAAAGCCGAATAGTTGGTTGGCATTCCAGACGTACTAACGCTTCAGTTTGGCATAGGTGTCGAGAAAGGCCGGGAAGGACTTGGCTACGCAGGAGATGTCGTCTATGAGGATCGGGGTGTCGGCGCACCAGGAGGCTACGGTGAGGGCCATCGCCATACGGTGGTCGTGCGAGGAGGTATATTCACCGCCCTTGAGGAGGTGACCGTTCAGGAGGCGGCTCTCGACTGATTCCCCGTCGATGGTGAGGGTGTCGCCGGAAGCGGAGGCGCTCACGCCCATCTGGGTCAGCATATTCAGAATCGCCGCGCCGCGGTCGCTTTCCTTGCTTGCCAACCTCTTGAATCCTTGAATATTACAGCGTCCGTGGCAGAAGGCGGCGAGGATGGAGACGATCGGAAACAGGTCCGGACAGTTGTTGAGGTCGGTGTCGAAGGCGCGGAGCGGGGCTTTCTGGGCGGTGATCAGGCCGCGGTGACCTTGCGGGGCATTGGCCTCCTGAGCGTCTTCATTGTCTGAAGTTTTGTTGGAGGCAGCATCGGTCGCTTCATTTCTGGAAGAGCCGTCGTTTGTGATTCCGTACTGCGGCCCATCATCAATCTGCGAAAGGCTGGCTCCGGCTTCCATCAGGATGTCCATGATCGAGATGTCGGCTTGAAGGGAGGTTGTGTCGAGACCGGTCAGTTTCACGTCTCCGAACAGCGCTCCGGCCACCAGGAAATTGGCGGCGGCGCTCCAGTCGCCCTCGATGTCGAAAGCGGCCGGGGAATATTTCTGCCCGCCCTTGATCTTGAATGTGATGCCGGTGCAGAGACTCCAGTCCTGAGTCTCAAGGAAATCCTCTCCACCCTCCATCTCGGAGCCGATCTTGATGCCGAAACGGCGAAGCACGTCCGCTGTGATGAACATATACGGGATGCTCTTGGGGTCGTGAATATGCAGGGTCGAGTCTCCCGGAAGAAGAGGCAGGGCCATCAGCAGACCGGAGATCAGCTGCGAGCCGCCTTTGCCGGAAACGCTTGTTTTGCCGGAAAGCAGAGGGCCTTGGACGGTCAACGGCACGTGGACTTCCGGGGCCGGGTTGAGTGGTCTCAGGACTGTGCCGAAGCCGGCCATGATTTCGGATGCGCCTTTCAGCGGTCTGGTCGGGAGGGTGCCGATGCCGTCAATTTCGATTTGGTTGCCGTTGCCGAGAGCGGCGGTGAGAGGGATCATCAGGCGGGTCAGGAGGCCGGATTCGCCGACGTTGATCTTTTCGGGAATATTCGCTGACGAGCCTATGCCTTCTATGATTAGGGTGCTTCCGGTCGCTGAGCCTGTGGTTCGGCAGAGCTCACCAACCATCGAAGCGACCGGATCGGTTGGTCGCTGAGCCTGTCGAAGCGCACCAACTTGCAAAGAACTGCCCTCACTCTCTATCCGAACCTTGGCCCCGAGCGCCTTGGCGACCTCTATCGCCGCCTCGTTGTCCCCGCACGGAGAGTAGCCGCCGAGCCGGGATTCTCCTTCGGCCAGCGCCGCCGCGATGATCGCGCGTTGGGCGAAACTCTTTGAGGCCGGCATATTCAAGGCAGTGTCGCAATGAAGAGGTCTCCTTTCACCATAGACGGCGGCAATCATCTCAGAGTAAGTCCATTGTCCAGGAGCGGCGGCCTCTTCTTCGCTTAGCGCGGCATAGGTGAACGGGCTGCCTAACTTCAAGCAATCCAAGCGACTAACCTTGCCGATCTCTCCCATCGAGAACGCAACTAATTCCACAGGTCGCTGTGTTTCGGCCGCTGAGTTTGTCGAAGCGATCGATGAATAAAGCGCAAGCACCCTTGCCACATCCTCTTCAGAGGTCGCCATAGCCGCGATCTTCACAATCTCCCCGCCGAACTTCCTGCATTTCTCCACTGTGTTCCGCAGCACATCATCTGACGGTGTCCCGGCAAAGAAATGACTCGAACGGATCATCGTGGTGCCATATTCAGTGCAAGCCCTCCGGAGCCTTTTGCCGATCTCTTTCGGAGCTTCGATCTCCAGATCCAAAAACGCGGCACCGGCCTCGACCGCGGCCGTGAGTTTCTCCTCGGCCTCTTCCCAAGTCCCGTTGCCGTCATCAACGACCCGGCAGGTGGCCACGAGCGGAGTGTCCGAGGATGAGAACAGGTACTCGATCTCCTCGATACTCAGCGGACATCTGTCCAATCTGATTTCGGCCATCTGAATCCGTGGCTCGCTGCTTTCCAGCAGGTTCATTATCTCTTCCAGGGTTCGGTTCTGGATTGTTGTGCAGATCATAAACTGAATATATCCAATTACTTGTTAATGATTGCGAGTCTCGATGCGCCGCTCGTCTCTGAAATGGGCGTTGCCGCTGTCTGAAACGCCGTGACTTTATTCATCCTTCAATGCGCTTACCGCCTCTTCGACCCGAAGTTCCCGTGTCTCAACGTGCCCTATGCCCAGCGGCAGCACGAAATGAACAAACGCTCCATCCGCCTTTTTGTCTTTCTTCATCGCATCCGCAAGAGTTTCAATGCTGTACGGACACTCGACCGGCAAGCCACAGGCTGTGAAATCCGCTTCCAGACGCTCGGAAAGACCATCCGTCAGCCCCAAAGACTCGGCCAACCGCGCTGCCAGGATGATGCCCATCGAGACAGCCATGCCGTGCGGGACGGTCTCTCCGGAATTCTTTTCGATGGCGTGCGCGAAAGTGTGTCCAAGATTGAGCAGGCGGCGCTCCCCGCGCTCGTTCGGATCCCTCCCCGCAATGCCAGCCTTGACCTTCGCCGCAGCGGCGATCAACTCTCGGAATGTTTCTGAATATTCCAGGACAGCCGCCTCGGCAGCCCCTTCCGACGCACGATCGTGAATATTCATAAGCATATTCACAGCCCTTTCATATTCATTGCCTTTGTTGTTGATTATGAAGGTTTTGAGCAGTTCGGCCGCGCCCGACAGAATCTGCGGGTAAGGCAGCGTCTCCAGCGGTTCCGGACAGATGAATGTCATTTCCGGCTGGCGGATCACCCCGATGATGTTCTTGTAGGAGTCGAGGTTCACGCCGTTCTTTCCGCCGATAGCGGCATCCACCTGTGAGAGCAGGGTGGTCGGGATGAATCCGAACCTCACACCACGTTTGTAAACGGAAGCTGCGAACCCGACCAGATCAGTTGTGATTCCGCCGCCGGCACCCAGCACAAACGCCTCTCTGTCAGCTCCTTTCTCCAGCAGCCACTCCTCGATTTCCAGCACGGTGGCGAGCGTCTTCCTCTCCTCCGTGGCCTCGATCGGGAATATTCCTTGAGCCTGAACGCCAAGCCTTTCCACGATGCCGCCTACGTTGCGGTCGTGGATTATGAATATGTTCCCGTAGCCGCCGAGGTGCTTTCCAACCTCCCCCAGCGGGCAGTCGATGATGTTGATTCTCTCCATCCGGTTATCCTTTTACCGATTGCTTTGGCGGCACAGACTACAAGGTGTACAGATTAAGTCCCGTCTCCTCGTCGAAGTGTCTGCCAACCTTGCAGTTGTAGCGTCTGATGAACACCTCGCACGCTCCGTTGATGGTCGCTGTGAGAAGGTGTCCGCCCACAACCGTGTAGTCCGCCCGCCCGAAGTTGGCGTGAAGATGCAGATAGACCTTTCCGTCCTTCTCGGAAATATTGCCCACAAGGCTTGAGATCTCCATCTGCTCGTCGAATGTCTTGTCAACATAATGCTTCGTGACAGGGTTGAGGAACCTCAGCGTCGCGTTGTTCACCGCTCCGATTCCGCTCACCTCTCCCGCCAGAATCCCCTGCTCCTGACAAAACGCCGCGATCGCCCCCATCAGTTCCTGATGGTTGTCAATGCTGACGACAAACCTGTCGCCATCCTGCTTGAATGTGTACATCGCTCAAAATTTTTTGTGAATATACTAATTTCCCATGATATCATGAAGAATCGTGGTGGCCTTGGCCCGAAATTGCCAAAACAACGACATTATTGTCCTTTGTCGAACTTTACATATCGGCATAAATTTGCTAATTTTGTCTCTACAACCTTTGGGCAGAGAACAACGCTGCAAATCTAAGGTTAATTAAGTTTGTTTATGGCGAACAGTGATAAAATACGTGCTGGCCGGAATCGCACCCTGACTGTTTCTGAAGAAGAGATTCCAGATCTGAAGAGGATTATTACCTTCCCTGAGGAACTCTCTGGTAAATCCTCTTTTGTCGATCTGCTTATCAATGCTGACGCATTGACCGTTTTGGATAAGATTCCAGATGAGTGCGCGAGTCTGATAATCATTGATCCCCCCTACAACTTAAGCAAGACATTCAATTCCTCGAAGTTCAATGCCATGTCTGATAATATGTATGAGGAATATTTACGGACATGGTTCAAAAAAGTATGTGATAAGCTAAAGCCGGATGGCTCCCTATATATGTGCGGAGACTGGAAGTGCTCCTCATCGCAACAAAAAGTCATCAGCGAAGAGTTGACTGTCATCAATAGAATAACATGGCAGCGGGAGAAAGGGCGTGGTGCGAAGACAAATTGGAAGAATGCCATGGAGGATATTTGGTTCGCTGTCAAGGACAAGGATAATTACTACTTCGATGTGGATTCGGTGAAGATGAAACGTCAGGTCATCGCTCCATATAAAGAAAACGGGAAACCAAAAGATTGGGAAGAAACGGATGAAGGCAATTTCCGAATCACTTTCCCCTCGAATTTTTGGGATGATATCAGCATTCCTTTCTGGTCAATGCCGGAGAACACTGATCACCCGACCCAAAAGCCCGAAAAACTGATAGCAAAACTAGTTCTTGCATCCTCCCGTCCTGGAGATATTGTCTTGGATCCATTTGTCGGAAGTGGAACCACATGTGTTGTGGCAAAAAAACTTGGCCGACATTATTTAGGGATCGAGATTGATGAGGAATATTGTCTTTGGGCGGCAAAACGTTTGACGCGAGCGGATAAGGATCTGGAGATCCAGGGCTATAACGGTGGCTTTTTCTGGGAGCGTAACACTTTGAATCCACAAAAGAAATCCACAAGTGTCAAACACCATCGTCCCTAAGAATATAGTCAAACGCTATTCGGTTGAAATGAATAGTAAAATGTTGAACCAGATCTTGGACGATGAAGCATTTGTGAACAAGATTGATTCACAGAAGGCTACACAGTATTTGACAGATCTCTTAGCCCGGTAAGTTTATATTTTTGGAATATGAGAAAAGACATCACGAATGTTGTTTTTGATTTCGGCGGGGTGGTCGCTCCGGCGGATCTCAGTATTGTGATAAACAAGTTCAAGGCGTTGGGACTTGAGGATATAGAGAAATATCTGAACATGGTCCGCCAACAAGGGTTCTTTGGCGATTTCGAGACTGGCTTGATAGACAAGGAGGAGTTCCGGATCCGTGTCGGCAAGGAGGTCGGAAGGGAAGTGAGCATGGATGAGTGCCGCGACGCCTACATGGGATTCTTTTCGACCGTTCCGGAAAGGAATCTTGAGCTTTTCAGGAAACTGCGCGCCGAAGGCTACCGCCTTTCCCTCCTTTCCAACACCAATCCTTTCATCGTCGAATGGGCTCTGAGCAAAGAGTTTGACGGCCACGGCCACTCGCTTGATGAATATCTTGACAGCATGTACCTCAGTTATGAATTGAAGGTCATGAAGCCGGATGAACGAATATATCGCCTTATGCTTGAGTCCGAGAAGGTGGCGCCGTCCCAGGTCCTTTTCATCGATGACGGCCCCAAGAACATCGCCGCTGCCCGCCAGATCGGCATCAACGTCATCCAGGCCACCAACGGCGAAGACTGGACCGAAAACGTTCTCCGTTTCCTGGTGTAAAACCCTTTCAGTAGCTCCATTACCGGTCGCTGAGCCTGTCAACTGGGTGTCGAAGCGTACCGAGTGTCCGAAAGGTCAGAAAAAAAGAAAATTCAAAATTTTGCACGTTACCAAAATTTTGAATTTTATTTTTCTGACCCATTACAACAAGATTGGTATCTCCTGGATGAAGTCAATATATGTTAACGAACGTCAGGAAAGTGTTTTAATCAGTACAAAGATAGTGACCTGGATGAAGTCAATATATGTTAACGAACGTCAGGGGGAAACTCAAATGGCAGTTTTTGGTAACGTGCAAAAACTGCCATTTGCCTTTTTCCCCCTGTCGTCACACATTATTTCACAGCATGACCTATATTTGATATTGCCTTTTTTCGGCTGCCGCTCGATCAGACTACTTCCCTTCCACCTTTTGGATGCGGATAGCGAACCCGCCGGAGCGAGCCAGATGCATCTTCAACGTGGTCTTGGAATTGACTTTCTTCGTGGTGATGGAATATGTCTGCACCGAATCCTGCACCTTGACATCGCCGATGCCGTCGGCCTCAGGAGTGTCTGCATAGATCGTGGCGGTGTACTTGACGCCTTTGTCAAGGAAGTCCAGAGGGAACTCCAGATCACGAGCATTCTCATCGGTGACTCCACCGATGAACCAGTCACCCTCCTTGCCTGCCTCCTTCACCTTGGCCTGACGAGCGATCACGATGTAGTCTCCAGGCTCGGCCAGCAAGTACCGGCTCTGTTCCCAGTCAACGGCCACATCCTTGATGAACTGGAACGCGTCCATGTGCTCCTCGTAGTGCTCGGGAACATCAGCGGCCATCTGCAGTGGCGAGTACATCGTCACATACAGGGCTAATTGCTTGCAGATTGTCGAGAACACACGCTGGTGATCCTCAGGGTTCATCTTCGACATGTCCATCTCGAATATTCCCGGAGTGTAGTCCATCGGACCGCCCTGAAGACGCGTGAACGGAAGTATGGTCACATGATGAGGCATGATCTGGCCACGGTACTCGGTACCCTTGGCGGACTCGTTGCCGATGAGGTTAGGGTAGGTCCTGCACAGACCGGTAGGGCGCACCGCCTCGTGGGCGTTGACCATGATGTGGTGGTCGGCTGCCTTCTTGACGCAAAGCATGTAGTGGTTGATCATCGACTGGCTGTAATGATGCTCGCCGTAAGGGATGATGTCGCCGACATAGCCGCTCTTCACCGCATCGTAACCATATTCATTCATAAGATCATACGCCTTGTCGATCCAGCGCTCGTAGTTCTGGGCTGAAGCGGAGGTCTCGTGGTGCATGATGAGCTTCACGCCCTTCGAGTGGGCATATTCATTGAGAGCCTTGATGTCGAAGTCAGGGTACGGGGAGATGAAGTCGAAGACGAAGTCCTTCTGCTTGCCGTACCAATCCTCCCAACCTTCGTTCCAGCCCTCGACGAGTACCGCGTCGAAGCCATGCTCTGCCGCGAAGTCGATGTAGCGGCGCACGTTCTCGTTGTTGGCTCCGTGCTTTCCGTGAGGCTTCGCCTTGGAGTAGTCTGAAACGCCGAGCTCGATGGTCGGAAAGTCATTGGTGTAGGACCATTGGGTCTTGCCGGTGATCATTTCCCACCACACTCCGATGTACTTCACCGGATGGATCCATGAGACATCCTCAAGGACACAAGGATCGTTGAGGTTGAGGATCAGTCTGGAAGCCAGCGCCTTGCGGGCGTCGTCCACAACCATGACGGTTCTCCATGGTGACCTGGCCGGAGTCTGGACGCGGCCTTTCCACCCTTCCGCGTCAGGAGTCAGCCAAGTGCTGAAAGTCATCGTCTTGTCGTCCAGGTTGAGGTTGGTGGTAGGGTAGTCAACCACAGCGGCCTCATGGATGTTGATGTAGAGCCCGTCATCGGTCTTCATCTGAAGGGCGGTCTGCACTCCGGTAGGGGAGAACGTCTGCTGGGAGGCGTTTCCCTCCGCCTTTGTGGATGATAGTGATAGTCCGCGGATCTCGGAAAGACGGCTCACCGTGTAGTTATATTCCTGAGTGTCATAGTCTCCGGGAATCCACCATGCGGTGTGGTCGCCAGCCATAGCGAACTGGGTAAGCTCATCCTTGATGACGAAGTACTTGAGCCTCTTCTGCTCCGGAAACTCGTATCGGAACCCGAGACCGTCGTCATAGAGGCGGAAACGGATGACCATCACCGCCTTTGGACCGTTCTTGTTCACCGGACCCTGCTCAAGAGTGACAGCCAATTCGTTGTAGTGGTTGCGGATGTGGCTTTCCTCACCCCAGACTGGCTCCCATGTCTCATCAAGGGAGTCACGTTCCACCCCGGTCACCTTGAATCCGTCGTGGAGACTTTCCGGCCCGGCGTAGAACCTGCCGGACTTCTCCTCAAAAGTGCTCTTCAGGCGCTTGCCGCGAATCTCGTAGCCAAGCTCGCTCGGTAGGATCACAGCATTGCCGCCATAGTTCAATGAATATGTCGGTGTCCCCGCGGCGGTGATGGCGAACCTGAGCTCAAGGTTGCCGTCCGGACTTTTAAGAACCTCGGCATCGGTTGGATTCTGGGCGAATCCTGAGAATGTTGTCATCACGGCGGCGGCTGCCACAATCATGACCTTGAAAAGTTTTTTACGTATCATAAGCTACTTAGCTAAACAGTTTGTCCGTCAAAGATAAGCCTTACTGGTCAGAAATCCAATTTATTACCCCTGTTTCTGATGAACTGTGCAAATGTGCTCACCGGAAGTCCATGAGCGTTGTGATTAATATTTTTGTTGTAAATTTGCAATGGAATTTCTTGAATATGAAGACTTTTGGATTACGAATATTTTCACTGGCCTTTTGCCTGTTCCTGACCGTGTGGCCACATGCGGCAAAGGACAGGGAACCGGTTGTCAAGACCGGACATTCCTTTGTGCCGTTCCCGATGGTCGGATTCGACGGGGCTAAGGGCTTTCTGTTCGGCGGGCTGATGAATGTGTACAACTTCGGGGATGGTTCGACGTATCCGAATCCCAGAAGCAGCGCATATTTCGAGGTCTCCGGCTACACCGGAGGCAGCAAGACTTTCGTGGCATCATACGATTCAGGAAGGCTTCTGCCGGAAGTCCGGATGAATCTGGCGGCCAGCTACTGTGCGGACAACTCCATGGAGTTCTTCGGTTTCGGCGGCCGGAGGACGTTCTACGATTCTTCTATGGCTGATGGATTCTACAAGTATGACAGGGCTACTCTCAACATCAAGGCGGATTTTTCCGGAAAGATTTCGGATCATTTGTCCTGGGAGGTGGGCTATCATTTCAATCAATTCAAAGTCAAGGACTATCATCCTCAGGATTCCGATCAGGAAATCTCCTTGTTCGGGCTCTACAAGGCATGGGGCATGGTTCCGTCCGAGGAGGATTCAAAGGAATATTCATCCGCTGTCCGTGCCGGCCTTCTCTATGATTCGCGTGACTATGAGGGTGTACCTACAAAGGGAGTTTTGGCCGGGGCGCATGTCTTCGCCGCGCCTGGTTTTCTGGGCTCTTCGGAGTCTTACCTAAAGATCCATGCGACGCTGAGGCATTATATTCCTATAATAAAGGAGAATCTTGTCTTTGCCTACCGCCTTGACTATCAGGAATTCCTGAGCGATGCTCCATGGTACGCCATTCCGTTTTATACTCCTGGAGGCCCGATCTACGACAACGCCGCGATAGGTGGTTACAGGACTGTCCGTGGTCTGCTGTACAACAGGGTCTCCGGTCCGGGCATTGGTTTCTTCAACACGGAACTTCGCTGGAAATTCGCCGGCCTGACCCTTCTGAGACAGGACGTTGGGCTGATGCTGAGCTGCTTCTGCGATGGAATCAGCACCTTGAGGTACTTCGATTTGACCAACCGTACCGGAGCGTTTCCGAAACTTTACGACAAATACATCGACACCTCCAGAGGCGACAACCTCCACCTCTCTTCCGGTGCTGCCTTGAAAATCATCCTCAACCGCAACTTTGTCCTGAACATTGAATATGCCCGCGCCCTTTCAGCCCAGGACGGCGCCGGGGTCATGTACTTCAACACAGGCTTCTATTTTTAGCGGACGATTATTCCTGAGCCGCCCGGAAATATTCCTGAATTTCTTCGTATGATTTGATTAACTTTGCCTCGTGATGGTCAGATTGTGCCTTCCTGATTAGGTGATGAGCCGATTTAGATTGTCATATATTAAGTAAATATTGTAACTTTATAGATAATTATAACACCTGCGGCCGCTGATTCGATTGACCGGATCCGGCCGGCCGCCGACCAAAGAAAAAGTAAAACATGAGATTAATGTATTTTGCGGTTCTGGCCGTGGCGACGGTTTTCTCCGTTCCTATGTTGGCCCAGTCCAACCGGGACGATGTGTCTTCAAAGGCAGGTATCACCGCCAACAAGGTGGTTATCAATTCGTTTTCTGATCTGCAGGAATATTTCAGGTACTCTCCGGACAGGGATATCATCATCAGCGGACATCGTGGAGGAATGATGCCTGGCTATCCTGAGAACTGTGTGGAGTCCTGCGAGAAGACGCTGTCGATGATGCCGACGTTCTTCGAGGTGGATTTCAGCTTCGCCAAGGACAGCGTGATGGTTCTGATGCACGATCTGACTGTGGACAGGACAACGAACGGGAAAGGCAAGGTGGAAGACTACACTTTCGAGGAGATTCAGAGACTGAACCTGGTGGACAGGGCCGGCAATGTGACCCCGTACAAGATCCCGACCCTGAAATCCATTCTGGAGTGGGGCAAGGACAAGGTGGTCTTCAACTTCGACAACAAGTACATCAACACAAAAGGCGTGAGCCCTGAAGTGAAGAAAGCCAGCCTTGACTATTACATCCGGCAGTTGAGGCCGGGAGGGGACTGGTCTATGTACCACAACATCATGCTCAGCGTCCGTTCTTTGGACGAGGCTCTTTACTATTGGAACAACAATGTCCGTGACGTGATGTTCTGCGTGGAGATCAGTTCGGAGGAGCATTTCGAGGCTTATGACAAATGCCCGATTCCGTGGGACCACATCATGGCGTATGTCCGTATGGCGGTCAACCCGGAACTTTCGGATGTGTATAGGAAACTTCACGACAGGGGAGTCATGATCATGACATCCATAACGGGATCCTCCGACAAGGTGAAGAACGCCAAGGACCGCAGGGTCGCTTACGAGCGTGAGCTTCTCGCCGAGCCGGACATCATCGAGACCGATTATCCTTCCGAGTTCATCGGCTTGCCATGGAGCAGGAAGGAGATACATGAACTTCAGGACAAGGCGATAATGAACAACCGTCCGTCAAAGCGTGGACACCGTGGCAGATAAATCAATGTATATGAAATCATCACTATACCGTGTCGCCGCCTTGGCGTTGGCGGCTTCGTTTTCAGCGTTCTTCGCGGTGTCTTCCGAGGCGCAGGTCACACTTGAGAAAATCAAAGCCGATGCCTTCGCCGGCGCTGGAATCTATCACATCTACAAAGCCGGGAATATGACCGACACCGCTGCTCCCGAAGGTTATGAGCCTTTCTACATCAGCCATATCGGTCGTCATGGCTCGCGCTACCATAGTTCGGACAAATCATTTGACGCCCTTGCGGCGATGTTCATGAAGGCGGACTCGCTTGGGATACTGACCGAGAAAGGAAAAGCCCTGTACTCGGATCTGTTCAGGATAGACTCCGTTTCCGTCGGCAAGGCTGGTAAGCTGTCCGCCAGAGGCAAGAATGAGCACAAGGAGATAGCGGGCAGGATGTTCCATCGTTTCCCGTCTGTGTTCAAGTCCGGCTCCAGAAGGTATGTGGACGCGGTCTCCAGCACGGTCCAGCGTTGTCAGGAGAGCATGTTCAGCTGCACCGGTGAACTCAAGAAACTGAACAAGAAACTGAGGGTCAATGTGCACAGCGGGGATTCCTACATGTCCTACCTTCTCAGGAAACCTTCCTGGTTCAAGGAGGTGGTGAGAACTTCGGCTCCGGAGATAGACTCTTTGTCAAGGACTTGGATCGATGTCAGCGATTTCATGAATTCCATATTCAGTGACCGCAAGACGGCTGATTCCATTGTCGGCAGGGAGGACATGTTTGCCCGGGAGCTCTACACATGGGGTTCCATAGCGCCGGACATAGATCTCAATGATATATTCGTTTCCTCATATTTCACTCCTGAGGAGCTGTTTTCTTTGACGCGTCTGAATTCCTGCCGAATATATTCCGAGATGGTGAACGCGGCGGAGTCGGAAGGCAGACGCATCGCGATGGCGGATGACTTGCTGGAGGATTTCATCGTAAAGGCAAACGCTGCGGTGTCGGCCAAAAGCAATGTGGCCGCCGACCTGAGGTTCGCGCATGATGTCTCGGTGATGCCTCTCGCCGGGCTTATGGGAATCGAAGGTTGCAGCGAGATTTGGCCTTTGGAGGAGGTCTGGGAGCATTGGATGGCATCGGACTTTACCCCGATGGCCTGCAACCTCCAGATGGTGTTCTACCGCAGACCCGGCTCCAAGGATATCCTTGTGAAGTTCCTTCTGAATGAGCAGGAACGTCTTTTGAACGGAATGGATCCTGTCTCGGGACCGTATTACCGTTGGAAGGATGTCAGGCGGCATCTTTCAGGACGGCTTGCCTATGCCCGCAAGGTGGACGCCGGTAACAGGTAAATCAAGCCGGTGTGGCGATGACGGAAAAGGACTACTTGAAGATGATAGCTGAGGGTGACAAGGAAGCCTTCAGGGTCATCTTTGACAAGTATTATCCTAAGGTCCTCGCGTTCCTGCAGTCATTTCTCCAGTCTTATGATGATGCGGAGGATGTCGCACAGGGTGTGTTTGTGAGGTTGTGGTTTGTCCGCCACACGCTTGTGGATGCCACAAGGATCAGCGCCTACCTGTTCAGGATGACAACGAATATGGTTCTTCCGCAATTTAGTTGAAAGACGGAGTTTGTACTGTCAGCAAAGGAACCTGGTATAGACGCGAAAAATCAATTAGCTAAATATCAAAAAACC
>ENA-OZHZ01000740-OZHZ01000740.1-human-gut-metagenome-genome-assembly--contig:-NODE-740-length-14477-cov-6.853210_pt1 | contig 14477 bp, 16 predicted proteins | sample MGYA00244053_ERZ653699 | MGnify/ENA primary metagenome ERZ653699 (study PRJEB26926, sample SAMN06165200) | human gut metagenome | biome: ENVO:00009003; feature: ENVO:2100002; material: ENVO:00002003...
TATGGATTATGCGATGATTTTTTGTCTATAGTTTTATTGGTGATTAGTATTATTACTTTATCGCTTCTGCAAGGCTCTTGGTGAATGAGCCGACAGGCTCGGGAGAATTTACTCCGTTTGCTTCCATTATCCTTACAACCGCACTTCCTACTATTACTCCATCACAATAGGAAGCCATTTTCTTCGCCTGCTCAGGTGAGGATATTCCAAATCCTACACAGCAGGGGCAGGACGCATTCTCTCGGATTATGCCGAAGAACTTATCAAAATCAGTCTGAAATTCCGATCTAACTCCCGTTACGCCGTTGGAGGACACGCAGTAAAGAAATCCCGTTGAATCGGAAGCTATTCTCTTTATGCGCTCATGGGAAGCGGGTGAAACAAGATTGATGTTGTGTACGCCGTACTGCTCTGCATAGGGAAGTATCTCCTCACGTTCCTCATAGGGCATATCGGGGACGATAACGCCGTCAACACCCTTTTCCCTGCAGAGTGAGAAAAACTTCTCTGTGCCGTAAACGAAAATGGTGTTAAGGTACATCATAAGGATAAGTGGCTTGTCGGTCTTTTCTCTTATTCTATCCACTGCGCCGAATATCTTGTCAAGCGTGGTGCCGCCGTTCAGCGAGCGCAGTGAGGACTTCTGAATGGTAACGCCCTCGGCGATAGGGTCTGAAAAAGGCACGCCCAGCTCGATGATATCTGCGCCGTTTTCAAACATGGAAAGGGCGGTGCTTACGGTGGTATCCATATCGGGGTCGCCTGCGGTGATAAAGGTTATAAGAGCCTTGGAGCCGCTCTTTTTAAGCTCTTCAAAGCATTTGTCTATACGGTTCATATTTCCTGACCTCCATTATGAGTTCTTGATATCATGGCCTCTGTAGCGGGCTACGGAGTAAACGTCCTTGTCGCCTCTGCCTGAAAGGTTGATAACGATTATCTTATCCTTGCCCATTTCGGGAGCTATCTTCATAGCTGCGGCTACGGCGTGGGCTGACTCTATTGCGGGGATAATGCCCTCGGTCTTTGAGAGATATTCAAAGGCGGTAACTGCCTCTTCATCGGTTATTGCGACATAATCCGCTCTGCCTGTTTTCCAGAGGTTTGCGTGCTCGGGGCCTATTCCGGGGTAGTCAAGACCTGCGGAAATGGAGTAAACGGGAGCTATCTGACCATATTCATTCTGGAGGAAGATGGACTTCATTCCGTGGAATATGCCCACGCTGCCGCAGGAAAGCGTAGCTGCGGTATCGGCTGTGTTTATTCCTCTGCCTGCGGCTTCTGCGCCCACAAGTCTTACGGAGGTATCGGGGATAAAGTCATAGAAAGCGCCCATTGCATTGGAGCCGCCGCCGACGCAGGCAACCACGCAGTCGGGAAGTCTGCCTTCCTTTTCCATCATCTGACGCTTTATTTCCTCGCCGATTATCTTTTGGAAGTCTCTTACCATTTCGGGGTAAGGGTGGGGACCCATTACGGAGCCGATGCAGTAGAATGTGGTCTCGATATTGGTGCACCAGTCACGCATAGCCTCGTTGATAGCGTCTTTAAGGGTAGCTGTGCCGCTTTCAACGGGAACGACCTTTGCGCCCAGCAGCTCCATGCGGTAAACGTTCAGGGACTGTCTTTCGGTATCCTCTCTGCCCATATACACGCAGCATTCAAGGCCCATAAGGGCGCATACGGTAGCGGTGGCAACGCCGTGCTGACCTGCGCCTGTTTCGGCAATGATACGCTTCTTGCCCATGCGCTTTGCAAGGAGTATCTGACCAAGAACGTTATTTATCTTGTGAGCGCCTGTATGGTTAAGGTCCTCACGCTTGATGTATATTTTTGCGCCGCCCAGATCCTCGGTCATATGCTGGGCATAGTACAGCATTGAGGGACGGTTTGCATAGTCACGGTAAAGGTCAGCCAGCTCTTTCTGGAACTGGGGGTCATTCTTGTACTTGTCATAAGCCTCTTCCAGCTCATGTACGGCGTTCATAACAGTTTCGGGAACGTACTGTCCTCCGAACTCGCCGAATCTTCCGATCTTGCTCATATCATAATTTCCTTTCGTTGTATATTTCCATAATGCGCTTTATTTTTTCCCTGTCCTTGACACCGTCGGTCTCGGTTCCGCCCGAGATGTCGATATTCTGCGAAACGGTGAGCATATCCGCCAGATTGCTTTCGTTTATGCCCCCTGCCAGAAAATAGGGAAGATGTATCTCCACATTTTTTATCACATCTATATTGCACAGCTTTCCTGTGCCTCCTGCCTGACCCTTTACAAAGCTGTCCAGCAGAAGATATTTGCAGTCCAGCTCTTCGGCACGGTAGATATCCTCAGGGCTCTGCACACGGACGGCTTTCCACAAATCAGTGTCATGCCCCAGAGCCTTTATGTAAGCACTGTCCTCGCTGCCGTGGAGCTGGATAACGTCCAGCCCTATGCTTTCAGCCGCCCTTTTTACGGTATCAACGGGAGTATCAACAAAAACTCCCACCTTTTTTATGCGGCTGTCAAGGTTTCGGGATATCCGTGCGGCAAAGTCGATATCTACTCTGCGCCAAAAACCTTCCGCAAGGATAAAACCCACAAAATCGGGGAGACATTCGTTAGCGTAGGCGATATCCTCCTCACGCCTCATTCCGCAAAGCTTTATCATACGCCCTCCCTGAGAGCTGCCATGCAGTTGGGAATGCCTGCAAGTCCGCTTCTCATAAGCGTCTCGCCGATAAGCACAGCGTCTGCTCCGCAGCTCTTGGCAAATCTCATATCGGCGTTGTCCTTTATGCCGCTTTCGCAGACAAAGACTGCATTTTCGGGCAAAAGCGCCGAAAGTCTCCTTGTGTTTTCGAGGGACACCTCAAAGGTCTTGAGATTGCGGTTGTTCACGCCTATGATGCCAAAGCCTGCACTCACAAGGCGCCTGACCTCGTTTTCATCATGCGCTTCGCCCAGAACGTCCAGTCCCAAGGACTTTGCAAGGTTAAAAAGCGTTTTGAGCCTGTTATCGTCAAGGGCTGCCGCTATGAGCAGAACTGCGTCCGCTCCCAGCGCACGTGCCTCATATATCTGGTACTCATCAAAGATGAAATCCTTGCGCAGAACGGGGATCTTGACATTTTCAACTATTTCCCGCAGATATTCGGAGGAGCCTTGGAAGTAATGCTCCTCGGTAAGGCAGGATATTGCCGCAGCGCCTGCCTTTTCATATGCAGCTGCGATCTTAACTGGGTCAAAATCAGGCTGGATAAGTCCCTTTGAGGGGGAAGCTTTTTTCACCTCGGAGATGACCGAAAGTCCGTTTGCCCTTAGCGCCCTGCCAAAGCCCTTTGGAGCGGGAGCTATATCCGCAAGCTTTTTCTGCTCTTCAAGGGATATGCGGCTCTTTTCGGCAGCAAGCTGAATTTTTCTTTTTTCGATTATTTCATCAAGTATCATAATTTATCCTTTTAAGAATTGGTAAAATCCTTCATTTCGTTGAGCTTATCATATGCCTTGCCGCTGTCTATCATCTCTGCGGCAAGCTTTACGCCGTCAGCTATGGTGGCTGCCTTGCCTGCGCAGTAGATAGCGCAGCCTGCGTTAAGCAGAACGGTATTTCTTCTTGTGCCCTTATCCTTGCCTGTAAGGATATCAAGGGTCATCTTGGCGTTTTCCTCGGGTGTGCCGCCCTTTAAAACATCGGCTGTGCAGTATTCAAAGCCGTAGTCGTGGGGGTCAATATCATAGGTGGATATCTTTCCGTCCTTTACCTCGCAGACATGGGTCTTGCCTGTCATGGTTATCTCGTCCAGTCCGTCGCTGCCGTTGACTACCATTGCGCCCTTGATTCCGAGCTTTATGAGCACGTTTGCCATAAGGGTCAGGAGGCTTTCATCATAAACGCCCAGCACTATATAATCTGCAAGAGCGGGGTTTGTGAGAGGACCTAAGATATTGAAGAATGTGCGGCAGCCTATTTCCTTTCTTACGGGAGCCACAAATCTCATTGCGCCGTGGAACACCTGAGCGAACAGGAATGCGATGCCTGTGGTCTCAAGGCACTTTGATGCCTTTTCGGGAGAGGTCTTGATACTCACGCCCAGAGCGTCAAGGCAGTCGGCTGCTCCGCTCTTGCTGGAAGCGGCTCTGTTGCCGTGCTTTGCAACGGGAATGCCTGCGGCTGCGATAACAAAGGAGGAGGTGGTGGAGATGTTGAAGGTTCCTGCCATATCTCCGCCTGTGCCTACGATGTCGATAGCGGAGCGGAAGCCCTCGATAACGGAAGCCTTGCTTCTCATGCCCTTGGCAAAGCCTGTTATCTCGTCAATGGTCTCGCCCTTCATTCTCATGGCAACCAGGAATGCGGCTGTCTGAGCGGGTGTGGCAGCGTCGCCCATGATGATGTTCATGGCGCTGTAAGCCTCGTCCTCAGTGAGATCCTTGCGGTCAACTGCCATGGCGATGTACTTTTTAAGGGAAGTTCTCTTATCCATGGGAATTGCAGGAACTGCGCCCTCAACCTTTACGCCCACAACGTTTGTAAGAAAGTTGGAGAGAATGTTCACGCCCATCTCCGCAAGAATAGACTCGGGGTGGAACTGAACGCCGTAAATGGGATATTCCTTATGAGCCACTGCCATTATCTCGCCATTGTCGGTCTCGGCTGTTATTTTAAGGCAGTCGGGAAGCGAGCTTCTTTCAATGATAAGGGAATGATATCTTGCGCAGGAGATTTTTTCGGGAAGTCCCTCGAAAATGGGGCAGGTATTGTCAAGCTTGATAAGCGAAGCCTTGCCGTGCATAGGCTTTTCGGCTCTTACTACCTTTCCGCCGAATGCCTCTCCGATGGACTGATGACCGAGGCAGATGCCCAGAATGGGGAGCTTTCCGGCAAAATGCTTTATAGCCTCAACGGAAATGCCTGCGTCCTTGGGATAAGAGGGGCCTGGAGAGATGACCAGTGCTTCGGGGTTCATCTTCTCTATCTCGTCAACAGTAATCTCGTCATTTCGGTAAACCTTAATGTTGTTGTAAAGGCTTGCCATTGCCTGGTAAACGTTGTAAGTAAAGCTGTCGTAATTATCTATCATAACGATCATATCAAACACCTCTTTCAATTACATCTGGGCTGCCTGTTCAAGTGCGTTTATTACCGCCGCAGCCTTGCGCTTGGTCTCTTCAAATTCACTTTCGGGGTTGCTGTCATATACTATTCCTGCGCCTGCCTGAACATAAGCCTTGCCGTTTCTGAAAAGCACTGTTCTTATGGCGATGCAGGTGTCGATATCTCCGTTCCATGCCATGTAGCCGACTGTTCCGCCGTAAAGTCCACGCTTTACGTTTTCAAGGCTGTCGATTATCTCCATTGCCTTTACCTTGGGCGCTCCCGAAAGGGTGCCTGCGGGGAGAACGGACATCAGCGCATCAACGGCGGTCTTGCCATCTTCAAGCTGACCCTCAACATCGGAAACAAGGTGCATTACCTTGGAATAGCGCTCAACTCTCATAAAGTCGGTGACTTTTACCGTTCCGGGCTTACATACCCTGCCCACGTCATTTCTGCCAAGGTCAACAAGCATTGTATGCTCTGCCCTTTCCTTGGGGTCGGTGGTGAGGAGCTTTTCGTTCTCGATATCCTTTTCGGCTGTTGCTCCTCTGGGATATGTGCCTGCAATGGGCTTGTTGAGCACCACGCCGTCGGTAACGCTCACCAGCATCTCGGGGGAAGCTCCCGCAATGCAGTAATCCTTGTGGTCAAAGTAGTAAAGATAAGGGGAAGGATTTGTGGAGCGGAGCATTCTGTAAACGTCAAACGGCTCGGGGGGATTTTCTGCCTCAAAGCGCTGGGAAATAACTATCTGGCTGATATCGCCGCCGATGATGTGCTCTCTGCACTTTTCCACCATCTCGCAGAACTCTTCCTTTGTGTAGTTGGAATTTACTTTGAGCTTTGCGGGATTGAGTATCTTGGGAGCAGGCTCGGGAGTGTATCTGCAAAGGAGCTTGCCAAGCTTATCGGCACGCTTTTCAAGCAGCTCATAGTAGCTGTCAGCTGCCTTATCAAAGCTTTCTCCTGATTTTTCTGCCAGAGCTGTTATCTCTTCCTTATCCATGTTGAGGATTATCACTGCTCTGTTGGAAAGGTGGTCATAAGCCACTATCTCGTTATAGATGAACATATTTGCATCCGGCATTTCCAGATCATCGTCGGGGACATTTGTAAGGCGCTTTTCATAATATCTCGCCATATCGTAGCCGAAGTATCCGATAAGTCCGCCTGTGAGCTTGGGACGACCCACGAACTTAGGTGACTTGTATTTTTCCATAAGTCCAGAGAAAAGCTTGATGGGGTCGGAAGCGTCTGTCGATTCTTTTCTTCCGTCTGTGTAAATAAACTCAGCCTTTTTGTCCTTTACCCTTATCTCTGCCTTGGGGTTAAGACCGATGAATGAATATCTGCCCCAGCGGTTGGAGTTATCGACTGATTCAAGGATAAAGCAGTTTTCGTAGTTTTCCTTTAAAATAGAAAACATTCTTACGGGTGTGAAGCTGTCGGTAAGAAGCTCATAGAACATGGGAACTGTGCCGTAGCTTTTCAGATATTCCTTTGTTTCACTGACTGACGGATAGAACATAAAAACGACCCTCTTTCTGATATTGGCGGCAACAAAAAATCCGCCGCCTCTTGAAGCATTAAAACTTCAAGGGACGACGGATAATATCCACCGTGGTGCCACCCTAATTCGCCTTATCATCGGATAAGACCTTAACGGGTACGGGCGTTTGCAATAAAAAAGCACTACCAATATGGTAATGCTGCACTTTGCTTATAAAATAACAAGTACGCAGCTTACGCATCAATACCCTTTCCCTTTACGCAGGAAATACGGCTCAGGCTACTATTGAAGCACATCTGCCCCAAATTCACCCTGCTCCTCACAAATCCATTCGCATTTACCGTTCGTACCGCACTTCCACCAATGTGCAGCTCTCTGTGCCGCCGTTATAAATGTTACTTGCTTTTGTTCACAGGATTTATTATTAACTTTAAGCACAGTATAGCACTATGATTTTCGTTTGTCAAGGGGTTAACAGAAATTTAACATTTCAAAATGTATGAGTTGAAAAAAATTTTTCTATTGCCACTTCAACAGTTGTGTTAAGTGACTGGTTGTGAGCAGCGGAATATAATGCAAGATTTTTATGAAGCTCAGGTGAGATCCTTACATTAAAGCTGCCCTTATAATCCTTTTCAGGCTCTATGCCATTGGCTTTGCAGGCTTCAAGGTAATCATCTACTGCTGCTTCAAAATCATCACGCAGCTCAGCTATACTTGTTCCCTCATAAGAAATAAGGCTGTTTATTCCAATTACCTTGCCAAAAAGAACATCATCGGCTGATGAGTATTCAACAGTTCCGTAATAGCCTTTATATTCCATTGCATTTGTCATATAAGCTCATCCTCCCTTAGCTTATCTATTATTTGTTTAAGCTGATATTCAAGAAGCTCTTTTATTGGGTGCGGCTTGTGCAGCATTATTATACTGCCATCTTTTATAAACATTACTCTTGAACCGCTGGTTTTTCCTTTATTATTTCTCTGATATCCCAATGCTTCAAGTAATGACTGCATCTCTTCAAATGTAAAATCCTTCGGCATTGATAAAAGCCTCTGTAAAAGCTTTTCCTTCTTACCCACTTACAGCACCCGCCCTTTATAATATTATATAATATTCTTTTAAACTTTGCAATAACATCTTTCTAATATGTGTTAAGCTTTTTGGACTGATATATAAATTCCCGCATATCTATGAAATGCAAAAAGCACATCACAGATATGCGGGATAACAGCCGTTATTATCAGCCCAGTCTGAGCATCTCGTCTATGCAGACCTTAGCCTTGGTGATAACATCATCGTCAAGAACTATCTCCTCGCCGTCAGTGCCCTCGAGGCAGTGGAGAACGTCGGTGATGTTGGTGATCTTCATATTGTGGCACACGCAGTCCTTGGAAAGGGCGTAGAACATCTTGTCGGGGCAGTCGATGCTCAGGTGCTGAACTATGCTGTTCTCGGTACCGATGATAAAGGACTTCTCCTTGCTGTCGATAGCGTAATTCATTATCTCGGTGGTGCTTCCCGCAAAATCGGCAGCCTCAACTACCGCAGGCTGGCACTCGGGGTGGACAAGCACGGGAGCGCCGGGGTGAGCTGCTCTTGCAAGCTGGATATCACGGACAGTAAGACGTGCATGAGTGGGGCAGCCGCCGCTTATGAGCTTGAACTGCTTTTCGGGGACCATTTTCTGGATATAGCTGCCAAGATTGCAGTCGGGAATGAACAGAATCTTGTCGGCGTCCATATTTTTGATTATCTTCACTGCGGAGGAAGATGTAACGCACACGTCGCAGAGAGTTTTCAGCTGGGCTGTGGTGTTGATGTAAGCCACTACCTTATAATCGGGATATCTCTCCTTGAGCTGAATGAGCATATCGGGATCAAGCTGGTCTGCCATGGGGCAGCCTGCCTCGGACTTGGGAAGATATACCTTTTTCTCGGGGGAAAGTATCTTGCAGGTCTCCGCCATGAAGCGGACGCCGCACATAATAACATTTTCGCAGTCGGTTTTTGCTGCCTTTACAGCCAGACCGAAGGAATCGCCTGTGAAGTCTGCGATCTCCAGAATATCGTGGGACTGATAGCAATGAGCAAGAATACAGGCATTTTTCTCTTTTTTAAGTTTCAGTATTTTTTCCTGAATGTCCTTTATCATGATATGTAAGCCGACCTTTCCGATTAAAATGGTATGTTTGGCGGTAACGCCATCCGCCCGAATATGACAAAATATAAGGTTATTATACCATTAAATCCGCTTTATTTCAATAGAAATCCATATATTTTATTTTACAGACTATTTACGAAAACGGCGCTTAAAAATGTAAAAACAGCACAAAACGGCAAAACAAAACGGGCGGCTGCATATGCGGCCGCCCATTTTGTGGTGGGTAAAAAAATATTGTCATTACAGTTCAGCAATTTTGTCACTGCACCTGTCGCCCATGATGTCATTATCAAATGTCTTATCCTGATGTCTGAATATATTATAACACAATAAATCCATTCTGTGAATGCTTTTTTGCTGATTTACCCTAAAATTCTATCCGATAGGCATTATTTGTTACAAATATATTTCTGCGGATTACATTATTCCTTGCCAACAGCATTTCTGAGGGCACGAAGCTCCTCTGCGGTAAGCTCTCTCCATGCGCCGGGCTTGAGCATTCCCAGCTTTACGGGACCGATGGAAGTGCGGCGAAGTCTTACTACTTCCAGTCCCACAGCCTCGCACATACGTCTTATCTGCCTGTTTCTGCCCTCGTGAATGGTTATTCTCATAACGCTTCTCTCGGGAGTATCAAGCTCCACGCTTACGGTGGCGGGGAGAGTTTTTCTGCCGTCCAGCTCAACGCCGTCGGTAAGGGATACTATCTGATCGTCGGTTATCTTGGAATGAACGGTGACACGGTAGGTCTTGCTTATATGGCGGCTGGGGTGCATGATATCGTTGGCAAAGTTGCCGTCATTGGTGAAAAGAAGCAGTCCCTCGGAGTTGCGGTCAAGCCTTCCCACGGGATATACACGCTCATCAACGCCTGTAAGCAGCTCGGTAACGCACTTTCTGTCCAGCTCGTCTGCCATGGTGGTAACATATCCTCGGGGCTTGTTGAGCATAATGTATATCTTTCTGCGCTTCTTGGTGTAGCGGACTCTCTCGCCGCCTACCATGATAACGTCACGCTCGTTTGCCTTGTCGCCCAACTTTGCCTTTCTGCCGTTGACATATACCTCGCCTGCGCTGATAAGCTCCTCCGCTTTTCTGCGTGAACAAACTCCGCTGTCGGAAAGTATTTTCTGCAAACGTATCTTTTCCATATCATTCTCCATTTCTCCGTCTCCCGACGGGTCAGCTGCTCAGCTGAACAGCAATTCCTTTATTTTATCGGTTATCAGCTCCGAAAAGCTCTTTTTATGAGGCTTGCCCTTTTTCACAGCTGCGTCCTCAGCCGCAATGAGGGGTATCCTGTCTATCTCCCTGCTGCCGTCAAGAAGCACCAGCTCGCCGACATTATGCCCTTTTTCAACGGGGGCATATATCATGCGGGGAACGGTTATCTTCCATGAAATACTTGGCGTTATGCCGTTTATCACGGGGCACATGGGAGTTCTTTCGGGTACGAGCCGAAGTTCGTCCTTTTCGCTTCCCACAAGGCAGGCGGTGTAATAATCATCGGCTTCCAGAGGAACGCACTTTACCCGTGAAAAGCCGTAGTTCAGCATTTTTTCGTGGTCGTTCCAGTCATCGGGTGCGTTCAGGGTCACACAGATAAGGGTAACGCCGTCCATTTCCGCCGCCGAAACAAGGCAGCGCCCCGCTTCATCGGTAAAGCCCGTTTTCACTCCGATGCAGCCCTCATATCTTGTCAGCAGCTTGTTTGTATTGGCAAGCCACCTGTCATAGGGCGGATCACCAAAAGCAAGCTTTATGGATTTTTGCGAGCATATGGCTCTGAAATCATCGATTTTCAGGGCAAATGAGGTCAGCTGCGCCATATCATACGCTGTGGAATAATGCTCATCATCATGAAGCCCCGAGGGAGTGACAAAGTGGGTATTTTTCAGCCCCAGCCGTGACGCTTTGGCGTTCATCATGTCGGCAAAGCCTGCCATGCTTCCGCCCACCTTTACCGCTGCGCAGTTGGCTGCGTCGTTGCCCGAGGGCAGCAGCATTCCTATGCACAGGTCACGCTTGGAAACAATATCCCCCTCCATAAGTCCCATGGAGGAGCCTTCGGTTTTTACAGCTTCGCTGTCAACGACGAACTCGCTGTCAAGATCGCCGCTTTCAAGCGTCAGCAGAACTGACATTATCTTTGTGGTGCTTGCCATTGGCAGCTTTGTGTTCTCATTTTTGCCGAACACCACTCTGCCCGTGCCTGCTTCAATGACCACAGCCGCCTTTGCGGACACCTGCGGTTCATTTTCCACAGCAAAGCATCCGCCTGAAAGCGTGAAAACAAACACTGCCACAGCTATAAGGCAGCATAACTTTTTCATAAACATTCCCCCAAAAACAGTCTTTACAGACTATTTTATGCAGGGAAAAATAATATCAGTCCTCAAAATCGAAATTGATGCCGTCGGTCATGTTGTCATCTGCCACCATTTCCTCGGGAAGCTCGATATCGTCGGTATCGCCCGCAGCGCCTGCATCGGACGCTACTGAGCCTGATACAGCCCTTTTATCGGCAGCGGCGGGCTTATCCTTTTTGAACAGGTTTGCCACCTTGTTGAACACCTCGGGAACCATATTTACGATAGCGGAAGATGTGGAAACGTCCAGATTCATCTGCATGAGCTGAACTTCGCCGTTTGAGATGACCAGAAAGCCCAGAGGGGTAACGGTCACGCCTGCGCCGCTGGCTCCGCCGAAAAGCTCCTTATCGGTCTTGCTGGGCAGGTCGGAACCGCCCCCTGCAAAGCCGTATGATACCTTTGATACGGGGATAATGGTAACGCCGCCGTCCACCTGAACGGGTGTTCCCATGATAGTGTTGGCATCTGCCATCTCGTGAATTTTGTCCATAGAAGCGGTTATAAGCTCTTTTACCTTTGTATCCATCTTTAATATCCTTTCAGTGAAGTTTGATACGTATTATTTGAATAACGCCATAACAGGGGCGTATTTTTCCTTATCCTTTGCGTAGCCGAATACCACCGCAATTATGGCATTCAGCAGGCTTGCGGGTCTGAGCCGTATCTTGCACTCCCCGTCCCACCTGCATTTTTCGGCAGGGGTATTGAACAGGCAGTCTATCTTTATTCCCGTGACGGACACGGGCACAAAGCATCTTACGGCGGAAAGGGCGTTATAAACGGCGGCGTTCACCTTGCCGTACAGCATGGCAGCCTCGTATGCGTCCTCATCGGCGGCGGCAAAGTCTATTTTAAGGTCATCTATGCGAACCTTTCCGCCCAGCTTTTTAAGAGGTTCTTTTAAAAGCTCGAATGCCAGCTGGACGGAGCTTTTCTTTTCGTTAAGCTCGTCAAGCTTGGTGTTGAGCCGTTCGATCAGGCTTTTTTTCTTAGGTTTATGCTTTTGGGTGGTGTTTTCCGTAAGGGGTTTCTCCTGCTTATCCTCATCTGGCGGAGCAGTGGGTTCTTCGGGAGCATCAGGCTCATCAAAGGATATCTCCTCCGAAGCAGGCTTTGTTTCTGCTTTTTTTATATTTTTCCTGTGCTTTTTCCGCTTCCGTTTCTGCCGCTTTTTCTTTTCAACATGGGGGTAAAGCTGCTTGAAAAGGAAACTCACCTTTACATCGGCTTCACCGTCATGATACCTGATATAGGCTGTCACGGGAATGTTCACGGCAAGAACGATAAGCAAAATTACCGCAATTATTATGATCCAGATCATATCTCAGGCTCGTCCTCCGAGTCTTCTGCCTCATCGGGAACACGTCCGGGGAGTGGGGGGAGGTCGTCCAGACTTTCAAAGCCGAAGCACCGCAGAAATACGGGCGTTGTTCTGTAGGCGATGGGCCGTCCCGGGACATCGAGCCGTCCCGCTTCCTCCAGTAGTCCCTTATCCACAAGGGAGTTGACCACGCTGGAGCTGTCAGTACCACGGATATGCTCCACAAAGCTTTTGGTCACAGGCTGGTTATAGGCGATTATGGTAAGCACCTCCATAGCCGCAGGTGTAAGGGGGGCGTTTTTCTTGGTCTCCGCCGCAAGCTTTACATACTCGTAATATTCCCGCCGCACAGCCAGCTGATACAGCCCCGAAAGCCGCAGCACAACAAGAGAACTGCCGTTTTCCGCATACGCCTCGTTGAGAGAGTCCGCAAGCTGGGATATTGCACCCTTTTCGATGCCCGTAGCCGCAGAGATACGCTCAACGTCCACAGGGTCGCCGCAGGCAAACAGCACCGCTTCAAGCACGGCGGCCTTATCGGTCAGCTTCATTTTCTCTCTCCTCCCATTCAGATGACGCATCATAATCGGTATCGGCGCCTGCGCTGTTGAAGGTCATTTCCGTGTTGTCCTCGTTAAGGATAATTCTGCCCGACTTTGTAAGCTCCAGCACGGCAAGGAATGCCGCCACACGCTCGGAGCGGTCGGTCATCTCGGAAAACAGCCCCTCAACGGAGCATTTGCCCTCTTTATACAGCTTTTTCAGCACATATACTATCTTTGATGATACGGAAACGAATTTCCGTGAAACAAGCTTTGAAAATACGTTTGGCACCAGCTCTTCGGGCTTGGCGCTCTTTTTTATCTCCATGCCCTTGTACGCTTTGACAAGCTCCATGGGGTCATGGGTGCGGCTGTAGGTGCTGTCCGTCTCGATCTTCATAGGCGCACGGACGGCATAGGTATCCCCCGAATAAGCGGCACGCATCTTCTCCGCAGCCGCCTTGCAGAGGGAGTATTCTATGAGCCTGCCCTCCAGCTCTTTTTTAAGTGCTTCCGCCTCTTCCTTGCGGGGCAGCAGTGAAACGGTCTTGATATAAATGAGCCTTGCAGCCATTTCCAGGAAATCGCCTGCGACCTCCATATCCTGCTCCGCCATATCCGAAATATAGTTCAGATACTGCTCCACAAGTATCATTATGGGGATATCGTTAATATTCAGCTTATGCTTTGCTATCAGGTGCAGAAGCAGGTCAAGAGGCCCCTCAAAGGCCTCCAGCTTGAATGACATCTTCATACTTTATTAAGCACCGCCGAGAAAATGATATCCACCCAGTTTGTAAGGAAGATCATCACATCGGTGACTTTTCCCTGCAAAAAGCCCAGAGGTTTGTCCAGCAGCCCCGAATAAACGAGGGCGATAAGAGCGATGAAGACGAACTGCTCGTACTTCATTATCTTAAAGTATATCTTTTCGGGCAGAACGGCGTTGAATATCTTGGAGCCGTCCAGAGGGGGTATGGGCAGGAAGTTGAACACGCCCAGAGATATGTTTATCATAGTGATGTACAGGAAAATATCACCGATTATGATAAATGTTTCACCGAAGCGGACATATCCCAAGCCGTACATTATCCTGCACACTATCATGGCAAGGAACGCCATAATAAAGTTGGAGGCAGGGCCTGCCAGCGAGGTGAGCACCATGCCCTTGCGGGGATTTTTGAAGTTATTGGGATTTACATTTACGGGCTTGCCCCAACCGAAGCCGATGAGCACCATCATAATAGAACCCCAGAGGGACAGGTGCTTGAAGGGGTTGAGGGTTATACGTCCCTGATTTTTTGCAGTATCGTCGCCCATTTTATGAGCCACCCATGCGTGGGCGCACTCGTGGACGGGCAGGGCTGTGAACAGCACCAGAGCATTTATGAAAAGCTCAAATATTTTATCGTTATTCATATCGGTTATCCTTTAAATCTGTCTCTTATACACATCTCCGAGCCCACGAGACCGGAGCCTATCT
>ENA-OZHZ01000752-OZHZ01000752.1-human-gut-metagenome-genome-assembly--contig:-NODE-752-length-14357-cov-4.943085_pt1 | contig 14357 bp, 9 predicted proteins | sample MGYA00244053_ERZ653699 | MGnify/ENA primary metagenome ERZ653699 (study PRJEB26926, sample SAMN06165200) | human gut metagenome | biome: ENVO:00009003; feature: ENVO:2100002; material: ENVO:00002003...
CCATTATTGTCCCGCCGTTCTTCCCGGAGGATGTCGAGAGGCTTATCCAGGGGATTATGGAGAGGCCGGACATCGTCTCGAAACTGCTTAAGCATGAGCTGGATCCGGCGGTTATGGACATCGCTTCGGAGTGCGGGCTCAAGATATTCCCTGAAAAATGGACTGACTTCAAGATGCAATGCAGCTGCCCAGACTGGGCGGTGCCGTGCAAGCATCTGGCGGCGGTTATCTATATGATGAGCCGGGAGATCGACAACAATCCTTTTCTGGTGTTTACGATTCACAATGTGGATCTGCTGGAGGAACTGAAGAAACGTGGGGTGACGGTGGACGAGGCGGCCAAGACGGCGGCTGTGCCGTCAGTCAAAGATGTTGTCGAGTTCCGGAAACCGGCCAAGGAGGTGGGCAAGGAAGCTCCTGGGTTCCATAGGGTTAACTTCTCTCGGTTGTCGGACAGGCTGGATGTCCTTCTGATGCTGCTTCCACCGAATCCTGCATTCGATCTGAACGGTGACTTCAAGGAGCGATATTCCTCGCAGATGCGGAAAATCAGCGGCAATGCGGTCAAATTCTTTGAAGGCAAACTCCCGGCCGAGAGGCTTTTCCCGCCTCAGGCGCTTTCCAATGAACATAATGAATATGCCCTTTCCGGAGATTCGGCCGTGTCGCTGGAAGCGGATCTGCTGTTGGATTGGAATATGTTATATTCACCTGACGGCAAGGAGTTTACCAAGGCGGATGAGAACGCTGTCCTGCGAGAGATAGCCGGAATCAATCCGGATTTCATTCCGGACTATTCCCCGAGCGTGACCGCTGTACATCAAGGATTTCTGGCGTCGATGCACTTGATGGCGAACGGAGACATCGCCCCGCAGATTGTCCGGCTGGCGGACGGGAACTGTGCCGTCAGATGGATTCCCTGCACTGTGGATCCGGAGGTGACATCGCTGCTGGAGTCTTTGGAGGCCATCATCCCGGACACGATGATCCGGTTCAAGGTCGGGAAGTCAGGAAAGTACGTGAAGAACAAGGCCGGGACACTGCTCTCTTACCTTTTGGGTAAACTTGTGCCGGAACTCAGTCTGGCATCGCACAGGCCGCTTACCGGGATATTCTTTGATGGTGAACGTTATGCCTTTGACCAGCCTGGCGAACGGGAGATTCCCGGCAGCATCGCCGCCTGGCTGTCGTCATATTCAATACGCCAGTCCCGTTTCGTGCCGGTGCTGACGGTTGATGAGAATGTGGACGGGATGTTCTATGTCAACCTCGGGGTCGAGGATGTCGAGGCTCCGGAGAAGTGGATCACCGCTTTGTCGGATGTCCTTGCCAAAGAAGAGTTCGCATCGTCCCGGCTTCCGATTCTGAAAGCGTTCACTGATCTTTCTGTGATTATCCCGGAGGTGGGACGCTATATCGCGCGGAAGGCGGCGAGGGCGCTAAGATATTCATTGGACGAGTTCGTACCGCTTCTGATGAGGATTATTCCCGCTATCAAACTATTGGGAGTCAAAGTATTCCTTCCAAAATCGCTTGAGAATCTGATAAGGCCGAAACCGACTCTGAAGCTGAAGAAGAAAACCGGCGGTTCACCGTCCTGCTTCAGGCTTTCGGATCTGTTCGAGTTCGAGTGGGAAGTGGCTTTGGGTGACGAGGTGGTCTCGGCGGAGGATTTTCACAGGCTTCTTGGGCAGGCGGGCAAACTGTTGAAATTCAAAGGACAGTACATCTACACCTCTCCGGAGGATCTGGAGAAAGTCAACAAGGCTATCGCCGGAGTCGGCAATGTCAGCCCGGGCGAGATGCTTCAGGCCGCGATTCTCGGTGAATATGATTCCGCTCCGATTGTCCTTTCCGATGAGGCGAAGGAACTGATTGAGGAGTTTACCAACGAAGAGGAAATTCCTGTCCCTGACGGTGTTAAAGCTGAACTGCGTCCGTATCAGAAACGGGGATATTCCTGGCTCTACAGGAATATGCGGGTCGGCTTCGGATCCATTCTGGCGGATGATATGGGGCTAGGCAAGACGCTCCAGACCATCACTCTGCTGCAGAAGATGAAGGATGAGGGTGTATTGAGGGAGAAGCCGGCGCTTGTGGTCGTGCCGACAGGACTCCTTTCCAACTGGCAGGCGGAGATCTCCCGGTTCGCTCCAGGCCTGACCTCGTTCATCTATCACGGCACTGGTCGGCAAGGGCCTGAAAGCCGTGTGGACATCCTGTTCACGACCTACGGCGTGCTCCGTTCTGACCAGAAGATCTTCGCGAAAGTCAAGTGGAGCGTGATGGTGATCGATGAGGCGCAGAACATCAAGAACCCGACCGCCATCCAGAGCAAGGCTGTCCGCTCCATCACCGCCGACACGAAGATCGCGCTCAGCGGCACCCCGGTCGAGAACCGCCTGACCGAGTTCTGGAGCATAATGGACTATGCCAACAGCGGTTACCTCGGTAACCTCAAATCTTTCAAGAGTGAATATGCCAACCCGATCCAGTTGTACAACGATGAGGAGTGCGCCGCGAGGTTCCGAAAGGTGACGGCTCCGTTTATGATGCGGAGGATGAAGACCGACATGACTGTCATCAGCGACCTTCCGGACAAGGTCGAGATCAATGAATATTCAGCCCTTTCTCCGGAGCAGGCGGCCTTGTACCACAAGACGTTGGATGCGGCGATGGCTGAGATCGAAGGCAAGGACACTTCCGACAGCGCCGCGCTTTTCGAAAGGCAAGGCCTTATCCTTCAGATGATTCTGGCGTTGAAGCAGATATGCAACCATCCGGCGCAGTACCTGAAGAGCGGGAATATGTCTCCGTCGCTTTCCGGCAAGGTGGAGATGCTTCTTGACCGGCTGGACGGGATCGTGGACGCCGGCGAGAAGGTGCTGGTGTTCACGCAGTTCAAGGAGATGGGCGAGATGCTCGTGAAGTTTGTCGGTGACAGGACGGGCAAGGCTCCGATGTTCTATCACGGAGGCCGCTCGGTCAAGCAGCGCAACGAGATGGTGTCCCGTTTCCAGAACGGCAGGGAGGACAAGATATTCATTCTTTCCTTGAAGGCCGCCGGAACCGGTCTTAACCTGACGGCGGCCTCGCACGTGATCCATTTTGATCTTTGGTGGAACCCTGCCGTCGAGGCTCAAGCCACCGACCGTGCCTACCGTATCGGCCAGAACAAAAACGTGATGGTTCACCGTTTCATTACCAAGGACACATTCGAGGAGAAGATCGACGCGATGATCCAGCGCAAGAAACACCTTGCCGAGATGACCGTCTCCACCGGCGAAAGCTGGATCGGCAAGCTCAGCAACAAGGAGCTTCACGACATCTTCGGGTAGTACCTTATAGCTTGATGATCATTCCGGAGGTGGCGTCCAGCTTGAGGGTGGTGCCTTTGGCGGTTCGTTTGCAGGTGGCCTTGCCGGTGGTCAGGAGAGGGGAGACGAGGCCTTTCACGGATTTGAGGGCGGAAAGGTACGGGTCGATCTCGCCGTCAAGGACGAGGGTCTTGCGCTCGGAGGTCGGGTTGAGGACGATCAGGAAGGTCTCCGTGCCGTTGCTGCGGAGATAGACCATCGGGTAAGGCTGTTCCTCGTTGAAAATCGGGATGAAACGGCTGTCGGCCCAGAGAGCCTCGCTGTTTTTCCTGAGTGAGATCAGGGCTCTGGTCCAGTTCAGGATGGATTCCGGATCATTCTCCTGAGACTCCACCGTCGGGTTTCCTTTGGCGATCGGCTTGACTTTCCCGGAGGCCAGTTCCTTTTTCCACTCGGTGTACTGAGGAAGTGAGGTTGCCGGAGTCCAGTCCGTGCAGACAGGAAGGTAAAGTTTGTCCGGAGCGCAGTCGCTGAACCCCGCTGTCTCGTCCGCTGTCCACTGCATCGGGGTGCGGGCACCGGCGCGCTCCTTGCCGTTGTGGTTCGCCCCTTCCACATTCGGCATGTCCACAAGAGAGTGCATTCCGATCTCGTCACCGTAATAAAGGATCGGAAGCGGCATCGTCATAACCCACGCCATCATCACCTTGAGCTGTTCGGGAGTGTTGCGGGCACCTGTGTTGATCCTGAGGTGGTCGTGGTTGCCGGTGATGCTGGCGAAATAGCCCATTGTGTGTGTGCTCTCGACGCAATCGGTGAAGTAGTCGTAATATTCCTTGAGCATCTGCGCCGGCGTGGTCTTGGAGTCAACCTTACCCTCCGGCCAAGCGTTGCCGTAGAGGTCCTTGACGGACGGCTGGCCGCCATTCAAAGAGAAGTAGCTTCCGCCATCAGCCTGATGCTTTCTGTCGAAGTACATCCTGCGGTTGTGCGCCCTCGTGTTGTTGAGATCCATATCCACGTTGTAGCCGGCCGCGAGGCAATATTTCGGAGAACCCCATTCCGCCATAAGGACGTGGTCAGGGAAGTTCTTGTCGGACCACTCACGGATCTCTCTCCAGAGATTGAGGATCTCCTTCTTGTCCTTGTCGTTCTTCACGAGGCTGCTGGCCATATCCACGCGGAATCCGTCCACGCCCTTGCCGTACCAGAAGGCGAGGATGTCCTTGAGTTCCTGGCGCACGGCCTTCGGTCCCGGCTCGTTCACGCCCTGCTCCCACGGATGGTTTGGATCCGGGTTGGCGTAACCGTAGTTGAGGGACGGCTGGCAGGCGTAGAAATTCTTCATATAGTATTTATCACGGGGATATTCACTCTTCATCCATTTGCCGATGGTGCTCTGCATGTAGTCAGGACTTTTCAGCATCGCCTCAAGGTCTTTCTCGGCCTTCGCGTCCGGAAGACGGTCGGACCAGATGTAGTAGTCGGAGTACTGGAGGTTGCTGTCCTGCGCGCTCTGGAGGAACCACGGATGCTTGTCGGAAGTGTGTCCGGCCACAAGGTCGAGCATCACCTTTATTCCTTTGTCGTGGGCTTTCCGGATGAGCTCGACGAGGTCGTTATTGGTCCCGAAGCGTGGGTCAACACGGTAGAAATCAATCACATCGTAGCCTCCGTCAATCCAACCGGAGACGAAAAGCGGATTGAACCAGATGGCCGAGACACCAAGGCTCCCGATGTAATCCAGTTTGGAAATCACACCCTGGATGTCACCGATTCCGTTCCCGTCGGAGTCTTTGTAGGAGGACGGGTACACTTGGTAGATAACTCCGTTGCGGAGCCAGTCCGGCCCTACTTTCCAAGTCTGTTTGAAACTGCCCGGCGCCGGCTGGGCTGACACGAACGCGCTGACCAGCAGAGCGATGGACAAAAGAAAATTCTTTTTCATGTCTAAATTTGAATATGTCGGTTCTAATATTTCATGAATGTTTTGAGTCGCTCGGGGACGGGATTGACCGCTCCGCTTTGGGTGCAGACAAAGGCGGCCACACCGACGGCGAGGTGATGAGCCTCCCTGACGGTCGCCCCGTTCAGCCTTGCCATCACGTAAGTCGCTGTGAAAGAGTCTCCGGCGCCGACCGTGTCGGCAACCTTGACTTTAGGGGTAGGCAGATGTGAGAGCAGACCTTCCGCTCCGTACACCTCACTGCACTCCGAGCCTTGAGTGAATATGACCGTGTTCAGGGAAAACCTGCGTATCAGCTTGGCGACACGTTCCTCGGCACCGCCTTCAATCGAGAACATTCCTGCCACAACAGGCAGTTCGTCCTCATTGAGTTTCAGGATGTCGGCGGACTTCAGAGATTCCTCGACCAGTTCCCGGGTGAAATAATTCTGCCTGAGGTTTATGTCATACACCCTCAGGCATGAGGCCGGGGCGGAAGTCACCATATTCATTATGCTCTTCCGCGAACAAGGGGTTCTTTGGGCCAAAGTGCCCCAGCAGACGACATCGGCGTCACGGAACAGGTCCAGCATCCTGCCATCGCAGGTCATCGCATCCCAAGCCACGCCCTCAACAATCTCGTACTGAGGGACTCCGGCATCATCCATTGTGACAAGTACCCTGCTTGTGGGCTTGTCGTTTCTCTGAATATAACCGAGATTCAGCCCGGTGGCTTTCAATGCCTCCAAAGTCTCGTCACCGAGGGCATCGTTTCCTATGGCTGTCACGGGATATGCCTCCGCGCCGAATTCCTTGGCGAAGAACGAGAAATTCACTGGAGCCCCTCCGAGGCGTTTCCCTGACGGGAAAACGTCCCAAACGGTCTCACCTATTCCGATTACTTTTTTCATCTTCTTATGAAGGTTACTTATGTCAATGGAATGGCTTATCCTTGCTCTTTTTCCGAACGGTCCGCTCGCTTGATGGCCGGGACACGTTCCAGCTCGGCGAGATTCTGGCCGTGTTCCACTGCCAAAGCGGGTTTCTTGTCGGGGTCGAAATGGAAACGCTTCACGTTGTCTGAGGTGTTGTAGCCGATGATCTTCACCTTTCCGGTGAGGTTGATCTCGTCTTCAGGCTCAGGCAGGGGCTGCCTTTCGAATTTGAAGTCCTTGCCGATGAGGATCATGTTGCCGAGGTCTGTCCTTGCGATTTTCCTCAAGTCATTGACTTTGAATCCGGTGGCGATGGCGGTGATCTGAATCTTGTCCCCGATCTCGGGATCTGTCATCCAGACCAGACCGGTCTTGAACTTCTTGACATTCCCGGTATATTCAGAGATCTTGTGGTTGATCTCGGAGAGGTCGTCCATCGTGAGGCCCTTGTCGTTCTTGCCGCAGGTGATGTTGATCAGCAGACTTTTGGCTGTCTTGAGGTCGAAGTCGTTCAGGAGAGGGGACTGGAGCGCGCCCTTGACGGCATCCTCGATCCTGTTCTTCCCGGAGCCTGTGCCGCAACCCATCAGGGCCATGCCGCTGTTGCGCATCATGGTCTTGATGTCCTCGAAGTCCACGTTGATGTAGCCCGGGCGGCTGATGATCTCGGTGATTCCTTTCACGGCGGTGGAGAGCACCTCGTCCGCCTTCGGGAACGCCTCATGCACGAGATGGCTGCCGAAAAAATCGTAGAGCTTCTCGTTGTTGATGATCAGAAGACTGTCCACGTTCTTCACGAGCTCATGGATGCCATCGATCGCGCGGGACATGGCGTTCTCGCCTTCGTTCTCGAACGGCAGTGTGACCACACCGACGGTCAGGACACCCTTGTCCTTGGCCATCTTGGCAATGATCGGGGCGGCTCCTGTCCCGGTGCCTCCGCCCATTCCCGCGGTGATGAACAGCATCTGGGTGTCTTCTCCAAGCACCACCTTCTCAATCTGGTCGTGTGCCTCAAGTGCTGCCTTGCGGCCTTTGGCCGGATCGGTTCCGGCTCCGAGGGCGTTGTCCCCGATGTGTATCTTCACAGGGACGGGACTTCCGTCAAGTGCCTGACGGTCAGTGTTGCAGACGATGAAACTGCAACCTTCCACCTTTTCCCTGAACATGTAGTTCACGGCGTTGCAGCCACCGCCACCAACTCCGATGACCTTGATCATCGACTGGATGGGTGTCATCGTCGGGCAGGTCTCAATTATATCTATCAAATCGTCAATCATGTCGCCCATAATCTTGTCTTGTTAAACCTCTTCGTTATTCATTTCATCGTACAGTCCTCCGACTGTCTCTCCAACCTTGCCCAGAAAGTGTTTTGTCCAAGTGAAATTGAACAGCTTCCGGTGCTCTTTCCTTTCTTTTTTCTCCTTCTGTTTCCTGGCTTCATATTCCTTGACCTCCTTGTCAGTCGGCTTGTCGAAGACTCCCGGCCCATCATCCTCATTCTGCGTGGCCGCGACTGATGGTTCTATGGTAGGAGGCTCAATGGTGGAATATGGATCGTATTCAGTCTCGGGAACTTCATCGTGCGGTTCATCGCGTGTGACGGAAGCGCCTTCATCTGTGGTGACCTTCTCTTCCTGAGCGGCCGCTCCCGGCTCCTGGCTGGTGACCTCCTGCTCATTTGGAGCCGTGGCGGCGGCATCCTCGGCGGCGGCTGGTTTGACCACCCTCGCCGTGACTTCGTTGACACAGTTCAGAAAGCGGTCGCCTTTGGCGGACAGTATCATGCCCATTGAGGTCGCTGCGCTCGCCTCGCTCGCCTCAGGGCATCCCTCGCAGGAGAAGAACCGTCTCGGGCGGCCGATCTTCACTGAATATCCAGACAGTTCCTTGATGAAGTTGGTGCAGTTCACAAGCTCAGCCCCTCCTCCTGTCACGACGACGCCGGCCCTGAGGTCATCCTCGGAGGCGTAGCCGCTTTCCTGAATCCTGAACAGAAGGGCCTCGATGATCTCTTTCATCCGCGCGGTGATGATTTCCGAGATGTACTTCACGGAAACCTGTGCGGTGGCGTTCCCGTCCTCATCGACGATCTGGATGGACTTCTCCCCAAGCGAGGAGAGCTTGTTCGGCATGCAGGCTCCGTAGGCCTTCTTGATGTTCTCGGCAAGCTCGAACGAGAAGTTGCATTCGGACTTGATGTCGTTCGTCACGCTGTTCCCTCCGAAAGGAATGGCGGCGTAGAACCTCATGATCTTGTCCTTGAATATGGTGACGGAACTTACTCCGGCTCCGATGTCAATCAGTGCCACGCCGTTCTCCATCTGCTCGGACTTCAGCACAGCGCGCGCCGTGATGCCCGGGGTGAAATATTTCTTCGCGATGGCTATCCCCATGTCATTGAAGACGCTGTCGATGTTCGATGAATATCTCCGGTTCCCGATGAACACCTTGAAGTTGCCCTCAAGAGTCTCGGCGGCCATGCCGACGATGTCGTTCTCCGGCTCGTTGATGCAGTCTTCGGTGGAAAATGACTGGGCCACAGCTCCGTAGATGACTTCCTTTGCCGAGTCTTCCAACGGGTAGGACTCCAGTGCCATGGACTTCAGGGCACGGATCTCGTTCTCCTGGATCAGATCGTCCGGTTCTGGTCTGGTCATGCTGGCGGATGCCGTCTCCTGGCGGACGTACCAGCGCGGCAGTCCGACGATCACCTGTTGGATCTTGATCCTGAGGGCCTGCTGCGCCTCGCTTATGGCAGTCCTCAGCTCGGCCTTGACTTTCCCGGGAATCAGGACATAGCTGTAGCGTATGCCAAGCGAAGGTGATTCCTTGTAGTAGATCACCTCGACATTCTGATCCTGTACCCTGGCCACGCAGACAGCCAGTTTTGACGTTCCCAAATCAACGGATGCTATGTATCTCTCTTCCATATTCACTTGCTCTATTTTCTGCAGACAATCTGCCCGTTGTACTTAACATTCACTGTCGAATAGTATCCCGCTCCTTTCTCCGGCAGGATGGTGGTGTAGTAGCGGCCCATCCGGTCGAACTTGCTTTCAAAGCCGGACGGAAGCCCGAAGATGAACCTTTCTTTCCCCTGGCGTGGGATCATGAGCAGATCCCCGTTGTCCTTGACCGTGATCTGGCAGATGTTTTCCGCCCAGATCCGGGAGTCCTGCATGAAATTCACCAGTTGTATCACTTCCGAAAGCCATTGTTTCTCCATGTCGGTCTTTGGCTCCCCCTTGTAGCCTCTTTCCACATTCAGCGGCACCGCTCCGTCTATGATAGGGACCATGGACGTGTAGTTCTTCTGGAGAGGGAACAGGAAGCCTTTCTCGTCGGCGTAGTACCCGTTGTTGTCTTTCTGGAACCGGATCACAGGTTCCCTCTGCCTGATCCTGACGTTCAGGTAGCCGTCTGGAGTCGTGTAGGCCTCGGCCTTCAGGATGGCACTCTTGCCGTCCAGAATGCTCTCAACCTTCCGCAGATCCACGCTGTCGAGCCGTTGTCCTATGTAGGCGCCGTAGCCTTTGTTCAGGTAGCCTTCCACGTCTTTGGCGGTCACGAAGTTGAAGTCGTCCGTGAACTCCACCTTGACACCGGCGCAGGTAAGCTGCCCGATCCGCCTTTCGTTCATCCAGTGGATGACGAGGCAGATCAGACCGAGCAGGCAGAACGCCGCGGCGACGAGGGTTATCCTGAGACCTTTTTTCATTTCTTCAACCTTTCCTCAAGAAGTTCGGTGATAGGTGCGATGAACCTGTCGATGTTGCCGGCCCCGAATGTGGCCAGAACGTCGATCGGCTCGTTCCTTAGGTAGTCCATCAGCTCCTCCTTCCTCAGCAGGACTTTCTCCGGAGCCGTGACCTTGTCGAAGATAAGCTCAGACGTGACTCCAGGGATTGGTTCTTCCCTTGCCGGATAGATGTCCAGCAGAATCAGCTTGTCCACCTTGCTCAGAGCGGCTGCGAAATCTTCGGCGAAATCCCGCGTGCGGGTGAAAAGGTGAGGCTGGAATATGGCCGTGAGCTTCCTGCCGGGGAATATTCCCCTCATTGAGGAGATCGCCGAAGCCAGTTCCTTCGGATGGTGGGCATAGTCGTCAATGTAGGACAGATGCGGAGTGTTGAGGTGCACGTCCAGTCTGCGCCTGACTCCTGAATATGTCCCTATCGCTTCCTTGATGGCCTCCGGGGCCACACCATGGCAGAGGCAGACCGCGGCGGCGGCCACGCTGTTCTCCACATTGACCCAGCCTGGAATGCCAACCCTGATGTTACCGATCACGCCTCCAGGGTAAACCAGATCGAAGATGTAATGCCCTACCTCGTCCGGTCTCGGATTGGCAGCATGGTAGTCGGCGTCCGGGTTGTCGTAGCTGTAGTGCAGGATTCTGGCGTTTGTGTCCTCAGCGGTGATGTCCAGCCCAAGTTTCACGATCAGGGTGCGGCTTACCTGCGAGGCGAATGCCTTGAACGCCTTCCGGTACTCCTCAAGAGTTCCGTAGATGTCCAGATGGTCAGCGTCCATGGCTGTGATCGCGGCGATCGCCGGGTGCAGCTGGAGGAAGGAGCGGTCAAACTCGTCAGCCTCCGCCACGATGGTCGGCGTGTGGCTTGTCAGAAGGTTGGTGTCGTAATTCTTGGAGATTCCTCCAAGAAAAGCCGAGCAGCCTTTGCCGCTTTCCGTGAGGATGTGCGCCACGAGTGTGCTTGTGGTGGTCTTCCCGTGCGTCCCGGCCACGGCAAGGCATGTCTGCCCTTCGGCAAGCTCACCGAGCATGCGGGATCTCTTGACCAAAGTGTAGCCGTGCTCCCTCACATAGACAAGTTCCTGAAGGTCAGCCGGAATGGCCGGGGTATAGACGACAAGTGTCGATGCCACGTCCTTTGGAATATAATCGGGGTCATCCTTGTAGTGGATGTCAATCCCTTCCTTCTCAAGCGCGTGGGTCAAGTCCGATGGTGTCCTGTCGTAGCCCGCGACCGGATAGCCTTTGAACTTGTAGTACCTTGCGATGGCGCTCATGCCGATGCCACCGATTCCTATGAAATAAATCTTTGAATATTTTGACATCTCTAATCCTTGATCAGTTTGTAAACCTCTTCCGCAATCTTTTCCGCCGCGTCAGGCAGCGCCATCTTCCCGGCGTTCTCCTCAAGCCTGGCGATCCTCGCCGGATCCTTGAGCAGTTCCAGCGCTGTCGGTATCATTTTTTCCATCGCCTCGGCATCCTTGACAACCACAGCCGCGTCTTTCTTCACCAGAGCCATCGCGTTGTGGGTCTGATGATCCTCCGCCACATTGGGGGACGGAATGAATATCACGGCCTTGCGCGCGGCGCAGAGTTCCGACACGGAACTGGCCCCGGAACGTGAGATCACCACGTCGGCCGCCGCATAGGCGAGTTCCATCCTTCCGATGAAATCCGAATGATGAATATGCCGGGCCACATCCGGATTCTTTGTCCGTTGCTCGTCCATGAACCTGTCAATGTCCGGTCTGTAGTGCTTTCCACACTGCCAAAGTACATCGACACCGTCAAGTCCGGGACATCCGTCCGAGATCCATTCCTTCATGCACTGGTTGAACCGTGCGCTTCCAAGACTTCCGCCCACGATGAAAATGTGCTTTCTGGATGGATCGAGACCATATTCCTTGATGCCCGCCTCTTTCATTTCCGGGGTGGCCGGGACGATGATGCTCCTGATCGGATTGCCTGTCATGACGATCTTGTCGGCGGGGAAGAACCTTTCCATCCCTTCGTAGGCGACGCAGATGCACTGCACCCGGCTGCCGAGTTTCTTGTTGGTAAGCCCGGCGAATCCGTTCTGCTCCTGGATAAGCGCCGGGATGTGCATCCCTGTCGCGGCCCAGAGCAGGGGAGCGCTGGCATAGCCTCCGACTCCGATCGCGATCTGAGGCTTGAATTCCTTTATGATTCTCTTTGCCTTGAACAGGCTGGCTACAACCTTGAAGGGCACGCACAGGTCGTTGAGTATGTTCTTCAGATTGAGCCGGCGCTGCAGACCCACGATAGGCAGCCCAACGATCCTGTAGCCCGCCGCCGGCACTTTCTCCATCTCCATCTTGCCCTCGGCCCCGACGAACAGGATCTCTGTCTTGGGATTCTGCTCCTTCAGTTTGTTCGCGATCGAGACGGCCGGGAAGATGTGACCTCCTGTGCCGCCTCCGCTTATTATGACTCTCAATGCTTTATGTTCCATCCTATTCATTGTTATGGTCATCAATCCCGTAGTCCGGGATGTCATTCTCATGTACCGGAACCTCCTCATCCTGCCCCGTGAACTCGCTGTCCCGGGCTGAAAGTCCGCTCTCCATCTGGTCCAGATCGTCCAGTCCGCTGCTTACCTCGTCCTTTATCGCCCTGTCAACCAATGGCTCGGCCTTGGCGGCCTCCCTTGCGATCTTTCTCTTGGCCATCTTGCTGATGGACAGGATGATGCCGAACGCCAGACTGAACATGAGGAACGAGGAGTTTCCGTGACTGATCATCGGGAGGGTCTGTCCCGTGAGAGGTCCCATGTCGCAGTTGATGGCGATGTGCATCATCGCCTGACAGGTGATGAGCAGCACCAGCCCGGCCACCGCCGTCTTGGCGAAATGGTTGTCGCAGTTCCTGACGATGATCGAGCCTCTGGCCAGAAGGCTGATGTAGAGGATGATGACAAGCAGCCCTCCGAGCAGCCCGTATTCTTCCACGATGAAACTGTACATGTAGTCCTCGAACATGATCGGCACGACGTACCTTTGGGTGCTGCGTCCAGGTCCCTTGCCGACCACTCTGCCCTCATGGATGGCAATCTTCGCGCTCATCGGTTGCTTGATGTTGTCAAGCGCGTCCTGGAACTCCTTGCTGTTCTGCGGACTTTCACGTATTATCTTCAGATTGTCCTCTGTCCCGGCTCCTGTGACGCGGCTGATGGCCGAATCCAGATGCGGGAACAGTTTCTTGCCGTCACGGTTCGAGTCAACGACCGCGATTATTCCAAGGAACACTATCAGCGCCCCGGCCGGTTTGACAAGTTCCTTGACGCTTATTCCTCCGATCAGGATCGTGATGAACATCATGCCCCCGATGAACACCGTGCTGGACAGACTTCCCATCATCATGATCAGGCAGACACTGCAGATCGGGAGGTAGATATAGACGAACTTCTTGACAAGAGGCTTTTTCCAGAAAGGATACTTCTCCCCCAGAAGGTTGGCTATCACGAAGCTGTCGTTGCGGAAAGCGTTGACGGCCCATGCCAGGTACATGATCATGGCCACTTTCACGACTTCGAAGACGTGGACCTGGAATCCGAAGACGGAAACGATTCGCCACGCATGGTTGATGTAGAGGGCTTTGACCGGGCCGGCGGAGATGTGCAGCGCCAGAATTGACAGCAGGCCTATGGAGACCGCGTAGCCCAGCTGGGAAACTATCCTGAAAAAGCCGATCTTCTTGATGCAGCAGCAGACGATGATCACCCCGAGGCCGACCAGAGACACGACCATCTGTTCGCTGATGATCGCCATTCTGGTGGTCTTCTGCTGGAGGGCCAGCAGGGAGGTGGATGAGAATATGGCCACGATGGAGAAGAGGATGAGCAGGATGACGATCATCCACACAACCTTGTCTCCTTCGAGAGAATCCACGAAGTTCCAGAGAGTCTTCTTTTTCTTTGTTTCCTCGGCCATATTCATTGAACCTTTATAGTCTTCTCACGGCTTCCTTGAACTTCTCGCCGCGGTCCTCGTAGCAGGTGAACAGGTCGAAGCTGGCGCAGCACGGGCTGAGCAGCACGACATCGCCGGCCTTCGCGAATCCGCTCGCTGCCTTCACGGCCTCGTCGGCCGAGAGGGTGTCAACGATCTTGTCCTTGCCCACAATCTCCTCGAACGCCTCGTGGAACTTGTGGTTGTCTGTTCCCATGCAGACAATGGCTTTCACCTTCTCTTTCACGAGAGGCTTAAGCACCTCGTAATCATTACCCTTGTCAGTTCCGCCAACAATCCAGACTATCGGTTTCCTCTGACATTCGAGGGCGTACCAGGCAGCGTCCACGTTGGTCGCCTTGGAGTCGTTGATGTAAAGCACGTCCTTGACTGTCTCTTATACACATCTCCGAGCCCACGAGACCGGAGCCT
>ENA-OZHZ01000762-OZHZ01000762.1-human-gut-metagenome-genome-assembly--contig:-NODE-762-length-14233-cov-5.466638_pt1 | contig 14233 bp, 10 predicted proteins | sample MGYA00244053_ERZ653699 | MGnify/ENA primary metagenome ERZ653699 (study PRJEB26926, sample SAMN06165200) | human gut metagenome | biome: ENVO:00009003; feature: ENVO:2100002; material: ENVO:00002003...
GAGAATGAAAAATCACATCAGGGGGCTTACAGCCCTCCTCGTGGTCAGCGCGCTTCTGCCCGTGGCGTGCGGCACGCAAAAAAAAGCGGCAACGTACATACAGGAGGACTCCAGTCTTCAGGAGGCTCTTCAGGTCCAAACGGAACAGGTCGCGAAGGCAGTAACGGACAGCGTTCAGTACAGGTTTCAGAGCCTGCAGCAGGAGATGACGGAATTGAGGGCGACATTCATCGAGCAGATTCCGATGAGTCAGGTGCAGGAGACGATACCGATGCAGAGCCTCCTTGACCTTCCAGAAGGCGCAAAGTATGGAACGGCCTACGGTCGTGCTTCGGTTGAAGCCTTGCGCCAAGGAGACAACATTGTGTTGACAGGAAGATGCGACAGCGTCGCCCGACAATGTACAAAGTATGAGAAACAGACATTTAGGCAGAAAAGCACCATTGATTCACTGAAAGCTGTCATTGACAAACTACATTCAAGGCTCTCTCAAATGGCGCTCGAATCGGAATCAAACGTCAATAGGTCGGTACTTGAAACACAACCGAAAGTCCCTCAGAGGAGAAGCGGCAAGTGGTTCCTCGCGGGAGTTGTTATAGGCACTGCCGGAGGTGTGGCCGCCCAATGGCTGTGGAAGCGTTTTAGCCTCGGGGCCATCATAAAAGGTTTATTCACAAAAATATTATAGCGATGGAAAAAGGATATGTACATGGAAGCAAGATGATTGTGTTCCTCGGGACCAAAGCCCTTGGGCATTGCACATCCTGCGAGATTCAGGACCAGGCGGAGACGAAGTCCCGCTCTTTGAAAGTCCTGCCGGATTACAACGATACTGAACAGACAGACGAGGACCTTAAGGCAGGAGCCGGTGAGGATACCTCGACGGACGGACTCTGGGATGAGAAGTCCGTGTCCAAACGTTCGGTGTCAATCTCTACCGACTGCCTCGTCTGCAAGGATGAGAAGGGAGCCACCTATGACGAGCTTCTTGAAGCGATGGACAGCGGCGAGCCTGTCAAGGTGAAATATGCCTATGCCGGAGAGGAAGCCAAGAAATACCGTGTCGGCTTGTTTGTCATCACCTCACTCCAGAGGAATGATCCTGCCGATGACGACTCGACTTATTCCGCGTCTTTCGAGAATACAGGAAGAGTCAGGACAAAGACTGTCACTAACGTATAGTCATCAGAAATTCTGCCATCCGGGGACATTCCCCCGGACGGCTTTTAATCCAATCAAACATAAGTCATAATGAGCAAACCAAAGAATACGAGCAACGGGAATCTCGAAATCGAGGTGAACGGGAAGAGATATCCATATCGTGAGACAATGGGAGCCATGCTCTCGTTCAAGGAGGAGACCGGCCTTGACGCGCCTGTGGACACTGAGGATTCCGTCAAGTATATGTATCACGTGGTGAAGTCCAATTGCCGCAGGAACGGTGAGGAGTTCAAACTTTCATTCCAGGAATTCGCGGACGCGCTTGACGGTGAGGAGTTCATCCGCGTCACCGCAGCCCTTGCCGAAAGGGCAAATGAAAATAAGGATGGAGACGCTGAAAAAAACGCATAAAGCCCACTCCAATAGAAATTGTCCTCGGAGTCGCGGTCGGGAGGATGGGCCTATCCGTAAAGGAGTTCTCTGAACTGACTCCAACCGAGTTCAATGCCATCTATAAAGAGTGGCAGTCGAGGCAGGAGGATAATGAGCGTGGGAGATGGGAGCGCTGCCGTTGGATTTGTTACTATGCCTTGAAGCCTTATGCCAAGAAGGGCCTGAAGCCTGAAGATGTCCTGAAATTCGGTTGGGATGGAACCATGAAGTCAGAAATGGCAAAGACAAAGATGACAAAGGAGGAGCTGGAAGCGGACAAAAGGGAATTCGAGAAATTGATAGAGCTTTGGAAAGATGAATAAGAAGGTCACATACGAGATTGATTTCACTGGTCGTGATTCCGCATCCGGGGTCGCGTCGAAGATCGTCTCCGCAGTGGCCTCCGGGCAGAAAGCGGCTTCGGCGGCTATCCAGAGGGTTAATTCGGAATTGCAGACCCAGGCGAACATCGCCTCATCGATAGCGTCCAGGAACAAGGCTGTCCTTGATTCCGTCGCGAATGGTGCCGGCGGTGTCGCGGCAGGCATAAGAGCCGTGGCTAATGACGCCGCGGCATCTATTGAAAGGCTGTCCTCGCAATCATCCAACCTGTCTGAACTTAGTGCCGAATATGACCGGCTGAAACAGGCCAAGACAGAGGCGTACCTGTCCGGAGATGACAGAAAGGCATTCGACATCGATGGTCAGCTCCGGCAGATTGGCTTCCAGATCAACAAGATCAAGTCGGTAAATGCCGAGATTGAGGCTCAGAAGAAAGCTGCCGAGTCTTTGTCTTCAACCTATACCCAGACATACAACCAAGTAAAGCAGTCGCTTACGGAAGGGGCAGAGGATGTCTCTGACTATATCCAACTGATAGAGAGCCAGAAGAAGGTGGTCGCTGACCTCACCTCGAAATATCAGCAGCTGAAAGCGGCCAAGGCTCCCACGTCCCAGACATCCGCATTGCTCAATGAACTCAACCAGGAAAAGGGGGCGCTTGCCGGCATGCGTGATGCGGTTGCCGGGTACAAGCAGTCCAATACTGGCATAAGAACCCAGATTATGGCCATCCGTGAGGAGATGGCCAGGCTCCGCCTTGAAGGAAAGCAGAATACCGCCGAATACGAGGAACGCCGTCAGGAGATGGAGCGTCTCGGAACGGCGTACAGAGAACTCCGCACCGAGCAGACCGCTCTCTCAACCGGTGCCACGCAGATAGGTGGTGTCATCAATGGCGTGCAAGGATTGATGGGAGCATATTCAGCAGGTTCCGGTATCGTGTCTATGTTCGTCAAGGACAACGAGAGACTGATGGCGGTACAGACGAAGATGCAGTCTGTGATGGCGGTGATGATGGGCGTGCAGCAGATGTCTAACACCCTGCATGCCACAAGCTCATTCAGAATTGTGACCTGCAGAAAGGTGACTGAATTGTGGACGGCGGCACAGAACCGCCTGACGGTAGCTTTCCGCCTCTCTGCCACCGCCTCGAAGGCGCTGCTTGCGTCAATGACGCTTGGCGCGTCTCTGATAGTAACAGGGGTGATAACGGCGATCAGCAAGCTGGTGTCCAAGTACCAGGAGAAATCCGAAGCCCAGAAGCAGGCCAAGAAAGAAGAAGAGGATGCGCAGGAGTCCATCCAATCATCCGTGGCTGGTAGCATAGCATCACAGCTTGTGTCCTACCGAAAATTGCAGAAGGCTTGGAAGGAACTCTCCGGGGACATCGCTAGACGTCAGAAATTCGTGAAGGACAACGCCAATGAGTTCAGAAACCTTGGCGTAAGGATCAATTCGGTAAAGGATGCCGAGAATGTTCTGGTCAATAATGAATCGACATTTGTGGAGTCCCTTAAACGAAGAGCCATGGCAGCCGCCGCAATGGAACTTGCGTCGAAGAAGTACCAGTCGGCAATAGAGAAGATGCTTCAGGCGGAGAATGCGAAAAAAGTCACGGATGACGACCGGAAGAGCGCCCGTAATTATGCGGAGGGTATATACCAAGGCAAAATGGCCTCAGCGAACGGTGTCCTCGGTCGCGGTCAGGTAAGCGGGCAGAGAAAGCAAATAGTCGGGGACGCCTATAAAAGCAATGTGGCCACCTATGGCGAGGCCAGGGCTAAAGTATACAGTGACGCGGCCAAAAAGGAGATGTCAGAGGGGGACCGTTATTTCTCCATCGTGAACAAATACAACGACGAGGCGGACAAACTTCTGAAAGGGCGTGGAATATCACCAGCCACATCTGGTGTCACGACCGGCAAGGCTGGCAGCATAGATGCCATCGAGAAAAAGATACAGGCTCTTACGGCTCTGATGAAGACAGCCGGCGCATCTGAACGTGCCGAACTTCAGAAGGATATAAACGCATGGCAGAAGAAACTCGATGCTGTTAATCTTGAGATGGAGGCGTTGAGTGTGCCTTCAGACCCGAAGACAATCCAGGAACTGGACACAGCCATAACATACTATGGCAAACTGCTGAAAATTGCCGGTGATGATGAGCGTGCGGAGATACAGAAGACGATCAACGGATATTCCAAGAAGAGAAAGGCTATTGAAGATAGTCTGAAAGCAATCTCTGCCCCGACATCTCCAAAGACATTCGAGGAGTATTCAACGGTCATATCAGTGCTTGAAGACCAGTTGAACAGAGCCTCTCAATCAGAACAGGCAGGGATTCAGGCCACGATAAACGCGTACGAGCGTGAGAAGGACGAACTGAAAGCCCGTGTGGCGCTTGCCTCCACCCCTGCCGTGATGAACAGTCTTGCGGACTATGAACAGGCGATATCTGCCTGCGAGTCGGTCCTGCAGTATGCGAATGATGAGGAAAGGGCGAACATCCAGAGGACGATAAATGATTACAGGCGCAAGAAAGAGGCTATCGAATCTTCCCTTGAAGCCCTTGATGTTCCTGCTGACCCTAAAAGTCTGGAGGATATCGACAAGGTTCTTTCTGCCCTTCAGACAAGACTCCAGAAAGCCGGGGAGGCGGAACGCAGTGAGATTCAAAGGCAGATCGTTCAATGGAAAGCCAAGAAGGATGCCATAGAGGAATCAGTACAGCTTGTAGGGATGGAAGACCTTTCTAAGATGGTTCAGAACGGGCTTGGCGTAGGCGGTGATCTTGAAATCAGCCTCCGTGCCAGAATAACCGGTGTCGAGGTAGCAAAATCGAAAATCGAGGAACTCCAGAAGATGGCTGCTGTAGCCCAGACAAAGGAAGAACGGGCATCGATAAAGAAGGCAATCAACCAATGGTCTCAGTATGCAACAAGCCTTGACGCGACACAGACGCAGGGGGAAAAGACCACGGGCATGCTTGAGAATATGTCATCGATAGCTAACAGCCTGTCAGGGGTGGTCGGCGAGAACGCCGCAGGTTGGCTCTCATGGGGATCGAATGTCCTCTCAGCCGTGGCCGCAGCACTTCCGGCGATTGCGTCTGTCATCGGTGGAAATATAGCGCAGGCATTTGCAGGAGCAGCGGCCCAGTCGCAGAGTGTGCCGTTCCCATACAACCTCATATCGTTGGCGGCCAGTATGGCAGCGGTCGGGGCGGCTGTGGCCTCTATCCCGAAATATGCTGACGGCGGCCTTGCCTATGGACCTACCATAGGTATGTTCGGTGAGTATTCCGGGGCGAGTCATAACCCGGAGGTAGTCGCCCCTCTTGACCGACTCAAATCCATTATCGGGTTTGAAGACGGCGGCAAGAAAAAAGTGGAGTTCAAAATCAAAGGCCGGAATCTGGTCGGCATAGAAAGAAGAGAGAACAACAGGAGAAGAAGATCATAGCATGGGAATGATGGTAAGATATACGGGAGCCTTCTATTCAAGGAAGGGCGTTGTCTGGAGGTGCAGAATCCTCCAGGAATCCGACGTGGCATTTCCCGTCAGGCACCTGAAATTCCCGGATGACGAACCCCTGCTGATAGAGTACAATGAGACGGCCAAGGAGAATGTCATATGCGGGAGTACCGCGACATTGACCATCGTTTCACCCGGGGACAGGACTTACCTTGACCTCTACTCGATAAAGGTAGGTCAGATTCGTCTCGATGTCTATAGAAACAACGTTTTGTTCTGGAGCGGATGCCTTGACCCTGAATTCTATGAGGAACCGTATGACACCACATCCGACTATGAGGTCAGCCTTACTTTCTCTGATTTCGGTATCCTTGACAGGATGCCTTATGACGGTTCCGGACGCAAGACATTGAAAGAACTGCTTGATATCGCGCTTGACAAGTCGAGGCTGAATTATACCTCGATCGATGAATCCCTGATCTCCACGCAGTTTGCGGATGGGGCGCATCTTGCATTGTCCTCCTTGATGATTGCGTCGGAGAACTTCTATGACGAGGACGGGGAGGCGTCATCGTTCAAGGACGTCATCGAGGGGATATTCCAACCTCTTGGATTGCGTATGATGCAACGTGCCGGGAAAGTGTATGTGTATGACATCAATGGCCTATATACGAGTAAGAACCCATCTTCGGAAATAGACTGGCAGGGTGAGGACTCATCGCTTGGCACCGATTCGGTGTACAACAATATAAAAATAACGTTCTCCCCATATTCGACTGCGGATGTAATTGATGGGGAACTTGACTATGAAGATGTATTCGGTCCAGAATGGACAAATCTCACATCAGACAGTTCCGGGGTCAAATACAACAATGGGATTGTACCTACAGGGATGTCCGTCCCGACCTGTTATTCATATTACATCGACTATGACGAAAGTCACAGGCACGGTTACGACTGGGACTATGCCCTGATAGATTACACCCTTTTCCAATCTTGGAATAGGGATAAATGCAAGGGTGTGGCTGAAATCGGAAGCGACAACTCGTTCTTCAAGATTCAGCCCATGCTCGGAGGCAATGAGACCGAGGGCGTTGTCGGAGGGTTCTATACCGGTGGACACGGCTCATTGGCTTCCGGCTTCCCGACAAGAAAGGGGCTGCATCCGTCCTCACATCCGAAAACCCTTGCAATGAAGATGGCGCGTGTCTATCTTCCGGAAATGGGTTCCGCTGATGCTGCGAACAATTATTTGCGTATCCAGCAGGAACTGTTGTTCGACCCCCGTTATAACCCGTTCTCGGATCCTGGCGACGGCAATGAATCAGGCAACCATGATTTCGTGAAGAACAATGCAGCGTTTGCTTTTGTCCCGGTCGCGATAGTCGTATATGATGAGGCGGGTACGGCTCTGTGCCATTACTCGAATGAGTGGCTTACCAAGAACGGACAGCCGGGAAACGGCTTCGTGTCCACCGCAGAGGATAAATACCTGTCGAAATGGGGCTGGAAGTCAGGCGAAGCTGAATGGGGCGAGGCGTGGCTTGCGTACTATGATCCTGACGATGTCCTGCAGGGGACAGGAGTCATGGGATGGCAGTGCAACCATCAGAGTGTCGGGAAGCCTTGGACGGATGGAAGCAAGAAAGTAAAGAACCGCAAGTACCGCTATGCCGACAAATATACAGGCGACACCAAGGACTTCTGGATGTTCGACTCTTTTAAGAAACTGCCGGACGGCCAGTTTATACCTTATCCGCCGAAAGGGGGTTATCTGGAAATCCGGATATACAACGGGGTGTGGGCATTCGATGACGTTGACAGATTCTCTGTGGAAGCTGATGGATATTTCAAGGACAAGGGTGGCTATGACAAGATACGCTGGCAGCTGTACAAACTTCCGAAAGTGTCTGTGGTGAAGAGGACTTTGACGTTGGACGAGGATACGATGGATGATGTGGAGTACTCCGGTGTTTTGAATGCCGATGCGAAAGAGGATCTTGAGCTTGACACGATATGCGGCACCGCCGATGTCGTGTGCCCCACCGCCAAAGGCATCTATATGTCATCGGAGACAGGCGAACAGATACAGAAGCTTATGCGTGCCGGGAGGGTTGACCATCCGGAACATCTGTTTATAGGCACGTTGTACAGTCAATATGCCGACAGGAGGACGACATTGTCCGGGGAGGTCTCCATTGACCCGAAGGGGCTGTCTTCCTATGTCGATGCGGCTCAGGGACAGGATGTCAGATTCATCATGAGCGGCGAGGAAATCAATGTCAAGGAGGATGTCTCTGACGCGACTTTCATAGAGATTCGCCCTGACGAATATGAGGGAAAGGAGGAATGACCATGGCAAAGGAATATATACAAAAAACAGTCAGCAGGGCGGCAAGACCGCGAAGCAGGAGGCTGAGGGAACTCGGTGGTACTACTTCAGGGACCGCAGTGTCCGTCATCCAGAATGGCGGTGCGAATTCCGTTGTCTCCGGAGACGGCCATACTCATAAGAACCTTCCGTATCTTGATCAGATAACCACTGACAATGACGGATATATCAGCCTTACCCATCCGAAGGAAAACGAGGAGGACGGTAGTGTAAGCACCGTCACGGAAAAGGCAAAAGCCGGGTACTCCGATGAATCCGGTCATTCCTTGGAGTCCGACCACTCAAAGGATTCTGAGCAGTGGTCCGGCAAGATGTTCGGAGATTACCTGGATCAGCCACTCCGAAAGTCTGATTTTGTCAGGTTCAAGCAGGTCATTTCCTCCATGTTCCGCACTCCTGATTTCATTCCTGGAATAGAAGCCGGTGCAGGAGCTGCCATCGATGAGAACGGCAATGGCGAGATGAACGGACTGACGCTCCGTTCTTTCCTCAAGGTCCCTCAGCTGATTTACAACAAGATCAGGGTGACAGGTGGAGAGATGTGGAATACCGAGGGAGGAACTGTCAAGAGCGTGACGAAGGACCCAGACAGCGACATGGCCTATACTCTTGAATTGGACGTGGAGGATGGAGACAATGTGGAACTGGCTGTCGATGACATCTGCAAGGCGCGTTACAACAGCAACGGGACGATGATCACGTCCTATTTCCGCGTGACAGCCGTGGATGAAGCGGCAAAGAGCATCAGGATTGTTCTCGGTGCGGATGCGGAGGTCCCGGGTGGGGTCAATGCTGCTCCAGTCCCATTCATGAACATTGCCCGTTATGGCAACTTCACCGATGCCGAGCGTCAGCGGAGCCAGTATTTCAGTTCGTATGAAATGCGGATTTCGATGCTTGCAGGAGTGGATCAGTATATAATCAAGCCGAAGCATTACAAGACTGTCTGGGGCTCGGTCCCGGACGCGCTGATTCCTGATGGCATTCCTCTCGCAAAGGGGCAGGCTTCAATGTATCTGGACACTGTCCTTACGCGTAATCTCATTCAGCTTGACTCTTCAGGGAACAGGGTGAAGACAACCCGGGACAGAGGCCTTTGGCAGAGAACACCGGACACACCATATCTCTGCAATGATGAGTTCCAGGATGAAGTCTATCACAAGTCGTGCAAGTATCGATGCCTCGTTGAAGGTACGCTCCAGGAGCCGCGTTACGATTCGTCCGACTGGTTGCTCGTAGCCGGCGACACGACACTGGAACTGATAATCGACAGCACGGCAGGAGAGACTTTCCTGTACGGCTGTCTTGATACGACACTGATGGCAATTGTCCGTCGTGGCGTGAATGACATAACGGATGAGATTCTTGATTCGGACTGGACCTGGTCCAGGGATACGGGTGATGCTGCTGCAGATGGGGTGTGGAATGCAGATCACTCCGGATGCGGCAGGAGTGTGGACCTGACGCAGGAAGACCTTCCGGTTTCCTCCGGGCGGTTCATCTGCAGGGCGTATGTCCGTGACGGCGCTGAAAGCGTGGAAGCGGAGGTTGTTTTTTGACATTTGAAAGGCATTTGAACAGTATATGAAAAAGACAAAAAGAATCGGGATTGTCTATGATCCTCTGAACATATCCACCACAATGGTTGTCCGTGGTGGAAGTCTCACACAGACGCATTGCGCCGAGACGGGTGAATACATACCGGACAGGAGCCTTACACCGCTCGTGATTCGACCGGAGGTATATGTCAATGATCCGAACGGCATAATGGCGAACGGGAAAGTGGCTCTGACAGGAATCCTCTGGTATGAGATACCTCAGGACATGGTAGGACAGATTACGGATTCATCCTACTTGACAGGGGAATTGTCCCGCTATCTGATCACGAACCAGACGGACGGCTATTCGGTGGCGCAGGACGGCACTTTGACCGTCACGAAGAACATTCCATATCTGGAGCCGAAGGTGCTCGTGTTCACGGCATCGTATCCGGATACGAGGAGCGGCAAGATCTTGCGCATACAGGCGACTGCGACCTTGTCGACGCTGTCGTTGACGGAAGCCGCATCATTGACGCTCGACAAGCCTGCGAGCTTTGTCTTCAATCCGATTTCGGATTCAGGGGTCCGCTCGATAAAGGCGTTGTTCCTGCTCGGCGGCAAAGCTCCGGATGCGTCCAGGTGTAAGCTTGCATACTGGTGGTACAAGACAATTGGCGGCGCTGAATCCCTTGTGGACTCGGAGGAGGACCTGTTTTATGTCAGCGGACAGGGCACGGACACATTGACCATAGACCCGCGTTATGTCGATGGACAGATAAAGCTTGCGTGCAAGGTTGAATACGCTCTTCCTGGAGATGTGCTTCCTGCGGAGCCTACGTCGGATTGTCTTGTAGATGAGACCACTGTCGTGAGGCGCTATCCGGAATATGATTTCGCGCATTACGTGCATGGCGGCGTGGAGGTGTCTCCCGGGGCCGTGTCAGTGAAGAATGAATGCGTGATCACCTCCGGCAGGCAGGTCATCGAGAACCCGTCAAGATTCTTCAGCATCAGGTGGTCTATCAGGAGGGCCGTGTATGATGCGGAGTGGATGGTACTCGGCTACGGGGACAGCATCATGATTCCGGCAGAGGAATTCGCCAATGCCTCGGATGTGGCTCTTGAGGTCGACGAGTTCGGCCCGTTGGGGGCAATGTCTGATGGTGATGCCGTGATATGTGACAATGGGGACATTATAACACTTTAAGATATGAGATATGTATATGCGAAGATTCCGGTCCGCAAAGCCGAGGATGCCGGAATCGCCGAATTCAGGCAGAGGACTCCTGATGGTGAGTTCGTCATCATCAATGAGAGTGACCTTCAGACTTACGGGAGTTCCGCTCCGTTTGAGAAAAAAGTCAAGTCGCTTGGAGGCAAGGTCCTTACGGCGGCTGAAGCAAAAGAAGAGTTGAACAGATAAAGGAAGATGAAATGAGTACAGTAAAAGGACAGACGACAATCAAATATGTCAGGCAGGGTGATTCACTGACATGTACGTTGAGAAGCACGTTTCCGTTGAAGCAGTTCATTTCCAACGGAAACAATATAATCACGCCAAGTTTCGCGGCCAACAAGCCATGTATATATCCGGTCGTCCGGAGCTCGCTGAAAGCAATGCGCATAGAGCCTGCAGCTACCGGTGTCGAATGGAAGTTCAACGGGACTGCCATCGTCTTTGATGCTTCTGGGCTGAGCAAGGCGATGGGAAGCATCCCTGTAGGTACCTTCAAGAGCGAAGTGAAGAAGGTGGACGGATTTACGCTGCCGACACTTACGATACTGAAGGAAATCGCATCGAGCGGCAACATTGACTCGGACACCATTGAATTTAAGGGAACCGTCAATACGGGATTTCAGTCAGTCGTGTCAGCGTCCATTGAGGTGGCAATCGAGCAGACTGACGGAGAGTCGTGCATGGGCTATATCACGATCAACAACGGCGGTGTCGTTGATGACGCCACATCACAGTTGAAGGCGACGGCTCATCTGATGATCGGCGGTGTCGAGAAGACAGATGGCGTGACCTACAAATGGTACAAGATGAAAGTCGTGAATGGCGTTGATGGCTGGGAGCCGATAAACAAGAGTTCATCAAGCATTACCATCACGGCATCGGACATCAATTCAAGCGAGTTGTACAAGTGCGAGATGACCTATGGCGGCAAGTCCTCAAGCGCAGTGATGGAAGTGAGCGATGAAACTGACATCCTGATCATCTATCCAAATCCCACCAATGCGGCTGGGACTCAGGTTCCGGAAGAACTCAGCTCGGCTCAGACATCCATAATCTATAGACCTAAGGTGTACAAGCGGACAACGGAGACAGAGGTAAATGGCTTTACGTTCAATTACCTTGTTACAGATGCGGCTGGGGACACAATCGCATCGCAGGACGGAGGAGATTCATTTACAGTCACCATTGACCATGCGGTCAAGGCTGGCGGTGACATAACTCTTATTATTTCAGCGGAATAATGTGTATCAAGAATGTCATGAATATGTTGAAGCATATAACAAGAATTGCTTATAAGCAGAAGCCTGAAAAAGGCGAGAAAGGAGAGCGTGGTGCTCAGACAAGGCAGATGGTGTGGGCGGCGGGTATAGAATTCTTTAGCGGGGCTCCCGGCGAGGAATATGAAGACTATGCCTTTTGCGAGGGTCAAGTGTACCAATGCCTCCAGCATCATATATCTAAGGAGAATGAAACGCCTTATGATTCTGTGTCTGGCAATACGGGCAAGTGGCGTCTTGTGCCAGGTTTTGATAACTTCTCGACTCGTGTGCTTCTGTTGGGGAAAGGAAAAGAAGGCTGGGTTATGGACCAGGGCGTCATCAAACACACTTCCGGTAAAATCTCGCTTACTGCAGCAGGTCAGATCGTCGCAGGAAATAACATGTTCACGGTCGATAAGGACGGCAATATGACGGCCAAGAGTGGAACTTTCGGTAATCTGACCATCGGCCAGACAGCTATGGGCTATCCGTGTTTGAAGGGCAGCGTGTTTTACGATGAGCATGAAGAACATTTTATTGAGTTGTCACCGGAGGCGTTCAAAATAGGCGCGAGGGTCGATGGTGAAGAAGCTGAAGTGTTTGACCTGATGCCTTTTTATTACTCGGACAAATACGACCGAAACGAGGCACTTCGAATCAAGATGCGACCGTTTTCGCATATGACTATTGAAAGTGGAATGGTTGCAGGATTAAGGGAACAGCTTGTGGTCTCATCCGATAATACCACATCATTAGGAAGTCCTGGCGGGACAGGGCACCCCGGTAAATATGTGCTGACCTACACTCCGGATGCATTTATTAGCACATTGCAGACTGATAACTACGTGATTGGAGATTGTTTTACAATCATCAACAAGAACGGCAACAGTGTCGGTGTGTTTAACAATACACAGTATGCCATGTATAACTTGATGGATGGGACGCGATACGTTAATGGTGAGTGCTGTAGAGTTATGGCAACTACTACACGTGTATTCCACATGTTATGGACAGGTTCAGGATTTATAATTTACAAATAACTAAGAATATGAACAAGAAAGAATTATCGCAATTTAAGCAGTTCTCACAGGTAGATGAGGGCGATTTGCTGTTCGGCAAGTCACAGACTGGAGGCGAATTTGGCTTTTTCCCGGCCTCACTTCTAGGGAATGAGGGATATGCTGCAGTAAGGTTCAATCTCGAAGAAAGTTCTCCGGTCGGAGAGCGCTGCGGCAATCTTGAATACGTAAGGCAGTTGCCGTCATTGCTTGGACTCGGCTGCTATCTAGTGGGTGACGATCACTCCAGAAGAAAACTCGATCCGAACAATCACTATAAGTTAGCCACTGGTGAGGCGGCCAAACTTGACGGCACAATGGGACAGTACCAGTGGGGCGTGCGGACGCCGTTCTATCTGGCGCTCTGGCTTGAGGGCAAGTACCTTTATGAGGCTGCTTCCCTGAAACCGATTCCTGGCCGTGAGTGCTATAGGATTCCGATATTTTCCACTGGTGCCGGCAGCGCAGGCATCATTGATAGGGTGAACGATGTCCTGTGTTCAGTGATCAGCACAGATGAACGTTATCGTGGCGGCATCGGTGCGGCGCTCACTGAAGGAAATGCATCTGCCGATAACCTGTCAATGCTCGGTTATGCGGCTACACAGAAAGGCACGGCCACTTTCGAAACTCTCGGGCGTAAGAGAGGAGAAGGATGGGGCGCAGGATGGTACTGGATCAATACCGTCGTAATGATTTTGTTTGACATTATCCTTGGCACTAGAAACAGCCAGGCGCCGTTCAACGCCTCCAAGGATGCCAATGGTTTGTATCAGGGTGGACTTGGCTACGGCGTCTCATCAATGCCAAGTTGGGATACCTACAACGGCTATTATCCTGTCGTTCCATATTCCGCCGGAGTGGAACTGGGGGATGCGCTTGGCGTAGGATCTTACGCTGTGAAGAAGTCTGACGGAACCGTGGTCTATAATGCCCCGATTCCTTGTTTCTTCGGATTGAAAAATTCAATCGGACATCTCTGGCAGGGAAGGAATAGGATAGTGGCTGTCATAAATGCCGACAACTCATATTCATTCTACGTGGCCAAGTCATCATTGACGGAGTGGAAGTATTCCGACACGGCCAACATGATAAAAGTCGGCACGATAAATCCATCAATCGTATCGTCCTGGAATTACATCAAGCGTATCAATTTCCAGGGCCTTGCAGGAATGCCTGCTGAAGATGGAGCGACATCTTCAACACATAGGTGTGACGGATGCTATTTTGAAACAGCCTCATCTGGTTTCCGGTCTCCTCTCGGCGGTGGCCTCGCTAGCGATGGTGACCTTGATGGCTTGGCGTACTTCAATGGTTACTACGCGCCCTCGGATTCC
>ENA-OZHZ01000767-OZHZ01000767.1-human-gut-metagenome-genome-assembly--contig:-NODE-767-length-14187-cov-5.460444_pt1 | contig 14187 bp, 23 predicted proteins | sample MGYA00244053_ERZ653699 | MGnify/ENA primary metagenome ERZ653699 (study PRJEB26926, sample SAMN06165200) | human gut metagenome | biome: ENVO:00009003; feature: ENVO:2100002; material: ENVO:00002003...
ATTACAATTCCCACCATTATTTGCTGGAAAGGCGGTGTAAGCGCATGATTGGCAGAGTTAATACCGGGGGCGGCACAGGCGGCACCCTTACCGTCACAGCCCCGGCGAACGTCACTGTGACTGTTTCCAAAGACGGCAAGAGTAAGATCAAGAACTCCGGCACCAGCGGCGTGGTTGTCTTCAAGGGGCTTGCAAGCGGGACGTGGACAGTTACCATCACCAGTGACGGCAAGACCGCCCAAAAGAATGTTGTGGTCACAACCGATTATTCCACCGTGATTGCATTTTTCGCAGCCACCATCAACATCACCTATCCCGCCGGTTCGACCTGTACTTGCTCTGACGGTACAACGACTATATCCGCCCCAGACACTAGCGGTACATGGGCTTGCATCGTACCGAACGCCGGGACGTGGACGGTGACCTCCACAAGCGGGAAGGAGACCGACAGCAAGACCGTAACTATCACCACGGATGGTCAGAGCATCTCTGTGGAGCTGAGCTATGCGCTGTTCCTGTTCAAACCAAATGCCCCGAGCGACATTATAGCCGGTGAGTGGGAAATGCCTGGGAACAGCACTGTAACCGCAGAAGCAGAATTGGTGGTTAAGTCGGTAAATAACTACAACGGCGACAGAGCCATTTCTGCACGTACAAAAGGCCAAATTGACCTGACAGAGTATAGCACGCTTCAAGCGACGTGCAAAGCGTCGGGCGGCTCCGATACAAAATTGGAGGTGTACAGTGGTTCGTCCGTAGTTGCTTCGGCAGCAATCGGTACCAGTCTTACCACGGTAACGGTTGACATATATGCCCTGTCCGGGCTCCACAGTATCGGTTTTGGCGGTCGCCATACCGCGTATTTGACGATTACGTACACCGCGACGGAAATCAAATTGCTGAAGTAGGAGGGCGGCGCATGAAAACGATTTACATAGATTCCAGCTTTAAGTGTCACACCTCCACCGCCGAGGGGCTGACGCAGATTGAAACGGATGCCTTCGACGGTAAGTGCGACGCTTACATTGAGGGCTACCGCTATATCCCGGCGGGACAGACGTGGACGCGTGCCGATGGCGTGGTGTTCACCGGCGAAATGATTGCCCCGTGGAAGCCGTGGGCGGAGCTGGATGCAGCTCAACGGGAGTATGAGCGAGAGCAATACCAGACGGTTGCTGCTCAGATTAAAGAGCTGGATGAAGCTTATAAGAAAGGGGTTGACAGTCTGTGACACAAGAGGAAAGAAAAAGCATCATGTATGCCCAGGGGAGGGCGAACGCGCTTGCCTTGCAGGAGAAAGCCCCGGACATGACAGGCACCGAACTGAACGCGGCGGATAGCGACATTCCCGGTTTCAAGGCTGCCGTCGCAAACAAAAACATGCTGGAGCGCAAGGCCGGGTTTGTGTGCCGGTCATCTGCTGGCCGTGTGGTGCGGCTGATGCAGCCCTATGACAGCACTATCTACACCCAGGAGCCGGAGGAACTTCCCGCACAGTGGGGGTTTGCTTGGAGCACCGACCCAGCAAAAGCGTTGCCGTTCGTCGCCTTGGCTACCAGCCCCTACAATAAGGGCGACTGCTGCACGGAAGGCAGTAAAGTGTATCGCTCCACGTTGGACAATAATGTATGGTCGCCGTCCGCATACCCTCAGGGCTGGGAAGAGGTGAACGTATGACGGTAAAGCAAATTCAATGCCTGTTGACTTATCTAGGCTATTCTCCCGGCACGATTGACGGCATCGAGGGCAGGAATACCCAAGGGGCAATTCGGGCGTTTCAGGCCGACTACGGGCTTGCCGTGGACGGGATTCCGGGTGCGGCTACCCAGAAAATGCTGATCGGCGCGATCGCCGGGACGGCGGTAAAGGTGGAGAAGCCGGAGAACAGCGACGCGCCGAAAACCGGGACGTTCTGGGACGATATCCGGTATTTCACCCGGGAGGAGTTCCGGTGCCAGTGCGGCGGGAAATACTGCAACGGCTTCCCCGCAGAACCGGTGGAGGAAACCGTCCGCATGGCGGATGAGATACGCCGCCGGGCGGGGGTTCCCCTGAATGTGAATTCCGGTGTGCGGTGCAAGCGGCACAACGCCGAGGTGGGCGGAGTATCCAACTCCCTGCACACCACGGGACAGGCCGTAGACCTCTCAGGGGCTATCTCCCCGGAGAAACTGTATGCTATAGCGCAGGAGGTACAGGCCGAGAAAATCCCCGGGCGGGGCGGCCTGGGGCTGTACGGATGGGGGATTCACGAGGACAACGGGAAGTACAGCCGGTGGAGTGGCTGAGAAGGGAGTATGCCAATGGAAGAAACGGAAATCGCCGGGAGGCTTTCTGCGGTAGAACAGCGGAGCAAATCCAACTCCCACCGCCTGGACGCGCTGGAACGGCACACGGAAGCGGTGAACACGCTGGCAACGTCTGTTGCCGTCATGGCGGAGAAGGTGGAAGTTACCGGGGAGAAGGTTGACGGCCTCTGCACGGACGTGCAGGAGCTGAAATCCGAACCCGGCAAGCGGTGGAAATCTGTGGTGGAAAGGGTCATCTACATCGTCGTGGCCGCTGTCGTAGGGTTTATTCTTGCCCGGCTTGGGCTGGGCTGATTTTTAAGGAGGAAAACAAAATGATTAACTGGATTGTACGTGTCAAAAACAAGAACTTCTGGCTGGCCGCAATTCCCGCGCTGCTTCTGCTGGTGCAGACGGTGGCCGCCTTGTTCGGCTTTACGCTGGACTTGGGCGAAATCGGCGATAAGCTTCTGGCCGTGGTGAACGCCGTGTTTGCCCTGCTGGTGATTCTGGGCGTGGTAAACGATCCTACCACCGCCGGTATCGCTGACAGCAAACAGGCAAGAACTTACATTTCTCCCAAGGAGGGCTGATGTGATAAGTGGATAAAGTCCGATGGAATCGGGTGATTCTGGATGAGTTCTGTTCTCTGGCAATTCTCACGCCGCTAGAGGAAAAAATCATCCGCACCCGAGCCGCCGGATGGAGCCGTGTACAGCAGTGCCACGCTTACGGCATGTCCCTTGCCACATTAGATAGGTACATTAGGAAGTTGAAAAACTCCTATAACAGTGTGCAGGAGTATAGCTACATACTCCCAAAAAACATAGACTTCTGATAGCTTTTTGAAGGATATGTGATTGTAAGTCGGTAGGGAAACGAGAGTTTCCCTACCGATTTTTTTGTTATTCTATAGGAAGAAAGGGGGCGTTGCCTATGGCTGAATTTCAAAGCTTTAATCCAAATCCCCGCGCCGCGAAAGTCGGCGATTGTGCAGTCAGAGCTGTGGCAAAGGCTCTGGGAATTGACTGGTATCAATCATACGTTGAGCTGGCCAGCGAGGGGCTGACTCAATGCGATATGCCTAGCGCAAATAACGTATGGGGCGCGGTGTTGCGGCGGCACGGATTCAGGCGGGCGGCAATCCCGGCGGAATGCCCGGATTGCTACACCGTAGGCGATTTTATCCGGGAATACCCTGACGGGATTTACGTTGTCGCGCTGAAAAACCACGTTGTTGCCGTGGAAAACGGCGTTTTGTACGACACTTGGAACTCAATGGACGAAAATCCTATCTATTTTTGGAGGCGTGAATGATGGCAAATCCTTATATGCAGCCCAACTACCAATCCGGCTATTTTCAGCCCAACTATTTCCAGCCGCAAATGCCAATCGGGCAACCGCAGATACCCGTCCAAGGCCAACAGCCGCCCCTTGATGATCGAATTTGGGTAGCTTCGGAATCTGCGGCGGAGGCGTTTATCGTCACGGCAAACGGATTTGTGCGGCTATGGGATAGCAACAAGCCGGTATTCTACGAAAAGCGGACGGACGCGCAAGGGCGGCCAATGCCAATTGTAGCGTATGAATACAAAATCCGGGACGCAGGAGCTACTCCGGAGGCAGTCAGCGCAGGATTTGAGCAGCGGCTTTCCGCTGTAGAGGAACGGCTGAACCAGCTGACGGATGGAAAACGCGATGCCAAGAAAGCGGAGGTAAAACGCAATGATGCCTAATCCTATGCAGATGATTTCCCATTTTCCCCAATTTATGCAGCAGATGAGGGGGCAAGACCCGCAGCAACTGCTTAATCAGCTTGTACAGAGCGGGCGTGTAAACCAGCAGCAGCTTAACCAAGCCCAGCAAATGGCACAGCAGATGCAGGGGCAGTTTGAGCAATTCCGGGGCATGTTCGGCTTCGGAGCGCCTAGAAGGTAAACAATAATCTGGCCAGATTTTGTTATATTTTTCATCTTTTGAAAGGAGAACAAAATGAGTATTACAGCAAGTGAAATGACCCCCGCTGATATCAGAGCTGTCACCGATGGCAACAACGGCGGCTATGGCAGAGGCTGGGGCGGTGATTGGTCTGCATGGATCATCATTTTCCTGATCTTCGGCTTCTTCGGCTGGGGCGGCAACGGCTGGGGTGGAGGCTTCGGCGGTCGTGGTACCGGCGCTGGCGTGGTGGACGGGTATGTTCTCGCGTCCGATTTTTCCAACATCGAGCGGAAAATTGACGGTGTAAACAACGGTGTCTGCGACGGCTTCTATGCCATGAATACCGGTATGCTGAATGGGTTTGCAGGCGTGAACCAGAATATCAGCAACGGTTTCCAGGCGGCGGAGCTTTCCCGGTGCAATCAGCAGGCTGCCTTGATGCAGCAGCTTTTCCAGATGCAGATGGCAAATCAGGAGTGCTGCTGCGAAAACCGCGCCGCTATCCAGGGCGTGAATTACAACATGGCAACCCAGAGCTGCGACACCCGGAACACCATCCAGAACACCACCCGTGATATCATCGATGCCATGAACTGCGGTTTCCGCTCCATCGACCAGCGCTTGACTGCCCAGGAGCTGGCGGCGAAAGATCAGAAAATCGCCGATCAGAATCAGCAGCTCTTTATGGCGCAGCTGGCCGCTTCCCAGAATGCCCAGAATCTCACGATCAAGGGCTATGTGGAGAACCAATTCGCGTACTACAATCCCCGCCCGGTTCCCGCTTATCAGGTGCAGAATCCCAACTGCTGCTACGGTAACGGCTACGGATGCGGCAGCGTGGCGTAAGGAGGGCGGCGAGATGGGCATTGCGGAGATCAAGGCCAATCTGATTAACCACATCGGCAAAATCGATCTGGACAGGCTCACCATTGCCGAGCTGCGGGATTACTGTAGCCTGGTAAAGGACGCGGACGGGTTGACACGCAACGAAGCGGACACGGTTACCCGCGTTATGAATAATTTAAGCGCTGGCGGGTTTGGCTTTGGCTACAACCGCCCAGCGCCGACAAAGGGAGGTTAAACAATGGCGGTTGAACTTACTGCGAACGCTGTCCAGGCGGTGCCCGCCGGACAAAACGTGCTGTTTACCGATGCGCCGGTGAAATGCGGGCGGGGGTATGTTGTTCACCGTGAAGGCGCTGGGCTGGTGACACTTCGGGGCATTTGCAATGGATGTTCCCCGATTGCGCGGTATCGCGTGCTTTTCGTGGGAAACATCTCCGTGCCTACCGGCGGAACCGCTGGGGCTATCAGCGTAGCGCTGGCGCTGGGCGGTGAAGCGCTTCCCACCACTACGGCGACGGCAACACCCGCCGCCGTGGGAGATGCATTCAACGTGGCGACCTCCGCGTTTGTGGATGTTCCCCGTGGGTGCTGCGTAGCGTTATCCGTGCGCAATGTCTCCGCGCAGGCAATCGATGTTGCCAATGCCAATCTGATGATTGAGCGCGTGGCCTAGGAGGTGAAATTATGAAGCACTGGGAACAGCTGAGAGATACACTTTGCCGGGAACTGGACGAAATCGCCGAAAAAGGCGAACTGTCTGCCGGTGATCTGGAAACCGTGGACAAGCTGACGCACACCATGAAGAATCTGGATAAGATCATGATGGGCGAAGGATACAGTAACGCCGGGGACTGGTACGCTATGGGCAACTATGGACGGGATGGCTATAGAGCCGATTACCGGGACGGCGTGAGCTATCGAGGCCGTAAACGCGATAGCATGGGGCGCTACAGCCGCGCAGACGCCAAGGAAGATATGGTGGATAAGCTGCGGCGCATGATTGATGAAGCGCCGGACAGCCGGACGCGAGAGGCTCTGGAAAAGGCCGTCCGTTGTATGGAGGATTAAAAAATGTTGGCAGAGCGGGATTTACTGGAAACAATCGAAGAATGCAAAGCAGTGAAGCGCCCGACGGCGGCGACATGCCAGTTAATGGCCTCGTGCTATACCATTCTAGATCACCTGTTCCCGGAATATTCCCGCTCTGCTGATGTTTCTCCCGCAAGCTTGTATTCCTCCGCTCCTGCGCCACAAAATGATGAAATATCCGGGAGCGAGTTTGCAATTGCCGCAAATTCAGCGGGAATGAAACGGCTGTTAGAAGTGATGGACGAACACATGGAGTGCATTCGGCTGATATACCCCAAAGAATACGCGGCGATTATGCGGCGGCTCAAAGAATGAGCGGCAAAATTCCGTTGCCAATCCGTTGCCAATTTTCGCCCTAAAAACGTACCGCACGCGGGAAAATATTAAAAACTGTGGTAATATTTTCTAGTAGAATAGTTCGGAGAACGTGGGAATATAGCTGATAAAGCAATAAAAAAGCCCTAGAATAAGTTTCTAGGGCTTTTTTGATGTGGCGGAGAGAGTGGGATTCGAACCCACATGATAAATTTGTAAATATGTTGCGGCACTAGCAATTTTTAATTTTCATTTCCCGTGTCATTGCCAATTTTGCGGTTTTTCATTGCCTCTGGCGTGAAATAATCCGTGAACTCTTTCGAGCGTTTGGCAATATCCCGTTCCGCTAAGTGCGTGTAAATTTTGCGCATCGTCCCTAAGTCTTTCCATCCGCCTATGTCCGCCGCCATCATTTCCGGGATTCCCATATGGTAGGCCAGCGAGGCGAAGCTGTGCCGCAATCCGTGCATCCCCACCTCTGGCAAGTTGTTTTCCCGGCATATTTTGTTGATGCGATTGAATAGCGTACATGTCGCGGCGTTTACAACAAATTCCGTATCTTTCGGCGCGGCCGTAAGTGCATCGTAAAGCGGTGGAATCATAGGCACGGGGCGACGGGATTTTTTCGTTTTGTTCTGCGGCTTGAGCTTCAGCCCGTCTTCACCACGGACTTTTGCACCACGAACATAAATTGCCCTGTTTGCAAAATCGATATTCTCCCACGTCAGAGCCAACATTTCAGAGCGGCGTAAGCTGGATAAGCAAAGCAGTGCCGGGATTTCCACCGGATCACCTTTTACGGCCTCAACAAAAATATCAATCTGGTCAGGCTCTAGGAATGGCCGCTCGTTGTCCTCTTTCTCGAAAAGGACGACTTTCGGCTGCTTCCCGGTTTCTTTTTTGATTGCCGCCGACATTAGCCCCCACGCATTCTTGATGTACTTCGGGGATCTGCCCATTTTCTTTTCATCGTCTATAGCGGCCTGCCATCGTGCGTCCGGCGTGGTGTAGATATTGTATGCCATTGCCCGCTGAAAGGTATTATCCCGATATCTGATATAGCCGTATACCGTAGACGGAGAGCGCCGACCACGGCGGACTAAATCACGGGTATTCTCTATGTATGCGTCTACTGCTTCGCCTAGCGTAAGCTGCCCCTGTGGCCGCTCCTGAGCTTCCAGAATGCCGTTTTTGACTGCAAGGTATTCTGATAGACATTCCTCATAAGTATCACGTGTAATTGATGTTCGATGCCCGCCCAAGTATACACGTGTGTGCCACGCCCCGGAGGGGAGCTGCTTAATTTTTGGGAGCCTGATTTCCGGCTCCTTTTTTCTTTTTGCCATCCCGTTCACCTCCACTTAAAAGCTTGTGGAAAATCAAAAATGCCGTGAGCATAAAAACAGCGGCGATTCCTGCCGCACCGAATAAAATCACCGCAGAAATCTTTTCGGAGCGAATCAGCCCCATTTCCGTGTTCCGGGCATCCAGCACCATATAGATTATGAGTACCGCCGCCAGCAGAATGTTTAACGCGCACTGCCCGTAAATCAAGGGCTTATCTTCCCTTTGTGCGGATGCAAGCGCACTGTCTTTTTCTGAAAGGGCGTCGCTTTGCTTGCGGATTCTGGTATCCCGGGCAGATATTCCCGCCTCCTGTATCCGGCTCCGATCAAGAAGGCGGGATATTGCGGCGTCCTTTTCTTGCAACATTTCGTCTTTGTGATCGAGTTCAAGCTGCAAAAAATCCACGGTAACGGAATCGTCGCTTTTCTGCGGGGAAAGCCCGATAAGCTCGTCTGCGGATAATTCCAGGCTTGCGCATAGGGAGCACACATCCATGAAGCCCGGGTTCATCAGTGTCCCGGCAAAGAAACGGTTTAGGGTCGTTCTCGGTATCCCGGTCTCGTCGGCCAGCTGCTGAACGGTTTTGCCTTGCTGCTGCTTGGCGGTCTTGATTTTTTCCACCAACGTCAGGCTTTGCTCATGCAGCGCCAAAATACGTTCCTCCGTGGGCAAAATAACTCGCTCCTTTCATTTTGGCACGCAAAATCTACGCCGTGTAAACGGATTGTCCGATTTGCGCGTTTACTTTTATAGTGGTAGGGGCTATGGTAAAGGTGCAACCGGCAAGGGACACACGGCATTACCGGCGGCAAGCCCCGCCACCTTGTGGCACGGGTGGCGGGGCAATCATCACTTGACGGACGTAATTTCCAGAGATTCTTTTTCCGTGGTGATGCCATTGGCAAACTCTGCAAATTGTTCGCCCTGCTCAGAAGCGGAGGCCGTACTCGAGAAACCATACATAATAGTATAAATATATTCGCCATCATCGAATGTGCCAACTATCCATATCAAGCCGTTAGAACCCATAAGAAGATCAACCCCAACGGAAGCCCCAAGAATGGTACAGCTTGCTTGATCGGACGCTTTCCCGCCCTCTCCCACCAATCCGGAAACTATTCCGGTATGCTGCATTTTCGGCATGTACTCACGTAGAGAATCGAGTGATTCAGAGGGCTTATCGCAAAAAATCCCTACTGCGGCGGTATTCCCCGGATACGTAATTCTCGTCGTATTTTCGTCAACTTCCTCAATTGTTTGGCCTTCGCCAACAGGGAATATCAGATTTCCAATTGCGATGGAATCTTCGTTTTGCGCCTCAGTGGCCGGCGTTGCGGCTTCGGTATTGGGAGTGGCGTCTTGCTGCGGCACCCGCCCGACTGTAATTTCATCTGTAGTCCACAGCCGCTTCTTCGTTTCGCTATCGGATGCGTGCAAAGAAAAAGAAACTTCCTCTATAGAATCGATATCGTTTTCCTCTAAATCAGATGATAGGAAACTAAGCCCGTCATACGTTACGCACCCGGCGTATGCGTGCGCAACCATGCTACCATAAATCATGAATCCGTTTACAGAAACGTCATCGGAAAAAATATTGATATCGGAATCTGTTCTATTTTCTACATAGAATGAAAGAATTTCGTTATCCGTCCAGTCCGTTTCAATTCCACGGTACTTTATAATTATGCCATCTTTATCATATATGGTTTGGCCGGACTTATCAATTTCCTGCACATATCCGTCAGAAATGGAAGTTTCAAGGGAAAACTGGAATCTTGTAATTGTCTTCTTATCATCTTTGTTGTATATATAGGCATCTTGCGCCTTTACAGTTGCGATACTTTTAATTCCGTACTTTTCCAAATTTTCACGGGTAATATCAATGGAACCGTTTGATTTCTTGCCGGGAGCCACATTTTCATGTAATCCACAATACATTGTGATTCCATTTACTGAGAATTGAGTTCCAGTGAAAGAAACGTTTTTATCAGAGTTATTTTCCGCAAGGACTTTTATTTTGATGCTGTAGTCATCGGAATAGTCAATTTCTTTCGCCGTGAGTTTGAAAGTGCCATCGTCATACACCACGGTTTCCGCAATGGTTCCCTCTTCGGCGGCGACCGCTTCCGTGGGCGCTTCCGTTTCCGCTTCGGTGGGTGCTTCCGTGGCTACCGTTGTAGGCGTGGCCTCCGTGGTCTCTGGCTGCGTCTCAGCCGTGGGCGCACCGCACCCCGTTAGAAACAGGGATATGCAAATCAGAAAAGCAATCGATTTTTTCATAGTGGATACCTCTTTCCATAAAATTCTACAATAAAATAATACCACGTTCGGAAAATAATTTCAACGAAAAGAAAAATTTTTGTGCAATTTCCTAATAAGTCCGGTTTATTGGACACATGACGTGCTATTATACGCTATGTAATCAAACAAACGTTTATAAATACACAATGGAGGGACAAAATATGGAGACCAGGGAAGAAATTATTGCGTGGATTGTGGAGCAATTGCGGGCGCTGCCGTTGGGCTATCTTTATCAGGTGCGGGGGTTTGTGCGTGGATTCTTAAAATAGCGAATGTACATAGAGCCGGGGCGTTTCAGGTAAGCGCCCCCGGCTCTTTTTATAGATTTTCGTATACGCTTCGGAGCGCGGCCTCCAGGGCTTCCAGCTCGCTGTCCGTCCGGGAGCAAATCATCTTGATAACTGCCCGCTTGAACTCGCTGGAACCGTTAATGGCTCCGTTCACAAGCTGGGCTATTTCTTCCTCTTTGGTCATCGGCGGCTGCATTTCTCCACTGCCTGTTCTCAGCCATTCCTCCCGGATGGCAAAGATGCGGCAGATATCGGAGATCGTGCGGTCACTCGGCATTCGATCTGGTTCATTCTTCAATTTAGAGATGTATGCCGGGGTAACTCCAATCTCTCGCGCGAACGCGCTCATATTCCCATCGGCACATTTTGCGCATACCTCTATAATTCTGCTTGCGATTGTATCCATAATACCACCCCCTTTCCTCTTGCCATAACTATACCACAGGTTCTAGTTAAAATCAAGAACTATTTTCAACTCAGTCCAAAAAAGTCTTAAAATAGGGCTTGACATTTAGACGGAGTTGATGTATACTTAAGACACAGTTGAAGAAGAACTTCAACAGACAGCAAATCGGCAGGAGTGCTGTTCCCACCGATTTGCTACCAAATTTGTTTACCCTATGCCCCTTGCAGGCTTTCACCGCCTGAGACAGCCCCCCAAACTTCTTGAGGAACTCCGCCACTTTTGCGGTTTTGGTTCCGCAAATGCCGTATTGCTGGCAGACTACATGGAGCGCTGAACCCGGTGGGATGTGATTGCTTGTCACATCAGCGTGTGTTTGTTTCCCTCTTCTCTGAGGCCTCCGCCGGAATCAGCCGCTCAGCCCATGCAGACGGGAGCAGGCAAAGTCAAAAGTTTGGTCACGGCGACCACGCCTTCCTATGCCAGTAGGCACGGAACAATTTTAACTCAGTTTAAGAAAGTTTTCAAGGGGCTTGGGTAAACATTTTTCAAAAATTTTTAGCAGCAAGCAATCCTAGCAAACCAGATAACGGGAGGGAGTTGCCGATGGCGTCCAACACTTTCACACACTTCACAGGGAAAACAAAACGGTTTCAGACGCCGAAGCGAAAAAAGAAACCAAAGAAAAAACGAGTTCACATGAACAAATACGAGCATTCGCGGAGGAGGTGAATCCGGTGCAGATCACAATTGAAGGAACGGTAAAAGAGGTTGCCGCCCTTGTACTGGAACTACAAGAGCGGCGCAGGAACGAATCAGAAGTCTCCAATACTTATGCCTGCAATCTGGTCGTAAAAGATGACGATATTTCCAATATTGACATCTGCTCCATTCCCAAGACGGATGCGAGCGTCCGTTAAGTGCAAATACCCGTCATTGCCATCAACATTATCTACGCCGTATTGGTCAGCGACTTCCCTGAGTAATTCAGCAAAGAATAGTTTTTCCAGGGCTGCATCACCTTCATCCAAGATTTTGCCTGAGATAATCCCAGCAGATGTAACAATGATGATTCTATTCATTTTCAGCCCATCGGATTTTGTTGCCAGCGCAATAGTCCGAATAATTTGCTTTTTCAGTGTATCACCCACAATATCACCCCCTTTCGAGGTGATTCTACCACGGCAAAAATCATTTATCAATAGCCAAAACGGTCCGAAAAGACCGTCCGCCGGAACCGCCCCACCGGTGCTGATGATGGCAGGGCAAACACCGTGACAATATGAGCGCCCCCGCTTTTATGGCTCTGGGTATTGGGTATCCATCCCCATGTAAAAGGCACGACCACCCGGAAATTGCTCGACGGGGCTTGACGGTGAAGAAAATATCGGGGAGCTGGCATTCAGCTTGAGTGAAAAATTTAGCAAAGGAGGAAATGAAAATGCCTGAGAAAATCGTAACCGTTCTCGAAAATATCGCGGCTGTAAAAGGCCAGGACTACGTTGAGGGGCTGGTGGATATGGCGAATATCCTTGCCCCCAAGGTAAAGCCCGCAGATAAAGAGAGCGAGGGGAAAAACAATGCCTAGAATCCGGCAGTATGCCGAGCGCTACGCAGTGGAGGATTTCTGGAAGGAAATCGACCGCTGCTGTCCCCTGGCGGGGATTCAGAGCGATAACGCTGTAGCGCTAGAAGAAAAAACCGGGGTAGACCATCAGACCCTTCGGAACTATCGGAAGGGCAAAACCGAAATGCGGGTAAGCGTCCTGAAAAAGCTGGTGACCACCCTCCACCCCAACCCGGCGGTGATTCTGAAAACCCTGGGGTACTCTGAGAAGGAGATACGGGCGTTTGCGAGGGAATTGCAGTGATCAGCCACGCGGTGGCGTAGCGAGGCTGAGCAGTGGTAGGCGCTGCAAAGGCGAGGATAGCACGGGGAGGCGAAGCCGCGGCTTGGCACCGAGTGGCTGAGCAAGGGCTATGATCGGCTCAGCGGCGCAGCGCACAGCGTCGCAAGGGCATTGCATAGAATCGCTAGGCGAGGGCACGCACAGCAAGGGCACCGATAGGGACAACAAAGCAAGGCAGAGCAGAGGCAAGGGGAAGCACAGCTGGGCAAGGGCACTGATATGGTGCGCGTTGCAACGAGAAAACCGCCCCCGGGCGTGCGGAACACCCGAGAGCGGCAGTCAATGGAAATCATCTTTATTTTACCAAAAGAAAGGAAAAAAGTCAAATGGAAATCAGCAAAATCAAGGCAAGAATCACATTTTTTGAGGAACTTCTGGGTACGTGCAGCGGAAATAAGGAGCTGCACCGGGAGTTCATCGCTTCCAAGGCTCCCGACGCCGAGAGCATGGAAGAGGAAGTCGCCGCAATCGGCGTGGACGGCATGATGGAGAAATCCATGACGGTATTCCCCCGGGACGAGAACGGGCAGCCGTTCCTGTATGACTACCAGATCAAGGGCTTTTTCAAGGATTCCTGCGGCGTTCTTCGGAAGGTTCCCGGCACAAAGGCCAGCAAGATCAAGGCGTACAAAAAGGAAATCGACGGCCTCCTGTTTGTCTCCCCCCGAAAGATTCCCCTGGACCTGAACGGCGGCGAGATTGGCGTGTGTGAGCGCCCCCTCCGGGCATCCACGGCGCAGGGTGAGCGGATTGCCCTTTCCAGCAGCGAGACAGCACCGGCAGGGACTTCCATTGAGATTCAGATCGATTGCCTGACCAAGGACATGCACGATCTGGCACTGGAATGCCTGGAGTACGGCAAGCTTCGGGGTATCGGCCAGTGGCGAAACAGTGGGAAGGGACGCTATACATACGAGCTGATTTAAGGCGCAAGGGCATAGCCTAGCTTGGCCTCGCTCAGCAATGGCCTAGATATGAGATGCGTTGCAGAGGCATGGCAAAGCATCGAAATCCTATGCAATGGCGCAGCACAGCACAGCTCGGAAAAGCATGGATTTGAAATCTACGGCAGAATGCCGAAATTGAAAGGAGTTATTTATGGCGAAATATAAGTGTGGGGATAAGGTGCGGATTGTGAGCAAGAACCCAAACGCTATCGGATTCACCGACGCGATGGAAAAATACCTTGGCAAGACCTTAACCGTAATAAATGTGTGGGAAAGACCATATGGACTTTCCACCTACAACTTCAAAGAAGCAACAGTTGGAAATCCTTCGATGGATCTTCCTCGTAAAGTTTCCCATTGGAACTTCGCTGAAAGCTGGATTTCTGGCCTTGCCGAGCCTGAGCGGGAACCCTGCACCGTGGAACTCCGCTTTGACGGGATGATTACCACGGCCACGCTGAAACGGGGAGGGCGGGACGTGAAGACCTGTCTCTTATACACATCTGACGC
>ENA-OZHZ01000775-OZHZ01000775.1-human-gut-metagenome-genome-assembly--contig:-NODE-775-length-14068-cov-5.603154_pt1 | contig 14068 bp, 8 predicted proteins | sample MGYA00244053_ERZ653699 | MGnify/ENA primary metagenome ERZ653699 (study PRJEB26926, sample SAMN06165200) | human gut metagenome | biome: ENVO:00009003; feature: ENVO:2100002; material: ENVO:00002003...
GGGGCAATTGCCCCTTGACCCCTCCGCGCGATTGAGTTGGTCGCGCTTTCATGCTTCTTCCGCGTGCAGCTTTTTTGGCGCTTCGCCTAAGCCCTTGTTTACTTCCACAATTTTCTGTGAAGAACCGGAAAGGTGGTCATTTTATGAATCAGCAGCTTCGGCAGGATGCTGACCGCATTATTGCAGACGCGATTCATGCTGTTTTGCCTGACCAAGCGGTCATCCGGGCGCTGGAAGCAGCTTCTTTTCCTGGCCGAATTCGATTGGTAGCGGCAGGAAAAGCAGCGTGGCAAATGGCGCAGGCTGCCAGCAAGACGCTGGGCGATTCGCTGGAATGCGGCGTTATCTGCACCAAATACGGGCATTGCGGGGGAAAACTGCCGAAAATCACCTGCTGCGAAGGCGGCCATCCCATTCCGGATGAAAACAGCCTTCGCGCCACCGATGCCGCACTGTCCCTCGTTCAGGGACTGACAGCGCAGGATACGGTTCTATTCCTGCTTTCGGGCGGCGGTAGCGCGCTTTTCGAGAAGCCGCTGATTCCCTTGCAAGAATTGCAGGATATTACCCAGCAGCTTCTTGCCAGCGGCGCAAGTATTGTCGAAATCAACGCCATTCGCAAGCGCCTTTCTGCCGTAAAGGGCGGACGCTTTGCCAAGCTATGCCAGCCGGCGCGTGTGTTTTCCATCGTGCTGTCTGACATTCTGGGCGACCCGCTGGATATGATAGCCTCTGGCCCTGCCTGCCCGGATGCATCCACCTGCGGCGAGGCACTTTCGATTGCCGCACGTTACCATTTGCGCCTTTCGCCGGAAGCAATGTCACTGCTGCATCAGGAGACGCCCAAGACACTTTCAAACGTCGAAACCCATGTCACAGGCAGCGTTCGGGAGCTATGCGCAGCCGCGGCGGCAGCTTGCAGTTCTCTGGGCTACACCCCCATTGTGCTCACGGATGTCTTGGCTTGTCAGGCGCGCGACGCGGGGCAGGTACTTTCCGCCATTGCTCGGACACATGCGCAGGATGGGCAGAAGCGCGCTTTCCTGATGGGCGGCGAAACGGTCGTGCACGTCACAGGCCATGGAAAAGGCGGACGCAATCAGGAGCTTGCCCTTGCCGCTGCACAGGAATTATCAGGAATCACCAATGCGGCTGTTTTTAGCATTGGGAGTGACGGTACGGACGGCCCCACGGACGCTGCGGGCGGCTATGTGGATGGCGACACCGCTTCCCAGCTGTCGGCACAGGGAATCTCGATTGCGCAGATGCTGCAAGAAAATAATGCTTATCCTGCGCTGGAAAAGGCAAACGGGCTTATTTTTACTGGCCCAACCGGCACAAATGTCAACGATGTTGCTGTGCTGCTGATAGATACTGCGAACTAAAACAAAAGATAGTCACAGAGAGTGGATTCAGGCGGCACTGTCTCATTTGTGCGGTGCCGCCTGAAACAAGGGGATGAATCCTGCCTTGCATTTTCCCTCCGCGCATGGTAAAATATTAACCATCAGAGAGGAGGGGATGCCATGGCTGTGCGCATTGCCATCGTCGAGGACGAAAAGTCCGCCGCTCGCGCGCTGGAACAGGCGATTCAGCGCTACGGAACGGAAAACAAGGTTTCGTTTACGATTCGCGTCTGGCATGACCCGCTGCTCTTCTTGGAGGAATATCAGGCGGAGTACGACATCGTTTATATGGACATTCGGATGCCCGCACTGTCCGGGATGGAAACGGCGCGGAATCTGCGGAAGATGGATCGCATGGTCATGCTGATTTTTGTGACCAGCCTGGCGCAGTATGCGCTGGAGGGGTACACGGTCGGCGCGTTTGACTACATCCTCAAGCCTGTCAAGTATTATGACTTCGCGCTGAAGCTGCATTGGGCGCTGGAGCATCTGCCGGAAAAGCAGGAAGCGACGATACTGCTTGTGTCAGGCGGCAGCAAAATTCGACTGCGCCTGCGGGATCTGCTGTATGCTGAGACGGATGGGCATTACCTGATTTTCCACACCGCCGAGGGGCAGATTCGGCAGTGCGGCACGATTTCCACGCTTGAAGCCGATTTGACGAACAAACAATTTGTCCGCTGCAACAGCTGCTATCTGGTGAATTTGCAGCACATTGCGGGCATCAAGGGATACAGTTTGCTGCTGGATAACGGCGAGGAGCTGAAAATCTCCCAGCCGCGCAAGAAGCAGGTTCAGCAGACCTACAATGAATATTTAGCAGCGCACTAAAAAAAGCAGGCGAATCGCCTGCCTTTTTTAATGAGTCTTCGTTTTTTCCGCCTTTTCCGGGATGTTCAGCCGGATTTCCAGCAGGTAAACGCTGTCCTTGGCGGAGATTTTCATCGTGCCGCCGTATTGGCTGACAATGTACTGCATACTGGATGTGCCAAAGCCGTGGCGCCGTCCGTTGGGCTTTACCGTCTGCGGCAAGTCGTTTTTGAACTTGATTTCGCCCTCGTAGTAGTTCATCACGGCAATTTCCACCGCGCCGCTCAGCCGCCGGACATGCAGGCTGATGACCCGCTTTTCAGGGTTGCTGACGCGCATCACCGCTTCCACCGCATTATCCAGCGCATTGCTGAACAGCGCGTAAATGTGGCGCGTGCGCATGAACGACAGGCACTCGCCATCCGCCATGCTGGTGAAGGAAATGCCGTTGTCCATGCACTTGAGCATCGTGCTGTACAGCACAACATCCAGTACCTCGTTGCCCGTTTTCACATTGCTGTCGTAGAGGTCGATTGCTTCCCGCAGGGCGGAAATTTCGGATTCGGTCAGGCGGCTTTGCAGCTTGTCCAGCTGATGGCGCAGGTCATGGCAGCGCAGATTCACAAGGTCGATGTTGGCCTTCATCGTCTCGTACTGCCGCCGATTCTCCGCCAGCACCTGATCCATCACCTCGATTTCCGCCCGATTCTGCGAAAACAGCACAATGTCGTGGTGCAGCGCCAAAACAGAAATGCACATGAACACCAGGCAGCAGCGCAGCATTTCATAGAGCGGCCGTGAATCGGCGCGGTATTCGCTCATCACGGCGTTAATCAGCACACTGGCTAACAAGAATAGGATGCACAGCCACGTCGTCTGAATCTGCGATTTCCGATCTTCATGGTACTGTACAGACGGATGGATGAACAGCAGCCGAAGCAGATAGCAGACGGCCAGATGGAACACAAACCAGATGAGAAGTGTCACATCCGCATTGGTGATTTGCGGAAACAGGGTCATTGTCTGCGTATCGTCCGCGCCCGTAAAGGACAGCACGAGTGCGTACAGGCTGCCGGCAATCTGGACGGCGGCACATCCGGCGCACCACGTTTTCAGCCGCTCACACCATGTGCCTTCATGCGCCAGAAACAGCAGCGGCAGCACGGACAAGTATTCCATCAGAGCACCCAGAAAGCGTGACCAGAGCATTGCCTGAAAATGCGTGCGGAGGATGGCTCTGCCTATCATAATCAGCGCCATCAGGGCAATCCCCGCCGTCGCACGAACGACATACTGCGGCTTGTGCTTCAGCGGGAAAATGAAAACAGCAACACCGGACAGTGTTTCCAGAAAGGTTATAACGGAAAGGCCCATTTGGTAAGAATAGCTTTCTCCCAGCCACTGCGCGAGGAATGCAATCATCGCTCATTTTCCCTCCTTCATTTCGGTGCCATTATAGCATACGCATCCAGCCCGCCGCAACCCTGCCTTTTGCCCCGCGGTACAGGACAAAAGGCAGGGGAGAAGGCATCAGTCCAGCGGAATCAGGCAGTAGGGGTGAACAACCGCCTGCGCAGGGCCGTATGCCTGCAAGCCGTAGCGGTAGCCGTACCAGTCGCCGCCGCCCGCGCCGCCGCCTGCATTCGCCAAGCTCGATGAATACAGCAGCTCAATGGTGTTTTCGCCATTTTTCAGCCACGGCGTGATGTCCATGACGGCTTTCGTCATGCTCAGGTTGCCCGTTTTTTCGCCGTTGATGAAAACCTGCATACTTTCGCTCATCGGGCCAAAGTCGATATATGCGCCGTCCGCCGTGCCGTCCCACTGGAAAACCGCCTTGTACGTCGCCTGACCGACCGTGCGCTCGCCCAGTTCCGGAATTTCATTCCATGTTTTCAGGGCGTCCAGATGGAGCGCGACGGGGGCAATGTCCGTCGCCACCTGCGTTTCGGTGATGGTCTGCCCGAAGAGCGTTTCCGTGCGCTCGTTCACCTGCTCAGATGCCGTGCGCTTCATGACGGTAACATCCCAGTCGGTGATTTCAAACGCATCCGGCACCTGCGCCGTGAATTGCCGCGTTTCGCCGCTGCTGAGCTGCGCCTGATATTCGCCGGACGCTGTGACCTTGGCGGACAGGCTGCTGCCATCGCTGCAAACATCCGCCGCGTTCGTTTCGACCGCGTGGAGCTCGCTGTCCGCCTCGCACGCACGGAACACAAACAGCGCCACGTCGCCGTAATCCAGCGTCAGCGGGAAAATTGTGCTGCCGTTTTCATGGCGATAAACGCCCAGTCGCTTCGTTTCGCCCGTCCACGCATCCAGCTGATACGGAATCCAAGTGCCGTCCACCACCATCTCCGTCGTGATGGTATCGCCGTGCGTATCCTGCTTTTCCCCCTGCGACCACACGGAAACATAGCTGCCGTCGCAGTAGTTGTACACATACAGGTACTCGGTGTCGCCGTCGCGGCGCGTCTGCGTCAGCAGCTGGCGGTTCGGCTCGGTAAAGCCCGCGTAAGGCTTCACCCCGGCGCTTTGCAGCACGCAGGCAGCGTCATCCGCGTCCTTTGCGGAATAGACGTTGGGAAGCGCCTTCATTTCCGCCATCACATCCGCCAGCGCTGCCTCGCCGCCATCATTGTACGGCGTCTGAACGGCGGCGCCATCCACCACAACCACCTTCATGCCCTGTTTTGCCAAATCAAGCAGGGCTTTTGCGCCGTCAAGCGCCAGCTGCTCCTGCCACAGCACAATCGCCTGATAACCCGCCTGCTCCAGCGCGCCGCTTTTGGCGTTGTAGTACACGCCGTCCGCCGTCAGGAAATCCGGGCTGAAGTAGTCGTAGGTATAGCCGTTATCCTGCAAGGTCGTGGACGGGAAAAAGCCGGTCGTGTGGTCAAGCAGCCAGTTCTCGCCGCCGTGGTTGCCGCTGGTCGGCATGGGCTGCTGATAGTTCATGTAAATCATGCCGACATCCGTGCGGGACACGCCCTCGCGGAGCAGCTGGCAGATGCGCCCCAGATGGTCGTTGAACGACGGATAATCCACGCTGGACGGCTCATGCGGCCCGAAGGCGTAGAAGCTGGCATACACCGCGCCGCTGGCGGTATAATGCGGCCAGCGATTATCCGTTCCCGGCCCGTACTGCGCAGACCAGATGTGCCACACAATGCGATTGAAGCCCGCCGCAAAGAGGTTGTACGCCTCCATCAGGTGATCCTGCTCGGTATAGGCATAGCCGCCGTAAGCGCCCGTTTCGGAGGAAAGCACCTTGTTCTGCAGCTTCGCGCCGCCCGTCCACAGGCGGTACATATCCACCTGATTGTTCTGGTTGAGGATTTCCGCCTCCGGATAATCCACGCTCATAATCGGCTCGGAGATTTCCAGCCGCTGCCCATAGCTGATTTGCGCGCGGGTCTTGATGCCGTATTCGTGCAGCCACGCGCGCAGCGGCTCCAGCATCCGTTCGCGGTAGAGCTGCGTCTGCACGTCAAAGAGGTCGTTGAGCACCTTTTCGCGCATGGTTTTGTCCGCCAAATCATAGCTGCCGTAGTCCACGGCATCCCAGTAGAACAGATCCGGCAGACCGATGGTCAGGTACAGGTACGGACGAATGTCATAGCCCTTGCGCGCCAGAAATTCTTCCGCCATGTCGTCGCACCAGAACGCGCAGCCGTATTCGGTGCTGATTTCCAGCGAATCCATGAACAGCTGTACGTCGCCCGCCTGAATCTTGGCATTCAGCGCCTCGTCGTCCAGAATGTGCGCCAGCCAGTATTCCTTCAGCGCTTCAATGCCCGCTTCATCAAAATAGTTGATGCAGTACGCGGTTTCAGCGGCGGGGTGGGATTCCTGCATTGCGCCCTGCTGCCAGTAGTAGAACAGGCGGTACTTCGATTCGGCGTTTTCCGGCGTCCAGTCCAGCGTAATCGTGCCGTCCGCTTTGTAGACCAGCTTGTCGGTCAGCTCGATGATGCCCGTTCCGTCCGTCACGATGGGCTTTGCCTTGTTGCCGCTCGTCTGCGGCACGGCAAAAACGCCAATCAGCTTTGCCGTCGGCGCAATGGGGTAGACCTTGCTGCCGACTTTCTTCTGCATGGGGATTGCCCCGCTTCGGCTCGCCCCTGCTTTGATGTATTCCACAATGTCCACGACAATCCGGCTTGCGCCCTGACTGTGCGGGTCAAGACCGGGGACGTTGGCGGTCGCCCAGTTTGTGCCGGAGGTGAGGGAGACGGTCATTCCCAAGTCCAGCGCCGTGTTCATTGCCAGCTTCAAGTCGTGATCCCACTGCGCAGAGCCGTAGCCGTAGTCCGTTTCGCTGATTTCGGCTTCGCCCTGCGCGCACAGCTCCACGCCGCGGAAGCCGCCGTCGTACATCGCCTGAATTTCCGCGCGGATGGTCTCGTCCGTATGCCCTGCTTCCGCCATCCACCAGCGCACTTCGCTGCGGTTGTCGATGCTGGGCGCGGTATAGCGGCGCTCGATTTCCGCCGCAAACGCGTCGTCCTCCGCCAGCGCCGAGGCGGCGGGCAGCAGCAGAGCGGCAGAGAGCACCGCCGACAAGATTTTCTTCCCAGACAGCATAATGTCCTCCTTGCAACGCTTTCTTGTACAAAATGGGGCTCCGGAACACTCCGAAGCCCCGGAAAATCGTATTAAATCTTGAAAGCCTTGACAAGCAGCGGCCAAGCCCAGAGGTAGAAGACAACTGCAATCGCGATGACGGCGACGGCAATCACAATCCACATGATGCGCTTGCCCTTCTTGCTCATCCGCTTGCGGTTCTGGAACTGCTCCTCGGTCATCGGCACTTTGCTGTATACGCGAATTGCCATGAACACCAGCACAAGCGCCATCAGAATGTCAAAGCCGTACAGCACAACCTTGTACCACGCCATGCCGTACAGGAAGCCCTTCTGCTCCTCAACCGCCGGGGCAGTCGTTTCTTCCGCAGCATCATCCGCCTGATTCAGCATCGCCGCATAGGCGGGGTCAACCGCCAGCGAGTTTGCCGTGTTGTAGAGAATCTGATGCACGGCTTCGCGAATCAGCTTGCGGCACCAGCCGGATTTAACGTCGCTGAGCGACTGTTCCGCGGTCGCGTGAATGAGCGTGCCGCCCGCCGCCAGATACTGGTCAGCGCCAGCACCCTTCATGGAGGTGGTGTAGTCGGTGATGTAGCAGCCATGCCAGCCCCATTCGTTGCGGCAGATGGCGCTCATCAGCGGATAGGAGCCGAAGGTGAACTGCCAGCCGACGCGGCACATGGTCAGCATGATGCCCTGTGCGCCGCCCTTCTGGATGGAATACTGGAAGGGCTTGAGGTAGATTTCACGGGTAGCCTGTTCCGTGCCCCACACAGCCACACAGCCGTTGGCGGCGCGGTTGGTGTCGGCGTCGTTCATGACAAAGTGCTTGATGTAGGCGTGCATACCGTGCGCTTCAACGCCCGCGCAGACCGCCGCGGAGCAAAGACCGGTCAGCACAGCATCCTCGGAGTAGTATTCGTAGTTGCGCGCGCCGAAGGGGGTGCGGTGGATGTTGATGCCGGGCGCGTACCAGCCCTCGGTGTTGGACGCAATCGCGTCTTCGCCGATGGCGTTGCCGTAGATGCGCTGAACGTCCTGACTCCACGTCGCCGCCGTCATTGTTGCGCAGGGGTAGGAGTAGATGACCGCGTCCGTCAGGAAGTTCGCGATGCCGTGCGGCGCGTCATACTCATACGTCTTGGGCTTGCCAACGGATTCCACCGCCAGAGAGCCCCAGCCGGACTTGTTGAACAGCTGGTGCATCTCGGAGAGCTTGAGTTCATCCAGCAGCAGATCCCACTTCGGGTCGTTGTAGTCCAGCCCCACCATGTCGATCAGCTTCAAATTGTTCTTCGCGCCGTAGGTGTAGCCTTCCTTGCCGGGATACAGGGCAGCATCCGTCGGGTCAGTCGGGTTCAGAGAAGCCGCAAAGCCCTTCAGCTCGAATTTCGCCCGCAGGTCGTCGGAAATCACATAGGTCGGCACGTCGCCGGAGATGTTGCCGACGTTGGATACGCCCTTCGCAACACCGGTGGCGTATTCCAGGCCGTTATTGTCCATCACAGACCAGTCGGAGCGGGAGAGATACACCGTGTCGTCCGCATAGACGATATCATCAAGCTGGTTGGTCACTTCCGCGCCGGAAACAGCGTCCTTGTTCAGCAGTTCCCGTTCGGAAACGGTGTACTTGGCTGCCATCGCCGTGTTGCCGTTTGCGGTCATGCCGTCCGCCGTGGTCTTGCCCTTTGCGGCAAGCACGTTGTTCACGGCCTCGTGCGCATCGTGGGCAGCGGTCACATACCAGTCGCCCGCGTCAATCACATAGGTCTTGGCGTCCTTTGCATCGTAGCTGGCAATGTCCTGCTTGGAGAAGGTGACGGACACACGCTGCGACTCGCCGGGGGCAAGCTCACATGTCTTGACGTACTGCGCCAGCGCCACAGCCGCCTTTTCCACGCCGCCGGGGATGTAGGGCGACTGGACGTAGAATTCCACAACATCCTTGCCGGAGGTGAAGCCGGTGTTCTTCACCGTGACCGACGCGGTGCAGAGGTCGCCGTCCCAGTCCACCTTCAGGTCAGACCATTCAAAATCAGTGTAGCTCAGACCATAGCCGAAGGGATAGGCGACGGTGGCGGCGTAATCGTAGTCGCCCGCGTTGCCCTGCTTGAGCACAGCATCCTCATAGCGGGTTTCATAGTACTTGTAGCCGACATAGATGCCTTCCGCGTAGTTCACATAGGAATAGCCGGAGAGGGAGCCATCCTCGTTCACATAGCGGTAGTCGCCGAAGTTCTGCATGGCGGCGGAGGACAGGTTGTCGTGCACATAGGTGTCCACCAGACGGCCGGAGGGGTTGATGGCGCCGGACAAAATCTTAGCAATCGAGCCGATGCCGCCCGCCGGACGGGCATACCACAGCACCGCGTCAATGCCGTATTCCGCCTTGTCCACAAAGTCCATCTGCATGGCGTTGGCGGAGCTGATGAGCACAACCACCTTGTCGAAGGATTTATGCACCTCGGCAAGCAGTTCCTTTTCGTCCTTGTTCAGCTCCAGGTAGTTTTCATCTGCCGAGCCGCCGTAGCGGGACATGTCATACGGCAGGTCGTTGCCTTCCGCGCCCGTGCGCATCAGCACGACGACAGCAGCATCGTTGTAATCCTTGTAGGAGGCCTTGACGTCCGCCGTATATTCGCTCTGCGGCACTTCGTCAATCACCCAGCCGCCGGTTTCGGAGCCGTTGCCTGCCGACAGGCTGCCCGCGCCGGAGGAGTGGCTGGACGCGGCATAGAAGGCAGCCAGCGTGGGGTTGACCGTGAAGCCCTCATCCTCCAGCACCTTCTGCAAAACGCCGTTCTTGTTGTCGATGCCAAAGAGGCTGATCTTGCCGCCCTTCATGGGCAGCGCGTTCTTTTCGTTCTTCAGCAGCACCGCGCCTTCGGCGACAATCAGGTTCGCCACCTGCGCATGGTCGTCCGTGTCAAACGTCACGGTGGAAACGTTCTTCACGCCGACTTCGCCGAAGTACAGCGTCAGGGCGGAATCCCAGTACAGCGCTTCGTAGTTGACGACGCCGACGGCACTGCACAGCAGCGCAATCACCAGCGTCCAGATAATTAAATAGGTACTTTTTTTCATACCCTTCTTTGCAGCACTCATGATTTTCTCCTTTTCATGCGGTTGATCATACTAATTCGATTCTAAAACATGGCATCGAGCATAGCAGATTTTTCGTTCCGGCAAAGCTGAGTGAAGCGAGGCGTACTGGAAGTACGCGCGAGCGGAACGAAGCAAAGCCGGGGCGAAAAAGATGCTGTGCGAATGACATGGTTTAGATGAGAATTAGTATCATGCGAAAGAAAATGGGGAAGGCGTATCGCCCTCCCCGTGAGGATTTTCCGGACCGACTAACGCTTTGGGGATAAGGATTAGTCGTCGTCGGAATTGGTAATCACATAGTCAAAGGTGTCGCCGCTGATGGTGATGGTCACGGTGCATTCCTCCGCGTCAAACGCCGCGTCGGAGGTGGTCAGGCTGTCCAGCAGATACGGGCCTTCAAACAGGTCGGCAATCAGATGGCTTTCCGCTTCCTTGCACTGCACAACGCCCGCCGCGTAGTCGCTGTCCGCGAAGGAAGCGTTTTCCGTGTTCTGGAAGTAGGAGCCCGCCAGAGGACCCCAGTTTTCAGACGCGGTGCCAGCCGTCGGGAACATCAAAACGACCGTGTCGCCATCCTTCGTGTAAGTGCCGGTGAAGGTGTAAACGAGGTCCGCCGCCACGGTGCCGTCTTCCGCGGTCTGCATCAGGCGCTTGGTGTACTCGTAGGTGCCGTCATCCTTGAGGACGACGGTGTTCTCGCCGGTCATGCCGATAGCGGTCACAAAGCCGTTGTGGAAGGTGTTGGACACGAGGTCTTCAGTCTTGTAGACCTTGGTCAGGGTGACGTCCGCCAGCGCGACGGACAGGAGCAGGCACAGGGACAGAGCGATGGAAAGCAGCTTCTTCATGGAAATTCCTCCATTCTTATTTGGCGATTTTTCAACCACATCGCCTTCGATTCGCATCATATCACAACGGCAACGGTTTGCTGCACTTTTTGCGGAATCTACAAAGAAAACAGCATAAATTAAGGTAATACTATTTCCAAATTCACCTGCGCCATCTGCTTGCGCCTTTTCCGCTCTGTCGTCCGGTCGTTCCATTTAGCGTAGCGCTGCTACGCTGCATTCCACTCCCGTTAGCCAGAGCGAAAAATTCGCGGCGCATCTTGGCGCATTCTCATTTGGAAATAGTATAACACCGCACAAAGGACAGGAACGGCAAAGGAATTTGATGAGAATTTTCCGGAAAGCTCTTTATCTATCGCTGTGTTCATGGTATGATAATAAAGGAAAAATGACGCGCCGTGCGGATTGCACAGACATTGTTGGAGGAAGCGCAATGAAGGAGTTTCTGCCGAAATCCGCCGCGAAAATGGCGGATTGCCTGATGAAGCGTTATGGCCTGCTGACCAGCCGCTGGAGCTATGACTACGGCGTGGCGTGGTGCGGCATGGAGGCGCTGTACGCCATGACGGGCGAAAAGAAGTATTTCGATTACATCAAGGACGCGATGGACACGTTCGTGACCGATGAAAGCGGCGCGATTCGCGACTACACGCTGGATGAGTTCAATCTGGACTACATCTGCAATGGGCGGCAGCTGCTGTATCTCTACAAGGCGACGGGGGATGAAAAGTACCTGCGGGCGGCGGACGTGCTGCGCGACCAGCTGCGCCGTCAGCCGCGCACATCCGACGGGGGATTCTGGCACAAAAAGTGTTACCCCTACCAAATGTGGCTGGATGGACTGCACATGTCCGCACCGTTCTATGTGGAATACTGCCTGATGGCGGAGGACGATGCGGGCATCCGCGATGCGGGTATCCGCGATGCGGCGAAGCAGCTGCAATTGGCGTATGAACACACCTATGAGCCGAAAACGCGGCTGAATCACCACGGGTGGGACGAATCCCGCGCGCAGCAGTGGTCAGACCCGGAGACGGGGCGCTCGGCGCACGCGTGGGGGCGCGCTGTCGGCTGGTATATGCTGGGGCTGGCGGATGTGCTGGCGCTGCTGCCGGAAAATCACGAATGCTTCGAGCCGCTGCGGGCGCTGATGGAGAAAATCAGCGCGCGGATGCTGGAAATCCGCGTGGACGGCGCGTGGCTGCAAGTGCTGGACTGCCCCGGCCGCGAGGGGAACTACTTGGAATCCTCCGGTTCGTGCCTGATGACGGCGGCGATTTTGAAGGCGGCGAATCATCAGCTGCCTGACTGGATGCTGGCGGCGGCGCAGGAGAGTTTCCGGGCGATTCAGCGGCATTTCGTCGGGCAGATGCGGGATGGTACGCTGTTTCTGGCGAAAACGTGCTACGGCGCGGGGCTGGGCGGAAAAACGGACGCGTACCGCGACGGGTCGTATGACTACTATATTTCGGAAACCGTAGGCAGCTACGATATCAAGGGGACGGGCGCGTACATTCAGGCGGCCTGTGCCTACGAAGGGAGTGAACCCCATGCTTGACCAGCGTTTGGCAACCCGCGTGGAGAATTTTGTGAGCCGCCTGAAGCGCGAAAGTGTGTGTATGCACGGCTTCATCCTTGACGTGCGGGGCGAAGTGAAGGCGACGGCGTACTATCCGCCGTTTGAGGAGGGGAAGGCACACCGGATGTACTCGGTGTCGAAATCCATGACGGCGCTTGCCATCGGCCTCCTGCTGGACGAAGGAAAAATTTCGCTGGATGACCGCATTGCCGACTACTTCCGCGACATCCTGCCCGAAAAGCCGGATGCGCGCCTGATGCGCCTGAAAATCCGCGACATGCTGCGGATGGCGACGTGCTACCGCGCCACCGTCTACCGCGAAACCGACGACGACTGGACGAAGCCGTTCTTCACCGCCGAACCCACCCACGAACCGGGCACGGTGTTCCACTACGATACGGGCTGTTCGCAGGTGCTGGCGGCGCTGGTGGCGCGGCTGACCGGGCAGCAGGTGATGGACTACCTGAACGAGCGGGTGTTCACGCCCCTTGGCGCAGACGACGAGAAGCATTGGCTGCGCGACCCCGCGGGCACCTGCCAGGGCGGCACGGGGCTGTGCATGTCCCTGCGCGATTTGCACAAGGTGACGCGGCTGGTGATGGACGGCGGGCGCGGAATTCTGCCGGAATGGTTCTGCCGGGAGATGACGAAAAAGCACATCGACAACTGCCTGTGCGCGAACGAGGAAGAGCGCTATGGCTACGGCTGGCAGGTGTGGATGACGCGCGCGGGCTGGGCGATGTACGGCTTGGGCGGGCAGCTTGCCGTGGTGTGCCCGGAGAAGGATGTCTGCCTGTGCACGATTGCCGACACACGCCTTGACCCCATCGGCGTGCAGCGCATCTACAACGCCTTCTTCGACGAAATCTACCCTTACTGCGGCATGGAGGATATGTCGCCTGTTCGCCTGTCGCCCGAAATGCAGCCGCTGGGGAACAATCCCGCGTGCGCGCTGGATGCGTCGCCTGTGTACCATTTCGCCGCGCCGAACCCGCTGGGGCTCAAGCGCGTGGAACTGCGGGAAAACACGCTGATTTGGGAGAACGCGCGCGGGCGGCATCCGCTGCAATTCGGGCTGGGGGAGAACCGCGTAAGTGAATTTCCCGGATGGCCGGGGCGCACGATGTTATCCTCCGGCGGCTGGGTGTCGGCGGATGAAAACGGGAATCTGCTGCGCGTCCGCTGCCAAATCATCGACGATGCCCCCTGCGGCGTGGACATGCTGCTGCGATTCACGGGCACTTGCCTGACGGTGCAGGCGCGCAAATCCTCCGATCCGGCAACGAATGTGTATGATGGCGTGGCGACAGGGTATGTGGAAGGAGATACTGACGCGCCCTGATTGCCGTTATGCGCACGCTTTCTTCCGCTCAAGCGCCGCCCAAATCGCGTTCTCCAGCATCCAAATGCACAGCGCAATTACAGCGCCATTGCGATTGTGGCGGAATAAAATCAGCGGGGCTGCAAGCGTGCCAAATGCGCTTTTGCAGCCCTGTTTTGATGCGCCATGACGTGCTTGGCAAGGAATTGGGGGGATTTTTGGGCTTTTCAAATGCGGATTTTCGTGGTAAAATGGACGATAGGGGAATTTGCGATTTTTCCCCATAACCTCTTTTCGCGATGCGGATTTTGGCGTGTGTTTTTTACCTGTGCGACTTGATTTTTCATGTTGCAGGGGATTTCGCTCCTGCGGGAGCGACAAGGGGGCTTTGCGATCGCCCCCTTGACCCC
>ENA-OZHZ01000782-OZHZ01000782.1-human-gut-metagenome-genome-assembly--contig:-NODE-782-length-13969-cov-8.867615_pt1 | contig 13969 bp, 20 predicted proteins | sample MGYA00244053_ERZ653699 | MGnify/ENA primary metagenome ERZ653699 (study PRJEB26926, sample SAMN06165200) | human gut metagenome | biome: ENVO:00009003; feature: ENVO:2100002; material: ENVO:00002003...
CGAGATAGGCTCCGGTCTCGTGGGCTCGGAGATGTGTATAAGAGACAGGTCTAAACAAACCTTTACAGGCTTGCTCCAGATTTCCTTAAAGCCCTCTGGTAGCCAATACTCAGATACCAGTACTGTATTTTTCTTAGCCATCTTAAAGCACCAATTATAAAAATACTCATGATCGAAACCCCCCACCGCTGTATATTTGCCTGTACCTCTATACGGCGGATCACAGTAAATCAGAGCTCCCTCAATATCCTCAAGCTCTCTATAGTCTTTTACCTCAAACTCAATCCCCTTAAGATGAGGTACTTGCTTAAAAGTGAAATTGTAAGCCTCTCTACAATAATTTCTCTTACCTACCTTATCACGCCTATAACAATCAAAAAACTTACCGCCGTAGCTAAGCTGATAGCCACAATAACCCACCAGCTCAGGCGGGTATTTATCTTTATTTTCTTTAATATCCTTATACTCTGCCTCAGATACCCTCTCTGGCGGTATCCAGCCATCTCTTAAAGCTGAGAGAGTGGCAATAACATAAGGCTCTATATCATAGCCTATACGCCTTTCACACTGGATTTTATCAATCACATTAGCCCCTCCAGTAAAAGGCTCTATGTAGAGGCTTACCCCCCCCCCTGATAATATAGCTCTGGATAATAGGTACAATATCCTTAGCTAATCTGTTTTTACTTCCCATGTAACGCATATAAAAATATTCCTCCTTTTTGAGTGGTACTCATCCTAATCTCAAAAAGGAGGAATATTTAGAAACACATTGTATCAATAATGCACCCAGCGGATCTTTACCCCTACAGGATATTTCTCAAGAGGCTTTCTTGACCTATTAGGACGATCCCACCCAGCCATATCTTGAGTAAGCCCATCATTTACAAAGCCTACAGCTCTCAAACTAGAGCCGCTCTCACTAGGCAAAGTATAAGTAAGTACTTTAAGATACCCCATAGATTTACAAGCTCTTACCGCCGCTCCATAAAGTTTACTATTAGCGTTTTTGTAACCGTCTTTAACACACACTCTCAGGATCTCAGCGGTCTTGCCATCATCCGCATGACGGCTTACAGGTCTGCCCACAATACAAACCCCTATAAGATCTCCAGCAAAGGCTAGCCCTATACTAAACTTATGCCCCTGAGGAGCTACATTGTGCCTATGATACTCTGTAACAAAAGCTCTAGCCTCTCTGAGAGTGATAGGCACTAATTCAAGCCTATCACTCATCAGCCGTAAACTCCTCCGCTAAGTTTTCTCCATACCAGTAATCAGTAACCTCAGCATCTACACTCATAGGAAGATCAATAAGCCCATGCCCTACTCTTTTCATTGTAGACACTAAGAGATCCGCTCCCGCTTTCACATTTTCTACAGGCACCTCCATAATAAGCTCATCATGCACTGTAATAACCATATGACAATCAAGAGCCTTATACTGAGGATCATTGTAGATAGCGATCATAGCCAGTTTCATAATATCCGCTGAGCTACCTTGTATCACACTGTTAAGGCTCTGCCTATGAGCCTCCTGATACTTATAATCATCCTTATTAGGGATCTGCATATCTGGGAGCCTCCGCTTTCTACCACACACAGTAGTAACATAGCCATACTCCTCAGCCATCTTTTCAATCTGTAGCCTGAGCTGGGCTACCTTAGGAAAGCTCTTGTAAAAGTTATCAATAAGCTCCTGAGCCCACTGAGCACTCTTATCAAATTGCTCACCAATCGCCGCCGCCCCACGCTCATACATGATACCCAGCAACACACTTTTCATAGTAGTACGCCGCTCTTTGCCAGCCGCATTTACAGTACCATCAGGATAAAACTCTCTACACTCATCATAAGGCATATTGTAGACCTTAGATCCCATGATAGCATACAGATCCTTACTCTCTTTATAGGCATCCATCATATTCTCATCACCAGATACATAAGCTAGCACACGAGGCTCAATCTGACTAAAATCTCCGCCTACCAGCTTGTATCCCTCTCTGGCTCTAAAGATTTTTCTAATCCTTTTCTCATGACTAGGGATATTCTGGAGATTTACCTTAGTAATCGTATCAGAGCTACTAAATCTGCCAGTCCTAGCTCCATACTGATTAAAGGTAGTATGTACTGCATCTGTTTTCTCATCTTTTACAGCGGGGATCTTGTCAATATAAGTACCTAAGAGCTTTCCACATTCCTTATATCTCTGGTAGTTATCCAGAAACTCTACAAAACGCTCACCCTTTTTAGTACCCGCCTTTTTTGCCTTTCTCCTATGTTGCTGGATAATCTTATCACCAGTACCTCTAGGCTCTTTGCGGCTCACACTCTTAAGCCCAAACACATCATAAAGCAAACAAGCCATTTGTTGAGGGCTATTGTAGTTGATTTTACAAGTACCCTTTGTAAGCCTCATGAGAGTAGGATGATCTTTGATAAATTCCTCAAACCCAGCCACATACTCATCACACTTAGCCTCTACCTCTACCATCTCAGCATTGAAAATCTCTGAGAGCTCTTTAGCATAATCCTCACGAATAGCAACGCCTCTCAGCTCCATATCTGCACACACATCAATCAGCGGCATCTCAATATTGCGGAAAACCCAGTAAAGCCTCTGATAATCTTTTCTCTCTGCATCCTCACAAAGATACTCTTTCTGGAATTGATATAGAGCCCATGTTTTATATCCATCATTAGCACCATAGATACCAAAAATATCAATGGGAAGATAGTTAGCGGGTATATCCTCAAACAGATCACCAAAATCCTCATCAGAGCCCTCACCATTGAGGATATACTTGTTATACAAAGGCTTTAATCCGTGCTTTTCATTTTCATTAAGCACCCATGCGGCAATCTCAGTATCCCACCAAACATTAGCGATCCTCTGCCCCCACTGAAATATAAAGTTTTTATCATCAAACTTTATATTATGATTGATAACCTTAAGCTCAGGATCAGCTAAGTAAGGGAGCATAACCTCTTTACACTCTGCCTCTGTCATTTGCCCCGCTACTCTCTTGTTTTCAAGATCTGTATGATTAAAGGGTACATAAGCACTAGGCTCATTAGGAGCAAACAAACAGATACCCACCAGAATATCCTTATACACATCAAGCCCAGTAGTTTCTACATCCACTACATACTCTCCACCTCCAGCCTTTATACTTTCCATGTAAGCCTTGAGCCTCTCAGGGGTACGGATAATTTCCATCTCACCCTCTGCTTTAAGCCTACCGCTCTTTACCAGCTCATTTATAACATCCAGAGCCTTTACAAGCGTGTTATGATTTCTTTTTACCACCACATTACTAATTTTTTTATGAGCAAGTCGGCTACTAATATCATCAAAAGATACCGCCGCTCTATTCATATCCAGAGATAACTCTCTATCAGCCATTATCCTTTACCTCCTTTATAGGAATAGGGAGGCTATTTCTAACCTCCCTACCCATCCTGTTAAAATACCCTATTAGCAGAGGCTCTACCGCCGCCCTTGCCAGAGCCGCCCTCATTATCAGAATTGTTACCCTTACTAAGCTGGAGCCTACCCTCAATAGCCTTAATCTGATCCTCTTTATCCAAATCAAGGATAAGAGAGCCTACCAAATTTTGAGGCTCAGGCACATCCATATCAGTAGGATCTTTAGGAAAATACTGATATGCAGTTTTGAGAGAGCCCTTAGCACCAGATCTTACAATCTTGATATTTCTCTTAGTGAGATCCCCATACTCTGAGGTAAGCCCAATCATCTGCTTAATATCGGTAAGCCCACGCTCCCAAAGCTGAGTTTGTTTATCTTTATCTTTCTCATCCAGATTAACCATCTGGAGAAACATTCTCAGGCTCGGCTTATTACCAGACTTACACAGCTCACAGCCCTCACCCTTACAAAGCACAGTACGATCACGCCCAGAGCCATCCACATCCAGCTTATGTACCTCAAAGATAGGAAAGTCATAATCAGGCTCCCCAGTCTTAGGATCAGTGCCTACCTCTCCTTTATGGAGCAAGCGTACTACTGCACTATCTCCATCATCCTTAAGCTGAAACCATCCAGTTTTAGAAAAACCTCCGTTATCATACTTCTTAATCAAATCCTGCAAACCCATTATCCAGTTACCTCCTGTATATTTTATTTAACTGTTGAAATAATCTTTTACATCAGGGCTTTTACAGCCCCCACCATGCTACTAATAGCAAACTTTTTACTTACATCCCTACCAATCAACACATCCGCCTTACGCTCATCACACTGTATCAACACAATAGCCTTACCCTTGATAATGGCTAAAATCGTGTTTATCGCTCTCATAGCACTCCTCTTTATCTTTCTCTCTGTTTCCTTTCTTGAGATACTTAACTTAATCAGAAATAAAGAGATTTTTTAGACGGAATAGCCAGCCAGCACAAACTTTTTCCTAAGCTGTTTGAAATAGTAGTTAGCGGTAGCTGGAGTACACTTAAGAGCCTTTGCAACCCCTCCCTTAGTACCTCCTGCCATCAGAACATTTACCGCTACTTGCTCTTTCTCATTGAGCCCCAAAGAGCTAATCAGTGCCATAAACTCTATAGAGTTAAAATCCTCACACTCTACAGTAAAACAGCTATCTCCCTCAGATCCGCCCTCACGGTTTATCTCCACAAGGCTCTCATAGCTTGTATTAGTAGATCCGTTATAGCGTTTCTGGCGGGTAGCCTCATTGTAAAGGCGGCTCAAATGCTGTCTTACATACACTTTCAGCAGATTAGAAAAGGTAAGACCTCTTTTCTCATCAAAATCCTCAATAGCGTTTAGCATAGGTATGTAAGCCTCACTGGTAAGATCCTCAAGCTCTGAGTTAGGGATACTATGTACAAAAGGCTCCACTATCATGTACATAAGCCCTTTGTTTTGATTGATAAGCTCCTCTAAATACCGCTCATCTCTGGTAGTCCTGTAGGTAATAACTAGCTCCTCATTTGTCTTTTTTGTTCCTGTATACATCCTGTTTCCTCCTTTAATATCCTGTGAGGTAGTCCATAAAGCCACCTCTGTACTGCGTAATTAGATCGTTAATGTCTTTGAGCTCCACATCCCAGCGGAGATTAGTAAATCTAAAGCCTTTTGGTATCAGCAATTTCTTAATCTGAGCGGCTCCTTTTCGCCCAGCCTCATCATTATCCAGAGCCAGTACAAACCGCCTAAAAGGGGTAGTTTCAAGCTCCCTACATTGAGCCTCTGAGATATGAGAGCCCATGAGAGCTATTGCAAGCCTCTCTTGACCTACCAAGCTGAGGGCATCTATCTCACTCTCTGTAATCCAGATCTCACTCTCAGAGCTTGCTTTACTCTCAGCTAAGAGCTCATACAAGCCGAAAATCTGAGAGGTTTTATCAATGTCTTTAGCGTTATAGAAATGCTTTCCTACAAGGCTCCGCCCTTTGTAAAAAGCAACCTTGCCGCTCATATCCCTTACAGGGAAAAGCACAACTCCATCCTCAGGATCAAAGCCTAATTTGTAGGCATCAATAATCCAGCTAGGGAGAGCTCTCCGCTTGAGGTACTCAAGAGCGGTAGAGCTCTTTTTGAGCTCTTGATAAAACCGCTCTACCTCAGCCTCATCCATGTAAGAGGCTTTCTCTGCTTGTCCTCTGTAGAGATTTAGATCCAGCGGCTCCCTTTCCGCTAAGGAGTAGTTATAGCGGCTAACCAGCCACTTAAAGCCTTGTACTGGAGAGGCAAGCCCTAGAAAATCTGAAACAAATTGAGGTAAATCTGCCGTATAACCACAAGTGTAGCAATGTACTGTACCCGCCTCATACTTTCGGTTTTTGTCGATCTTCTCTTTCAAGAGCACTCCACAGGAGGGCTTATTTTCTTTGCCATTTTTGTGAAAAGGGCAAGTACACATAAGATCCGCCCCTGTGTTATTGATCTCTCTGAGTAAACCATCCTCAAACCGTTCCAGCTTGAGATCACTAATAACTTGCTCAACCGTTGCTACAATGGGAGTACCCCACACGCTTATCATCTTTTTGAGCCTTTAGGAGCCGTGAGCTTGAGAGTGGTAATAGGGGTAATCTTTAAGCAAGCTGTAAGTACTTCCTGAGGCAATCTGCCAGCCTCTACAGCCTCCATAGTGGCATCCTCATCTACTACCTCCTTATGGCTAATGCACTCATTGAGCTCTCGATCATGTAGCTCAGCCAATAGCCGCTCCTCATCAATGCTCTTACGATCTGAGGAATAACACTCAAAGCGGTATCCATCCTCATCCGTGTAATCTCTCTCTCCAGCCTCAGCCATAGCATCCTTGAGGAGTTTTTTGTACTTTTCCTCCTCTTTCTTTGCCGCCTCAAAAGCTAGCTTTTTGACCTTGTAGGCTTGATACAATTCCTTAAGATCCATGTTTCTGTACCTCCTGTTTTCTTTGTTTTAATTATACTAAATCTCTGTAAAACAGAGATTAGCGGGTAAAAAAATAGGCAACAGGGTAAAATACCCCATTATGCTCCGTCTGTATCTTATTGTATCTCAGTTTAACAGAGATGTCAATACTGTATTTTTAGTTTTTATAAGTTTTTTCTCAGTTTATCTTTACATTCTTTTAGTTTTGCTGTATAATGTACTCATCCCCTCACAGAGAGGAGGTGAGTACTGTGAGTGCTGATCCTAGAGAGGCTTTCCCTAAGGCTCTGCAATACTACATGAACCTCAACGGAAAGCGACAACAAGATCTAATCAAAGATCTAGGCATTAGCTCAGCCACACTCTCTCAATGGGTAAATGGTAAGATGTTCCCTAGAATGGATAAGGTTGAAAAACTAGCGGAGTATTTCCGTATCACCACTACAGACCTACTCACAGATCCATATCAAAAGAAACAATCTACCTCAGATCCTCTTATAGTAGCCAAACTACTTGAGAGTAGCCCACTCTTATCAGACCTACTAAGTTTATTGATAAGATTAGAGGAGGCTGATCTTGCCGCAATCAAGGGGATAGCTGAGAGATTTCTCCAGCTACAAAACAGGGGAGAGGAGCTGTAAAGCTCCTCTTTTCTTTTTACCCCTCAATACCACTAAGATCTCTATCTTTAAGGGGGGTAGCATTGCCCTCTCTAGTCCAATCCATATAAGCAAGAGGGATCTGGTACAGCTCACTCAGCTTTTGAGCATCCTCCATCTTAGGAGCGGATGAGCCGTTTTCCCATCTAATAATTGTTTGCTCTACAACGCCAATAGCCTTAGCCGCCTCTTTCTGTGTATAACCCGCCTGTACTCTACAGGCTACTAATCTCCATTTCATATCAAAAAACATCATACCGCCGCCCTCTCTTTCTGGTATCTATCCAGCTCCTCAGGGATTACAAGTGTTTTAACAGTAGGCACCAATACAGTAACCTCTTGTGTAGCCAACTCTCCACGCTGGATCAATCTCTGTACAGTACGGCGGCTACAACCTAAAACCCCAGCCGCCTCCTCAGTGGTATATCCGTGTATTTCCTGAGGGGTACAAGCCTCTTTTACAGGCTCAGAGCTTTCACCTACAGAAAACAAGGGCTTGTACTTTTCTCTAAACTCATCACTCTTAGTACCAATCATCCGCCCAGCAATAAGCTCACAGCCTTTAAGGGTAATTTCATACCCAGCCCTTTCCTTTCCTAGTCCGTCCTTATATGTACCCTCAATAAAATAATCACCCGCCACCTCACCTAAAGTAGATACATATTTTCTAAGCTCTCTCTTAAAGTTGTCATGCCTCTTACCCAGCATCTCAGCTACCGCTTTACTGCTCAATAACTGCATAAAAATTAACCTCCTTTTCTGTGATACTCAACCTAATCAGAAAAGGAGGCTATTTTTAGATACCTACTTACACTTTTTCCAGTTTTTCTTTTTACCCTCTTAAGGAGTAATACTATGAATACGCTTTTTACACCTCTTGCAAACTTTATGATAAACGGTAGTTTCATCTCCACGCCCTGTACCGCCTACAAAATGATACCCAACATTTACCCACTCATGCCCCTCACAAGGGCATAAGATCTCCTCAAGCTCCCTAATCCTAGCCTCTTGTGCAATTACCTTTTCTCTGAGCTGTTTCTTAAAAACCATAATCCTTTTTACCTCCATCCTCAGGCTTATCCTTTGCCGCCTCTGTCTTTTCCTCAGGATTATCAGAGAGGAGAGGTTTTAAGTACCCTGTGTTAATATCCCATATCATGAGCACCTCTTTGTTATTCAAACCGTACCTGTTCTTTTTGAGGGCTATCTTTAGAGTACCATCAATCACACTCAGAGAGAGTACTCTACTTGAGTTTTGCCCTACAAGATCACTCTCAGCCAAATCATGTAACTCAGGGCTCTCTCCCTTTTTTCTATTTTTAACCGCCTCTCTGTTTGCCTGAGCTAAAAGGAGTACAGGCTTTTTCAGCTCTTTACTCATCAAAAAGAGATCCTCTGAAATATTGCCGTAAGCTATGCGGGGTATATCTGCTTTTCTCTTATCACTCATAAGAGAGAGCTGATCCACTACAATCATATCCGCATTATGTTTTATAGCCAGCTCTTTAAGCTCATCTACATTAGGCTTACGCCCATGAAAATCATCAGGAGTAACTACTACAAATCCGCTCTTTTGAGAAAGCTGGTTGATATAATTCTCATAATCCGCCTCTAGGTAGTTTCCACCATCAGTATCAGGTTTTTTCCCTAAAGTACCCGCACCATTCAGCAAGCCGCTATTACTAAAGTGCTTGTTAAGCGTATCAAATCTAAAGCCTATAATTTCTTTGCTCATCTCTCCAGAGTAGAAAAGGATTTTATACCCCAGATTATAAGCAATCGTAGCAAAGTACTCAGCCATCCAGCTTTTACCTACATTAGTACGCCCAGTGATTACCACCAGCTCCTCACCCCAGAGCCATCCATTAGTAAGCTCATCCAGCTTAGGGATACCAGTAGGAATACCTATAAGCCCTTTTACCTCACAACGCTTTTTATACTCAGCCAGCCTATCCTTAGCATTAGTAATAATATCATAGCCATCTCTATTACCGCTAACTGGTACAGCCCTCTCTAGCTGAGCAAGCTGATCCTTTAGATAAGTGATAGCATCAATACTATCCTCTCTCACACGATCCGCCGCATTTTGAATAATCGGCACCATCTTAGTATAGGTGTAAGCCTCTTTGAGCTTATATACCAGATACTCCATATTTTCAGATACCTCAAGCATCTGAAAATCATGAAACTCAGAAAGAAAAGTTATCTTATCAGGTACTTGCTTGTATTGCTCATAGTGCTTAAGAATAAAGGCAATCTCTGAGCCACAAGTAAGGAACATCTCAGGAGTAACGCTATTAGCATGGAGAGCCTCTAATCCGCCGCCCTCTAAGAGCTTGCTTATAATACTCTGTTCAAACATTCCAGCCGCCATTATAGCCCCCTCCTATCCTTACCAGTGATTTCTACAATCTGAGAGCACCCCAACACTCTACTAGCTATACGCTCCTCAAACTGAGCTAAAAGCTCATCAGGGGATAGGTTACTGGTATAAATTGTACTGAGCCCTCCGCTTACTCTGGTATTGATAATGCTTACCAGCCTCTCTCTTACCCACTCTGTAACCTTTTCAGCCCCAATATCATCTATAATCAGGAGCTTACACTTTTTAAGCATTTCAAGCACCTCAGCAAAATCCTCATCAGGATTACTATAAGAGTTTCTGAGATCCTCAAGGAAAGTAGGGAGGTAGATATAAAGCCCCTCATTTTCAAGCCCACTACTAAAAGCTATCTTGCGGAAATAATATCCCATAATTTTACACGCCCATGAGGTTTTACCACACCCTGTATTTTTACCCCAGATATATAGGTTTTTGCCCTCAGCCACATTCTCTACAATGTTATCCTTGAAAACATTAAGAGCCTCAAAAGCCTCCAGATCCTTACCCTCAGCAGTAAGGGAAATTGAGTAACAATATCTCTCAGGTATTCTACTAAGCCTGTATAAAGCCCTGAGTACACGATAACCCCCGCATACCTCACTACACTCAGAGCGATCCTTTTTACAATAATCCTCTGCAAAGCATCTCACCACTTTTACCTCCTAACTGTGTAGGGATCACCTACCTTTATCTAATTTAATCACACTGGAGGCAAAAAATTAGAGAGGAGATTTTCTCTCCCCTCCAGTTTAGTATACCTTAGGCTTTCCATCCGTACCAGTAGCCAGCTCATCTTTATCTGGATCAAACCTCTGCATAGAGGCTTTAGGCTTAGCCTCAGGTTTCTTTTTCAGACTGTAAAGATCTTTCCAGCCAGCATCAATACTCTGATCTACAATCGCTAAAGCCAACTCAGCTTTCTCCCCAGCATTATCTCTCAGGATCTTAGCCCATCTCTCTAAAGTCTTATACTGAAAACCTACCCCTCTGCCCTTACACGCATTTACCCATTTTACTAGAGCCTCTTTGATAACTTCATTTTCTGGATCACTAAAGATTACATCATAGCTAGAGCTCTTTCTTGAGGCTCCGCCCTTTTTCGTAGAAAAAGGTTTTTCTTTATCCTGTTCTTTATTACTTTCTTTATTGAGTAAAGTTTTTTGACTACCCCCAGTAAAATTTTTTGACTGGGGTAGTAAAGTTTTTTTACTACCCCCCTCCTCTGGTATCACCGCTCTATATCGACAATATGTAACCCCATTTATATCCTCACTTTCTTTAGTGAGGAGCCCTCTATCTACAAGATCCTTAAGATTATTGATAATTGTAGGGCGGCTTACCCCTAACCACTCACAAAGATAGTTAATGCTAGCAGTAAACTCTTGATGATCTGTTTGAGAAAAGCCGTAGATAATAGCATAAATATCCAGAGCATTACCCCTTAGATCTAAGAGGTTTCTCATCCAGCCATGTACTACAAAGTAGTTATTATCTTTAACCTGATTACCCACAGTTTCACCTCCTAAAAAGGGGAGGGCATTGAGGCTCCCTCCCCCTGTAAGTTATTCCATCTCAGAGATCACTTTTTCGATATTCTCACAGACCTCATCAAAAGCCTGTTTGATTATAGCTCCTCTTTGCTCAGGGTTAGTACCGCCATCAATAGCAATACTCATCCTCACAGTAGGTTTACACCAAATCCCATTAGCGTTTTGTACACTCATACCCAGCTCAATATCAAGCTCTGCTACCCTTGCTGTAAAATTATCCTTTGCCATTTTCACTACCTCCAGTTATTTCTTTTAGATTTTTCTCCCGCCTTTTCATACGGCGGTTATACTCTGATACTGAGATACCCAGCTTTCTAGCGGCTACCTTTTTGTATTCCAGAGTGCCCTCAGCTTTCGCTTTCTGCCTCTGTAGTTTCCTTGCCAATCCGCTCATCAATCTCAGCCTCCAGATCCTCTACACTGTGATACACATACTCGTCATCCTCAATTTTGCACCCCTTAGGATGAGGGGCTATAACCACCACCACATCACAAGAATTAGAGCTAAACTTTTTGAGCTTGTGATAGTTAGGATCTCCGTAGTTTACGCCCTTTGCCTTAGTGCCAAGAGCCATAGAGATAATATCCTCAAGGCTCTCTCCGTTTACTCTCAAGCCAAAACCAGTATCCTCTACCTCAGCATTAGTAAACCTGATTTCTACTGCCATACCTAGTACCTCCTATTTATTTTTGCTTTTAGAGCTACTCAACCTAATCACTAACATCAAGATTTTTTAGAACACCGATCCTTATTCCTTAAATTTAGGCAAAAAAAAGAGAGGGGCTTATTGCCCCTCTGCTAGAAAATACTATTTGTTACGCCGCTCTTTTATGGAGAGCTGGGAGTACTCTTTGATCTTTTCAAGAGCCTCCTCATCCCAATAGCTGTAATTATTTTCATCTCTTACACTAAGAGGGATAAGCTCAGCTTTCTCCCACAAGCGTATAGTTTGAGTAGATACGCCGCAAATATCCGCTACCTCTTTGCGGGAAAATACCCTTTTTCCTGTACTCTCATCTATCGTTATCACTCTCATATCAGCATCCTCCTACCCTGTTTATTATATACCACCTATATTACAATTTCAAGAGATTAGTGAGTACTTGCCTAATATCGTGCTTAGAGCCCTTACCATCTACCACACGATCAAAGAGATCTTGATTGTCAATTAGATACTCCTCAATCCCCTCATCTATAGTACCCTTAGCTACCAGAGAAATTACGCTTACTGTACCCGCTGTACCTATTCTGTGAGCCCTATCCTCAGCCTGAGCATTATCTCCACTGTTCCATGCCTTATCCACAAAGAAAACATAGCTAGCCTTATTGAGGGTAAAGCCAGTACCCATAGCACCAATAGTACCAATAGCCAGCTTACAGTTAGGATCATTCTGGAAACGCTCTTTTTCAGCCTCTCTCTCCTCAGCAGATACCTTACCCACAATATAGGCAGGATTGTACTCTTTCAGATCCTCATAATATATCTCCGTGATTTTCTCCCACTGAGAGAAAATGATAGCCTTATAGCCATTAGGTATAATCTCCTCAGCCAGCATATCCTTAATACGCTCCAGCTTAGGGTTATCCTCTGTAAAAAGCCCTCCTGTTAATTGTCGCAATCTAAGAGTACAAGATAGCGGATTTACAGAGGTGAGAATACTCTCCAGCTCTGCTATAATGCCATTCTTAATATCTCTATATATGAGCTGTTGCTTTTGAGTAAGCTCTACATATTCAGTACTATGCACTTTAGGCGGCAAATCCAACACCTCATCTTTACGCCGCCTGAGCATAACACTATTAAGCTCAGCATTGAGGCTCTCAAGATTTTTATGCCCTACAACATGATACCCGCCATAGCCGCCCATCACACAGTAAGTACTCTTGAAACGGTAATAGGATCTCTTTTCGACCTCTAGCCATGTAAGGATATTCCAGAGATCCTCTGCCTTATTCATAGGAGTACCAGATAGCCCTAGCCTTACAGGAGTTTTCAAAATTCTAAGAGCTTTCCCCTGTTGACTAGAGCCGTTTTTAGCCTTATGGATCTCATCTACAATAATAGCCCCTATATAGCCCTCTCTGATACCATCATATAGAGCATCCTGTATCTCCTCTTTTCTCAAGCTCTCAATATTGATAATACCAAAGTAGCTAGAGCTCTTATACCACTCATAAATCTGAGCCTCTCTGATTTTCATGGTTTTACCGTCAATCATACAAGAGCTTTCTGTAGAGTGCTTTTGGATCTCTTTCTCCCAGTTATACTTTACTGAATTTACCCCGCACACTATCAAGGTTTTTACAAGCTCTGCTTTTCTGGCTACACAAATATCAATACTTTCCTTAGTTTTTCCTAAGCCTTGCTCATCTCCAATCAGCATCATATTGTTTTGTAAGCCAAAATTAAAAGCCTCTATCTGATGAGGTAAAGGCTCTGTAGTAAACTTAAAATCAATCAGAGGCTTAATACCTTTCAGCCTCTCAGCCGTAGCCGCTTTACGATCCTCCACCTCTTTACTTTTAAGAGCCCCTAAAAGAGCATCCTCAGCATCCAGATTATTAAGCCCCACCTTATCAATCAGGTTAGGTAGCTCATAGCTGGGGATCTCCCATGCTCTCTCATCTGGCAAGTATCTCCTTTGAGCCAGCTCTTTTATTTTTGCTACAGTACTAGGATCGTACCGAAAAGAAAGCATATAGGCATCATCAAAGTAAGTACCTTTTTCAAGTTTCTTTACTCTAATCATAAAATTACCTCCTGTGATCGTTTATTAAACCTAATCACAAGAGGTAAGGATATTTAGATAGCCCCTATATAATTTCTTTACGCCACGAGCCTTACATACAAATCAAGATCTCTATTCCAATATCTGTAGTTAGTTAGATAATGGGTAAAGTTTTCTGTTCGTATCTCGGAACATTTTCGCCGACTATGGCTATGTTTTCACCCCTGTTCACCTTAAATGACATATTAC
>ENA-OZHZ01000783-OZHZ01000783.1-human-gut-metagenome-genome-assembly--contig:-NODE-783-length-13963-cov-7.443486_pt1 | contig 13963 bp, 15 predicted proteins | sample MGYA00244053_ERZ653699 | MGnify/ENA primary metagenome ERZ653699 (study PRJEB26926, sample SAMN06165200) | human gut metagenome | biome: ENVO:00009003; feature: ENVO:2100002; material: ENVO:00002003...
GAGACAGGTATAATATGTTATACTATCATAAGACCAATTAAAGGATGTGCATATCTTTGAGAAAGCTTGATCTTGTGATTCCTTGCTTTAACGAGCAGGAGTCTTTACCTCTTTTTTTTGAAGCGTTAAAAGATGTCAAAGATAAAATGAATGATGTTTCGGTAAGGTTTATTTTTGTTAACGACGGCAGCCGCGATAATACACTCGGTTTACTGCGTGATTATGCGGAAAAATATGATTATGTAAAATATATTTCTTTTTCGCGCAATTTTGGCAAAGAAGCCGCCATGCTTGCCGGTATGAAGATGTCGGACGCAGAATATGTCGGAATTTTGGACGCCGATTTGCAGCACTCACCGAATTTGATTCCGGATATGATGAATGCGCTTATTAACGAAGATTACGATATAGCAGCCGCAAGGCGCATAGACAGAAAAGGCGAGGCAAAGCTTAAAAGTGTTTTCTCAAAGCAGTTTTATAAACTTATCAATAAAATTTCGGACACGGGTATTGAGGACGGCGCGCAGGATTTCAGAATAATGAAGCGTAAGGTCGTCGATGCAATAATTTCTATGCCGGAATATAACAGATTTTCCAAAGGGATATTCAGTTGGGTAGGATTTAAGACGAAATGGTTTGAACATGAGAACAACAGCCGCGTGGCAGGTGAGACGAAATGGTCATTTTGGAAATTGCTGCGATACGCGCTTGACGGTATTATAGGATTTTCGACTGCACCCTTAAAGATTTCGCTGTATATAGGGTCTGTATTCAGCCTGATCGGAATAGTTTATGCGATTTATATTTTTATACGAACTTTAATCCATGGTTCTGACGTACCCGGGTATCCTTCATTGATATGTGCCGTGTTTGTTATAGGGGGCCTCATATTGCTGTCTCTCGGCGTAGCGGGCGAGTATATTTCTCGAATTTATCTTGAAGTGAAAAACCGCCCTATATATATTGTCGATGAAACTAACATCATTCCGAAATTTAATGAAAAAAATAAGTAAAAAGCCTTGTAAATATTGACTTTTTTAGATATAATCTAAATATTATGGCTTTAATAATTGTGCTCTGAAAGGGGAAAAAATAAAGTGGCAGATGAAAAAAATATGTTTGTAGATATGGAACATGAAGTCATGGATTTTTGGGAAAAGGAAAAGTGCTTTGAAAAGCTCCGCGAAAAAAATCGTGGTCACAAAATGTTCCGATTCCTTGACGGTCCTATAACAGCTAATAACCCTATGGGTATTCACCACGCTTGGGGCAGAAGTATAAAAGATATTTTTATTCGCTATCATGCAATGCAAGGATGTGATTGCCGTTACCAAAACGGATTTGACTCACAGGGACTATGGGTTGAAGTTGAGGTTGAAAAAGCCCTTGGTTTTAAGACTAAAAAGGATATTGAAAACTACGGTATGGACAAGTTTACAAAAGCTTGTAAAGACCGTGTCAAGCATTTTTCGGGGATTATTACCGAACAGTCCAAACGACTCGGCCAATGGATGGATTGGGACCATTCCTACTATACTAACACCGATGAAAATATAGGCGGTATTTGGTATTTTCTTAAAAAATGTGATGAGCACGGATGGATTCAGCGTGAGTATAAGCCTATGCCTTGGTGTCCTAGATGCGGAACATCGCTATCCGAGCACGAAATGACAGGCTCATACAAAATGATGACGCACAATTCGGTATATTTTAAGCTCCCGATTAAAGAAATACCGTCCAAAATGCTTGTTTGGACAACAACTCCATGGACGCTTTCTTCTAATGTTGCGCTTGCAGTCAATCCCGAAATTGATTATGTTGAAGTAAAGGTTAAAAGCGATGAAAAAACTCTGATTCTCGCTAAGAATGCAATAGGTCATCTCGGCGACGATAAAGTCGAAGTGCTTCGTGCATTTAAGGGATCTGAGCTTGTAGGCTATCATTATGAAACATGCTTCCCGGATATTCCCGCCCAAAGCGGTATTGACCATAAAATCGTTGCTTGGGATGATGTTGCCGCAGACGAAGGTACCGGCATAGTGCATATAGCTCCAGGTTGCGGCGTCGAAGACTTTGAGCTTGGTGAAAAACTCGGTCTCGCAAAAGTAATGCCCATTGATGATATGGGTATATATCTTGACGGCTTCGGCTGGATGACCGGAAAAGACAGCCATACCGTTGCAGATGAGGTGTTTGAGCACCTTAAAGCTGATGATAAGCTCTATAAGGTTGAACCGCATGAGCATAGCTATCCCGTATGCTGGAGATGTAAATCGGAGGTTGTGTTCAGACTTGTACCGGCTTGGTACATCAGAACAGATGAATTACGTCCGAAGCTTATTGAAGCCGCCAATACCGTTAAGTGGGAGCCTGCATCAAACGGCAAACGTATGAACGATTGGTTAAATAATATGGGAGACTGGAACATATCCCGTAAGCGTTATTACGGTATGCCGCTTCCGTTTTACCCTTGCGATTGCGGTCATGTAACCGTTGTAGGTTCTAAGGAAGAACTTCGTTCTCTTGCTGTTGACCCTAAACTTGTTGATGAACTGCCCGAGCTTCACAGACCTTGGGTGGATAAGATTAAAATTAAATGCCCGCATTGCGGCAAAGAGGTTTCGCGTATATCTGAAATCGGTGATGTTTGGCTTGATGCCGGCATTGTTCCTTACTCAACATTCGGCTATTTCCGTGATAAGGAAGAATGGAAAAAGAACTTCCCTGCAGAGTGGGTTACCGAAATGCACGAGCAGGTTAGACTTTGGTTTTATTCACAGCTCTTTATGAGTGTTGTGCTTGAGGGTAAAGCTCCTTATGAGAGAGTTCTCACTAATAGTGCCGTAATAGCCGAAGACGGCAGAAAGTTCTCGAAAACCGGATTTATGATTAAATTCGATGAGGCGGCTGAAAAAATAGGTGCTGACACAGTCCGCTATTTATATGCAGGTGCTCCTGTGTCAAACGATGTTCGTTTTGGTTATAATCTCGGCGATGAGGCGAGAAGAAAGCTCCTTTCATATTGGAATATTTATACGTTTTTTGAGACATATGCAAAAATCGATAAGCCTAATTTTGAAAATTACACACCGGACAAGTCTGCGATGACTCCTACGGATATATGGCTTGTTGTTCGTACCAATGAATTCCTGAAAAAAGCTAAAGCGCTTTATGATGACTATAAAGTTTATATGCTTGTAAAAGAATTTGAGGTATTTGTTGACGATATATCAAATTGGTATATAAGGACAAATCGTCGTCGCTTCTGGAAAACCGGCGATGAAAAAGATAAGATGACTGCTTATTGGGTGCTTTATTATGCACTTAATACTGCAACTCTTGTTATGTCACCTGTTATTCCGTTTATGACAGAGCATATTTGGCAGAACTTTACGAGAAAAGTTATCCCTTCGTCACCGATTTCCGTACATCTCTGCGATTGGCCGAAGCCGATAGAGGGATTTGAGGATGACGGAATTGTTGAAAAAACGGCTGTCTCAAGAGAGATAATTGCTACCGCAATGAGACTTCGCAATGAGCAGCAGCTCAAGGTTCGCCAGCCTCTTTCAACACTTTATGTTTGTTGTGACAGCGAAACGGCAAATAAAATAGGTGTATTTGAAAAGATAATACTTGATGAGCTTAACATTAAGAATATTAAATATATTGATGATGTTAATGTTCTTGAGGATAAATATCTTACCGTAAACTTTAAGGTAGCCGGTGCTGTTCTTAAGCAGAATGTTAACAAGATGAAGCAAACCCTTGGATCACTTTCAAAGGATGATATGACGAAACTTGTTTCTGCAGTTGAACAGGGAGACGAAGTTTCCGTTCCCGGTTGGGACGATAAATTTGCCGCTGATATATTTAGTGTCCAGACAAAAACTAAAGAGGGTATTGTATCTGCCGAGCTTCAGAATGATAAGGGCGTTGTGGCGTTGGATACCGTGCTTACCGACGAACTCATTAAAGAGGGCTTGGTACGTGATACGGTAAGACAGTGTCAGCTTATAAGAAAAGAAGCAGGGTATGAGGTAGAGCAGAGAGTTAAAATGGCAATTGAGTCTCTTGACACAGCCGTTATTGGTGCTCTCAAAGAAAAGACCGAATACATTAAGTCGGAGCTTCTTGCCGATGAACTTATCCTCGGCGGAACTCTTTCTGACGCGGATCTTACCAAAGAAGTTGAGATAGGCGACGGTAAAGTCAAATTAGCGGTCGCAAAAGCATAATCGGAGGTTTTAATTATGACAGAAATCAATAAAGATATGACAATCGGCGACATTCTTGATGCCGAGAGAGATACAGCTCCTTTTTTCCTTGAAATGGGTATGCATTGCTTGGGTTGCCCGGCTTCGCGCGGCGAAACAGTAGAGCAGGCTTGTATGGTTCACGGTGTTGACCCGGACGTGCTTGTTGAGAATATCAACGAATTTTTAAAAGGAAAAAATAACTGACTTAAAAAGGCTGTGCTCAAAACACAGCCTTTAAATTACGGTAATTATGATTAACTTGACTCCTCGTTTGCTGAAAACAGCAGAATTGATTACTCCGTGCAAAAAGCTTGCCGACATCGGAACCGATCACGCATACATACCGGTCTACGCATTACAAAATGATCTTGCTGAAACTGTTGTGGCCTCTGATATAAACGAAGGACCGTTAAATAATGCGGCAAAAACCGTTAAACAATACGGTTTTGAAGATAGAGTGGTTTTACGGCTTTCCGACGGACTTGAAAATATTGAAGAAACCGAAGCCGACGCCGTTGTTATAGCGGGTATGGGCGGTGAGCTTATAGCTAAAATAATCGGTGACGCACCATGGCTTAAAAATAATAAACAGATTATTATGCAGCCAATGACTCATTTTGAAGATTTGAGGGCTTTTTTGTGCGATAACGGTTATAAAATTACAAAGGAAACGGTTGTAAGAGAAGGTAAAAGACTGTATCTAGCGCTGTCAGCCGAATATACCGAAGAAGAGGCTGATTTTGGCGAGTGGTACTTCTATGTCGGAAATCTGATTTACAGCAATAATCCGGATGAAATTGAATTTTGTAATAGAATTGTAAACAGGCTTGAAAAAAAGTATACGGCGCTTATAAATTCCGGTTATGATGAAAACAAAATAGGCAAAATTTTGGAGGAAATTAAATATGAGCAGGCTAAGCGAAATATATGATTATATTGACAGTTTTGCACCGTTTTCTTTACAACTTGAATGGGATAACAGCGGTATTTTGGTAAATAGCGGTAACTGTGTTATTTCAAAGGCTTTGGTTACGCTTGATATTACTGCAGAAGTTTTGAATGAAGCGATTGACGGAAAGTATGACCTTATTGTTTCTCACCATCCGGTAATTTTCGGTTCTTTGTCTGCACTGACCGAAAAAACACCGGCAGCAATTTGCTTTAAAAACAGCATATCGGTTATTTCCGCCCACACTAACTATGATTTATCTCCCATTGGTGTAAATAAGGTTCTGGCACAAAAACTTAATTTGCATAATGTTGTTTCAAGTAATGACAGCTGCTTTATGATAGGTGAGCTTGATAAACCGATGGCCTCGGATATGTTCTCGGAATATGTGAGCAAATGTCTTTCGGCGCACCTTAGATATAATGACTGTACAAAAGAAATAAAGACTGTTGCGGTTTGCGGCGGTGCAGGCTCGGATTTTGCATCGGACGCAAAAAAAGCCGGCGCTGATGCACTTGTTACGGGTGACGGAAAATATCATGAGTTTCTGGATGCAACCGATGAAGAAATATTACTTGTTTCTGCCGGGCATTATGAGACTGAGTTTCCGGCTGTAGTGAGCTTGTGTAAATTGCTTGAGGATAAGTTTAAAGATATACAATTTAAAGTTGCGGAACAAAAAACTCCGATTAAGAATATTTGAGGATATATCATTATGGCTCTTGACGGTATCACATTACATTTTATTAAAGACGAAATAGCCGAAAAGTTAATAGGAGCGAGAGTTGAACGGGTCAATCAGCCGTCAAGGCTTGAATTGGTTTTTAATATGAGAACAAGAAACGGTGCATATAAACTGCTTATGTCGGCAGAACCGAGCTCGGCAAGGGTGCATTTGACCTCTCATTCGCTTGAAAACCCGCAAAAACCGCCAATGTTTTGTATGCTTTTTAGAAAAAAACTTACAGGAGCAATTCTCCGAAACATTCGTCAATCGGGCCTTGACAGAATACTGTTTTTTGATTTTGACGCAGTTAACGAAATAGGAGATAAGGTTAATCTCTCGGTTTGTGTCGAGATAATGGCTCAACACAGTAATATTATACTTATAGGCAATGACAGGAAAATAATCGATGCGGTAAAAAGGGTTGACGAAAATAAATCATCCGTCAGAGAAATATTGCCTTCCGTAACATACGTGTTGCCGCCGCAGCAGAAAAAATGCAATATTCTCAAGGACGAAGTCGAAGATATTTGTACTTCGGTACTGTTGAATTCTCATTTGAAAATGAGCAAGTCTTTGTTGTTTTCAATTGAGGGTTCTTCGCCTCTTATGTGTCGTGAAATTGCGTACGAAGCTTTTGATGAAGATCTTGTGGTTTCGGAGTGCGACAGCGATATACTCAAAAAAGCTGTATCCGAATTAAAGGCATATTTGGTGAGCGATAAAGTCGGTGTTACCGTATTGTTTGATGTTGACGGTAAACCATATGATTTTTCGATAATTGATATCAAGCAATACGGTAGGCTCTTTAGCAAAAAGACTTTTGCGTCGGTCTCGGAAGCTCTTGATGTTTTTTATTATGAACGAGACCTTGCGTTGCGTATGAAGGTGAAGGCTAGGGATATAATAAAAATTCTGAATAATACGACAGAACGCCTTGTCCGTAAAATAGCTAACCAAAGGGCGGAATTGCAAAAGTGTGATGATAAAGACACGTTGAAAACATATGCAGAGCTTATAAGTGCTAACCAATATAAATTAAGCTCCGGCTGTTCGTATTATGAGGTTGAAAATTATTATGACAACAATCGTCTTGTTAAAATACCTGTAAATCCGGCTTTATCTCCCGCAAAAAACTCACAGAAATACTACAAGGAGTATAAAAAAGCGCATACTGCAGAAAAAATGCTCGCCGATTTAATTGAATCCGGTGAACAGGAATTATCTTATATTGACTCGGTAAAAGACAGCCTTATGCGTGCCGAAACAGAGAGTGAAATTGCAAGTATACGAAATGAGCTTGTTTTAGGCGGTTTTATAAAGAAGCATAAAATCGCAAAGCAAAAACAGCCTCGAGAACTTCCTCCGCTTGAATATGTAACAAGTGAGGGCTTCAGGGTTCTTGTCGGTAGGAATAATTTGCAAAACGATAAACTTACATTTAAAACAGCCAAAAATTATGATATGTGGTTTCACACCAAAGGTGTTCCGGGTTCACATACAATACTTGTTTCCGATAAACGTGAATTTACAGACCTTGCAATTTCGGAGGCTGCGATTATAGCGGCTTGTAATAGTTCTGCAAAGGAAAATACTAAGGTACCGGTTGATTATACATTAGTAAAAAATGTTAAAAAGCCGTCGGGAGCACTACCCGGTAAAGTCGTGTATTACACAAACAATATGATTTACGTCATTGCAGATAAAACAAAGATTACAGAAAAAAAGTCCGGCTGAGCCGGACTTTTAGTTTTATGCACTTTTTTCGCCGTTATCGGAGGATAGAATTTCATTTTGCTTGAATAGCAATGATATACACCATACTGCCGCCAACGCAACAAGAGTGTATATTATTCTGCTGATAACTGCATCTTGACCGCCACATATCCATCCGACAATATCAAACTTGAAAAGTCCGATTGAACCCCAATTGATACCGCCGATGATAACAAGGATTAACGCAATTCTGTCTAACATCAGTTTTCAACTCCTTTAAATAGTTCATTGTTATTATGAACCAAAAAAAGAGTTTTATACAGTTTCTTAAATTCCGGCCGCTTGCTTCAACTCAACGGCTTTATCGGTCTTTTCCCACGGAAGATCAAGGTCGGTTCTGCCCATGTGACCATATGCAGCGAGCTGACGATAAATAGGTCTGCGTAAGTCAAGGCTGTCAATTATAGCTGCCGGACGCAAATCAAATGTTTCGGTGACAATTTCACTTAAAGTATCGTCGGAAATTATGCCTGTTCCGAATGTATCAATCATAACAGAAACAGGATGTGCTACGCCGATTGCGTAAGCAATTTGAATTTCACATTTTTTTGCAAGACCTGCCGCAACAATATTTTTGGCGACATATCGCGCAGCATAAGCAGCAGAACGGTCTACTTTTGTGGGGTCCTTTCCTGAGAAGCAACCGCCGCCGTGACGACCGATACCGCCGTATGTGTCAACAATAATTTTTCTTCCTGTAAGACCGCTGTCACCTGCAGGGCCGCCTGTGACAAATCTGCCCGTAGGATTCACATAAATAATTGTATCGTCATCTAAAAGATTTTCGGGAACAATGGGCTTGATAACATATTTTACTATGTCACTTCTGATTTGATCAAGAGAGACATCAGCACTGTGCTGAGAGGAAATAACAATAGTGTCAACTCTTTTGGGCGCACCGCTTTCATCGTATTCAACGGTAACCTGTGTTTTGCCGTCCGGACGGAGATAGGGGAGTGTACCGTCTTTTCTGACGTTTGTAAGTTGCTTTGCAAGCTTATGTGAAAGTGAAATTGACAGCGGCATAAGCTCTTCGGTTTCGTCGCAGGCGTAACCAAACATCATACCCTGATCACCGGCACCGTGAAGATTATAACTGTCATCATACCCTTCTTTCAGCTCGTATGATTTATCTACGCCGAGAGCTATGTCCGGGGACTGCTTGTCAATAGCAATTTGAACTTTACAGGTATGTCCGTCAAAGCCTTTATCAGGTGAGTCGTAGCCTATCTCACAAACAACATCTCTTGCAATTTTCTCAATATCGATTTTTGCCTTCGTGGTTATCTCACCCATAACCATTATTTGGTCGGTTATACAAGTTGTTTCGCAAGCAACTCTGCCGTCAGGATCTTGTGCGAGAATAGCATCAAGAACGGCATCGGATATATTATCGCATATTTTATCAGGATGTCCTTCTGTAACCGATTCTGATGTAAAAAGATGTTTCGCCATTTTTAAAATTACTCCTTTATGTTTAACAATCAAAAAAAGAACGCCCGTGCTGAATCCGCATAAGGCGTCCCATAGAACTCACCTTATCTCTCAGCACAAAATGCTGCGGGATTTAGCACCTTGCATCTAAGTGCAGGTTGCCGGGCTTCACAGGGCCGATCCCTCCGCCACTCTTTATAAGGATTGTTATTTATTTGATTATATTCTACTATTTTTGTCAACGTTTGTCAATAAAATCAACTCAAATATTCTTGCCTTTTAAAATAGGGGACAGTGGCTTATAAATAAGCGTTGCTATCAGAACATTTACAAGACCTTTAGCAAAAGTGAACGGTAAATTAAATACAAATAAAGCCTGCCAAAGATTTTTAATCGAAGGCAAAATAGAACTGTATGCAGCAATTATAACGTCCATCGGCATAAACTTGGTATAAATCGGATAAACAATATAATAGTTTGAAACCATACTGAATGCTGCCATTATTACGGCTCCGAGAAGTGCGCCGAGAACAGCACTTTTTTTGGTTTTCTTGTGCTTATAAATCAGTCCCGCGGGGAGCACAAATGCACATCCCAAAATAAAGTTGGATAGTTCACCGACTCCGCCGGTTTGTGTACTTAAAAGATTAATCAGATTTTTAATAAGACAAACAATAACACCGCTTAACGGGCCGTATGCAAACGCAGCAATCAGCGCCGGAAGCTCTGAAAAATCCATTTTGATAAAGCTCGGCATAAACGGAACATTAAAGCTCAGAAACATAAGGACGGTTGAAACAGCCGCTAAAATGGCTGTTACAGTCATTTTTCTGATTTGAAATCCCGACATTATTTTTTTCTTTTCATTTTTGTTGTTTGACATGGTATCAGACCTTTCATATTTTTGCTGAAATATGCTGCCAAACAAAATAAAAACCTCGCAGATATAACCTGCGAGGTGAAAGTGTAGCTTAAGTACATCTTCTTTCATCCGGACTGTACCGTCGGTTCGGGAGTTACACCCGATCAGCCGAAGCTTGTGGACTTTTACCACCGGTGGGGAATTTCACCCCGCCTCGAAGACAGCAATATTTTGCATTAACATTATATGACGGTACAGATATATTGTCAATATGTCAATTTAAAAAGTCATACTCTTGTTTCAATTAAATTGACATTTCCGCATATTTTGAATTCTCCGCTATCGGCACTTATAAAATAACTGTCGCCTTTGCACAACGGAAATGTTTCGTTTTCGCAAATCAAAGAGCCGTTGCCATCGATAACGAGAATGGATACAAACGAATTGCTGTCGGCTACGGAGGAATAGCTTTTGTTTACGGTAATGTCTTTGACCGAGAACAGTTCGCACGAAGTAAGGTGTTTTTCGTCATAGCCATCTTTCTTAACAACAGGTGGCATTACACCGTTATTTTTCGGTGGCTCGCATTTTGTAACGTCGAGGGCTTTTTCGGTGTGTAGTTCTCTTGGTTTTCCGTCAGCTCCCAAACGGTTGTAATCGTATACGCGATATGTCGTATTGGAATTTTGCTGAATTTCCGCAAGAAGAATTCCTTTTCCGATGGCATGTAGTGTGCCGGATTCGATAAAGAAAAATTCACCCTTTTTAACCTTCACATGATTTACTATGTCTAAAAATGTATTGTCCTCAATGCGTTTTCTGAATTCTTCATTTGAAATTTTTTTCTTGAATCCGTATATCAGTTCAGCGCCTTCGTCACAATCAATCACATACCAGCATTCGGTTTTTCCGTATTCGCCTTCAACTCGAAGCGCATAATCATCATTTGGATGCACCTGTACGGATAAATTATCTTTAGCGTCAATCAGTTTTATGAGAATGGGGAAAAAGTCATATTTTTGTGCCTTTGTTCCGAGTATATCTTTTCCTGTTTCTTTAATGACTTCGGACAATGTTTTACCGTCAAATTTTCCGCCGTCAATAATATTTTCGCCGTCTTTATGACAAGACAGCATCCAGCCTTCAGCGATTTTTTTTAAGTCGCTTTTAAATCCGAAATCATCACGAAGTTTTGTTCCTCCCCAAATATAATCTTTGAACGCGGGTTTTAATTTGAGTATCATCATAAGACCTCCTTTATGGATATTTTATCAAAAAATGCTTGCAAATTCAATAATTTATATGATTCTGTTTGACAACGCTTTTTGATATCGATTTTGATAATACGAACATTTATTGACTTTTTTAATACATTCTGTTAATATGACAACACACCGTTACAGTAAACAACGTTTAAAATACAGCTGAACGGGAGTGCAAGCCCCATGCGGTAAAATTTCACGGCTTGATAAAAAAACGTGCGGCAAATTAAAAAACTTTAAATTTACGCACGGATAATATCTATGATATTGTCCGTTTTTTTAGTTTTTGATAATTGTCGGCAACAGAACTTACAACGGTCAAGTCCCTCGAAACCGCAAAAGAAACATACACCCGGCAGAGGACATAGGAAGTATAAATAATATGCATATTTGGAGATTAGATAACTGGGAAAAGATTTTGCCGAAAGACGGCTCCGGGCGAACTGGGTTACGGTTTCGATGTGACAAAAATGTTGACCCGGAAGTTAAACGTGCATGCTTACAATTCGGAAAATGGTTGCGTGCAGAGTATTACTTTCCGGTAAGGATTATTGTTTATGTTAAAGAGGCAGAAAGGATTCGAGCAAAAGACGGCGATCATGTAGTTGGAACCTTTTTTGAGCCCTATTCATACTATGATGAACCATATATCAGAATTGCAACAGGCGATTATGAGGAATTGCTAAGCAAGAACGGAAAAGACAATGCGCTTGCTTCAATTCTTATTTCATTGGCTCATGAATTGACTCACTACTATCAGTGGATAAATAATCTTCAACTAACATCAATGGGCAGAGAGCGACAGGCAAGCAGATATGCACGTTATATAATAGATGAGTACGCCACAACCAGAGAGCACCCGTGACAGAATTAAATTGCCATAAACACCTTTTAATTTGCACTTTACAACTCTCGGCGGTTTTGTTACGTGTCGGGCATTTTAGATATATATTAACTATATTGTGCTGATACGTAACATCTTTATTAACCAGAGTAAGTAACGTAACCCAAATAACCGGCAACACCGCCTTGGCTCAAACGAACCCTCTGCGGTACAGAAGCTACTATTACGACAGCGAGACAGGCTATTACCACCTCAAATCAAGGTACTACAACCCTGAATTGTGCAGGTTTATAAATGCTGATAGTGTTGATGTACTTGATGAAGACCAAAATAATGTTCTTGAGAATAATTTATTTGCATATTGCCTTAATAATCCTGTAAATATGGTTGATGATGGAAAAATGTCAAATGCTATACGTAGCACTGCCACTTTAGGAATGTTGACAACTGGATTGCTTTTTGGATGGCAAGTATCTGCGGCTATTATCATAGCGATTGCTACCATTGCGGTTGTACAAATTTTAGTTGTGTATGCTAAAAGCAAAAAGATGAACTGGTAGACCTGAATTAAAAAAACAAGGACGAGAGGGACTTGAAAAAAAGAAACAAGAAGGAAAAGGTTGGGAAAAAAGGTCCGGTAAAAAGCCAAGAAAACAACCAAGGCCACACAGCCCAAGTAAAAAAGGTCATAGAAAGAAGTTTAATAAATAATGAGAAAATTATGGACGTCAAACAATTGGAATGAATATATTTGCGAAAAATCAAGACCCGGAATTCGACTGAAATTTGATAAGAATGTAGACCCTGAAGTGAAACGTGCATGTAAGCAATATGTTAATTGGCTACGCACGCAATACTACTTTCCAATTCGAGTGCCAATATATTTAAAATCCAGTTGTGAAATTATAAGCTGTGCCGGAGAGAAAGCCAGTGCTTCTTTTTTTGGCCCATTTGATATAAAGAACGAACCTTTTATCAGAGTTGCTGTTGGCGACTATTATGATTTGCTAAATAGGAGTGACAAAGATGATGCATTAGCTGTGATTCTTGCATCAATAACTCATGAATTAACTCATTATTTTCAATGGATAAAACATCATGATGAATGGTGTTATGCGGATGATATTTTGAATAATTATTACGAACGCCAAGCATTATATTACGCAAATGTTATTGTTTATAGCGATTATGCTAATGTCGTTGAACACCCTTAACGAATAAAATAACAGAAAAATTAACACGGGGGGCGGTTCTGTGTGATGAAAGATAGGAAAGGAAATGTTGGCATTATTGTATCGGCTAATACCGGAGGAGGAACGCCATCTGCCTCACTTTCTAAATATAAAAGCAAAACTAACAACTAATGATGTTTATCAAGGGACAACTATTTCTACCGGTTTTGGCGTTTCATGCATTCTGGCAGAAATACATGGAGAGATAGGTTATTCGTGGGTGTATGGATTTAATATTTACGATGAAATGAATAATATTTACAATATGATAATGGAATGGTGATGAATGTGAAGAATACTAAACTTATTTTTTGCTTCGTATTATTTGGTTTCCTAACTGTTCTTTCAGTTTTACTTGGCGCTTTTCACACTTTTCCTTTTTGCGGATTTGCCATTGACAGTCAAAAATTATTATACGTAGGAAGAGATAATGCAATAGAGGTTTATAGCGGAACAGAGAAGATTTTAGAGATAAATCCTCAAACTTCGCGGTCATATGCTTTTACTGTAACCGATGATACCATTGTATTATCTACAGCAGAATTCGTGTATGAAATTGATTTAAAAGGTAATGTAATTAAACTGTCTCTTATACACATCTTGACGCTGCCGACGACTTAATAG
>ENA-OZHZ01000801-OZHZ01000801.1-human-gut-metagenome-genome-assembly--contig:-NODE-801-length-13711-cov-4.336555_pt1 | contig 13711 bp, 15 predicted proteins | sample MGYA00244053_ERZ653699 | MGnify/ENA primary metagenome ERZ653699 (study PRJEB26926, sample SAMN06165200) | human gut metagenome | biome: ENVO:00009003; feature: ENVO:2100002; material: ENVO:00002003...
CGAGATAGGCTCCGGTCTCGTGGGCTCGGAGATGTGTATAAGAGACAGCCATTTTAGCGAAATAATTATAGTGATTTTGCCCCGTGTTGTCAAGGCAGGTTTGCAGTTTCCCCCGCTTTGGGCGGAAATTTCACATCTTTCACCCAAATTTCGTCGGCGCGGCGGACAAGCGCGGCATACAGCGCGCAGATCAGCTGGTTTTGATCCCAGTCCGGCGCCGCATCTTCGATCTCCGCCGCCCCGTATTCCACCTTGAGCAGCGCTTCGGCAAGCGGCAGCACCGCGCCGAAGGGCGGCGGCACATCGTCAAAGCAGACTGCAAGGTCAGAGGCAAGGTGGTCGCCCCGCTGTACCTCGTAGACGCTTGCTCCGCAGTCCCAGCGCAGCGAGCGCGCGATGCGCTCCTGCCCCGGCGTGCAGAGCGACAGATAGCGCACGTCCCGCGCAAGCTCACGCGCCGCCGCTTCGAGCGCCGCGCTCGGCGCGGCGGAAAGCAGCGCAATGCGCGCACATTCTGGGCGCAGCCCTCGCTGCGCCATCGCGCAGCGAACGATCTCTGCCGCCTTCGCCTGCCGCAGCGCCCAGTCAGAGGGCGGCAGGATGCCAAAGCGTGCAAATGCGCTCTTACAGGGGTAGTCCTTTGGAAATACGGCATAGCGCACACGGCGCCATTTCAGATATTTTGCCGCGCGACGCGCCGAAAGGCGCGCCGCCATTCCCTCTCCGCGCGCAATATACACCGCGCAGAAGCGCACGCCGCACAGCGTGCGCGCACCGTTTTTCTCCCCCGCGTCCCGATAGCTGACCAAACCCAACAACCTTCGTCCCTCCCGCAAAAAAAGCTCCCCGCCAATATATGGCGGGGAGCGATTGCGTTATGCGCTTACCAACCCTTGATGTAGTTGGTGAGGTAGTTGAGCGGGTTGACGATCTTGCCGTTTTCGGTGATCTCGAAATGCAGGTGCGGGCCGCTGCTCACACCGGTCGTGCCGGTAATGCCGACGACCTGCCCCTGGGCAACATAGTCGCCCACGTTGACCGAGCGGGAGGACAGGTGCTGATAGGTCGTGGTGTTGCCGCTGCCGTGGCTCACGACAACGTAGTTGCCGCGGTACTTGTTGTACGCCGAGATGATGACGGTGCCCGCCTTGGCGGCGACGGCCTGCGTCGTGTAGCCCACGCGGCCGATGTCGATGCCCGCGTGGTTCGTCGACGCGCCCGCGATGCCCGTGTAGCGCGCGCCGAGCGGCGAGGTGACGTATCTGCTTGCGCACGGCCAGATGTAGCCGCCCAGAGTCGCGGTGGTATCGCCGTTCTTGGCGGCAAGCTCTCTCGAAAGACGGACGATCTCCGCCTGCTGGCGCTCCATCGCCGCGTCCTTTTCCGAAAGGACCTGCTTGTACTGCGCCTCGTTCGCCTTGAGGTCGGCAAGCACCTTTTCCGCCGCCGCGCGCTGGGTGTTCAGCTCGTTCTTTTTGGGCACGAGCGTTTCCTTGGCGGTCTGCTGCTCGGCAAGCGACGCTTCAAGCGTCGCCTTCTTCTGCTCGATCTGCTCGCGCAGAGCACGCAGATCGTCGATGACCTTCTGGTCGCTGTCCATGATCTCGCTGATAAAGTCCATGGCGCTCAGCAGGTCGCTAAAACTCGCAGCGTTGAAAAGCACCGACCAGTACGACACCGTTCCGCGCTCTTCCATGGAGCGCACGCGCGCGCAGAACTTTTCGTACTGGCGCTTTTCTTCCTCTTCGTTTTCGCGGATCTCCTGCTCGGTCTGCTCAATGAGCGTTTCGTACTCGCTGATGAGCGACTCCACGTTCCTGATCTCCGACTGGAGGAGGTTGATCTGCTTGTCGATATTCTCCTTTTGTGCAAGCGCGGTGTTCTTGTTGTTCTGAATGGATTTGAGTTCCTTTTCAAGCTGCGCCTTTTCCGAGTTCATGCCGCTGAGCTCATCTTTGAGCTTGTCGATGTCCGCCTGCGTGACGGCGGAGGCCTCCTGCACCATGGAAAGCGGCGTCAGCTCCGTCATCGTCAGCGCCAGAACAACGGCAAGGGCAAGCGCAATGCGTGCGATTTTTCTCTGCTTCATCGTCCGCCCCCCTTTACACGCGCAGGAACTTGCGGATCGCGGTCAGGCTGCCGCCCACGCCGATGAGGATACCGGCGGCGGCGAAAATAGCCGCAACGGGCTGCCAGATCGCCGTAAAGTCGACGATCGTCAAAAGCTGCAGCCGGTCAGACATGGCAAGACTCTTGGCGACCGACTCATAGAGCAGCCATTGCAGGCCAAAGCCCAGCACCGCGCTGAGAAGGCCGATCATAAAGCCCTCGTACACAAACGGCCAACGGATAAAGCCGTTCGTCGCGCCCACCATCTTCATAATGGCGATCTCGTCGCGCCGGTCAAAGGTCGTGAGCTTGATGGTGTTGGAGATGATAAAGACGGACACGAGCAGCAAGATCGCAATGAGCGCGATACACACAACGCCCGCAATGTTGCGCAGCGTGATCAGGCCGCCGGAGATGTCCTCGTCCACGCGCACCTTGGCAACGCCGTCGACATTGTCGAAGATATCCTGCGCAGTCTTGCCGGAAATGCTCAGATCGTCAACATAGACAGCATAGCGGTCGCGCAGAATCTCGGGATCGAGATTCTGAAAAAGCTCGTCGCCCTCATACTTTTCTTCGAAGGATTCGATCGCCTCTTCCTTGCTGATAAAGACGCATTCCTTCACATTGTCGCGCTGCTCGATGGCGCGGCCAACAGCCTTGGTCTGCGCCTCATCGCAGTTTTCATCTACGAAGGCAAGGATCTCGTACTCGCTCTCAAGTTTTTGCAGCTGCACCTGCGCGTTGTAGGCCACGAGCGAAAACGTCCCCATGACCACAAGGCAGGCCACCGTGATGCCCACCGCCGCAAAGGACATGAAACCGTGCGAGAACATGTTGCGCATGCCCTCGCCGAAAAAGTAAGTAAAATCGTGTTTGCGCATAGCCTTACCTCGCGTTGTAGCCGACGCCGTCAACATCGCTCATGATGAGTCCCTGGTCGAGCGTGATGACGCGTTTTCTGAACTGGTTGACAAGATCCTTCTCGTGTGTGACGACGACCATCGTCGTGCCGAGCTGATTGATGCGCTCCAAAAGGCGCATGATCTCCAGCGAGCGCGCGGGATCCAGGTTGCCCGTCGGCTCGTCGGCGATGATGGTGCTCGGGTTGTTGATGAGCGCGCGCGCGATGGCCACGCGCTGCTGCTCGCCGCCGGAGATCTCGTTGGGATAGCGGTCGGTCTTTTCCTCCAGTCCCACCAGCTCAAGCACATAGGGAATGCGCTTTTTGATCTCGCGCGGCGACGCGCCCACGGCGCGCATGGCAAAGCTCAGGTTTTCGTAGACCGTCTTCTTCTCGATCAGGCGAAAGTCCTGAAAGATGACGCCGACCGAACGCCGCAGCAGCGGGATCTGCCGCTCGGCAATGTTCGTCAGGCTGAAGCCGTTGACGGCGATCTGCCCCTCCGTCGGCGTGATCTCGCCGGTGAGCAGCTTGATGATCGTGGATTTTCCGCTGCCGCTCGGGCCGACAAGAAAGACGAACTCTCCGTCCTCGATGCGCAAGGAAATGCCCTTGAGCGCCGCCGTCCCGGTTTCGTATTCTTTTACTACATCGCTCAGCCGTATCATGCTCTTCCCTCAGTTTCCGGCAGGTTCTGACTCGATCCCGCAAAATTTCAGCTTTTATTATAGCGCGCCGCGCACGCAATGGCAACAGGTAATTATGTAAACTCTCATTTTTTTGGCGAAAAAGCGCAAAAAAAGGGCTGCCCGAAGGCAGCCCTGAAAAACTTCTTGCGTTACGCCTCAATGCCGCGGGACGCGAGGTACTTTTTGACCATGAGCGCGACCTTGAAGGTGATGGCGTCGTCGAACTCGCGCAGGTCGAGGCCCGTGAGCTTCTTGATCTTCTCGAGACGGTAGACGAGCGTATTTCTGTGGACGAACAGCTTTCTCGCCGTTTCGGAGAGGATCAGGTTGTTCTCGAAGAACTTGTTGATCGTAAAGAGCGTCTCCTTGTCGAGCGCATCGATCGGGTTCTTCTTGAAAACCTCCTGCAGGAACATCTCGCACAGCGTCGTCGGCAGCTGATAGATCAGGCGGCCGATGCCGAGATTTTCATAGCTGATGATATATTTTTCCGTATCAAAGACCTTGCCGACCTCGATGGCCATCTGTGCCTCCTTATAGGACTTGGCAAGGTCGCGCAGGTGCGTGGCCACGGTGCCGATGCCGACGACCACCGTGCTTTCGCCGTTCACGCGCAGCGCTTCTTCGATCAGTGCGGCGGTCTTTTCCAAATCGCCCATCTCCACGTTCTCGCCCAGCTGCTGCACGAGCACCACGTCGTCCTCGCCCATGGAGAGGACAAAGCTCGTCTGCCGGTCGGGGAAGATGTTCTGCACCGCCTCGACAGGCACCGCGTCGGCCTTATCGTCCGTGCGGCGGATCACAAACACGCCGCGGTTGAGCTCCGCTTCCACGTGCAGCTCCTTGGCGCGGACGTAAATGTCGCTCAGGAGAATATTGTCGGAGAGGATGCTCTTGACGAACGACGTCTTGTCGTGCTTTTCCTCGTAATAGCTCTTGGCGGTGTTGAGCGCAACGGTCGCCATGCTGCACACCGTGGCACTGAGGGCATCTTCGCCGCGGGTAAAAGCGGCAAAGTCGAACTGACCGCCCCAACCCTCGAGCGCTTTGAAGGTCTTGCCTTCGAGCGCCGTGCAGACGCCCTCCGCCTCGTTGATGGGCTGAACCAGATGCGGCCAGCGCTGGCCGATCTCCGGCAGGTCGGTGCAGGCGATGACCGTACCCTCGGAGTCGATCACGCCAATGACCGTATCGGTCGTTTCCTTAAACTGCAAAACGATGTTCTGAAAAATCCTACCGGACATATTCCGTGCCTCCTTGATGTATTAGGGAGTTTGTGCATTTTGTCAACCTAATAAGGATATTATACTGTCTTCTTCTGACATTTGCAAGGACTTTTTTCTCTTTTCACCAATTTTTTTTACGTTTTTTAGGCATTCTGTAAATGTCAAAGTTTCCCTCGTCAATTCCCGGCCGTTTTTCCTTGGGCAAAATGCCCACTTGCCCGCAGATTTTCGATCTCCTGCGCCGTGAGCAGGCGGTATTCCCCTTTTCCGAGCGTTTCGTCCAGCACAAGTGCGCCCATGGAAAGGCGCTTGAGATAGACGACTGGTTTTCCCCGTGAGGCAAGCATTCGTTTGATCTGGTGGAACTTTCCCTCGTGTATGGTAACGAGCGCTTCGCTCTGCGCGCCGCTTTCAAGGATCTCAAGCTTTGCCGGAAGGCATTCAAGCCCGTCGCCGAGCGTGATGCCCTGCACAAAGGCTTTACAGTCAGCGTCGTCGAGCGCGCCGTCGGTGCGGACAAAGTAGACCTTGTCGACGTGCTTTTTCGGCGCGAGCAGATCGTGCGCGAGCGCGCCGTCGTCGGTGAGCAGCAGCAGGCCCTCGGTATCCTTATCGAGCCGCCCGACAGGGAAAAGCCCGATCTTGCGATATTCCGGCGCAAGCAGATCGAGCACGGTCTCTCCGCGGCCATCCTCAGTCGCCGACAGCACGCCCGCAGGCTTGTGGAGCATCACATAGGTGTGCGCGCGGTATCCGATCTCTTCACCGTTCACGCGGATGCGCGCGCTTTCCGGGTCGCATTTCTCCTCCGCGCTCGCGGCAATGCGCCCGTCGACGAGCACGCGCCCCTCGCGCACAAGGAGCTTGACCTCGCGGCGCGAATAGCGCCCGGTGGAGGCGATGATCTTGTCGAGTCTCTGCTGTGCCATGGTGATTTCCGCCTTTCTGCCTGCGTTTTTCATTTCAAAAAGTAGTGTAGCATACTTTTTCTTTCGGTGGAATAGCTTTTATCGAAAGGGTGTGGTCGCTTCATGTTCATCATCACCGCCAAGTGCTCCAAACGCCGCGTTGTAAAAATTCTACTCATCTTCGCGCTGCTGCTCTCGCTCTTTCTGGCGCTGCGCGCGTGCCGGCATTCGTCTCCGCCGCCCGTCATCGCCGCCGGAACAAATGAAGAGCGCATTGCGTATCTTGCCTCCCTCGGCTGGGAGGTGAACGACCAGCCGATCGAAACGCTGAGCGTCACGCTGGGCGAAACGCTCGAAGAGCCGTATTTGAGCTACAACGACCTCCAGCGCTCGCAGGGCTTTGACCTCACACGCTATTGCGGGCAGACGCTCTCGCGTTACACCTATGTTGTGACCAACTATCCTGACGCCTCGCTCCCCTGTCAGGCCGACCTGTACGTCTGCGACGGCGTGCTCGCCGCGGGCGACATCGTCTGCACGGGTGAAAACGGCTTCATGGCGGGGCTTGCCTTCCCCGCCGGCTGAGCGCGTTTCCGCCTTTTCCAATGCCCTCGCCGAGAGGGCTTTTTCTTTTGACTATTGCGCGCGGCTGTGGTATGATTCTGACGAATTGATACAAAGGAATCGGCCCATGGAATTTTACACACTTGCCAGTTCGAGCGCCGGAAACGCAGCGCTCGTCTGCCACGAAAACACCCATATTCTGATCGACGCGGGCATCTCCTGCCGCCGCATCACGCAGTCGCTCGCGGCGCTTTCCCTCACGCTCGATGATCTGGACGGTATCCTCATCACACACGAGCACATCGACCATGTACGCGCCCTGGGTACGCTGCAAAAAAAGCACGCGGTCCCGCTCTACGCAAGTTTTGGCACCGCCGCGGCGATCAGCTATCCCGCGCCGTATCTGCATGCCTTTGCCGCAGACGAGACCTTCACCATCAAGGACTTGCAGATCCGCTCGTTCCGCACCTCGCACGATGCAAAGGAAAGCGTCGGCTACCGCATTGAGAGCAGCGACGGCTCGCTCGCCGTGCTGACCGACACCGGCTTCATCACGGACGACGCGCACGATGCAGCGCTCGGAGCGGACATGCTGCTGCTCGAGTCGAACCACGATGTCGTCATGCTCAAAAACGGCAGCTACCCCTATTATCTCAAGCAGCGCATTCTCGGCGAATGCGGGCATTTATCCAACGAAGCTGCGGCGGAATTCGCCGTGGAATGCGTCCGCGCCGGCACGAGCGACATTCTGCTCGCGCACCTGAGCGACGAGAACAACTCCCCGCAGCTTGCCGAATACACCGTCGGCCGTGCGTTGCAGGCAAGCGGGCTGAGCGTCCGCCTCTCTGCCGCGCCGCGCGACACCATCAGTGAGGTACATATATGCAGAAGATCACCGTCCTTTGCGTCGGAAAACTGAAAGAGGCCTTCTATGAGCAGGCCGTGAAGGAATATGAAAAGCGGCTCTCGCGCTATTGTAAGCTGGAGCTTCTGGAGCTTCCCGAGCAGCGCCTCGGTGATGAGCCGAGCGAGGCAGAGATCCGTCAGGCGCTCAAAAAAGAGGCTGCGCTGGTCGAGCAGAAGCTGCCCAAGGGCGGCGCGCTCATCGCCATGTGCATCGAGGGGCAGGAGATGAGCAGCGTGGCGCTGAGCGAAAAGATGCAGCAATTTGCCGCGCGCGGCGCCTCACAGCTGACATTTCTGATCGGCTCAAGCTTCGGCCTTGACGAGAACTTAAAGAAAAAGGCTGACCTGCGTCTTTCGATGTCGCCGATGACCTTTCCGCACCACCTGGCGCGCGTAATGCTGCTCGAGCAAGTTTACCGCGCCTACCAGATCGAGGCAGGAACGAAATACCACAAGTAACACAAACCATCTACAAAAGGAGGAACCGCCCATGTCAGATGAAGTGAAGCTCACCTGGGGCAAGACAGAACATGACCTTTCCGAGCGCTGGCCCAAGGACGCCGGCGGCAAGAACGAGCAGCCCGCGTTCTTAACGCGCGTGATGGATACAAATGCAGAGGCGGATATGCTCTGCTCCATGCTGCGCGCCTACGGCATTCCCGTGCTGCGCAGATACGAGGGCGACGGCGCCTTCGGCAAGGTGGTGCTCGGCACGCCCGGGCACGGCACAGGGCTTTATGTCCCCGCGTCCATGCTCGAGGACGCGAAAAATTTGATCCGCCCCATCGATGAAATTCCGGAACAGGAGGATAAGCAATGAATTACCGTCAGGAATATGAAAAGTGGCTCGCCTCTCCCGCGCTGAGCGAGGAAGAACGCACTGAGCTCAAGGCCATCGCAAACGACGAAAAAGAGATCGAAAACCGTTTTTACGGCCCGCTCGAATTCGGCACCGCGGGTCTGCGCGGCACGATGTATGTGGGGCTTCACAACATGAACCGCCACGTGATCCGCTGGGCGACGCAGGGCTTTGCCAACGTGATCCGGGCAGAGGGCGAGGCTGCCATGCAAAAGGGCGTCGCCATCTGCATGGACTGCCGCAACCACTCGACGGAATTCGCGCGCGAGGCAGCCTGCGTCATGGCGGGCAACGGCATCGCCGTCAGGCTCTTTGAGTCGCTGCGTCCTACGCCCGAGCTTTCGTTTGCCGTGCGCGAATACGGCTGCACCGCGGGCATCAACGTCACCGCCTCGCACAACCCCAAGGAGTACAACGGTTACAAGGTCTACTGGTCGGACGGCGCGCAGCTGCCGCCCCAGCACGCCGCCGCCATCGCAAGAGAACTCGAGACGATCGACATTTTCACGGGCGTTACGTCCATGGACTTTGACGAGGCGGTGCAAAAGGGTCTCATCACGATGCTCGGCGCAGACTGCGACGAGCGCTTCATGGCCAACGTCATGAGCATGGTCAACGACTATGATACCGTCAAAAAAGTCTCGGGCGACTTTAAGCTTGTCTACACGCCCTTCCACGGCTGCGGATACAAGCTCGTACCCGAGGCGCTTACAAAGCTTGGCATCAAGCACCTTCTCTGCGTACCCGAGCAGATGGTCATCGACGGCAACTTCCCCACGGTCGTCTCCCCGAACCCAGAGAATCCCGAGGGCTTCTATCTCGCCATTGACCTTGCCAAGAAGAACGACGTCGACTTTATCCTCGGCACCGACCCCGACAGCGACCGCGTGGGCATCATGGTGCGCAACCGTCAGGGCGAATTTGAGCCTGTCACCGGCAACCAGACGGGTGTTCTGCTGCTCGACTATCTCATCGGCGCGATGAAGCGCGCAGGCAAGCTGCCTGAAAACGCCGCCGCGCTCAAGACCATCGTGACAACCGAAATGGCGCGCGCCGTGGCGGAGGCGAACGGCCTCGACTGCTACGACACGTTCACGGGCTTTAAGTTCATGGCCGAGAAGATGAACGAGCTTGAGGGCGCGGGCAAAAACACCGTCATTTTCTCCTATGAAGAGAGTTACGGCTACATGATCGGCCATTATGTGCGCGACAAGGACGCCGTCACCGCCTCGCTCCTCCTCACGGAGATGGCCGCATGGTACTACGCCCAGGGCATGACGCTTTTCGACGCGCTCGAGGCGCTCTTCAAAAAGTACGGCTTCTTCGGCGAAAAGACCTTCAACCTCGTCATGCCGGGTCTCGATGGCGCGGAGAAGATGGCTTCTCTCATGAAGTCCCTGCGTGAAACGCCGCCGCGCGAGATCGCGGGCGTTCCGGTCGCCGTGTACAAGGATTACGCAGACGGCACCGCGCGCGACGCCGCGAGCGGCGAGGTGACGAAGATCGCGCTCGCCGGCTCGAACGTGCTGCGCTTTGAGCTCTCCGACGGCACGCACATCGTCGTGCGTCCGAGCGGCACAGAGCCGAAGATCAAGGTCTATGTGCTCACCAAGGGCGCGGACGCGCAAGAGCGCGACGCGAACCTTGAAAAATACGCCGCCTGGGTCAAGACCCTCGCCTGAGCTCCCCGTTCACCAAAGCAGCAGGGGGCGGCGCAGCACCGCGCCGTCCCCCGCTTATTTTTGCCGCACCGCGGCGAAAGGATGAATACGCCCTATGACTCTGCTCGCTCTCTACTGGTCTATTATGATCGCCTGCTACCTCATCGCAGGCAAGCTGCGCCGCCATAAGGACCGCTTTCATTTTCTGGACAAGCTCACGAGCTTTTTCATCTATCTGCTCATCTTCCTCATGGGGCTGCGCATGGGCGCAGACAAGGAGGTGACGTCGAGCCTCGGCAGCATCGGCGTGCAGGCGCTGTTCATTACGTTCCTCACGGCCGTCGGCAGCATGCTCGGCGGCACTGCCGCGCGCAAGATCGTGCATCTCAACCGCCGCGCCCTGCCCGTCGGCACGGAAGACAACGCTGCCGAGGAACGCGGCGGCGGGGTCAACACCTCCGGCATCAAGTCCTCGATCATCATTTGCCTGATGGTCGTCTGCGGCATGCTGCTGGGCTACTTCGTTCTGCCGCGGCTCATGGCGCCCGAGCACTTTGAAGAAGTCTCCAGCACCCTGCTCGTCATCGGGCTTTGCATCATGCTCGGCTCGGTGGGCTTCAGCATGGGACTTGACGGCAGCATCGTGCGTGTCATGCGCGGCGCGGGGCTGGGCGTTGTGCTCGTGCCCATTTTCTCTGTGATCGGCTCGCTGCTCGCCGGCGTCGTCTATGCGTTCCTCTCCCCCGTCACGCTGCGCGAAGGGCTTGCCATCAGCGCGGGCTTCGGCTGGTACACGATGGCGCCGAGTGTCATCTCCGGCGCAGGACACGCGGTTGCGGGTGCGATCTCGTTTCTGCACAACGTGCTGCGCGAGACGATGGGTCTCATCTTCCTGCCGCTCATCGCCAGCAAGATCGGCTACATCGAGACCGTCACCATTCCCGGTACCGCTTCGACCGACCTGTGCCTGCCGCTTGTGGAAAAGTACTGCAATCCCGAAACCATGGCTTACTCGTTCTGCACGGGCATGCTGATGTGCCTTTCCTGCGCGGCGCTCGTGCCGCTCATCATCGGCGCTTGATTTTTCCCCCTCCCGCAAGAGCAAAAGCGACGCCCTCTTTCAAAAAGAGAGCGTCGCTTTTTTATGCTTCTTCTCAATGCGGTACAAAATCAGAAGGTCACGACCTCCTGCTCGGGCTTCGACGTTGTGGTGATCTTCTCAACGTACAGCACGGGGCCTTCGCCCTCGTAGGCGTCGAGATATTCCTTCTTGACCGTCGCGGTGATCTCCACCCAGTCGCGGTTTTTGTAGGCCTTCAGGCTGTCGCCTTTGGCGACGATGCCAACGAACTGAATGTCGTTTTCGCAGCAGGTCATCACAAAGCGGCCGGGACAGTGGATACCGGGGAACTTCTTCGAATGGCACATGATGAGCTTCATGTGCACCTTCTTGCCGTCCCAGCGGTCGGTGTGATCCATCGCGTCAACGTACCAAACGCCGTAGTCGTCGTCCGGAATGTCGATGAGCTCGGACTTCATGTCGAAGGGGCACTCGTCGCCGGTCAGGTAATCCTCACTGTTGCCATCGTTGTCCTCAAGGTAAATGTCCGCGCGGCGGTTGACCATGCGCAGATTCCGCGCGCGCAGGCTCTCTTTGAGCTTGTCGTCGCAGCGGTTAAAGACGATCATATCCGCGTTCGTGATCTTCTCCATCATGAGCTGGCCCATGTTCTTAACGAACAGCTCAAACGTCGGCGCCTGCACGAAAGTCATGATCTGGTAGAGCACCCAGTTGGCGGGCAGCACCTCGCGGTAGAGCTTTTCCATCTGCCACATGCCGTTGTACTCGATGAGCACCTGCTTGGGGCGGTACTTTTTTTCAAGCTCTTTGCAGAATGCGAGCGTCAAGTCGTCCTCATCGTCCACCGTGACGACGGTGACGTTGTCGAGCGCCTTCTTTTCGTACTCCTCGTCGCCCTCTTCGCAGCAGATGAGCAGCGTCTTATCCTCGCGGGCGAAACCGTCTTCTAAAATGCCGTTGATAAAGTTCGTCTTGCCGGAATCCAGAAAACCGGCAACCAGATAAACAGGAATATCCATCGATCACACTCCAAACAGTTCGGCAAGGCCGTTTTCCTTGAGCTCCGCGCCGATGACGCAGAGGCGGCCCGTGTAGTCGGGATGGCCTGCGCGGACCTCGTGCTCTTCGGGCACATAGTCGAACTCGAGCCAGCCGTCCTCACCGTTTACGATGCCCTTGGCACGCAGGATATGGCCGTAGTCGCCGCTGTCAAGCTTGCGGAGCATCTCTTCAAGCGCTTCGCGCGTGAACTTCTTCGGCGTTTCCTTGCCCCAGGAGGCAAAGACGTCGTCGGCATGGTGATGGTGGCAGGAGCATTCAGGATCGTCGCACTCTTCACCGTCGTGGTGATGATGGTGATGCGCGTGCTCGTCGTGGTCGTGATGATGTTCATCATGGTCATGGTGGTGTTCGTCATGCTCGTGCTCATGCTCATGCTCATGCTCATGGTCATGGTCGTGGTCATGATGGTGATGCGCGTGCTCGGCCTCTTCGATTTCGTGCTCATGGCGCATTTTCTCGAGAAGCTCATCGCTGAGCGACACCTTCTCGACCGCGGAGAGAATGGTCTTGCCGTCCAGCTCGTCCCACGGCGTCGTCAGGATAGCGGCGTCGGGGTTCTTCTCGCGCAACAGCGCGGCAGCGGCCTCGAGCTTCTCCTGCGAGAGCTTCTGCGTGCGGGAGAGGATGATCGTGCCGGCGGCCTCGATCTGGTTATTGTAGAACTCGCCGAAGTTCTTCATATAGACCTTGACCTTGCTTGCATCGGCCACGGTGACATAGCTGTTGAGCTTGAGCTCGTCCGGGCACTCGTCCACGGTGCGCTGCACGGCAACGATCACGTCGGAGAGCTTACCCACGCCGCTCGGCTCGATGAGCACGTGGTCGGGGTGGAACTGCTCCACGACCTCCTTGAGCGCCTTGTTGAAGTCGCCGACAAGGGAGCAGCAGATGCAGCCGGCGGACATCTCGGAGATCTCGATGCCGGACTCCTTCAGAAAGCCGCCGTCGATGTTGATCTCACCGAACTCGTTTTCGATCAGCACGAGCTTTTCGCCGCTGTAAGCCTCGGCGATCAGCTTTTTGATGAGCGTGGTCTTGCCGGCACCCAGAAAGCCGGAGAAAATATCAATTTTCGTCATAAGAAATACGCTTCCTTCTTTAATATTGATTTTTAAACTTATATTATAATTGGAATTTATGAATGATTCAAGTCTTTTGCGTGGAAATCTTCTAACTCAGGGCACGCTTTCCTCCTGCGCGCGGCACAGTGCGCCGAGCGAGTCGATCAGGCTGCGCACCGCCTCGCGGCCAAGCGGCGGGAGCGCGCGGTAGGCCTCGATCAGCGCCTGCTCCTCGTGCGAACAGACAAAGCTCCCCGCGCGGAACGAATCGCGGTAGAGATAGTTCGGATCAATTTGCAGCGCGTCGAAAAGGCGCAGCAAGACCTCTTCCTTGGGCGAGCTGACGCCGTTTTCATAATTGCTGATAGCAGAGGGCGAAACACCGAGCATCTCCGCCAGAGAAGCGCGCGAGAGCTGAAGCTCTTCACGCCGCAGCCGCATTTGTTTGCCAAAACTCATCCGATTTCCTCCGTCTATGACAGACTACGACAAGATTTGACAGCATTCTATCGCAGAAACTTGTATCTGTCAATTCAGTTTAACAAGAATCTTGTAATTTTATTCTTGACATAGCAAGATTCTTGTGATATTTTAATTTTGCTGACAAGAACCTTGTGTTCCGTCGGCATGCCGCTGTCTCTTATACACATCTCCGAGCCCACGAGACCGGAGCCTATCTCG
>ENA-OZHZ01000839-OZHZ01000839.1-human-gut-metagenome-genome-assembly--contig:-NODE-839-length-13318-cov-4.196260_pt1 | contig 13318 bp, 6 predicted proteins | sample MGYA00244053_ERZ653699 | MGnify/ENA primary metagenome ERZ653699 (study PRJEB26926, sample SAMN06165200) | human gut metagenome | biome: ENVO:00009003; feature: ENVO:2100002; material: ENVO:00002003...
TGGCATAGAGCACCATGTTGTGCGACGGCGGAATAATCAGCCCCTGACAGGCGCTCGTCACCGTGACAGCCGTTGAAAAATCGACGTCATAGCCCGCGTCCGTCATCATCGGGATTTCAATGACGCCCAGCGATGAGACGTCTGCAATGGCGGAACCGGAAATGCCGCCGAAGAGCATCGAGGCCAGCACGTTGACATGCGCCAGACCGCCCGTAAAACGGCCGACGCACACATCCGCAAATTTCAGCAGACGGCTCGAAATGCCTCCCTGCGCCATCAGCTCCCCCATCAGGATAAAGAACGGAATAGCCAGCAGGGTAAACGAATTGAGCTGCTTGCACATCTGCTGCACCATCGTCATAACCGGGATATCCAGATACAGCATGGCCAGACTGGTGGAAATGACCATGGAAAACGTGATCGGGCATTTGATGACCAGCAGAAAAACGAAGGTCAGAAGCAAAATCGCAATGGCGACACCGTTCATGTTCAGGCTTCTCCTTTCTTTTGCGCGTCCGTTTCGTCTTCGATGCCCAGCATCTTCATCAGCACGAAATAGATCATCGTGACGCCCGCAACCGGAATCATCAGATACATCACGCAGGCCGGCCAGCGCGTGACCGTCATTTTAGAATGTGTCGTCGAAAGGATGAGGGCCGTGCCGTAATAGGTGAAAAACACGCCGACCAGCAGCAGCAGAATCCGGTTCAGGCAATCCAGCGCCTTCTGAACGGCTTTGGGAAACATGCTGAAGAACAGCTCCACCTTGATATGCAGCCCTTTGTCCACGCCGATGCTCAGCCCCAGAAAAGCCATCCAGATGGTCAGGAGCAGCGCGACTTCCTGATTCCAGCGGATATTGGATTTGAAAATGTTTCTGGCCACAACCTGTGCGCTGACAATGCCCACCACGGCGACAAGCGAGATCCGCGCGTAGCCGAATATGATTCTGTAAATCCACCTGTAAATCAATAGAAGCGTTTTTTTCAGCTTTTCCGTCATACGCGATTTCAACTCCTATTCCCTGTCAGAGAAAGAGGACGGAGCGGATACGCAATTCCGCTCCGTCCTCTCCATGTTTTTTTATTTGGCCGCGGCCTGAATCTGATCAACCAGGTCGGTGTACTTGCCGCCTTCGTAGCTGTACCAGATCGGCGTGCAGGCGTCGCGGAATTCAGCCGCTTCCTCGTCGGTCGGGGTGTAGATTTCAACCTTGCCCGTGTCCAGCAGCTTCTGCTCGTTTTCCTTCTCCGCGTTGGCCCAGAGCTCTTTCTGGTATTCCCAGGAATCCAGCGCGGTCTGGTCGATAATCGCAAGATCCTCTTCGCTCAGCTTTTCGCGGGTTTTCTGGCTCATAACCAGAATGTCGGCCGAACGGGTGTGGTCGTCCTTGATGTAATACGGGGCGACCTCATAGAAGGACATGTCCAGATAATTGACGATGGAGTTCTCCGCCGCGTCGCAAACGCCGGTCTGCAGGGAGGAGTAGCACTCGGAATACGCAATGGCGATCGAGCTTGCGCCCAGCTTTTCAACCATGGACATCATCAGCTCGGATTCCTGCACGCGAACCAGCATGCCCTTCATATCCGCCGGGGAATGAATCGGCTTGGAGCTGAAGAAGCAGCGGGAGCCCGCATCGTAGTACGTCAGGCCGTAGAGACCGACATTCTTCATTGCGTCGCCGCGGAGGATGCCCATGCCGATTTCGCCGCCGTGCACCTTCCAGAAATGCTCCAGATCGGTGTAGATATACGGCATCATCAGCGCGTTGTAATCATCGACAAAGTTGGTCATCGTGGAAAGGTCGGCCTTGATGATATCCATGCCGCCATACTGCGCCTGCTCCAGACAGGAAACCGCGTCGCCCAGCGTGCCGTTGTTGTACACCTGAATCTCGATTCGGCCGTTCGTGCGTTCCTTCACCTGCTCGGCGAACCACTCGCACGCCTGCGTCGTCACGTTGCCATCCGGCTGGTTGTTGGAGAGACGGAGGGTAATCGTATCGTCGGCCATCGCCGTGCCGAGCCCGAGCACCATCATCATAGACGCCGCAATGGCGATCATTCTTTTTTTCATGTTCTTCTTCCTTTCATTATCTTGCGGTATATCCGCCGTCCACCGGGATCATGGCGCCGGTGATATAATCAGAAGCCTGCGAGGCCAGAAAAACGGCAATGCCTTCAAAGTCGTCCGGATTGCCCCAGCGCCCCATGGGGATGCGCTCGTTGATCGGCCTGCTTTTTTCGGGATTGTTGTAAACCGCCCGAGTCAATCCAGTCAGGATGTAGCCCGGCGCCAGCGCGTTGACGCAAATGCCATACGGCGCCAGCTCGTTGGACAGCGCCCGCGTCAGGGAAAGCATGCCGCCCTTGGAACAGGTGTAGCCGCTGACATCCACACCGCCAAACGTCGAAAACAGAGAAGCCGTGTTGATGATTTTGCCGCGGCAGCCCCTTTCCTTAAAATGGTTCGCTGCCTTTTGTGCCATCAGAAACGCGGATTTCAAATTGACGGCAATCACGCGGTCGAACACGTCTTCCGGATAGGTCAGCACGCTTTCGCGATGCTGCATGCCCGCGTTGTTAAACAGGATATCAATATGTTGATTTTCTTCAACAGCCAAATGCCATACTTCGTCGATCATGGCGCTGTTTGATAAATCTACATGGTAAAGCTGACATTCACCTCCGACCTCTTCCACTTTTTGCTTTGTTTCGGAAAGATCCGCGATGTCAAACGCCAGGATTTTTGCGCCCGCCTTGGCCAGCCCCACAGCGAGGCCCTGACCGATGCCGGTCGCGCACCCGGTAACCACCGCGTTCTTCCCTTCCAACGAAAACAGATTCGTCTTCTTTTCCTCCTTTCTCTGCACACAATGAAAGCGTTTTCCTTTGTTAATCGAATAATATCACATGAAAACGCTTTCATCAATACCGTTTGAATAAAAAGAGGATGTTTTTTTTTACATTTTTTCGTTTTCAAAAAAAGGCGGGATCAGCGCGCCTAGCCCGCCTCAGACTGTAGACAAAAAGCTATTCTCCCCCCGAAGGGGGAGAATAGCTCAGACTGTCGAGAGGAAATCCCTCCCGGCGGGGGGTTTTTTTATTCCGCTGTCTGCGTCAGCGTTGCGCCGACGATGGCCTGCGCCCACGTCTGGTTTTCCGTCACGCGGTAGTTTTGCAGGCGGGTCGTGTAGAAATCAAAGTACACGTTGGAGTAGACCGGGATCGCGGGCAGAACCTCCGTCCAGCGCTCCTGGAAGGCGACCCACTTCTGGCAGTAGCTCAGCACGTCGCCCGGCTCCGTCTTGCGCATGTCCACGGCGAGCTGGGCGAGCTTCTTGTCGCGAATGCCCGTGCGGTTGACGGTCTTCACGTAGGCCTCGTCCGTCGAGTACGTCGTGCTCGGGTCGAAGACGGTGCCGAAGTTCGTCGCCAGATAGATCATGTCGCAGTCGCGCGCCACGCGGCGGTAGTAGATATCCAGCAGCTCGTTCATCGGAACGGCCTTGACCGTCAGGCGAACGCCGATGGCCGCGAGGTTTTCCGCCAGCGTCGCGTTCAGCGCGTCGCCCACGGCGTTCCCCTCCGGATAAATCAGCGTCAGGTCGAGCGCGACGGTCTTGCCGTCGATCTTCTTGGCGCGGATTCCGTCCTTGCCGAGCCGCCATTCGTCCTGATCCAGCAGCTTGGCCGCCTGATCGAGGTCGAGCGGGTAATCCTTGAGCTTGTCAAGGGACAGCGCGTCCCACTGGGCGACGGTCTTCTCGTAGGCCGCGGTCTCCTTGGCGGTCGCGTTGGCCGGAAGATCGGCGACGGGCGGCTGAATCGTGCCCGCGGCGAGCTGATACATCCACTGGCCGATGCCGAAATAGCCGTTGGCCTTCAGGCCGAAGTTGCCCGTGTAGGCCTTCACCAGCGCGTCACGGTCAAAGCAGCTCGCAATCGCCTGGCGAACCGCCTTGCCGGAGACCGTCTGGCGCTCGCAGCTAAAGCTGATCATGCTCAGGCCGCTGCGCGGGTAGTTCGCCACGGAGAACGGCTGGTCCGCAGTGGATTGAATCCCCTTGCTGATCGTATCGGCGGCCACCATCTTGTTGAGCAGATCGACTTCGCCGCTGAGCAGCAGGTCGATGGCCTCGTCGTTGGCGACCGTGCGATAGACGATGGTTTCGATGGTCGGCTTTTCGCCGTCCTCGTTGCCCTTGTAATACGGGTTGATGGCAAAGCTGGCCGTGCCGCGCTGCGCGTCGTAGCTCGTCAGGGTGTACGGGCCGCTGACGACGGACGGGTGGCTCATGTAGCCGGTGGCCGCGTCCAGAATCGTCTTTTGAAGCAGGTCGGCGGTGAAAATCGCGTCGCCCGTGCCGCCGGCATTGACAATGCCCACGCCCTTTTCGGTACCGACCACCTTGCAGCCCGGCGCAAGGACGCTGATGGGATACGGGCTGTAATCAAACAGCGCCATCTCGTAGAAATACGGCTCGTAGGCCTTGCTGATCGTGATGGACATCTGCGTGTCGCTCAGCAGGCGCACGCCGCGCAGGACGGACGATTTACCGGACTGGTACGCATCCATCCCCAGAATCGCGCCGACGGCGGCGGACTGCCCGCCCAGCTTCGCCAGCTCCGGCGAGGCCGTCAGCAGGATGGAAAACGCATAATCCTTCGCGGTGATCGCGCTCCCGTCGGAGAACTTCAAATCGCCGTAGAGGTCGAACGTGTACACGCGGTTATTCTGCGCGTCCCTGGAGACGGCCATGCCCGCGACCACGCTGTCGTTGATCTGGTATGTGCCGGTTTCGTGATCCCAGCTCATCAGGTTATAGCCGTGCAGCAGCGCCCGAACGTCTATATCCGCGGTGTTGCTGCCAAACAAATCCGTGAAGAATGCGCCGCTCATCGCCGTTGTGCTGCCGACAACCAGTTGATTTTCCGCCGCCATCGCGACGCAGCCCGTCAACATCCACAGAGCGAGCAACAAGGTGAGGATTTTTTTCATGGCCTTTTTCCTCCTGTTGTTGTAGTACGGAGAGACCGCATCCGGCGGGCACAGCGCGCGCCGGATACGGTGAAAGGGTTACTCGAAGCAATCGCCCACGTTCATGGTGATGTTGCCCAGGCCGAGCGGTACGCCGTAGTCATCCAGGTTCACGCCGTCGGCGGTATAGATGACCGTCACCTTGATATCGCGGTTGTAGATCGTGCCGCTGACCACGGTTTCGGAGGCCGTGTAGCCCGCGATGACCGGGGACGTGATATCAAACGTTTCGCCGTTCTTCAGGCCGCCGCGGTTGTAGGAAGCCGCCGCGCGCTTGCCGTTCTGATAGACGTAGTTGATCGTCAGGTTGAACGTGCGCCGCGGTTCCGGCTTCGGCTTCTCGGTCACGGTCAGCGTGCCCACGGACAGCGCAATGCTGTAGTTGGCCGCGTTGAACGCGCCGGTCGTCGTATACCGGATGGCGTTCGGGGTGCTGCCCACGTTGGTGATGGAGCCGGTCGCCTCCGCCTTCGCCAGTTCGCCCGGAACGAAGCCGTCGCCGGTGATCGTCACGGCCGGGCGGGTCAGCGCCGAGCCGTCATACGTCTTGGTCGCGGACTGCGAGGTGATCAGCACGCTGCGCTTATTGATAATCAGCTTGCCCGGAAGAATGGTGCGCGCGTACATCTCGGAAACATCCTTGTTGTTCGCATCGACAATCTTGATCTTTTCCGGGTCGAGGGTCAGTTCATAGCTTCCGGCGTTCACGCCGCTGCCAATCACCGCCGCGGAGAGCTTGTGGCCTTCCAGCAGCTTGCCGGACGTGATCTCCACATCCTTGCCGGTGATCGACGCGCCGTTATAGGTCGCCGTCACGTCCTTCGGTTTGATGGTGATCGGGGCAAACGTCGGGGTTTCCACCTCGTCACCGCCGTTCGGCTCTTTCGGCTCATCGCTCTTCGGGTCTTTGATTTCGTCGCCCGTCGCCGTCGCCGTGTTCAGCACATGGCCTTTCAGCACGTCCGCTTCGGTGACGACGTATTCCGTGGTGAACGTCTTGGTTTCGCCAACGGCCAGCGTTTCAATGGTCGCGGTCAGCTTCGTCAGCGGGTCTTCGACCTTCACGTTCGTATACGGCACGTTGCCCGCGTTCTGAACCTTGATCGTGTAGGTGATCGTCTGCCCCAGCGCGGCCTTCTGCCCTTCCGGCACGTCGGAGGTCTTCGTCACGTTGAGCGTGGTATCCAGCTCAGCCGTGGTGACGGTATCTTCCGCCGTCCAGCTTCCGCCGCCCGTGAAGTCCGCCGTAACCGTGTTGTGGAAGACGCCCTCCAGAATGTCCTCCGAAGTGATCATGTAGGTCGCCTCAGCCGTCACCGTCTCACCGGCAGGCACATCCTTAAACACGATGACGTTCTCGCCGTTGCTGAATTTGACGTTTGCCTTTTCGGTCAGCGTGATCGTCTTCGGCGTGTTGTAGATGTTCTTGACGGAGATCGTGAAGGTGACCGGCTCGCCCACGTTGTAGCCCATATCCTTCGGGGTATGCGTCTTGGTGATGACCTTGGCAGGGTCAACAGGTTTTTCTTCTTCTCCTGTGCCGTCGGTGATGGTCAGGGTGCCCGGAAGGAATGTGAATTTGTAGTTCTTTAGCTTCTTGCCTTCCTTCGGTATAACCTCCGTAATCAGGCTGGAACTGCTTCCAACCAGCGTCTGGCTGCCTGTCAGAATGACCGCTGCAAAATCATCCGCAAAGTTTACGCCTTCCACATACGAGTGGACATAATCCTCCGCTTTTAGCGGCTCTCCGTCGTAAGTCTTGCTCGCGATGGGCGCTTGCAGCGTAACCGGGGCAGGCGTGATCTCAAGCGCGCCGTCAACAACCACAAACTCGACGTTCTCGAAGTTCGTGTTGATGTTCTTGAAGTCGTCAGCCGCAATGCCTACCGGATATTCGCCAACGTCCGTTCCCTTGGCCGCCCACGCAGCGGTCGGCGTTTCCTGCACACTAGCGTCTACGTCATACAGCTCATTGTCAGCCGTCATGCTCGCGTAGCCCGAAACGATATGATCCCCGCCGTCATACGTCGCGGTGCCCGATTTCTCCGTGATCGTCACCGTCACTTTGTCCGTGAAAGGCGTGACTTTCAGCGTACCGAACTTGAACTCGAAGGAGTAGTTTTTCGCACTCGTGCCTTCGTTCGCTTCAAAGGTGAACGTGTTCTCGCTCTCGCCAACGTCCGTCTGGCTTCCCGTAAAGTCATACGTCGCGCCTTCGCCGTCAGCAAAGCCGTCGCCGCCAACCTCTACCGTTTCGTTCGTCAGCGCTTCACCGTTATAGACTCTTTCGGCAGAGCCGGAGGTCAGCGTCACCGGGCGCGGATTGATCTTCACATAGCCGTCTTTTTCAACGACAAATGTCACGTTCGTGAAGTTGCCGTTGTCTTTGTTGTGGAACTGGTCAGCGGTCAGCCCCATGGTGTGGGTGCCCGCGTCGGTGCCCTTTGCGGTCATATCCTCGTCAAAGCCCTCGAACTGCATATCCTCTTTCGGGTTATACAGCTTGTTGCTAGGCGTCGCATCATATCCAAAGACGCTGTGCTCCTCGCCGTCATACGTCACGGTTTTATTGAGTCCCGTGATCGTTACCGTCACTTTGTCCGTGACCGGCGTGACTTTCAGCGTGCCTTCGGTCTTTTCGATTGTGTAGTTGTCCGCCTTCGTGCCTTCGTTCAGCGTATAGGAGAACGTATTCTTGCTCTCGCCAACGTTCGTCTGCGTACCCGTCACGTTGTACGTCGCGCCTTCGTTCTTCGCAAAGCCATCGCCGCCAACCGTCACTTCTTTCTTCGTCAGCGCATTGCCGTCGTAGACCTTCTTGTCAGAAGCGGAGGTCAGCTTCACGCTGCGCTTGCTGATCTCAAGCTTGCCGTCAACAACCACAAACTCAACGTTCGAGAAGTTCGTATTCGTGTTCTCGAAGTCCGCAGCTTCCCACCCCATGGCGTAGGTGCCCGCATCCGTTCCTCTCGCTCCCTTAGCGTTCTTATTCCAGAAGTTAGGCACTTCGTCTTGGGCTTTTATGTACAGCGGGTCGCTGATGTCGATAACATCATATTGCCAAGCCGTATGCTCCTCGCCGTCATACGTCACGGTCTTCGTTTGGCCCTTGATCGTTACAACCACTCCGCCAAGCGGCGTGATCGACAGCTTGCCTTCGGTCTTGGTGATATTGTAGTTGCTTTCTTTGAAGTTCGTGCCTTCCGTGTAGGTGATCGTGTTCGTCACTTCACCTTCGGAAACGTGCGTCACGCTGCCCGTCGCCTTGATATCCGACACTTCACCGGCAACAAAGCCGTCGCCCGTTACCGTCACAACCGGCTTCTCCAGCGCCGTGCCGTCGTAGACCTTGCTGTCAGAAGCAGAGGTCAGCGTCACATTGCGCTTGTTGATCGTCAGCGTACCCGGATTCGCCGCCGTAACGATATATTTCTTCGACGTGTCAACCTTGTTCAGCGGATAACCCGGTTTAGTTTTATCCTGTTCAAATTTGACCGGATAAGTTCCAGCATCCGTTCCCGTCGCGCTCGGTGTGGTAAGTCCTTCAAAGGTAACGCCTTTCGGCGCACCGGTAAAGCCGGAAACGCTCTTCTGCGTTCCATCATAAGTCTCCGTCTTGCTGTTCGCCGTCAGCTCGACGTTCTTATGATAGTAGAAATTGATCTCGTTCGTTCCCGTCCCAATCGTAATCGTCTTAGAAGCAGTCGATACCGGCGTGTAGCCATCGGCCCCGATGGGGGATTCCGTCACCGTACTATCGAACGTCTGTTTGTCAACGGTCTTGGAATCCGCAACCTTAGTGGTCGTCCCGTTCCAGTAGTAGTTCACCGTGTAGCTCAGGTCGGTTCGCGGCCTGAATATCGCTTTGAACACCGTCTCCTGATACAGACCATCCTCCTGATTCAGAAGCGGTCTGGCCTGTGCATTCGTCAGATCAGAACCCGCGTCGATGCGTTGGAGGTTATTTTCGTCGATGACCTTAACCCAGTGGTCAAATTCATATCCGGCGCTCGGGGCGTTAGCCCTTACGGTCGTCAGATCATCGCCGATGACAGAACCGTCTGCTTTCACAACCTTGCCCGTCACGATCTGCACATGCTGCGTAACCGGATCGAACGACTTGTCGAGCTTTCCGTTTCCGTCCGTCGTGTAAATAACTTCGACGTTCTGTTTCGTGTCCGGCACCCACTGCGCGGTATACGTCGCGGTTCCCTTCACCGTCTCCGCAACCTCAGGAGTCCAGCCATCAAACTTCCAGCCGGGCTGGCCGTCCTTATTTCCCGTAAAAGTGGGAGTAGGATCGTCATATTTTGCGGTGTATTCTTGTTCCGTAAAGGTATCGGCAGCATGGTCGCCCTTCCGATACTTGATCGTAAAGGTGTCCTTTTCGTAGTAGAAAATGATCTCGTTCGTTCCCTCGATGATCGTGATCGACTTCGGGGATTCCGATACCAGTTTATAGCCTTCAATATCCGGTGCTTCCTCTGTCACCAATTTGTGAAGCGGCTGATTCTCCACAGTCTTTGCATTGCGAAGCTTCTTGTTCGTGCCCGTCTCAAGGTATTTCACCGTGTATCTCAAATCGTTTTTTCTGGTGTATATAACATTAACCGTCACGTCGTGGCTGGGCATCCAGCCATCAACAACCAATTTATCCGGCTTATAGCCGATGATCGTCGGCGAAGTTACGCTGTAGAATCCTCCATACTTTATATTATCCTCCGTATACGGATTCTCTGACAAAACATCTTTCGAAATCAGGTTTACATCGCTTACGGACTCATAATAGTAGTAAATCTTCAGCGTATATGGCACTCTTTCCCCAGTATTGTAATAATAGAATGTATGTTCTTGTTGGTATGTATTAAACGTGTAGGATTTGGTTGCGGCCCCTGTCAATTTGTAAACATATCCATTATAATTAATTTTCGTCGGAGCTGTGTATGATCCCTCCGTATTCCACTTTCCAGTTACAGTAACCGAGTCCTTAATTTTATTTCCCTGTTGATCCTTAAAATGGAACGTATACTTACCCTGAATTTTGGCGACGTCGATTTGGAGATTCAGGTGCCACGTTTTAATGTTATTGTTAAGCACATAATCCGTTGCGCCGTCGCAAATCTTAAAGCCGAATTCACCGCTGCCGCTTACCGAAGAGTCATAAGCGCTGGCCGTGATATTCTCGTTTGCGGTATACTTTTGCATTCCGTTAATAACGCTATTGACAGACACACCGGAAATTTCGCCATATCCGTAAAGCGCTCCCATTTCTTCGCCGGACGGATCCGGCATGTTATCTACCCATTTCTTTCCCAGCGTATACCATCCGTGCGCATTCTCGGTTGTACCGGGCACTGTTCCGGTAAGTTTCGCATAGACATAAACCCAAGCGCCATACGTCGTGGACGCAATCGTCGCCTGCTGATACCCGCCGCTGGTAATTCCATCCGCCAGCGCCCCCACCGGCATCAGATTGACGAGCATCAGCGCCGTCATCAGAATGGATATAAAGCGTTTTACTTTATCCCTCATTGTCTTATCCTCCTGTTTCATCTCGAAGCGGCATTACCCTTGCTTCCGGAACGATCAAAGCGAATCTGCGGCCAAACGGTGCGCCGCCTCAAGAAAAGATTTGGGAAAAACGGGCGCGTCATTCCTGCGCGCCGGTTTCCGCCGTGTCGGCGGGCTCTACGGGTTCAGCCGCCGCAGGTTCGGCGACGTCGAGCGTCGGCTCGGTCTGGACAACGGGGGGATTCTTCCAACTGATGTTATCGACGGACACGCGCCAGAAGTAATCGCGGTTTTCCTCGTTCATCTGCACGCGCAGCGTGGAACCGGTCGCGCCGTCCACGTTCGCCCAGTTCGCGTTATCCGCGGAGAACTGCCACTGGAGCGTGTAGTTCAGGTCTTCAAACCCGGTGAGAATGGCGGTCAGCACCATGTCCCCGCCCAGCTCCACCACGTCGCTTTCGGCGGAAATGGCCACGCTCAGCGTGCTGAAATCAATCTCGGGGATTTCGGGTTCGGCGTCTTCCTCGGGCAGCTCGCCCTCTTCGGGGAGGGTGAAGTCTTCGTCGAGCTCGCCGTCTTCCTCGGGCTTGTCGGCGTTGGCTTCCTCGCCCTCAACGGGTTCTTCGGCGGTTTCGCCCATGTCGATGACGGTGCCGTCTTCCGTCTCGGTGACGGTCGGGAGGGTGCCTTCCGGAAGCTCGGCCGGGTCGCCGTCCATCTGATCGTCGATGAGGTTCTCGTCCGCGGCGGGCTGCTCGTCCACGACGGGTTCTTCTTCCACGACGGGCTTCGCGGTGCAGGTGTAGGTCACGGTCAGGCCGCGAACGTCCTTGTCGTAATCGGTCACGTCGTCCGCGTCAACGGAATAATAGATCACTTCCGCGCCGCGCTGGGTCGTCAGGTCGGCGAAGGTGTGCTGCCAGCCGTCCTTTTCGGCGATCTTCGCGGAATAGATCTGGCCGTCGGAGCCGCTGAGGGTGACGGCGAGGGTCGTCGGGCGCAGGCCGATGGCGTTGTCCTCGTCCTCCCACTCAATGCGCACGGTGATGTTTTCCTTCTTCACCTCGTCGGCGGCGGGCGCTTCTACGGCCGGCAGCTCAACCTTGGTGACGGGGACGGCCGGCTGCTCGACGGGCTTCTCCTCCGGCTTAGGTTCTTCGGTCTGGGATTCTTCGGCCTTCGGTTCCTCGGCCTTGGTTTCTTCTTCCTTCTTGGTTTCGTCGGCCTGGATGTCTTCGGTCTTCTGCTCGGCCGGTTCCTCGACCTTCTGCTCCGGCGCTTCGGCCTTCGGTTCTTCCTTCTTCGGTTCCTCAGCCTTCGGCTCTTCGGCCTTCGGCGCTTCCGGCGCGGGCTCGGCCTTCGGTGCTTCCTTCGGCGCGGGCGCAGGCTCGGCTTTCGGCTCTTCCTTCGGCGCGGGCGCAGGCTCGGCCTTCGGCTCTTCCTTCGGCGCGGGCGCAGGCTCCTGCACGGGTTCCGGCGCTTCCTCCTTCGGAGGTTCTTCCTGATTCTGCTGCTCGACCATCTCGACGATTTCGGTGTTCTCGTCCGTCTGCGTGTCCTCGGCAAAGCCGGTCACGCCGCAAGAGACGCACAGCGCCGCCGCGAGCATCAGCGCCACAACCTTGTTCCAACTGTTTTTCATCTTGAAAAACCTCCTTCAGATTGGTTTGTATCTATCTTTGAACGTTCCGCGCGCCTTTCCGGGCGGCGCTTTATCGTCATGGGGAAACGAAATTGTTTCGCGCCCGTCACATTTGCGTACTCCGGCGGCGCGGCTTCTGTCCGTCCCTTTTCTCCGTTTGATGGGGATGAGCAGGGCGGAACATGTTGTTTTCCGCTTGAAAAAGCGCGCATCCGCGCGGCTTCCCGCGAAAATCGTTCATTTTTTCAGTTACACATGATGCGTCGTTATCTTACGTTTTCGCGCCCGCTTTCCGGGTTTTCGTCACATTTCTGTAACACTTTTTTTCGGGACACATTGTCCTCTTCCCCGCCACTTTTTTCCAATTATAGCACAGCATTTCGAATTTGTGAATCCTCCAAATAACATTCAAAACGGTTTTTTTACTCCGGTTTCACATTTTTTTAGCAAAGTCCGGAAACTAACCGTCTTTTCGCGTAACCCTCACACCCCGATTATACCACAATCTGTCCGTCTGCGGATGGAGCGCGGACGGGTCATTCGTGCCGAAAAACCGCCGTTCGGCCAGTTCGGCCTGCCCACTCCAATTCTTCGGAAACAAAAAAAATCATATGCCCGGCGCACGCGGCGCATGTCGGGCATATGATTGGGGATTTGATTCTATCTTTCCCCCGCTCCCCCAGACCTCCCTCATCGAGGGAGGGGGACCGCCCGCAGGCGGTGGAAGGAGTTCGTTCCCCTTACGAGGTTACGGAAAACGGGGGAATCATCGTCTGCGGACGATGGAACGCGCTCCGCTAGGCCTAGGGGATTAGGGGGAGATTTCGAATTTCTCCCCCTTAAATCCCCTAGGAACCCCATAACCCCCATTGAAACGAGCAGGGTTGCGACCCTGCACTCGGGGTTGTATACGAGGTTTCGAGAGGACGCGGAATGTCGGCGGGCGCGCGATGCGCGCCCCTACAACGTTGCGGAAAATTGCAACTGTAAGATGCGTTTGCAACGCTGGGTTGCATCATTGCAGCGGTTAGACGCATTTACAACCGTCGGCTGCACCGCCGGACACCGTAGGGGCGCGCATTGCGCGCCCGTTTATCTCCGATGTTATAACAACCTTTCGAG
>ENA-OZHZ01000847-OZHZ01000847.1-human-gut-metagenome-genome-assembly--contig:-NODE-847-length-13276-cov-4.447772_pt1 | contig 13276 bp, 10 predicted proteins | sample MGYA00244053_ERZ653699 | MGnify/ENA primary metagenome ERZ653699 (study PRJEB26926, sample SAMN06165200) | human gut metagenome | biome: ENVO:00009003; feature: ENVO:2100002; material: ENVO:00002003...
CGAGATAGGCTCCGGTCTCGTGGGCTCGGAGATGTGTATAAGAGACAGCCCTCTTCTATTTCTATCAAAAACTAATTGCGCTGCGTAGGAAAAATGACACTCTTGTTTATGGGGATTTCCGTCTGATTGAGGAAGAAAATCCGGATATTTTTGCTTATGAGAGAAATCTGGGAGAGAAAAAGCTGATTGTGCTCTGCAATTTCCGGGATACCGCGGCAGAGATGAAAGCCCGATATGATTTGACAAAAGGAACGGTTCTGATTCATAATGATACAGAAAGTCTCACAAAAGAAGTGTGGAAGTTACAGCCGTATGAGGCGTATATGATTGAACTTCTGCAGTAAAAAGACAGAAATGAAAAGCAGCAGGAGAAGAAAACTGCAGGAGCAACTGGAAACAGGAGGGAGAAAATGTATCGCGTTCTTCTTGTAGAAGATGAAGAAATTGAACTGGAGACATTGCGGGATTATATTGACTGGAAAAAGAACGGGATTTCCAGAGTATTTACCGCGCGCAATGGCAGAAGGGCACTGGAGTGCCTGGAAGAAAATATGGCAGATATTGTGATTACGGATATTCAGATGCCAGGAATGAGTGGAATTGAACTGGCAGAGACGATCGTACGCCGGGGGTATCCATGCAAAATTGTTTTTCTGACAGGATATGATGATTTTTCCTATATCCATTCCGCTTTTCAGGTGAATGCCGTGGATTACCTTTTAAAGCCATTTACGATTGAAGAAGTAGAAGCATGTCTGAAAAAAGTGAGAAGTGAACTGGAGAAAAGTGAGATAGCAGACTGGTCGCGGAAAACGGCGGCGAAGCAGTTGCTGGAAATGGCTTTGCGGGAAAAACAGGAAACAGAGCTTTTACGGAAAAATTTCCGTGGTGTATTTGGAGAAGAACTGGAAGAGTGCAGGTTTGGAATCATAGCGGTTTATGGAAAAACGGAAGAAAACATCTGTAGCAAAATTCAGGAAAAATACAAGGGCATCCGTTACATCAGCAAAACGGAACGGATCAGCATTCTGCTGCTGGCGGGGTATCTGTCGGTGAAAGATACGGCATTTCAGATCTGGAATGATTTGAAAGAAGACGCACCGAGAGCCGTTGGATGGTGCAGTGGAGCATGGACAGCTGACTGCCTGTACGAAAAGGCGGAAAAACTTCGGAACTGTTGTGTTCTGGCATTTCATATGGATCCACCGGAACTTTTCTGTGCAGATGAAAAAGAAACGGAAGAGGAAAAAGCATATCATTTCCGGGAACAGAAGGAGCGGAGAGAAGAAATCTGTCGTCTGGTCAGCAACGGGAAAAAGCAGGAAACGCTGCAGACCATGAAAGATTATTTTCAACAGCTAAAGGGGCTTGCGCCGAAAACATTTGCGGGAGAAGTTTACAATCTCTATATGTATCTATGGAACCGTCTTGTTTTGAGCGATGAACTGCTGGAAAACTGGATGGAAGCAGAAAAAATTTTGAGAGAAAATGAAATTTTTGAAGCAAACAACAGTTATCAGATGCGGGAAAAGATGAAGCAGTATCTGGAACGGATGTTGGCATTTTTTGAAGAACAGAATCAAAATCCAAATTACTATGCCGTTTATCAGGTAAAAACATATCTTCAGGAGCATTGCTCGGAAAGCGCAGATATCGAGAAGCTGGCCGCGGAGGTCGGTTTGTCTCCGAATTATCTGAGGAGCCTGTTTAAAGAGGCAACAGGAAAAACGATTTTGGAATACAATACGGAAATGCGTCTGCAGAGGGCGGCGGAACTGTTAAAGAATAAGAAAAATAAAGTACGGGAAGTGAGTCTGGCGGTTGGATATGAAAATGTTTCTTACTTTGGCGTTGTTTTTCAGAAAAGATTTGGAGTGACACCAAATGAATATCGTAAAATGGTATAAAAATCGGAGTTTTCAGTTTAAACTGGTGATCGGCTATCTGGTACTGGCACTGATTCCAATGCTGTGTGTTACCTGGTACAGTTATGGAAAAACAAGGAATGTGCTTCTTACTGAAGCATATCAGAGTGCAGAACAGGAAGCAGAACGAATTGAAAAAAATTTTTCTACGATGGTCGAGCCTTACGAAACAATTCTGGATGTGCTGTATGTGGATCAGATGCTGAGCGGATATTTGTTTCAGGATTACAGCAACGATTCTTATGAAGATATGTTTTACTATATTGATAAGAAGCTCAGCGAAATCTGTCTGATGAATGCAGGAATTTACAAAATCTGTTTTTACAGCAACAATGAAACGCTTCCGCAGGATAATTATTATTTTTATTCCATGCAGGATCTAGATCGGAGGGAATGTGTGCTGACATTTGATGCGATAGGGGAAACGGTATTCTGTGGGACATCTGGAGACGGAAAAGCATTTCATATGAATCGTCTGATGAATTTTTATCCACAGGGCGGGATGAAGGGCGTACTGTCGTTACAGATTGAAAATCAGCAGATACAGCCCCTCCTCGAAACAATAAATTCCACCGATGAAATTTATCTGGTGGATCAAAAAGGATATATTCTGGCTGCTTCCGAACCGGAAATGGCAGGCCTTCCGATCCGGACCAGAATGCCGGAAGAGGATCTGGAGCAGAAAGCGCAGATTGAGTTTGAGCGTGACGGCATTTCAAAAATCGGAAATATCCAGAGCGGAGTTTTCGGAACAAAAATTCTTGTGATTTCGGATAAGGAGACGGTTTTAAAAGACGCAAAAGCTGTTTCAAGAAGGATGATGTTCCTGATCCTCTGCAGCGCGGCTATGGTATTTCTCTGCATTATCTGTTACACAAGATGGATTTCCGCGCGGGTGCAGAAAGTGGTGTATGCAGCAAAACGGATGGGACAGGGAGAATTTGATTACCGTCTGGAAAATATGGGAGAAGACGAGATCGGACAGATCGGGCTGGCGTTTAATCAGCTCAGTGATCAGATTCAGGAGCTAATTCGGGAAAATTACGAAAAGAAAATCCGGATTCAGACGAGCGAACTGAATCTGTTGCAGGAACAGATCAATCCGCACTTTCTTTACAATGCACTTGCGGTTATTTCAGCACTGGCGATGCGGGAAGGTGGAAAACAGACGATGCAGGCGGTCAAAAATTTGTCCAGCTTCTACCGGATTTCCCTGAATAAGGGAAAACAGGTGCTTTCCATCCAGGAAGAAGTGGAACTGCTGCAGAGCTATCTGAAAATCCAGCAGATGCGTTTTCGGGACAGCGTACAGGTGGAGTATGAGATTGCAAGAGAAGTACTGACATATCGAACCATTAAACTTCTTCTGCAGCCGCTGGTTGAAAATGCCATTCACCATGCGAGAAAAGAGGAAGAAGTTCTCCACATTGCGGTCAGAATTCAAAAAGAAGAAAGGGATGTGGTATTCCAGGTGACAGATGATGGATGTGGAATCGAGGCGGAAAAACTGATTAAACTGCGAAGTTCTCTGCGGCGCTCAGAGGAAGGATACGGACTGAGAAATGTTGCAAACAGGGTTCGTCTGGCTTATGGAGAGAATTATGGTGTCCGAATAGAAAGCCAGGAAGGATATGGAACGACAGTTTCTGTCAGAATTCCAGTAAACGAATAAAAAATCAAACAAAGCAGAAATAACTTCGTATTGTTTGCATAGAAGAGGAAACAGAAACCGGCTGATAAAGGTGATTTTGCCCGTCAGCCGGTTTCTGTTTCGTTAGATATTGACAGAAATCGTAAGAAAACAACAGAATAAAAAAGAGAATTATAAAACTCCGTTAAATCGAGATAGAAATCATAAAAAAGTGAGATTGTTGCAGGACAGACTATCCATTAGAATGGAAACATAGACAGCAAGAGTGTACAAGATGAACAAAAAGAAGAAAGAAGGAGAAGGCATGAAAAAAGAAAACGTGCATGCAAAGCACAAAAAAAGCCTCGCGGAACGGTTCTGGAAACAGAAATATCTGTTTTTACTGCTGCTTCCATCGTTGGTATGGGTCATTCTGATCTGCTATGCACCAATGACAGGACTGTATATGTCCTTCATCAACTACACGCCGCAGGGCAGCGGCTATTTTGCGGATATGGTGAATTCGCAGTTTGTCGGTCTTGACTGGTTCAAGTATTTCTTTTCCACAGATTTCACAAAAATCATGAGAAACACACTGGCAACCAGCTTACTGACACTGTTATTCTCATTCCCGCTGCCAATCATTCTGGCGCTTTGCCTGAATGAAGTTCGAAACCAGAAGGCAAAGAAATTTGTACAGACCGCATCTTATATTCCCTATTTTATTTCCTGGGTTATTGCGGCAAACATTTTCCTTACATTCCTTTCTTCAGACGGCGTCATCAACAATCTGTTAAAATTCCTCGGATTAACCGATGAGTCGATTCTGTTTTTCCAGAAAGGACCATATTTCTGGTGGATCATCGCGATCGCAAATGCGTGGAAGGTACTTGGATACAATGCGATTATCTATATGGCGGCAATCTCCGGCATCAGCCAGGATATGTATGAAGCAGCGGATGTGGATGGTGCGACGAGAATGCAGAAGATTCTGCATATCACACTTCCGGCATTAAAGCCGACCATTATGATTCTTCTGATTCTGGCAATCGGAGGTGTTCTGAATACAGGATATGAGCAGCAGCTGTTGATGTCTAATGATGCTATTTTAAATTATTCTGATGTACTTGATACGTATGCATACCGCTATGGTCTGAAAAACGGAATGTATTCTTACGGTACTGCAGTAGGATTCTTTAAATCCGCAGTCTCCTTCATTCTGGTCATCAGTGCAAATGCACTTTCGAAGAAATTCAGTGATGATAATACGGCACTGTTTTAGGAGGAAGGAAAATGAGAGAAAAAGCAATTAAAATCAAAAGAAAACGTTGTGCCAGTGACTGGTTTCTTGATATTTTCAAAGTGGTTTTTCTGGTGTTAGTTACTGTGATCTGTGTGTATCCGTTCTGGAACATTTTTGTGGTATCCATTAACGATGCAACCGATGCACTGCGCGGCGGGCTCTACTTTCTGCCGAGAAAACTGAGTCTGGCAAGTTATAAAGATATTCTGGGACGTGCCACATTTTTGCATGGCATTCTGATCACTGTACTTCGTACTGCAATTGGTACACCGCTGGCGGTCCTTGTCACGACAGCACTTGCCTATGTGCTTTCCAGAAAAGAGCTGCTGTTCCGGAAACAGCTGAACCTGTTCTTTATCTTCACCATGTATTTTGGCGGCGGAATGGTTCCGTATTATATGGTATTAAAGAGCCTTGGAATGCTGAATAATTTCATTGTATTTATTTTCCCGAACCTGGTAAGTGTTTATAGTATGATTCTGGTAAAGAATTATATAGAGGGAATGCCGGCAGAGATTTTTGAATCGGCGAAAATTGACGGAGCAAATGATCTGACAGTTTTCTTTAAAATGGTAATTCCATTGTCCAAGCCGATTATTATGACCATTGCACTGTTTGTTGCAATTACACATTGGAATTCTTGGTTCGATGCATATTTGTTTACGAATGCACAGTCTTTAAAAACAATGCAGTCCATTTTGGTTGAAATTCTGAATCAGTATCAGACTTCATCAGCGAACCAGGCGGCAAATCAGGCGTCACAGACCATTACACCGGACAGCATTCGAATGGCTGCTACGATGATTGCGACCATTCCGATTATCATGGTTTATCCGTTTATTCAGAAATATTTTGTTAAAGGAATCATGCTCGGATCTGTAAAGAGCTGATGATAGAAGGAGGAAAAGAAAATGAAGTTCAAAAAAAGTATCGCAATGGCGATGAGTGTCCTGATGGCAGCGGGAATGCTTGCAGGATGCGGATCAAATGGCAGTACATCATCAAGTACTGCATCCGGCAGTGCATCATCTGCATCGGGCGAGGTATCAACAGACGGAGTTACGATTTCTATCTTTGACAAAAACTCCGGAAGCAATACCTTTGATGATCCAGTTGCAAAAGCAATTGAGGAAAAAACAGGTGTCAAAATTCAGGTAGAAAATCCAACCGGAGATCCGCTGGAAAAATTGAACCTGATGCTGACCGGTCAGAATTACCCGGATATCGTCCTGATGGATCGTGGAAATGATATTGTAAACCGTTACATTGAGGCAGGCGCACTGCTTCCGTTGAATGATCTGATCGATGAGTATGGCCCGGATGTAAAAGAGATGTACGGGGAAACCTTAAACAAGAGTCGTTATACCGATGGAAAAAATTACTATCTGAATAACTGGTACGGAGAAGATCCGGATCCGGTAGCCGGTGTTCTGATGCGCTATGATTATCTGTGCGAAATCGTTGGAAAAGACCGCGCAGACAGCGATGAGCCATTTACACAGGAAGAGTATATTGACATTTGTAAGAAATTCAAAGAACTTCATCCGACCATTGACGGAAAAGAGAGTATTGCCATTACCTTTGATGCAGAATCCAAAAACTACGATGGAACATTAAAAGGAATGTATGGTCTGAAAACATATTATCAGGATGGGGACAATCTGGAACATGTTGCCAAAGCACCAAACTTCAAAGAGATGATGTCCTTTGCCAATGAACTGTATACCGAAGGCCTTCTGGACAAAGAGTGGGTTGTCAACAAGAAAAATCAGTGGACGCAGAAACTGTCTGCAGGCAACGTATTCAGTACCTTTGCTTCCTACTGGGATACCGATGCAGCAAATACAGCACTTGCTTCTTCGGTAGGAGAAGATGCAAAATTCTATTCCTATAAAATCCTTGGAAACGGAATCAGTGCAGATGAAACTACTTACTGCGGAAGAAGTACACTTGGCTGGGATGCAATCGCGATCACCAAGAATTGTAAAAATCCGGAAGCAGCCATGAAGATGATCAACTACCTTGCAAGCGAAGAAGGACAGTATCTTCTGATGTGGGGTATTGAGGGAACCAACTGGAATATGGAAGATGGAAAACACGTTCCGAACGATGATCTGATTGAAGGATTCCAGACGGATTTTGACAAAACAAAACTGGATACCGGCGTCCGCAAATGGACCTGGTTTGTAAAGAACGGAAATGGTACAGACGGAACTCCATACGATGTAACACAGTATAAAGTAAAAGAGACCCGGCAGGTGGCTATGAATCACTTTGGTGAGAACGACAGATGGGATACCGCAGAGTTTACAGGCCTTACCCCGGCAGGAAGCACTCCGGATGGCTTGAAATGGCAGAAAATCCAGGATATCTACGATCAGGAATATCCGAAGATTGTGAATGCAGACAGCCACGATGCGGCAATGGAAGAGTACGACAAGATGATTTCCGAAATGAATGACGCAGGACTGGAAGATGTAGAAAAAGTTATCACACAGAATTATCAGGAGCGTATGAAACTCTGGAATGAGTAAGCTAAAGTAAAATAAAAAAATCACACACGGAAAAGAACCGGCAGAAATTGAAATACAGATTTCTATGTCGGTTCTTTTTTATCAGAAGAAGCATTGCGATTTTCAAGGAATCTGGATATAATGAGGAAAACTGGAAAAACAGGGAAATCCAACCGCATGAGACAGGAGGCATCGTACATGGCAGCGAAAGAACAGTTAACCGCAATGGAAATGATCTGGGGATTTATGAGTGGGACGACAGGACATATGGGAAAGACGGACTTTGCGCCGCAGAAGGAAGCGTTCGGGGATTTTGCCTCTCCGGAAACGTATTTTCCGCGCGTGGTGCCGGAGAGCGAGGGCATCTCATCGGAAAAGCTGACGCAGATGCTTCGTGAGCTCGCCGCTGCGCGCCATACGGACATGCATCATCTGCTGGTCCTGCGGAATGGACATGTCATCTGCGAATGCAATTTCGCCCCATACCGCAGCGGCATCTGGCATGCGACGTATTCTATGTGTAAGAGCATCACTGGCATGGCGGCTGGTTTTCTGATCAGTGAAGGAAAACTTTCCCTGGACGAGAACGTCTATGATATTTTTGAAAAACGAAACGGTCTGCTGCAGAAGATCCTGCGCCCGAATCTGACCGTGAAGCATCTTCTGACGATGAAGAGCGGCGTACAGTTCAACGAGATGGGCGTTGTTTCCGGCAACGACTGGGTGGACAGCTTCTTAAATGCGCCGGTCAAGGGAACGCCGGGCGAAGCGTTTGAGTACAACAGTATGAACACGTATCTGCTGTCTGCAATCATACAGGAGCGCGCCGGCATGAAAATGGTAGATTACCTGCGGCCGCGTCTGTTTGAGCCTCTCGGCATCCGGAAAGTTTTCTGGGAGAGCTGCCCGGCAGGGATTACGAAAGGCGGCTGGGGCCTCTTCCTGTGCCCGGAGGACGCGGCCAAGCTCGGGGTGATGTACGTGAACGGCGGAAAATTCGAAGGAAAACAGATCGTCCCGGCGGAATGGGTCGCAGCGTCCACCTCCGTTCATGCGACACCGCCGGAAAAGATGGGAAAATATGGCTATGGTTACCAGGTCTGGATGGAGGAGCGGCCGGGCAGCTTTGCGTTCAATGGCATGCTGGGGCAGAACGTGCTCGGTTATCCGGATACCGGCGTGGTGATTGTGACGAATGCTGGCAGCAATGAGCTGTTCCAGACGTGTGAGATGCTTGACATTGTGCGGAAGTATTTCGGTGCGGAATTTGGTGCAGAGCTGAAATCCGGCGAGGCGGAAAGCCCGATGGCATATCAGAAGCTGGTGCAGACCTGCCGTGATCTGGAGGGCGCGAAAGAGACACCGGGAAGAATCCTGCGCGGCGGCTGGAAGCGGAGAACACCGGGGCCGCGGAACAGCGGAACACCGCGTCAGATCGACATGGCGCAGCTTCTGCACGGAAAAGAATATAAAATGGAGGACACGCATGTCGGCATGTTTCCGCTGACGCTGCAGGTCTTCCACAACAACTTTTCCGACGGCATCCGCCGCATCGGTTTCTTCTATGAAAAAGGCCGTTTCTTTGTCGAGCTGACCGAGGGAGAAAAAACACAGCGCATTGAGATCGGTCTTACGGGGTCCAAAGTTGTAGAATGGGTGGAAAACGAGGAATCGTATCTGCTCGGAACGATGGGACAGTTTGCGGAGAATGAAGACGGCGAACTGGTGCTGAAGCTTGAGTTTGCATTTCTGGAAGAGGCCGCAAGACGGAGGGTCAAAATCATTTTCCAGCGTGATTTCGAGCGGATCAGACTGGAGTGGAATGAGACGCCGGGCAAGGATCTGATTATCGAGGGCCTTGAATCCCTCGTGACGGATGTGGCGATCGCACCGCTTCTGCCGTCGCGGTTCCGCGAGCGGAGCCTTGACATGATCCATCTGCTGATGGCACAGACCATTGAGCCAATGGTAGAGGCACACCGTGTGCGGCCGGGGGAAGAAACGGGGACAGAAGAAGCGGCAGCGGAAGCTGAATCGGCCGCGGCAGTGGAAAATGCGGAAAACGCAGAAGAAACGGTGTAAAAACAGAAAAAATCAGAAGAGAAATGTGGATAAAAAAGGGAATGGAGCTGCCGGATGCGCAGTTCCATTCCCTTTTAAAAATACAGATTACAGATTCAAAGCCATATCGCCGGATTTGATTAGGTTTGCCTTGCGGAATACCTCTGAGAAGAACAAGGTGATCACAGCCGGAAGCACGAAGTGGAGCAGAATGATTTTGATGATGACGAGCTTCGGATCATCGTAAGCGATCATCGTCTGATACGTTGTGATCTGTCCGACAAGACCTGCGGAACCCATGCCGCTTCCCGTTGCATTATTCTGCATATTGGCGAGGATTGTGGAGACGGGTCCTAAAATCGCACTCGAGAAGATGACGGGCAGCCAGATCAGCGGATGACGCATGATGTTCGGCACCTGAAGCATCGAGGTTCCAAGACCCTGTGCGACAAGGCCGCCGAATTTGTTTTCCCGATAACTTGCAACCGCGAATCCGACCATGTTGCAGCAGCAGCCGATCGTTGCGGCACCGGCGGCAAGACCGGAAAGATTCAGAATGATGCCGAGTGCAGCGGAGCTGATCGGCAGTGTCAGAACCATACCCATGACGACCGAAACAACGATGCCCATGATGAACGGCCGCTGTTCCGTTGCCCAGTTGATGATGCTTCCAAGGCCTGTCATCATCTGGGAGATCGGCGGTCCGACGAGCAGTCCGACAACGGAACCGGCTCCGATGGTGATGACCGGTGTCACGATGATATCAACCTTGGTCTTGCCGGAAACCAGATGGCCGCAGGTGATGCCTGCGAAAGCTGCGATGAAAGCGCCGAGCGGTTCGCCAGGTCCTGCCAGAACGGCATTTCCGTCCACAAAGAATGTGCCGCCGGTGATCTTGCCGGCATAACCGCCGACCATGGCGGCGACGGCTGCAGAAACCGTGACAAGCGGGCTTTCCCCATATTTCACTGCCACGCCGACACCGATACCGGCACTTGTCAGGGCTGCGGCAGCTTTTCCAAGCAGATAGATCACATTTCCGGTCGAACCGCCGATCAGAAGACCGATCTGCTGAATCATCGTACCGATAATCAGGGTTGCAAAAAGACCCTGCGTCATGCCGCCGAAGCCATCAATGAAGATGTGCGAGGCGACTTTTTTGATTGTTCGCATATGGAATTCCTCCTCATGTATGTGGTGTGTTACTGTATTCACAAGTGACTTGTCAGTCGACTTTTAGTCTATCATAAGATGGGGGCGGGTGCAATCCTTTTCCGGGGGCATAAGTTGACAAAAGAAAGGGGCACGCTTATAATTGAGACAAATTCAGAGCGCTTCCAGAAAACAGCGCAGACAGTAAAAAAGTGATAAAGGAGACGCATGGGAAAACAGAAAAAGAAACAGAAAAAACGCGGCAATCCGCTTTGGACTCTGGTATTTTTAGCGGCACTTGCTGTTTTCTGCTTTTCCGGGTATAAGCTGATCGGCATTTACCTGGATTACAAGACCGGTACGGATGAATACCGGGATCTGCAGCAGTATACGACGGAAATTACAAAAACACCGGAGACACCGGCACCAAAGAAAACAGAGGAGCCGCAGGCGGAATCCAAACCGGCGGAGCCTTCCGAACCGGAGCCGGAACCACTGTCGTATCCGACAGAACCGCCGCTTGCCGTCGATTTTGAATCCCTAAAAGCGATTAACCCGGATGTGAAGGGATGGCTTTATATCGAAGCTCTTGACATCAGTTACCCGGTCGTACAGGGGCCGGACAACGATGCGTATCTTCATACGACGTATGAGGGAACGAGCAACTTTGCGGGTTCCATTTTCCTCGATTACCAGAATCAGGGTGATTTCAGTGATGGAAACACAATCGTTTACGGTCATAATATGAAGAATCTCTCCATGTTCGGAAAATTGAAACAGATGAAGGAGCAGGAAAAATATAGGGACAGCGTCTATTTCTGGATGCTGACGCCGGAATCAAACGATGTGTACCAGATTTTTTCTGCCTTTTATACGGAGGCAGACAGTGATGTCTACACGCTGTATTCCGGCGGGGGTGAAGCGTTTGTACAGTATCTGAATACCATGGCGGCGCGGTCAGAGATCCCGGTGGAGCAGCCGGAGATGGATGAAAACAGCCATATTATTGTGCTGTCCACCTGTGCGGCGAGCGATACGACTGGACGGTTCGTCGTTCTGGGCGTGCGGCGGAACCGGTAATGATTGGTCAGGAGGAGGAATGACAGATGGAAGAGGAAAGAAAAATCGAAGAACTGCAGAGATTGATTGATACGCATGAAAATATCGTATTCTTCGGCGGCGCGGGCGTGTCCACGGAGAGCGGGATTCCGGATTTCCGGAGCGTGGATGGCCTTTATCATCAGAAGTATGACGTTCCGCCGGAGACAATTTTAAGCCACAGCTATTTCCTGCGGTACCCGGAAAAGTTTTATGCTTTTTACCGCGACAAAATGCTTCCGGTCGGCGCAGAACCGAATGCGGCGCACAAAAAGCTTGCAGAGCTGGAAGCGGCGGGAAAATTAAAAGCGATTGTGACGCAGAACATTGACGGACTGCATCAGGCGGCGGGAAGTAAAGTAGTGTATGAACTGCACGGAAGCACACACCGCAATTACTGCATGAAATGCGGGGCAGCCTGCGATACAGAGCTGGTGAGAAAGAGCAGCGGCGTTCCAAGATGTGAAAAATGCGGAGGCATGATCAAACCGGATGTCGTACTCTACGAGGAGAGTCTGAATGAGAAAGTGCTCGACGGTGCGATCCGCGCGATTGCGGCCGCCGATCTTCTGATCGTCGGCGGAACGTCGCTTGCTGTGTATCCGGCAGCAGGTCTTCTCCAGTATTTTCGGGGCGATGCACTGGTCCTGATTAATAAAGGTGCAACACCGATGGACAACAACGCAGATCTTCTGATCCAGCAGCCGATCGGACAGGTGCTCGGCAGTATCCGGGTGTGGAACTTCAGAGCTGTGAAAAATGGAGGTGCGGCTCTGATGATACAGAGAGAACCTTGAGAAAAAATCTCGGAAAGTGTCAGGAAATATAAAAATAAGGCGGAAAAACATGGCAGAACATTACGAAGTAGGCGATATTGTAAAACTGAAAAAGCCGCATCCGTGCGGCAGCAGCGAGTGGGAAATCCTGCGTGTCGGCGCAGATTTCCGTCTCAAATGCACCGGCTGCGGCCACCAGATCATGGTAGCACGCAAGCTGGTCGAGAAAAACACCCGCGGATTACGAAAAAAAGATGCGTAATATCGTGAAAAAAACAAGAAAACACGCGAAAAAGGGCTTGCTATAAGCCCTTTTTTATGTTAAAATAACAAATTGTGACGTATAAAAATAATTCCTTGCTCCCCATAATGAAAATGGGGTGCCAAAAAGTCCAAAAGGAGGTAAAGCATGAACAAGTACGAATTAGCACTGGTTGTGAATGCAAAACTTGAAGAAGAGGAACGCGCAGCTGTAGTTGAGAAAGCCAAAGGTTATGTAACCCGTTACGGCGGAACAGTTGGCGAAGTAGAAGAGTGGGGCAAAAAACGCCTTGCATACGAAATTCAGCATATGCGTGAAGCATATTACTACTTTATTCAGTTTGAAGCAGACGCAACAGCTCCGGCAGAGATCGAGAGCCATATGCGTATTATGGATAACGTACTGAGATACTTAGTCGTTAAAAAGGAAGCTTAAGAGGTAAGCGAATGAATAAAGTTATATTGATGGGAAGATTGACCAGAGATCCCGATGTCAGATACTCTGCTGGAGAAAACTCCACCTGTCTCTTATACACATCTCCGAGCCCACGAGACCG
>ENA-OZHZ01000857-OZHZ01000857.1-human-gut-metagenome-genome-assembly--contig:-NODE-857-length-13129-cov-10.155117_pt1 | contig 13129 bp, 11 predicted proteins | sample MGYA00244053_ERZ653699 | MGnify/ENA primary metagenome ERZ653699 (study PRJEB26926, sample SAMN06165200) | human gut metagenome | biome: ENVO:00009003; feature: ENVO:2100002; material: ENVO:00002003...
GAGGTAAGAGCTCACCAGCGCATGGGTGACTATGCGGCTTTGTAAACCCTACCGGAAGCAACGCCTATATGGGACGTACAGCGCTGCTCGCGTGTCCCGAAGGCGGCACGAACCTGTCAGCAATGGCAGGTCTAGACAGATCGTCGTTTAATACAGAACCCGGCTTACGGTCTATCTCGTTTTCCATCTTTTGTTTTCAGCGCTGTCTGCGGTGTGCAGGCAGCGTTTTTTCGTTTCTTTAACCACACTGTCACTTTTCGTTTGGGCCGGTTTGTGGTATACTGAACAAAACCCCACAGAGCACGTCTCCGCCGGGGCCTTAATTCAACAGACAGGATGTGAAATCCTCCGATGAAAGATGGTTTTTTGAAAGCAGCCGCCCTCTCGCCCTCACTGCGGGTGGCCGACTGCAATTATAACGCTTCCCAGATCGTATCTCAGTTACAGGACGCTGCGGCCCGCGGCGTCAGGCTGGCGGTGTTCCCCGAGTTCTGCCTCACCGGCTACACCTGCGGCGATCTATTCTTGCAGCGCACGTTGCAGCAGGGCGCGCTGGACGCCCTGCAGACCGTGCTGGACGCCAGCCGGGAGCTGGACGTCGTGGCCCTCGTGGGCCTGCCGCTGCTGGTGCGGGGCAAGCTGTACAACTGCGCCGCCGTCCTCTGCGGCGGGCGTCTGCTGGGCCTTGTCCCCAAGACCTACCTGCCCAACTACGGCGAGTTCTACGAAAAACGCCAGTTCACCCCGGGCAGCACTGAGGTAGAGACGGTAACAGTCTGCGGGCAGGAGGTGCCTTTCGGTACATCCCTGCTCTTCCGCTGCCGCCAGATGCCCAGCTTCGTTCTGGGCGTGGAGATCTGCGAAGACCTGTGGAGCGCTCTGCCCCCCTCCACCTTCCACACGCTGGCCGGTGCCACCGTCATTGCGAACCTTTCGGCCAGCGATGAGACGGTCGGCAAGGCCGAGTACCGCCGGGCGCTGGTGTCGAACCAGTCCGCCCGCCTGCTCTGCGGCTACCTGTACGCTTCTGCCGGCCACGGCGAGAGCACCCAGGACATGGTCTTCGCCGGCCACGACCTCATCGCCGAGAACGGCACCATCCTCGCCGAGACATCTCCCTTCGAGGGCGGCTGGGCTGAGACAGAGCTGGACTGCCAGCGGATGGAGTCGGAGCGGGCGCGCAACACCAGCTTCGAGCCCAGCGCTGAGGGGTATCTGACCGTCGATTTCGACCTTGCCCTCACCGAGACGAAGCTCTCCCGCTGGGTAGACCCCACGCCTTTCATCCCCCACGACGAGCGCCGCCGGGCCGAGCGCTGTGAGCTGATCTTGAAAATGCAGGCCGACGGCCTCGCCAAGCGCCTCGAGCACGCCCACGCCAAGACGGCGGTCATCGGCATCTCGGGCGGTCTGGACAGCTGTCTCGCTCTGCTGGTGGCCGTCCGCGCCATGAAACAGCTGGGCCGCCCCACCAGCGATGTGCTGGCTGTGACCATGCCCTGCTTCGGCACCACCCACCGCACCCGCAGCAATGCGGAGATCTTATGCGATGAGCTGGCCGTCAGCTTTACCGAGATCGACATCGCCAACACCGTCCACAGCCACTTCAAGGACATCGGCCAGGACGAGAGCGTGCTGGACGTCACCTTCGAGAACGGACAGGCCCGTGTGCGCACCCTCGAGCTGATGGATACTGCCAACCGCACCGGCGGCCTCGTCGTCGGCACCGGCGATCTCTCCGAGCTGGCGCTGGGCTGGGCCACCTACAACGGCGACCACATGAGCATGTACGGCGTCAACGCCGGTGTCCCCAAGACGCTGGTGCGCCACCTCGTCCAGTATGAGGCCGACATTGCTGCCTCCGCCGAGCTGCGCCGGGTGCTGCTGGACATCCTCGACACCCCCGTCTCCCCGGAGCTGCTGCCTGCCAAGGACGGCGAGATCTCTCAGAAGACGGAAGACCTCGTGGGTCCCTATGAGCTGCACGACTTCTACCTTTATTATGTTCTCCGCTTCGGCTTCGGCCCGTCGAAGATATTCCGGCTGGCGAAAGCGGCCTTCGCAGGCCGGGCCGAGTACCCGGACGAAGTGCTCTACAAGTGGCTGCGCAACTTCTACTGGCGGTTCTTCGCCCAGCAATTCAAACGCAGCTGCCTGCCCGACGGCCCCAAGGTGGGCAGCGTCACCCTCTCGCCCCGGGGCGACTGGCGGATGCCCAGCGACGCAGCCGCCGCGCTCTGGCTGGCCGAGCTGGAACAGATCCCGCTCAAAGGGTAATTTTTTATGAAACAACACAAAAAACTGCTGATAGATCTGGTCTTTGCTGCCGTCATTCTGGCCGCAGCCGCCGTGCTGCTGCTGGTGCGGAAAGCAAACCAGACCGGTGCGCCGCTCTGCGCAGAGCTCATCTACGGCGACAGCAACACCAGGCTCACCTTCCCCCTCGAAAAAGACGCCGATTACGATGTGGACACCGGCTACCTCACCGTCCACATCAGGATCCAGGACGGCGCGGCCCGCTTTGTGGATTCGCCCTGCCCTGACCACATCTGCGAGTCCTTCGGATGGCTCAGCGAGGAAGACCAGACGGCCACCTGCCTGCCCGCCCGGGCTGTGCTGAGCATCATCCCCACCACATGATGGCATACACATCCAAAGGAGTGAACGCCTATGTTTGACGAAAACGAGCATATCCATCCCCAGAATAACGACGAAGGCCCCCGGCACATCCACCGGGGCATCAAGCGCAGCGAACCCGACGAAGTGGAGGTAGACAGCGCCGATTTCTTCTCGCCGGAGCCTCCCCGCCCCAAAGCGCCGCCGAAACCAACACCGACGCCTCAGTCTGAGCCGCCGAAATCTCCGGTGCCGCCCCGCAGACAGTGGGAGCCGCTGCACCCCAGCGAGCCCGCCCCCGCTGACGACAAACTTCCGAAAGGAGGAATGGTCTTGCTGGTACTGCAGGCCATCCTGAGCCTTGCCGCGCTGGTGCAGCTCTGGCGCACCCAGATGCTGCCGGTGCTCTACCTCGTTATCATCACCGCGCTTCTGGTGCTGCTCTGGCTGCTGGTGCGCAAGTGCCTCACCTCCCGCAGCGGTGCCGTCGTGGCCCGGGTGCTGTCCGTCCTGCTCTGCGCCGCGCTGGCCGTGGGCTGTGTCTGGGCGCAGCAGGGTCTGACCGCACTGGACAGCATGACTTCCGGCCTGCTCACCGGCGCAGAGGCGAATAAGATCACGAAAGAGCCCTTCGTCGTCTACCTCAGCGGCGTGGACAACCGCGGCGAGCTGACCGAAAAGGCCCGCAGCGACGTGAACATCCTCGCCGTGGTCAACCCCACCACCAAGCAGGCGGCCCTCATCAACACCCCGCGCGACTACTATGTTGACCTCGCAGGCACCGACAGCAAGGACAAGCTGACCCACGCCGGCCTCTACGGCGTCGATACCAGCATGGCCACGCTGGGCAACCTCTACGGCGTGAATGTGGAGCACTACCTCCGCATCAATTTTGCGGGCTTCATCAACATCATCGACGCCATCGGCGGCGTGGACGTCTACTCCGACCAGGCCTTCACCTCGGTGGGCAGCCCCGGCTACTACGACCCCACCACCTTCGCCGAGGGCTGGAACCATCTGGACGGCAAGTCTGCTCTGGCTTTTGCCCGTGAGCGCCACGCCTTCAAGACCGGCGACATCCAGCGCGGCATCAACCAGATGAAAGTCATCGACGCGATGGCCAACAAGCTCAAATCCCCGGCCCTGCTCATGGGCTTCTCCAAGCTGATGGACGCCGCCGCCGACTGCTTCGTCACCAGCCTCTCGCAGGAACAGATCTCTGCGCTGGTCCGGATGCAGCTGGGCGACCTTGCCAACTGGGACATCCAGAGCTACACCGTCACCGGCTCGGGCGCGAAGAGCAGCAAGTGCTACTCCGCCAAGGGCCAGAGCCTCTACGTCATGAAGCCGGATGAGAACTCGGTCAACGAGGCCAAGGCCCTCATCGCAGCGGTTCTGGGCGGCGAGGACAAGCTCACCGGCACCAGCCAGACCCCCGAGAAGACCGATGTCTTCACGCCGACCGCCGACCCCAACGCCGGTGCATCCATCCCGGAGGAATCTCCCGACAGCGTGATCGCAGAAGAGCCCGCCGAGAGCGAAGTCCCGGCGGAAGAGGCCCCCGCTGACAGCCAGCCCGCCGAGGGCGACGCCTCCGGTGAGCCCAGCGCTTCCACCGAGGTCCCTGCAGACGGCAGCGAAGAAGCCCCGGCAGACTCCACCGAGTCTCCGTCCTTCAGTATGCCGACTCAGGAGCAGGTGGAGCAGGCGGCTTCCTCCCTGCATCAGGCCGCTTCCACCGTGCTGGACGCCCTGTTCGGCTCCGGCAGCGGCGACGCTTCCAGCGCTGAAAATGATGCAGCGTAAATAGAATTGCAAAAGAAAAAGGACTGCTCACGCAGTCCTTTTTCTTTTGCCTGTTTAAGCTAAAATGTCGCTCAGCACGCTCTGGCCGTCCAGCGTGGAGGCATCCACACCCAGATAGTCGCAGATGGTGTGTGCGATGGTGCCGAAGCAGAGTTTGGTGCCAAGGTCAACGCCCGGCTTGACGCCCTTGCCGCAGATGAGATACGGCACATACTCACGGGTGTGGTCGGTGGTCTTGGTGTAGGAGGGGTCACAGCCGTGGTCGGCCGTGACCATCAGGATGTCGCCCTCCCGCATCCCGGGGATGAAGTCGGCAACGAACTTGTCGAACTCGGTGGCGGCGGCGGCGTAGCCTGCCACATCGCGGCGGTGGCCGTAGAGCATATCGAAATCGACGAGGTTCACGAAGGCCAGACCCTCGAAGTCGCGGGTCTGCAAAGCCTTGGTGAAGGCGATGCCGTTGGTGTTTCCGGTGGTCTTGATCTTTTCCGTCACGCCCTCGCCGTCGAAGATGTCGAAAATTTTGCCGACTGCGATGACGTCCCTGCCTGCGTCCTTGAGCAGATCAAGCATGGTCTTGCGGGGCGGCTTGAGGCTCAGGTCGTGGCGGTTGGTGGTGCGGTAGAAGGTGTCGGCGGTGCGGCCGAGGAAGGGGCGGGCGATGACGCGGCCCACGCCGTACTCGCCCTTCAGCATCTCGCGGGCGATCTCGCAGTAGCGGTACAGCTCATGCACCGGCACAAGCTCCTCGTTGGCGGCCACCTGGAACACGCTGTCGGCGCTGGTGTAGACGATGAGGGCATTCTCCTTCATGGCCTGCTCGCCGTAGTCCTTCAGCACCTGCGTGCCGGAGTAGGGCTTGTTGCAGAGGACTTTGTGGCCGGTCTTTTCCTCGAACTCGTGGATGAGGCTGTCCGGGAAGCCGTCCGGGAAGGTGGGCAGCGGCTTGGGGCTGACGACACCGGCGATCTCCCAGTGGCCGATGGTGGTATCCTTGCCCATGCTCTGCTCCTGCAGGCGGGCGAAGGAGCCGATGGGGGCGGCATCCTTCTCGCCGACGGTCACGCCGTCGATGTTGAACAGGCCGAGTTTTTTCAGGTTGGGGCAGTTGAAGTTGGGGTGGTTGGCGATGGCGCCGAGGGTGTTGGTCCCCTCATCGCCAAAGGCGGCGGCATCCGGCTCTGCGCCGATGCCGAAGCTGTCCAGAACGATCAGAAAAACGCGCTTTTCCATTACGCTTTCACTCCGTTTCTATCATTTTGCGCTCGCCTTCGCCCCTTCGGGGCAGAAGTGAGACTTTTGCTTAGCCCTATTATAGGCGATGAACGCACTTTTCGCAAGCGTTTTATCGCTCCGGCATCTGTCACGAAAATTTAAGGTTTTCTTTGCCGAATTTTTTCTTGCTCTCTTGTACACAAGCGGTTATAATATAGAATGGTAAGGTTTTCAAACACCCCTGACCGGGCCGATGTCCGGCCAGCGGCCGCAGGGCATATCTGGCACCTGTGCGCCCATCATAGAGGAAAAAAAGAGACTGTTAGAGGTATATTTATGAGAAAAACGAAGATCATCTGCACCCTTGGCCCTTCTACCGATAAGGAGGGCGTCCTGCGCGAGCTGGTCGCCAACGGCATGAACGTGGCCCGCTTCAACTTTTCCCACGGCTCCTACGAGGAGCACAAGGGCCGTCTGGACATGCTGAAGGCTGTCCGCGCTGAGCTGAACAAGCCCGTTGCTGCCCTGCTGGACACCAAAGGCCCCGAGATCCGCCTGAAGGAGTTCAAGAACGGCGTTGAGATGCTGGAAGCCGGTCAGACCTTCACCCTGACCACCCGCGAGGTGGAGGGCACCAAGGAGATCTGCTCCATCACCTACAAGGACCTGCCCCAGGACGTCCACGAGGGCGGCACCATCATGCTGGACGACGGCCTCATCAAGCTGGCCATCAAGAGCGTCACGGACACCGACATCGTCTGCGAAGTGCTCAACAGCGGCAAGATCAAGACCAAGAAGGGCGTCAATGTCCCCGGCGTCCACCTGTCCATGCCCTACCTGAGCCAGCGCGACCGGGATGACATCATCTTCGGTGTCCAGCAGGGCTTCGACTTCATCGCTGCTTCCTTCGTGCGCACTGCACAGGACGTCTACGACATCCGCAACCTGCTGAACGAGTACGACTCCAAGATCCGCATCATCGCCAAGATCGAGAACCGCGAGGGCGTCAATAACATCGACAGCATCCTGTCCGCTGCCGACGCCGTCATGGTCGCCCGCGGCGACCTGGGCGTCGAGATCGACTTCACCGAGCTGCCCGGCATCCAGAAGAGCGTCATCGACCGCTCCTTCTCCTTCGGCAAGCCCATCGTCACTGCTACCCAGATGCTGGACAGCATGATGGTCAACCCCCGCCCCACCCGCGCCGAGATCTCCGACGTGGCAAACGCCATCTACGACGGCACTTCCGCTATCATGCTCTCCGGCGAGACCGCTGCGGGCGCATACCCTGTTGAGGCCCTCAAGACCATGTCCGCCATCGCAGAGCGCACCGAGAACGAGGTCCACTACCGCGACAACCGCCTGACCGATGCCGCCGGCCAGATCAGCGTCAGCGACGCTACCGCACACGCTGCCTGCCTGACCGCAAAGGACGTCAACGCTTCTGCCATCGTCACCGTGTCCGAGTCCGGCAACACTGCCCGCCTGCTGAGCAAGTACCGCCCCTCTCAGCCCATCATCGCCTGCGTCATGGACGAGCAGGTCCAGCGCCAGCTGTCCGTCTCCTGGGGCATCACTCCGCTCATGATGGACCTGGCCACCAGCACCGATGAGCTCATCGAGAAGTCCACCGCTCTGGCAAAAGAGCACGGCTACCTGCACGACGGTGAGCTGGCTGTCGTGACCGCCGGCGTCCCCGTGGGCGTCTCTGGCACCACCAACATGATCAAGATCCACATGATCGGCAACTGCCTGGCTACCGGCGTCGGCGTCGGCCCCGATGGCTCTGCTCTGGCCAACGCTACCGGCAAGGCCTGCGTCTGCCGCACCATCGAGGAGATCCGTGCAAAGTTCAAGCCCGGCATGGTCCTGGTCGTCCCCTCCACCTCCAACGAGATGCTGAGCTACGTCCGTGACGCCGCCGCTCTGGTGGTCGAGGAAGCCGGTCTGAACAGCCACGCCGCCATCGCCGGCAAGGCCCTGCTCAAGCCCACCATCGTGGGTGCCGTCGGCGCTACCGCCCACATCCGCGACGGTCTGATGGTCGCTGTGGACTGCGCACACGGCAGCGTCCAGCGCCTGCAGGCCTGATCTCGGGAGGCACAGCATGGAACGCATTGCAAGTTTCTGTGTAGACCACACCAGGCTCGACCGCGGCATGTACCTGAGCCGTCAGGACGGCGATGTTCTGACCTGGGACATCCGGATGAAGAAGCCGAACCACGGCGATTATCTCTCCACCGGCGCAGCCCACACGCTGGAGCACCTCTTCGCCACCTACGCCCGCAACAGCCAGTATAAGGGCGGCGTCATTTACGTCGGCCCCATGGGCTGCCGCACCGGCTTTTACCTGCTGACCCGGGGCCTGACCCCCGCCGAGGCGCTGAGCCTGACGGTGGAGTCCTTCCGCTTCATGGCTGCGTTTGAGGGCGATGTCCCCGGCGCAAGCGAGGTGGAGTGCGGCAACTACCGCGACATGGACCTGCCCGCCGCAAAGGCTGAGGCTGCTGCCATGCTGCCCGTGCTCGAGGCACTGACCGCCGACGAGCTGCATTATTGATCTCCTAATAAAGTAAGGGCCGGTACTGTTAGTACCGGCCCTTTTCATTTATACTTCCCCGATGACCGGGAGCAGGTCTTCGAGCTTATTGAAATAATTGACGATGGTGACCACATTGTTGACGATGGAGCTGCCCGCCGAGAAGATACGGGCCACATAGTTCAGCACCCGGCCAATGTCCTGAAACGTCTGCCATGCCGTGGTCTCGCCGCCGCAGAGCAGCACCATTTCGTCGTCCCCGATGGATGTATACTGGGCGGGCATCTGCATCTGATAATTCCTCATAGTATCCTTTCCTTTCCGCTGGTGAGAAGTTTTTTGTTCCTCGTTCAGAGTCAGCGCCCTCGGGGCCTGTCCTCTATTCCATCCTACCAGATACGAAAGGCAAAGCATGTCAGAGTGTGGGAAGACAGCAAAAAACACAAGAACCCGGGGTGTTTCCACTCCGGGCCCTTGTGCCATTTTTATTTCGAGGAATAGATAATATCGTTTTATTGCTGGGCTTGTGTCAGCTCAGGTGCGATCAAGCCTTGACCTGAGCCTTGCAGGTGACAACGACCATGACGTAATCGGTATCGCCAACCTTGAAGTCCTTCATGCTCAGCTCGAACTTATTGCCAGCCTCGATGGCAGCGCCGCCCTTGTCGCCGACCTTGACATCGCTGCTGTTGATAGCCTTAGTGGTGTCGATTTTACCGTTCGTGCCAATCAGCACCTTAGCGATGTTCTGAGCCTTAACAGTCTTATTCACATCCTTGGTCGCAAAGTAGGCAATCCAGATATAGGAGTCGCCGAGTTTGTTATTCTTGGTCAGCTCAGTCTTGACGTCAGCCTTCAGAGCGGTCTCATCCTTCAGAGCGTCGCTATCGTCCTTAGCAACCTTGGCTGCCTTGTTTGCCAGATCGTCATCGATTGCCTTGACGGTAGCCTTGTCGTTAACGGCCTTCAGCATACCCTCCAGCTCGTCAGCGACCCGACGAGAAGAGATGCTTGCGCAGCCAGTCAGCATGGACACTGCCATAACACCAGCGAGGACGACGGCCAGAAGTTTCTTTGCCATTTTCATGATTTTTGCCTCCATAAATAAAGATAAATTATACAGGCAGGCTAGCATTTTTCGACTGTCGGCCTGTGGGCCAATTATACCCCCCCCCCTACGAGTCTGTCAATAGATTTTTCTCACTTTCGTCACATTTACAAAATATAGTCTCACTAACCGTGCATTTTCCACAAAATAACAGGATTCGAGGGGCCAAAAGCAAAAAATGCAGCCCCGGGGCCGCTTTTGGGGCGGCAGCCCGGGGCTGCAGGTGCAGTATTTTTTTCAGTCTCCCGCCGGGGGCAGGGGGCTTTACTGGTACAGGGGGAAAGCCTTGGTCAGGGCCAGCACGCGGGCGGAGATGTCGTCCTTCTTCTCGTCGTAGTGCCAGATGCAGTCGGCGATGCAGTCCGCAATGACCTTCATCTCGGCTTCGCCCATACCACGGGTGGTGACAGCCGGAGTACCCAGACGGACGCCGGAAGTCACGAAGGGGCTGCGGGTCTCGCCGGGGACGGTGTTCTTGTTGGCGGTGATGTGGACGCTGTCGAGGCGGGCTTCCAGCTCCTTGCCGGTGCATTCCTCGTCCCGCAGGTCGAGGAGCATCAGGTGGTTGTCGGTGCCGCCGGACACCAGCTTGACACCGCGGGCCTGCAGTTCAGCGGCCATGGCCTGTGCGTTCTCCACGATCTTGCGGGCGTAGTCCTTGAACTCGGGCTTGAGTGCCTCGCCAAAGCAGACGGCCTTGGCCGCGATGACGTGCTCCAGCGGGCCGCCCTGGGTGCCGGGGAAGACGGCGGAGTTGATGCGCTTGGCCAGCACGGCATTGTTGGTCAGGATGAGGCCGCCGCGGGGGCCGCGCAGGGTCTTGTGGGTGGTGGTTGTCACGACGTCGGCATAAGGCACCGGGCTCTGGTGCATCCCGCCGGCCACGAGGCCCGCGATGTGGGCCATATCCACCATCAGGAAGGCCCCGTAGCCGTGGGCGATCTCAGCCAGCTTCTCGAAGTCGATGGCACGGGGGTAGGCCGAAGCGCCTGCCACGATCATCCTGGGACGGACCTTTTTGACCTGCTTTTCCAGCTCGGCATAGTCGATGCGGCCATCTTCGCCGACGCCGTAGGATACGAAGTGATAGTTCTTGCCGGACATATTCACCGGAGAGCCGTGGGTCAGATGACCGCCCTGAGACAGGTCCATGCCCATGACGGTATCGCCCAGATCGAGCAGGGCGAAGTAGACGGCCAGATTGGCCTGTGCGCCGGAGTGGGGCTGGACGTTGGCGTACTTTGCGCCGAACAGCTTGCAGGCGCGCTGGATGGCGATGTTCTCCACCTCATCCACATAGGCACAGCCGCCGTAGTAGCGCTTGCCGGGCAGGCCCTCGGCGTACTTGTTGGTGAGGATGCTGCCCATAGCGGCCATGACGGCGGGCGAGACGATGTTCTCGCTGGCGATGAGCTCGATATTTTCCCGCTGGCGGGTCAGCTCACGGTTCATGGCCGCAGCCAGCTCCGGGTCGGCCTTTTCCACGAGGCCGATGGTATCCATCATATCGTTGTACATACGATTTACCCCTCTCTCTGATGCAAAAATCAGTTCGCGCGGGTGTCCGCTCATTCCGGCCCGCCTGTTTCCATGATACCAGACATCGTGGATTTCTTCAACAGCATTTCGCACAAACCGATACAGTTTGATTCGTTTCTTTTCGGTTGGATGAAGATATTTCACCCATCCTGCCAAAGCCTTGCTTTTTCTGCGCCCAGCGCTTATTATTATAACAAAAATCCGTCCCGGTTTTTGTGCAGATTTGCCCACCGGGTGCAGAAAGGAGCCCATTGCCATGACCATCACGGAGCAAAAAGCCGCACAGCGCAAAGCGGGCATTGCAGCCCGCCGGGCGTTGTCGGACACCGAACGCACCCGTTCCAACGCCGCTCTCTGCGCCCGCATCATGGCTCTGGACTGCTTCAAAAAGGCAGAAAACATTCTGCTTTATGCGGCCTTCGGCGGCGAAGCCGACCTCTCGACGCTGGCTGCGGAAGCGGCCCGGCAGGGCAAAACGCTGGCCTACCCCGTCTGCGGCGAGGGCTTTTCGCTGACAGCCGCCGTGCCGGGGCCGGACGGCTGGGAAGTGGGTGCCTACGGCATCCGCACGCCCATTCTGAGCCGGTCGGAGATTTTACGGCCAGACCAGCTCGACCTCGTGCTGGTCCCCTGCACGGCTTTTGATGCAGTCTGCCGCCGGGTGGGGATGGGGAAAGGCTATTATGACCGCTACCTCCCCCGTTGCACCCGGGCTGTGAAACTGGGCGTGGCCTTTGAGGCCCAGCGGGTGGATAAAGCGGCAGTGGACGCCCATGACGAAAAACTGGACGGATTCGTGACAGAGGGAGGACTTTACTTTGGATTTGACACAACTGAGCTGTGAGGACTTTCTGAGCCGGCTTGCCAGCAAAGCCCCCGCCCCGGGCGGCGGCGGCGCAGCGGCCCTCGTGGGCGCGGCAGGCGTGGCGCTGGGCAATATGGTGGGGAATCTCACCACCGGCAAAAAGAAATATGCCGCTGTGGAAGAAGAGATTTTGGCGCTGAATGCCCGTGCTGAAGCCCTGCGCAAACGGCTGGAAGCCCTCGTGCAGGCGGACGCCGACGCATTCACGCCTCTGGCGGCGGCCTACGGCCTGCCCAGAGAGACGCCCGAACAGCAGGCCCGCAAGGCCGCTGTGCTGGCCGAGGCGCTGGACGGGGCCTGCGCCGTGCCGCTGGACCTCATGGACGCCTGCTGTGAGGGCATCCGTCTTGCGGCCGATTACGCCGAAAAGGGCAGCGTGCTGGCTGTCTCAGACGCAGGCTGTGCGGCGCTGTTCTGCAAGGCCGCACTTCAGGCGTCGGCGCTGAATGTCGCCATCAACACAAAGCTCATGACCGACCGCGCCCATGCCGCCGCGCTGGACGAAAAAGCGGCCCGAATGCTGGCAGAATATCTGCCGCTGGCCGACGAAGTCTACCAGTCCGTGGCAAGCCGCCTGCGGGCCTGATGCAGAGAAAGGGAACGTATATGTCTACCATTTTGAAGGGCGCGCCCGTCGTGGCCGCCATGAACGAAGCAAATGCCGCCCACTGCGCCGCACTGCGGGAAAAGGGCGTTGTCCCCACGCTGGCCGTCGTCCGGGTGGGCGAACGCCCCGATGACCTCTCCTACGAGAAAGGCGTCATGGCCCGCTGTGCAAAAGTGGGCGTCGAGGTGAAACAGTTCCTTCTGCCCGCCGACGCTTCGCAGGAAGAGCTGCTGCGCGTCATTGCCGGCATCAACGCAGACGCCGCCATCCACGGCTGTCTGCTCTTCCGCCCCCTGCCCAAACAGTTTGATGACAGGACCATCCGCGCCGCACTCTCGCCCGAAAAGGACATTGACGGCATCACCGACGGCTCGCTGGCCGGTGTCTTCACCAACACTGCCGTCGGCTACCCGCCCTGCACGGCGCAGGCATGTCTTGAGATCCTGAAATTCTACAACATTCCCCTCTCCGGCAGGCGGGCCGTCGTCGTGGGCCGCAGCCTCGTGGTGGGCAAGCCCGCAGCCATGATGCTGGACCGGGAAAACGCCACCGTCACCCTCTGCAACTCCCGCACCCAGAACCTGCCGGAAGTCTGCCGTGAGGCCGATGTTGTGGTGGTGGCCATGGGCAGGATGGGCTTTATCGGTGCAGAACATCTGCGGGCCGGTCAGGTCGTCGTGGATGTGGGCATCCATGTCAACGAAGAAGGCAAACTCTGCGGTGACGTCCGCTTTGGCGAGGCAGAGCCTGTGGTGGAGGCCATCACTCCCGTCCCCGGCGGCGTCGGCACCGTGACGACTTCCGTGCTCGTGAGCCATGTGGTGGAGGCGGCAG
>ENA-OZHZ01000858-OZHZ01000858.1-human-gut-metagenome-genome-assembly--contig:-NODE-858-length-13128-cov-4.453071_pt1 | contig 13128 bp, 7 predicted proteins | sample MGYA00244053_ERZ653699 | MGnify/ENA primary metagenome ERZ653699 (study PRJEB26926, sample SAMN06165200) | human gut metagenome | biome: ENVO:00009003; feature: ENVO:2100002; material: ENVO:00002003...
ACGAGATAGGCTCCGGTCTCGTGGGCTCGGAGATGTGTATAAGAGACAGCGCCGCACGTCGCGGGCAATATGACGCTTGGCTACACCTGCGAGCGCAATGTCGCGCTCTTCTGCGAGAACCTCGAGAATTACGCCGCGGGCCGTCCGCTGCACCACCTTGTCGACCGCAAAAAGGGCTACTGAGCCGCGCTGCATTTTTCCAAATGCTCCCTTGAGCGCAGAAACGAAACAGACGATCTTATGAAAAATACCCAGACAAAAAACTGCATTCTCCGCGTGCTGCAAGGCGTCATCATCGGCGCGGGCGCGATCCTGCCGGGCATTTCCGGCGGGGTGCTCGCGGTCATCTTCGGCATCTACCGCCCCGCGATGGAGCTTCTCACGCACCCGAAGCGCGCTTTTCCGCGCTACTGGCGCATGCTCCTCGCCGTCGGCATCGGTTGGGTGCTCGGTTTCTTAGGCGGCGGGGGCGCGATCCTCGCGCTGTTCCACCAGTCGGAAACTGTCGCGACCTGCCTTTTCATCGGTCTCATTCTCGGCACGCTGCCCGAGCTTTGGCGAGAGGCGGGCGCGCAGGGACGGCGCAGGGGGGCGTATCTGTCGCTCTCGGTCAGCTTTCTCGCGCTCTTTGCCGTGCTGATGGCTGTCCGCTTCGGCTCCTTTTCCGAGATGCCGGCGAATTTCGGCGGCTTCCTCTTCTGCGGCGTGCTGTGGGGCTTCAGCTTCATTATCCCCGGCATGACCTCGTCCTCTATTTTAATGGCCGTGGGACTGCTCACGCCGATGGTCGACGGCATCACGCACCTTGATCTTTCCGTTCTCCTTCCGTGGACGATCGGCATGTGCGGTGTGGTCGCGCTGTTTGCGCGCCTTGTGAGCAAGCTCTTCGATGCGCACTATCCCCTCGCCTATCACGCTGTCATCGGCGTTGTGCTTGCCTCCACGCTTGCCATTATTCCGACAGGCTTCGCCTCTTCGGGGGAGATGATCTGGAGCGCGGTGTGCGCCGTCTTAGGCGCGGTGCTTGCCGCTCTCGGCGGTAAGATCCGCCCGCAGGAGGAGACATCAGAGTCGTAAACATGATAAAAAGGGTTCAGGTTTTTCCCTGAACCCTCTTTTTATTCGCTTGCATCGCCGGCGAGCTGCACCGTGTCCTTGAGCTTTCGCTTGTAGTGATACATCATCTGGTCGGCGCGCGCGATCACATCTTCGATGCTGTCGCGCTCGGGGTGATAGCAGGCATAGCCCACCGATACATGCGGCAGGCGCTCGCATTGCTCGCGCTGCGCCGTCAGCCTGCGCAGAAAATCGGAAAGCTGGGATTCCGCGGCGCTGTCCGGCAGATGTGCGATGACGCAGAATTCGTCGCCGCCGATGCGGTAGCAGTGTCCCACGTGGGAAAACGACGCATAGATCACGCCGCCCACCTCGGAGAGCATGCTGTCGCCCTCACCGTGGCCGTAGGTGTCGTTGATGCTCTTGAATTCGTCCACGTCAAAGTAGTAGATCACAGCATGCTCGCGCAGCGCGGCGAGCCTGCTTTCATAGCTGCTGCGGTTCAGAAGATGCGTCAGCGCGTCGGTCTTTTGCCTCAGCTCGGAATAGAGAATGTAGACCATCAAGATCGCCACCGATGCGCACAGCCATGTGATACGCACCGTCACGGTCTGATACTCAATGAGAAGTCCGCAGAAGAAAAACAGCGGCAGAATGGCGGCGAGCGTGCGGTGTGTGCCGTAGTGGCGCGTGCTCTCGCTCAGGAGCAGCGCTGTGAAAAACAGCATGCCGCCGATATACGCCAGCGCATAGGCCCAATAAAACGCCCCGCGGTGATAGCAGCCCTGCTCGTCCACCCAGAAGATGTAATCCAGACCCCAGAATGCGAACAGGATCTCAAGCAGCACGTGGATCGAGAGCAGGCCGAAAATGGCTTTTTTGCAGCGTATGGGGCGGATAAGGGAGCTGCACAGCACGGGAATGACAGGCGCTGTGGATAACTCGATGGTCTTGAGGATCACATGCAGGAGCCGCAGCGAAGGGTCTGCTCCGTCCATCCACACGGCGAGCCATTCCGACACCGCGCCGGCGATCACCAGCACAGAAATGGTGTAAATGGTCTGCTTTTCGCTGTACTCCACCAGATCGTTGCTCCGCACCAGCAGAACCATGATGATCATAATAAAAGCGGAAAGAAAGACGATTGCTGAGTAAAAATCTGACATTGCACAGTCCCTCCCTTTCCGGTGATCGTTCTTCTATCATACCATAGCTCGGAAAAACTGCAACTGAGAAATGTCGAATTTTGCCGGTTTTACCCCTTTTTTACGCCATCTGCGCAAAAAATTCGCCGTAATGCAGAATCGCTTGATCGGCTTCCTTCTGCATGGCGTCCCAGTCGGCGGCGCCGGCGCTGCCATATACCGCTACCGTGCGGAAGCCTGCCGCCTTGGCCTGTTCAATGCCCGCAAGCGTGCCGGAAAAGACGACTGTATCCTCCTTCTGCGCGTGCAGACGCTTCATCGCGCGCTCAAACATCGTGCCGCTGTAAACGCCGCACAGGGCGACGGATTCCGTCAGCACGAAGCGGAAATAGGACGAAAGTCCCGCTTGTTCGAGCGCCCTTTGCGCTTCCTCGGCGCGCATAGCCGTCACCGCGCCGAGCCACACGCCCTCCATCTTGAAAAGAGAGAGCGCCTTGTCGAGCCCCTCGCGCGCCGCGCCGCCCGGCGTGAAGAGCGTATCCTCCAAAGTAAAAACAGCGCTTTGCAGCCGCATGCCCTACCCCTCCTGACGATTGATCGTAGTTTTTTTATTATAGCGCGCGGCCGTTTGTTTTTCAATCTTTCTCCGATGTCCACAAAACGCATAAACTCTCTTTCTGACGAACGAGAATGAGAGAAAATACAAGATTTCTTGACCGTCAAAATGCTGCACTGCACAAAATAAATGGAACAATATTCGCTTTTATAAAAACATTTGAGTATTATGCGCAAAATAAACGATTGACTTGATATTTTTATTGAGATACACTATGTACAATCTCTCTCCGCCGAGGCTGTATGCGGCGGAAAAACAATACAGGAGGAAGAATTATGACGAAGCATTCCTATGCCGCAAAAGCGTTTTCGCTTTTACTGGCACTGGTGCTGACGCTTTCGCTCGCGGTCAATTCCGCGGCGGCAGTCAGCTTCCAGGACATGAACCCCAAGGACGATGCGCTCCTCGGCACCAAGTTCAATGTGGACGCGACCATCACGCTCGTCACGGGCAAGGATGGGAAGGACGTTTCCCTTTCCATTCCCGTTTCCGGCATGAGCAAAGAAGCGCTTGCCGCGGCGATCACTGCCGGGACGGTCACGCTCGCGCTGGAGCGTGACGATTCCCGCCCCTATGTCAACGAAGAGCTCTTCCCCTACGCCTATGCGGGCGGGGATCTTGACAGCTGGATGACCGAGGGCAAGGACGAGCACCAGTTCACAGACATCAAGCTGACGGCGAACGAGAAAAACGGCAAGGCCGTGCTCGACGTGAGCTTCCATGTGAACAACTACTTCTATTCCACCAACCGCAGAACCGGCGAGACGACACCCGACTACAGCGTGCCCCATGTGAACGGCAGCTACTACATCGACCTTTGCGGCTACTTTGACCTGACGGCCAAAAATAGCGGCAAGGCGATCGGCTCCGCACCTGTCAAGGTCGCGCCGTATGAGAACTTCAACACTATGTGGGAGATCTACAAGGAGCTCGACACGATCGCGGCGAACGGTACGAAGAACGGCCTGTATGTTGAAAGATTCTCCATGGGCCAGTCCACCGCGGGGCGCGATATGCCCTATCTGATCGTCGCCGACTCCAAGGCGAGCGTGACGAAGTGGCTCGCCCTCGCCGAGCGGGCCGAGACGGAGCCTGACGCCGTGCTCGCCGACATCAAGTCCGGCAAGCTCGACGAGATCCGCGTGCCCGTGATGTACTCCAACATCCACCCCGACGAGGTCGCCGCGACCGACGGCGTGCTCGATTTCGCCAAGATGATCACGAGCGAGAAGACCATCGACTATAAGACGCTCACCGGCTTCACCGCCGCGGGCGAAAAAGAACTCAAGGAGGAAATGGGTCCTGTCGGCGCGGAGGGCAGCGTTGCCGTTCCCGACCTCGTCAAGGATACGGCCAGCTACCTCGGCTACCTGTCCGCTGACAACAACGGCAAGTCCGGCAAGGTCGACCTTGAAAAGTATTACACCGTGAAGAGCAACACTGTAAACGTCAAGGACGAGCTCCTGTCCGACGTGTTCTTTGTCCTTGTTCCCGAGGAGAATGTCGACGGACGTACCTATCTGACGAGACACTCCACCAACGGCTACGACCTCAACCGCGACAACTCCTTCCAGACCACGAGTGAGACGGCCAACATGCAGCAGCTCATCGGCACGTTCAACCCCATATCGCTCGCCGAGTTCCACGGCCGCGTGCAGTCCTTCCAGTGCGAGCCCTGCGATCCCCCGCACGAGCCGAACTTCGAGTATGACCTGCTCGCCAACCACCTCATCACCGGCGGCGAGGCGCTCGGCATCGCGGCGGTCGCCAACAACGATGGCTACAACAGCTATGTGATTCCCCAGCGCGATTACCTCACCTATACCGGCAGCGGCACGGAGACCTACTGGGAAGACCCGTGGGACGATATGTCCACGAGCTACACCCCCCAGTTCGCCATGCTGCAGGGCACCGTTGCCTACACCGTTGAGCTGCCCGCCTACAACGACGATACCGCTCAGGCGGCGCAGTATGGTATCCTCGGCAACGCCGCTTATGTTGCCGCGGAGAAGCTTTCCTATCTTGAATCCCAGGTCACCATCTTCCAGCGCGGCGTGAAGAACTTTAACTCCGATGCCTTTGAGCTGGTCGGCCAGTGGCTGTGCGACCAGAACGACGTCGAGGGCGCGGAGATGGATCTCTTCCGTCCCGAGTACACCGGTAAGGGGCAGAACGGCAACTTCTATCCCGAGTGCTACATCATTCCGCTCGACGGCGAGAACCAGACCAACCTCCAGGCCGCTTCTGACATGATGGAGTGGCTCACGAGAAACGACGTCAAGGTCAACGTGACAGAGAAGCCCTTCACCTATGACGGCGTCACCTATCCCGCCGGTACGATGATCGTCTCGATGTATCAGGCCAAGCGCTCTGTCGCCAACGGCGCGCTCTATGACGGCACGCTCATCAACAGCTGGACGATCCTCTACTCCGAGGGTATCACCTCCTTCAATGAAACGCGCGGCTTCGACATGGTCACCGTGGCCGAGCCTGCCGCCTACAAGACCATCTCTGCCGTTTGCGGCAGCCCCATGGATCACGATGACGCCCTCGCCTATACGAAGGGCCAGACCTCTTACTTCGCGGGCGAGAAGGATAAGGACGTCATCATCTCCAACGCCTCCGAGGATTCCACCGCCGCCGTCAACGAGCTTCTGAAGGCCGGCAAGACCGTCGGCATGGTCACCTCCGGCGACTGCATGGGCGACTTCATCTGCTCCTACACCGATTATCAGACCGTCGCGGGCAAGTATCTGCTCTCTGCCACGGGCGTCGACAAGACGAGCGTGAAGGCGAAGATCATCACCAAGTCCCCGACCGTCTACGTCCCCGGCACGCCTGCTGAAAGCGAGAAGGGCTTTGTCTACACGCCGCAGATCAGCCAGAGCACAAGCTGGAACTACGACACCGCCGCGATGAACCTCATGGGCTTCACCACGACCTCCGACGTGACCAAGGCAGACGCCGCTGCGGGCGCTTCGAAGCTGGATTCTGCCGCAAAGACCGCCGTGAAGAACGGCCTTTCCTACATCGGTTACAGCTATTCCGCGGCGTCCTCCGCCTCCGACCTCATCGCCGGTGTGGAATACACCGAGCTGGACGGCGCGATGGACTGCCTGACGCCTGTCGTCTATCCCAACAAGACCCTTGTGAACGCGAGCTACATTGCTGACGGCGACGATATTCTCTACGCCTACGGCCTCGGCTACTTCTCCCAGATCCCCGTTGGCGCAGCGGTGCTCGTCAAGAGCGACAAGACCAGAACGCCGACCGAGGGCTTCGTTCCCACGAATACGGCCGAGCGCGCAGCCGGCTTCAAGGCCTACATGAACAGTGGCGTGCAGGGCTTTGCCTACAAGGAAAACGGCATGAACGTTGTCCTCTTTGCAAACTCCCTCACCCACAAGGTGCACCAGAGAGATGAGTATGCCTACATCAGCAACTTCCTCTTCTCCTCCGTCCTGAGCGACAAGAACTACGACGGCTCCGAATCCGTTGCGCTTCCGTTCACCGACGTTGCAGAGGGCGCTTACTACGCCGATGCCGTCGCTTGGGCGATCCAGAACAAGGTCACCTCCGGCGTGAGCGCGACGACCTTCGCCCCGAACGCAAGCTGCACGCGCGGCCAGATGGTCACCTTCCTGTGGAAGGCTGCCGGCAGCCCCGAGCCGAAGTCCCTGACCACGGCCTTTACCGATGTGAAGAGCGGCGCCTATTATGAAAAGGCGGTTGCTTGGGCAGTGGAAAACAAGGTGACCACCGGCACGAGCGCGACGACCTTCTCCCCTGACGCGACCGTCACGCGCGGCCAGAGCGTTACCTTCCTCTGGAAGGCGAACAACAGTCCGGCAGCGGAAGGCACGAGCGCCTTCACCGATGTTGCCGCGGGCGTCTACTATGCTCCCGCTGTTGCCTGGGCGGTGGAAAAGGGCGTGACCTCCGGCATGAGCGCGACGACCTTCGCCCCCAACAGCAACTGCACGAGAGCGCAGATCGTCACCTTCCTCTACCGCGCAGCGAGTGCCAAGTAAGCAACCACTATCTGATGAAAAAAGAGGGAACGGTTTTTCCGTTCCCTCTTTTTGTTTTTTCCCGAGAAAGACACGATGTCTTTCTTTTGCCGAAAACAAGAAAAAACCCTTGAAATCATACGATTTCAAGGGTTTTGGTGGAGACTGCTGGACTCGAACCAGTGACCTCCTGCGTGTGAAGCAGGCGCTCTAACCAGCTGAGCTAAGCCTCCGAATGTGGTGACCCGTACGGGATTCGAACCCATGTTACAGCCGTGAAAGGGCCGTGTCTTAACCACTTGACCAACGGGCCATATGAGTCACGGGATGCTTTCGCATCCCGTGCTTCTGGTAGCGGCACCTGGATTTGAACCGGGGACACTGCGGGTATGAACCGCATGCTCTAGCCAGCTGAGCTATGCCGCCAAATATTCCTGCTCAACAGGACACGAGCTACTATACCAAATGTGAAGGGGCTTTGTCAATAGTATTTTATAAGTTTTTTTGTGACTTCTGAAAAAATGAGGGAGAGGGCGCGCCCTCCCCCCTTTTTTCTCAGGAAACGACGTTTTTCCCCGCCGACCAGACGGAGACGATGTTATGCCGGTGCATCATGTAGATCGCACGCTCGAAGCGCTCGCGCAGCGAAAGCGGGCGGGCGGCCTCGGTGAAGTCTGCGTCGTCCACGACGATGGCGTGGAGCTTGTCGCCGGGGAAAAAGCCGCCGTGGCCGCCGAAATACTCGTGCCCCGCGGAGGAGCCGAGGTAGTAGCCCTCCTCCACCGTGAGGAATTCGTCGCGTCCGTCGGTCTGCATGTGGCGGAACTTGGAGGCGCGGATCGACATGGTGATGACCTTGTTCATCGCGAGCAGCGCCCCGCCCGCGATGTCCGAGCCGAGGGTGACGAGGTTTCCCTCGTGCAGCAGCGTCCGCACGGGCGCAACGCCCGAGCAGATGTTGATATTCGACCCTGCGCAGTGCGCCGTGACAACGCCATGCTCGCGCATCGCCTCGCGCTCGCGCGCATCGGAGTGGACGCAGTGCGCCATCACGGTGTGGTCATTCCACAGCCCTGCGCGGTCATAGCTCTCCCAATACTGCGTGCAGTCGGGGCAGAGCTCTTTGACCCACGCGATCTCACCCTTGTTTTCAGACAGGTGCGACTGGACATACAGCCCGCGCTCACGGGCGAGAGAACCGAGCCAGCGCATCAGCTCGTCGGTGCACGAGGGGGTGAAGCGCGGCGTTAAAATGGGCTTGACGGCTGTAAAGCGCGCGCATTCGTCGAGCCAGCGCAGCGTTTCGCGCTTGGACTGCTCGGTCGTCTCCTGCAAGTCGCTGCTGCCGTTGCGGTCCATGTTGACCTTGCCGACATAGCCCGTGACGCCCGCCTTTTCGAGCTCTTCCATCAAAATGAGCGTCGCGTCCGTGTGGAGGGAGGAGAACATGCAAACGCGCGTCGTGCCGCTCGTGATGAGGTCGCTTGCAAGCTTTTGGTAAATGCGGCGGGCGTAGTCGTTGTCGGCAAAGCGCGCCTCGGTCTTGAAGGTGTAGGTGTTGAGCCAGTCAATGAGCGGCAGGTCCATGCCCATGCCGAGCATGGGATACTGCGGCGCGTGCAGGTGCATATCGACGAACGACGGCATGATGAGCTTGTCGCCGTAGTCGATGACCTCAGCGTCGACATGCTGCGGCACAGCCTTTTCAACGCTTTTGATCGTGCCGTCGTCATCAAGCACGAGGCAACCGTGCTCGATGATCTCAAGCGCGCCGAGCGCGGGCGCGGAGATGAGATGGCCTTTGAGGATCTTCATGCTGCTTCACTCCTTTTCGGTAAAAAACTGCAAAAGAAAAAGCGTCCCCCCGGAAAATCCTCCGGAGAAACACCCATAGCAGAGCCTTTCGGCGGCTCCGTAGAAACTTTCGCGCCATGTCAGCGAAATTATATGAGCTTTTTTCTCTTATATATGGAGCATAGCACGCGAAAGGAGAAAAAGCAAGCGAAAGCGCGCGGCAAGGCATGGTCATATCGCGCCCACTGCGCACATAGGATTGTCCCAAGAGGTGAAATGCGATGCAAAAGAAACATTTGGGGCGGATGCTGTGCTCGTTTGCGCTTTCGGCGCTCACGCTGTGGGGTGTGAGCGTTACCACGGCGGCAAAAGATGCGCGCGCCGCGCTGCGCTCGCTTCGGGAGGAGAGCCTGGGCGTGATGCTGCTGCGCTACGAGCGCGGAGACGGCGGAGAGGAGTATCTCAGCATGCAGACGTCGCTTGCCCTGCGCGCTGCGCCGCTGCTGCGCGGGGAGGACGAGCGCATCGCGCAGGCGTGGTCAACGGAGCTTACGCAAAAGCCGGACGACGGCGCGGCGGGCGATGCGCAGGACAACGAGGGCACGGTGCTCACGCAGGAGAAAACGCCCGACGAGGTCGCCGTGACAGAAAACGGCGTGCCCGCGCGCACACTCAAGGCGTCCGATCCCTCGGGCTACACGGTGTTCGGCAATGTGTACATCAACAACGGCTCGGACGCCGCGCTCGACGCGTCCATGCTCGGCGCGGACTATGCCGCTTGTCTCGGCGCGGACGAGCCGCAGGTGCTCATCATTCACACCCACGGCACCGAGAGCTATACCATGCCGCCGGGGCAGGAGTACGATGTGTCCGACACATTTCGCACGCTGGACACGAACTGCAACATGATCCGCGTCGGCGACGAGATGGCGCGCACGCTGACCGAGTGCGGCATCAGCGTCGTGCACGACCGCTCGCTCTACGACTATCCGAGCTATTCGGGCGCGTACAACCGCTCGCTCGCGTCGATCGAGCGCTATCTTGAAAAGTACCCCTCCATTTCGTTTGTGCTCGACGTGCACCGCGACGCGGTGCAGGACGCGAACGGAAACCAGTTCAAGCTCCTCTGCGGCGAGGACGCCGGCGCGGCGCAGCTTGAATTTGTCATCGGCTCGAACGGCGGCGGGCTGAGCCACGATCTCTGGCGGGAAAACCTCAAGCTTGCCTGCGCCGTGCAGGAAACCCTGTACAAAGACTATCCGACCCTCATGCGCCCCGTCACCGTGCGCAACTCCCGCTACAACCAGCACATGACGACCGGCTCGCTCCTTGTTGAGGTCGGCACGGCGGGCAATTCGCTCGAAGAGGCGATCAACGCCGCGCGGCTTTTTGCCGCAGGGTTCGCCAAAACCCTGCAAAACGGGGAATAAACGCACCTTTGTCGCCGGAATATACGGAAAGGAAGAAAAAAAGCATAAAATCTTGTCAAAGTTGCCGTGTTGCATTCTGCACAAAAATCCTGTTAAATGGAAGTTACCATTTCAATCGAAAAATTTCGTCAGAAATTATTTTTTCAGGAGGGGTAATTCCATGGAGCTTCTTCAGGAGCGCATCCGCCGCGAGGGCAGAGTCCTGCCCGGCAACATCGTCAAGGTGGACGGTTTCCTCAACCACCGCGTCGACACCCGTCTGCTCGAGGACATCGCGGACGAGTTCGCCAAGTATTTCGACACCAGCAAGATCACGGTCGTTTTGACGGCGGAGGCCAGCGGCATCGCGCTTGCGACCATCTGCGCGCAGAAGTACGGCGTTCCCATGCTCTTTGCCAAGAAGGCCAAGAGCGACAACATCGAAAGCGGCCTCTATCAGAGCGAGGTGTTCTCTTACACCTACAAGAAGAAGGTCACGCTGCTCGTCTCTCAGGAGTGGCTGAACGCGGACGACCACGTGCTCATCATCGACGACTTCATGGCCAACGGCTTCGCTGTGCAGGGCCTTGTCGACATCGTCAACGCTGCGGGCGCGAAGCTCGAGGGCATCGGCATCGCCGTGGAAAAGGGCTTCCAGGGCGGCGGCGACCGCTTCCGCGCGAGCGGTATCCCCTACAAGGCGCTCGCCGTCATCGAAAAGGCGGACGAGAACGGCTTTGTGTTCCGGGAGGAGAATTAACTTCAAAAAAGAGAGGCTGTCCATTCGGACAGTCTCTCTTTTTTGAGTTTTGGATTGGCGCTTACAGCCGGTAAAGTTCGGGTCTCCTGTCGTGGAAGACGGGGACGGCAGCGCGGAGGGGACGGATGCAGGAGAGGTCTAAGTCGGCGGACAAAATCTCCTCTTCCCCGCCGCCCTGCACGAGCACTGTACCGAGCGGGTCTATAACGCGCGAAAAGCCACCGTAGAGCGTGCCGTCACGCTCGCCGCAGGCGTTGCAGGAGACAAGAAAAAGCTGATTTTCGATGGCGCGGGCGGCGGTGAGCGTCTCCCAGTGATACTGCCGCGCGGCCGTCCACTGGGCGGGCAGGAAGATGACTTCCGCCCCGCGCAGCGCAAGCGTGCGCCAGAGCTCGGGGAAGCGCAGCTCATAGCAGATGAGAAGGCCGCAGCGCACGCCGTTGAGCGTGAAGGTGACGAGGTGATCGCCGGGAGTGTAGACCTCGTGCTCGCCCATGGGCGTGAAAGGGTGCGTCTTGTCGTATTCTGCAAGGCAGGCGCCCGCGCGGTCAAAGACGCAGGCGGTGTTGTAGATCTTGCCATTGCGGAGATTCGACACGCTTCCCGCGATGATGTTGACGTTCAGCTCGCGCGCGAGCGGGGAAAAGCGCGCGCGGACGGCCTTTGCGTCCTCGTCGCTCGCCGCGGCAAGGTCGCCCGCGGGCATGAAGCCCGTGTTCCACGTTTCGGGCAGGAGAATCACGTCGGGCGCGGTCTCGCGCGCGGCGCGGCGGATGAGCGCCTCGGCGCGGTCGAAGTTTTCTTTTCCTGCGAGCGAGCGCATATTCATCTGGACGACGCTGACTTTCATGGCAGACCCTCCGGAAGGTATTTTCTCCATTATACAAAAAGCGGGCGTGCATTGCAATGCACAGAAAAAAGACGGCCAAAGCCGTCTTTTTTCGTATCGAAGCTGTCAAAAGGCCTCGCAGAGTTTGCGCCGCGCACGGCGCAAATAATCTTGATCGTAATTTCCGACGACATGTGCGTCGGAAATTACACTTCTCGCTCCGCAAACGTGCGCGCCTGCGGCGCGTGCGCTGCAGCGGAGCGATATCTCCTCTCAACGAAGTGACGAAAGTCACTTCGTTGAAGTGCGCAGCGCTCTGATCGCGTTGAGCACGGCGAGCACCATCACGCCGACGTCGGCGAAGATGGCGGCCCACATGTTGGCAAGACCCAGCGCGCCGAGGACGAGGCACAACGCCTTGATGCCGAGGGCAAAGGCGATGTTTTCATACACGATGCGCAGGCACTTGCGCGAGATCCGGATACCCTTGGCGATCTTCATCGGGTCGTCGTCCATGAGCACCACGTCGGCGGCCTCGATGGCGGCATCGGAGCCCATCGCGCCCATGGCGATGCCGATGTCCGCGCGGGAGAGGACGGGCGCGTCGTTGATGCCGTCGCCGACGAAGGCGAGGCACTCGCCGCTCCCCTTTTCGCCGAGCAGCCGCTCGACCTCACTGACCTTGTCGGCGGGCAGCAGCTCTGCGCGGAAATCGTCCACGCCGAGTTCCTCCGCGACCTTGGCGGCAACCTTCTGCATATCGCCTGTGAGCATGACGGTCTTGCGTACGCCCGCGCGCCTCAGCGCGGCGATGGCCTCGCGCGCGCCGGGCTTGACGACGTCGGAGATGACGATGTGACCGGCGTATGCGCCGTCGACCGCCATGTGGACGATCGTGCCGACGCTGCGGCACTCCTGCCAGGAAATGCCAAGCTCCTCCATGAGCCGGCTGTTGCCGGCGGCAACGCTGTGCCCGTCGACGGTGGCGACCACGCCGCGGCCGCTGCGCTCTTCAATGTCCGTCACGCGCGAGCGGTCGAGTTCGCCGCCGCAGGCCTTTTGCAGGCTCTTGCTGATCGGATGCGAGGATGCGCACTCGGCGAGCGCCGCGTATGCAAGAAGCTTGCGCTCCTCCATGGGGCTGTGGTGCACGCCCGTGACCTCGAACACGCCCTGCGTGAGCGTGCCGGTCTTGTCAAAGACGACGGTCTTCGTCTTCGACAGGGTCTCAAGGTAGTTCGAGCCTTTGATGAGAATGCCCTCGCGGCTCGCGCCGCCGAGACCTGCAAAAAAGCTCAGGGGAATGCTGATGACGAGCGCGCAGGGACACGAGATGACGAGGAACGTGAGCGCGCGGTAGACCCACACGCCCCACGCGGCGGGAGCACCGCTGATGAGATTGAAAAGCGGCGGCAGCACGGCGAGCGCCAGCGCGCCGTAGCACACGGCGGGCGTGTAGACGCTGTCTCTTATACACATCTCCGAGCCCACGAGACCGGAGCCTATCTC
>ENA-OZHZ01000863-OZHZ01000863.1-human-gut-metagenome-genome-assembly--contig:-NODE-863-length-13083-cov-5.904283_pt1 | contig 13083 bp, 9 predicted proteins | sample MGYA00244053_ERZ653699 | MGnify/ENA primary metagenome ERZ653699 (study PRJEB26926, sample SAMN06165200) | human gut metagenome | biome: ENVO:00009003; feature: ENVO:2100002; material: ENVO:00002003...
AGATAGGCTCCGGTCTCGTGGGCTCGGAGATGTGTATAAGAGACAGGTCCTATATACTGCAATTAGGAAAAATAATCTGCAGGGGGCAGGAAGCATGAAAAAAAATTTAGAAGTAAGTATGCTTGGAACATTTCGAATGCAATATGGAAATCATTCCTTTATCATAGACCGGAAATCAACGACAAAGACGAACCGGCTGCTTCAGATCATTCTGCATGCGGGTACAGAAGGGGTAACAAGGGAAGAACTGGTGGGAAGACTTTGGGAAAATGAGGAGGTTGCAAACCCATCTAACAGTTTCCGGGCAATTCTTTTCCGGGTGCGGAAACTGCTTAAGGAGCAGGGACTGCCGGAGAGCGATTATATTATAAGCCGAAAGGGAGTTTATTGCTGGACGCCGGAAATTCCGTATCATTGTGATTGCATTTCTTTTGAAGAGAAGGCAGAGCATGCATTGAAACAGGCGGAAGATTTTGGAAAAGCAGAATTAGAGGAAGCAGTCAGGTTGTACCGTGGAGAATTTTTGCCGGCACTGGGAGCATCAGAATGGGTAATTTTCTGGGCAACGAAATACCGGAAATTATATATGTCCTGTGTAAAGAGACTGTGCGGAATTTACCGGGATGAGCAGGAGTATCAGAAATTATATGAGATAGCAGAAAAAGCAGCGGTACTTTATCCACTGGATGACTGGCAGGTATACCAGATGGAGGCATTGATTGCCATGAAGCGTTCCAAAGAGGCGGTGGCATTATATCATAAGACAGAAGAAATGCTGCTGGCAGAGCTTGGCAGTGAGCCTTCAAAGTCTATGCTGGAACAATTAAAACGAATCAGCAGCTGTGTTACGGAGGATGCCACTCATATTCAGGCAATACAGGAGAAGTTGGAAGAAGAGAGAGAGGAAGGAGCATTTTACTGTTCGTATCCTGTTTTCATTGAAAATTACCGCTTTGCAAAACGGGTTTTGCAGCGTACGGGAAAGAGAGCGTGGCTTCTTATGAGCACCATTACCGATGGGAAGGGGTATGCTTCAGAAGGTGGTGTTCATTTCGAATACATCCGGGCAGAACTGGAGCAGGCATTGAAAAACTCCCTGCGCAGCGGTGACCTGTATACCAGGTACAGCACAAACCAGTATCTGATACTTTTAATAGGTATTGAAGAAGAAAATTGCGGACTTGTGATAGAAAGAATCAATGACAACATGGAACGGACGGCTGGAAAGAAATATGTGAAATATCATAAAGTATTGGTGAATGGAACAGACGAGTAGATATGAGGAGAAATACAATACAAACAGGAAGATTTAAGTACAATTCGGAAGAATAAAGAAAAAATAGAAAAATATAACGCTTTTTATAACACAGAGTAGGCTATGATTGGTTATACAATTCATAAATCAACAGGAAATGGATAAAATGAATAAAAGGAGAAAAAACATGAGAGTAGCCAAAATGTTGGGAAAAAGAATTACAGCTTTTGTAATGGCGGCATTGATGGTATTGTCCTTATCCGGAATAACCGGGATGACAGTAAAAGCTGCCGAAAAGGATGATACAATTAAGATGCAGCTGCAGGATACGAAGAAAATCGAGTGTTCTGCATGGATTGCTTACGAAACCAAATGGAGTGTTACCAGTGGAAAAGATAAGGTAACATTAAAAAATACAAATAAGAAAGAGGTATCTGTAATTGCGGATAAGACAGGAACAGTTACCTTGAAGTGCAAGTATAAGAATTATCTCTTTCAATGGAAAACAGAAAAATATACCATTAAAATCAGTAAGAGAACTCCGGTATTTGAAGAGAGCATTTCAAATCTGACTTATAACGGAAAAGTCCAGACACTGAATGCAAAGAACTTTGTAAAGGATGGTCCAAAGAGTGGTATTGTTGGAACCTGTGACAAAGAGATTTTAAATGCAGGAACTTATACTTATACGATTACAACACCGGCAACAGATGTATATGAGGCAGGAAGCAGGACTTATACGGTAACTGTAAATAAGGCAGAGGCAGTAATTAAGGAAAAACCATCTGCAACAATCAATCATATGTCCGGAAAACTGAGAGAGTCCCATCTGAATGGCGGAATGGCAGTAGCGGTCAATGATGAGAACCAGGAACTGGAAGGCCATTTTGAGTGGCAGAGCCCGGATGAGACACTGTGGTTTAATACTACCGGAACTGCAATCTTTGAAGATGTAGACCATCATGTAGTATTTGTGCCGGAAGGAGATGCAGCAGAGAACTATAAAGAGACTGTATTTATTGTACCGGTAAGAACCTATTTAAAAGCATTGTATGCAAATCTTACAGCCAGTGATTTTGAATATAATGGCAGTAATGATGAGAAAAACTTAAGCTGTGATGCGAATGCATACAGCTGGGGAATTGAAAAAAATCCAAGCATTTCCATTACTTATACTTATTATGATGAGGCAGGAAATAAATTAAGCAAGGCACCGGTGGATGCAGGAACTTATACGGTAATTGCAACAGCCAGTGCAAAGAAATTTGAATCCGCAGACAGTAATGAAGCAACCTTTACTATCCGGCAGAAAACGTTGACTAATGAAATGGTAACTGCAAAGGATACTGAGTATACTGGAAACACAGTTGCAGTTGTGGTAAAGGATGGAGACAAAACATTAGTAGAAGGAAAAGATTATACTGTAATATACAGTGGAAGTAATCCAAATGCAGGAGAGACATCAGCAGCAATTACCGGAATCGGTAACTATAAAGGAACGGTAAATACAACCTATACCATTCTTCCGAAAGAAGTGGAAAATGACAGCGTGATTGCAGCTGCAAAGGAAAAATATTATACCGGAAAAGCAGTAACACTCAGTGAAGAAGATGTAACTGTAACTTATAATGGGAAAGTATTAACAGCAGGAAACGATTATACTGTTGGTAATTACAAAGATAATGTAGAAGAGGGAACTGCGCTGGCAACCGTAACCTTTACCGGTAACTATAGTGGAACTGTAAATGTAAGCTTTGGAATCAGTAAGATTCGTGCAAAAGTATATGCCAAATATGGAAATGGAAAACTGCTGCTGTTAAGCGGAAACTGTATTTTAGACCCGGCTGTATTAGAAGAAGCAGCAGATTATGCAACCACAGAGGAAAGCGTAATCCATGGATTCATCTTAGAGGATGAAAATGCAGGTGTAGTGACAACATATACAAAACTTTTCCACAACACAGAGGGTTATAACGTATATGTAAAAGTAGCAGATACATTTACACAGAAGGCAGAGTTCTACATCCGGAAAGCAGGAACTGTCCGTCCGGAAGGAACAGTTGGTGATGCAACAGCAAATTATGATTATGTGGGAAGAGCAGCAGTTTCTTTAAATCAGCTGAAAGTGACAACTGATATGTCCGGTTTTACTGCACCAGCGTCTTTTGATGCAGAAAAGAATTATGATGGAAAGATGCCGGTAACCCTTGCATCTGTTTTAGATGCATATGCAGCAAACAGTGGCATTGCAGGGGATGATGCAAGATTCTACCGCATCGAATGGTACCGGATGATTAATCCGAATTCCTGGCATATTGATGGAGAAATTGTTGATAACAGTTATACCGTTACTTTTATGGTAGACGGAAATGTATATCAGGAAGTACGCGAAGTAAAGGGAACGGAAGTTTCTGTAACAGATCCTGTAAAGGCAGAGACAGAGACAACAACCTATGAATTTACCGGCTGGACTTTAGAAGATGGCAGTAAAGTAAATGTTGCAGATTTAAATGATAGTACCGTAGTGTATGCTTCTTTTGATGAAAAGGAGAAAGAAACTGAGCCGACCGAGCCAGTTGGACCGACTGGGCCAACCGAACCAAGCCAGCCGACCGAACCGACTGAGCCAACCGAACCAACCCAGCCGACCGAACCAAGCCAGCCGACCGAACCAACCAAGCCAGCCGAATCAACCCAGCCGGCAGAATCAACGGAACCGGCACAGCCGGCAAATCCAACCCAGCCAGCATCATCAGAAACAGCGGTAACTCCGGCAGACAATAATACACAGCCGGAGACAGCAGCACAGACACCGGTAACCCCGGCACAGACCCCGGTTACACAGGCCCAGGTGGCACAGACACCAGTCAGACAGCAGCAGGCAGCACAACAGCCACAGGACGCAGAAGAACCGGTGGTTTTAGAAGATGAAGAGGTTCCGCTGGCGAATGTAACGGACGATAATGCAAAACAGGAAGTAACTGCATTAGAAGATGAAGCAGTTCCTCTGGCGGCAAATCCGGCGGGAGAAGATAACTGTATCATCCATTGGATTATGATGATTCTTACGATTGTATTTGCAGGATATAATGTAGTAAGGGCAGTACTTCGTCAGAAGAAAAATGCATAAAAGCAGGAGGCAGAAAGTATGAAGATAGTAGATGGAATCATTGCTGTTATATATGTAATTGCTATGGCAGTGCTGTTTTTCTTGAGAGACTGTGAGAAAGATCTTCCAATGGGAATTCTGGCACTGGCTGCTACCGCAGCTGCAGTAGCATGTATGGTTATCCAGAATAAAAAGCGTGATAGCAAAGCAGCAAGAGCTTAAAAAATAATATAAATAAGTATTGCAGGCAGGACGATAGAAAATGAAAATACATTTTGTCGTCCTGCTGTTTTTCGTTGCCAGCCATTTGAAGAAAGTTCCCGCTTGACATTATTTTAAAATTGAGTTATTGTATTAATTAAATAATACAATGATAATTGCAAAGAAGAAAAGGAAGATTAGGTATGGCAAAGAAAAAGAAGAAAATGGAGTTTGAAACAATGCAGGTAAAGCTGCCTCATGTAAAGGGGCTGTCCATTGTGCTTCCGGTTATTTATATTTTATGGGTAGCAGTGATGTATTATCTCCTGCTTCCGGCACTGAATATTCATTCCAGAGGTTTATGGCTGTTTGTATTAGGCGTTATATTATTCCCGTTAGGAATAATAGGTGCGTTGGTATCGGCAGCCAGGAAGGCGGAAGGTAAGTCCGCAGGAAAGCTGGAAAAGCCGGTAAACGGTATTTTTGCAGCAGTTGGAGTAATCGGAATTCTGTTCCTGCTTCTTTTATTTTATGGCAGCAAAATGTTCCATGCACAGGCATATGCAGATATCCTGACCATTGAAGACAGTGATTTTAACAGCGATATCAATACAGCATCTTCTGTATCAAAGATTGCGTTAATGGATACGGACAGTGCAGTATTGCTGGGTAATCGTGAAATCGGAAGCCTTTCAGAAGTGGTGAGCCAGTATAATGTATCGGAAGACTACACACAGATTGATTATCAGGGGGCACCAACGAAAGTATCTGCATTAGAGTATGCCGGCTTCTTTAAATATATGGGAAATAAGGAAAATGGTGTTCCGGGTTATATAACTGTTAATCCGGTAGGACAGAAGGCGCAGTATGTTCCGGTAAAGGAAGGAATGATTTATGTTCCGTCTGCTTACTTTGGCAAGGATTTAAGAAGGCATATCCGTATGAATTACCCGGATAAACTTTTCGGAAATCTTCATTTTGAAGTGGACGAAGATGGAAACCCATACTATATTGCCAGTGTATACAAATACACCATCGGTTTATTTGGTGGAGAAACCGTCGAGGGTGCAATCAGCTGTGACCCAATCAGCGGAGACTGTCAGTATTATGATGCATCAGAAGTGCCGAACTGGATGGATGATGTCTTTGACGGGGATCTTCTGGTGGAACAGTATAACTGGTATGGAGAATTATCTAATGGATTTATGAACAGCATCTTCGGCAAAAAAGGCTGTAAGAAATGTACGGAAACGGTAGTAGAGGATGAAGACGGAGATGAGGAATCTTACGAAGCAAACTTCGGCTATGTTGCCAAAGATGGGGATATCTGGATTTATACCGGAGTTACTTCTGTCAATGATGATGCCTCCAATATCGGGTTTATACTGGTAAATGAGCGGACTTCAGAAGCACATTATTACAGTATTGCAGGAGCAGATGAAAGCTCTGCAATGGCTGCTGCAGAAGGAGAAGTGCAGGAGAAAGGATACCGTGCATCTTTTCCGTCTTTGATTAATGTAGATGGTCAGCCGACTTATATTATGGTATTAAAAGATGCCAGCGGCATAGTGAAGCTTTATGGCATGGTAAATGTAGAATCTTATAATATGGTAACAACAGCAGCCAGTCTCGATGAGTGCTTTGCAAAGTATCGTAAGATGACAGGCAGTGACGGTACAGAAAACACTGGGAATCCGGAAGAGGCAGAAAATTCTTCCGTGGACAGCAACAGTACTGCAGGTAATGCACAGACAGCAGCCAAGGGAAAAATAATTCCGGAAGGTGAGACAGAGACAAGAAGTTTTGTAATCAGTGAAATACAGTATGTTGAGATTGCAGGAGAGACCTATGTTTATCTGGCAGGAGACGACGGTATGGTATACTGGCAGAAGTTTTCTGATAATGAACAATTGATTTTCCTGCATGAGGGAGATACCGTTACTGTAAATGGAATTATGGATAAAGATAATATTTACTGGATAGATACCATTGGAATCATGCAGTAGGAAGGCGAAGAAATGGAAGCAGCAATCCTTGTAGTAATTATGATTGCAGGATTTACTTATTCAGCAATTAAGACAAAAGAAAGTTGGAAGAACCGCTGCAAACGGACACTGAAAGAAAAATATGGAAAAGAACCTGAGAAAAAGGAATTTAAAAGAGAACTGATAAGAAATTATCTGGATACTGTGGGTGGAACACAGCAGGTGGATGAGGTCACATGGAATGACCTTAATATGGATGATGTGTACCAGAGAATCAACAACTGTGATTCCACCATGGGAGAAGAAATTTTATATGCAAAGCTTCATTATGCGAAGCAGACGAAGGATGAAGAGGAGCTTTTAGAAAAAAGAATAGCTTTTTGTGAAGCAGATGATGAAAAACGCTATCATCTGGAAGAAACTTTGTCAAAGCTTGGAAAGAGAGACGAGGCTTACTATATTCCATCCTTTATCCAGACAGTAGAGGATTTTGCAATTTCAAATCTCTGGGTTTATCAGATGCTCCGGATATTGCTGGTGGTAGTTGTTGTGGCGGCAGTCGTATTTCATAATATATATGCTCTGTCAGCTTTGGTGGTAGTATTTCTTGTGAATTTGTCGGTGTATATCTTTACGGTCCGGCTGAAGTTTGACCAGGAGATTCATATGATGGGAACGGCGGCATACCTGATTACGGTAGCACGAGAACTGGAGCAGGAATACCGGAAAGACAAAATTTGTGAGGAACTGGCACCGCTGCTTCCGGTATTTGCCAAAATGGATAAGAAGGCATTTCTGCTAAATATCCAGAGCAGAAATGCCATGGGAGATGTGTTTGAAATGCTGCAGGATTTCCTGCTGGGAGTAACCCAGTGGCATATCCTTACTTATATGAAAGTATTGAATCAGTTTATGGATAACCAGGATGCTTATCTTAAGATTTACCGGGTGGTAGGAGAACTGGATGCAGCAATCAGCACAGGCTCTTTCCGAAAGAGTCTGCCTCTTGTGACAGTACCGGAATATGAGGAAACAAAGCAGCTTGAGATGGAAGAAATTTATCATCCGCTGCTTCATGGAGCAGTGACCAATTCTATGGAACTTCAGCATAACTGCATTATCACAGGCTCCAATGCTTCCGGTAAGTCAACCTTTATCAAGACTATAGCTGTCAATGTGATACTGGCACAGAGCATTCATACCTGCACTGCAAAAAGAATGCACCTGCCTCATGCAAAAATGATTACTTCCATGGCAGTAAGAGACGATATTTTATCCGGTGACAGTTATTTTATCAAAGAGATTAAATATTTAAAACGTATCCTGGATGCTTTGTCGGAGGATGAACTGGTTATCTGTGTTATTGATGAAATCTTAAGAGGAACCAATACCCAGGAGCGTATTGCAGCTTCAAAAGCAATCATGGAATATCTGGCACATCATAACTGCATTGCAATTGTGGCATCCCATGATAAGGAATTGACGGAGCTTGAAAAAACTGGTTATGACAATTATCATTTTTCCGAAGAGTTTGGAGAAGAGGATATTGTATTTGATTATAAATTGCAGAAGGGACCGGCAAATTCCCAGAATGCAATCCGCCTGCTTTCCTTTACCGGGTTCCCGGAAACGATTATTGAGAGGGCGGAAAATATCAGAAGCGAATATCGGTAAAAATAATGCTTGACGAACGAAATGACATATGGTACTATAAGCAAGTTGAAGAAAGTAGAGTATCCACTCTCACCTTAGCACAATCAAGTGACTAAGTGTTTATAATGAGTATGCAATGAGCGAATCATTTTGAAGTGGATAGTCTGTCTATCCACTTTTTTTGCGGAAATAAACGGAAAGTTGTCTGGCAAAGCTGTGGTGAATTTAATTTTGGAGGTGTACGACCATTAGCGAGTTAATGATCAATGAACAAATCAGAGATAAGGAAGTCCGCCTGATTGGCGCGGATGGTGAACAGTTAGGTATCATGTCAGCAAGAGAAGCATATAAGCTGGCACAGGAAGCAGAACTTGATTTAGTAAAGATTGCTCCTGGAGCAAAGCCACCTGTATGTAAGATTATCGATTACGGTAAATACAGATATGAGCTTGCAAGAAAAGAGAAGGAAGCACGTAAGAAACAGAAAACGGTTGAATTAAAAGAAGTTCGTCTTTCTCCAAATATCGATACCAATGATTTGAATACCAAAATGAATGCCGCAAGAAAGTTCATTTCCAAAGGAAATAAAGTAAAAGTTACACTTCGTTTCCGTGGTAGAGAAATGGCACATGTACAGGCAAGCAAACATATTCTGGATGATTTTGCAGAAGCACTTGCAGATATTGCAGTAGTGGAGAAAGCACCAAAGCTGGAAGGCAGAAGCATGGGTATGGTGCTGGCAGAGAAAAGATAATGATTTTAAGGAGGAATAAATTATGCCAAAACAGAAAACAAGCAGAGCAGCAGCAAAACGTTTCAAATTAACAGGAACAGGAAAATTAAAGAGAAACAAGGCTTATAAGAGACATATCTTAACAAAGAAAACAACTAAGACTAAGAGAAATCTTAGAAAACCTGCAATGACAGATGCAACAAATGTTAAGAATATGAAGAAGATTTTACCATATTTATAAGAATTGGTTAAGGAGGAATAGAACATGGCAAGAATTAAAGGCGGCTTAAACGCTAAAAAGAAACATAATAGAACATTAAAATTAGCTAAAGGTTACAGAGGAGCACGCTCCAAACAGTATAGAGTAGCAAAACAGTCTGTCATGAGAGCCTTAACAAGTTCTTATGCAGGAAGAAAACAGAGAAAGAGACAGTTCAGACAGTTATGGATTGCCCGTATTAACGCAGCAGCAAGAATGAATGGATTATCTTACAGCAAATTTATGTATGGTTTAAAATTAGCTGGTGTTGATATGAACCGTAAAATGTTAGCTGAGATGGCTGTAAATGATGCAGAAGGATTTGCAACATTAGCAGAGCTTGCAAAAACAAAACTTGCTTAGTTTTAAGAAGTGGACAAGTTATAAAAGAGGATTGTGGTTATTCGCAATCCTCTTTTTTGATGTTTGGTTCATTTGAAGTTTTTGCGGAAGCATCCTGCCCGGAAGCTTCTTTTTTGGTGGAATCCAAATCTTCTCTTAAAGAGTAATGATTCTTAAGTAAGCGGTATACCATGGTATAAGCCCAGATGAGAACTGGGACAACCACAGTGGCGTAGATGGAAGCCTTAAGACAGTTTGTGGCAAGATCGCTTCCAATCAATGCAAAAACAAGAGTGGAAACATAGAGGGCAACTAAGAGTACAACACCGATAATTGCAAGAATCTGTTTTGTCTTTTTCATATATGACCTCAACTTTCTTTGATGACCTGTTTTTAGAAAAAAGCAATATACATTATTTTAACATTTGACAGCGGATAGTCAATCAGAAAATGTAAAGTTGCAGAGGATAAATACTTGAAAAAAGCACAAAATATGCTATACTGAAACAAGCGTTATACGACTAAATATGGATTAAAGGATGGATATGAACAATGGCATTATTAGAAGAATGGCAGAAGATTGCTTATGATCAGCAGGCAGATAGAGGAAAATTACAGAAGTTCTGGCAGAGATATTTTATGTTAGAGAAGGGCGTATATGAGAAGCTTTTAACAAACCCGGATGAGAAGGTAGAAGGAACTGTAAAAGAGCTGGCAGAGAAATACGACCTCAGCATTATGGATATGACTGGATTCTTAGATGGAATCAATGACAGCCTGGTAACACCAAACCCAATTGATACTATGGAAGAGGATACCAAGGTAAGCCTTGCATTCGATAAAGAAAAATTATACAAGAACATGGTAGATGCCAAAGCTGACTGGCTCTATGAATTACCACAGTGGGATGAAATTTTTGATGCAGATACCAAGAGAAAGCTTTATTTAGAGCAGAAGAAATCCGGCACTGTTGTAGTTGGAAAGAAAGTCGGAAGAAATGATCCGTGTCCTTGTGGAAGTGGAAAGAAATATAAATTCTGCTGCGGAAGATAAGAATAAAATATTTTGGAAAACATTTGGAAAATATTTCACAGAAAAACTCTTTACATAGCAGAAAAAAGAGTATACAATAGCTTTTGTCAAAAGGACAAAACAAAGAAGAGACGAGTAGCATGACAGGAAGTCAAAGAGAGGAATACAGTTGGTGAGAGTATTCTGATGGAGTGTAATGTGAAGACCAGCTCTGAGTGACCCCAATCCGGTCCGGTGATTCCGTTATCATCAGAATGAGCGGTTGTACGATAAGTACAGCAAGCAGGGTGGAACCACGATAGAGTATCGTCCCTGATGCATAAATTTTATGCATCAGGGATTTTTTACTTTATAGGAAATTGCTTTCCTGTAAAGCAAAAAACGCTCCGCGAGGATGTGCACTGCGGCGTATAAGGTAAATGTCGCAAGCGACCGCCGCAGGCGCGAGAATGTGTCAAGGCACATTCTTTGTTTACGCGAGTAGCGAGAAAAATCGCATGCTTGCATGCAGATTTGGCGAGCACCGCGATAACTCGAGAAACTCGCAAAGCGTGTTTCTCGTAGTTTTAATACCAGGATAATAAGAAAAGGAGACTTGAACATGAAAATTACATTAAAAGATGGCTCAGTAAAAGAGTACAGTGAAGCAAAATCAGTCTATGATATTGCAGCAGATATCAGCGAAGGCCTTGCAAGAGTTGCATGCGCCGGTGAAGTAGACGGAGAAGTGGTGGATTTACGAACCGTTCTTGACAAGGACTGCAATTTAAATATTATAACAGCAAGTGATGAAGAAGGATTAAAGGTAATCCGCCATACTGCATCCCATGTACTGGCTCAGGCGGTAAAGAAATTATTCCCGGATGCCAAGATTACGATCGGACCGGCAATTGAAGATGGATTCTATTATGATTTTGATCATGCCCCATTTTCAAGAGAAGACCTCGATAATCTGGAAGCAGAGATGAAGAAGATTATCAAGGAAGGTCATGAATTAAAACGATTCACACTTCCAAGAGAGGAAGCAATCAAATTCATGCAGGAACGTAATGAGCCATACAAAGTAGAACTGATTGAAGAATTACCAGAGGGAGAAGAAATTTCTTTCTATGACCAGGGCGGCTTCGTAGATTTATGTGCTGGCCCACATCTGATGACAACCAAGGGCGTAAAGGCATTTAAGCTGACATCATCTTCCATGGCATATTGGAGAGGTAATTCTGACAAAGCAAGATTACAGAGAATTTATGGTACTGCTTTTAATAAGAAGGAAGAGTTAAAAGAATACTTAGAGAAATTAGAAGATGCTAAACGCCGTGACCATAACAAACTTGGCCGTGAAATGGGATTATTTACCACTGTTGATGTTATCGGACAGGGACTTCCTTTATTTACACCAAAGGGAACCAAGATGATTATGAAACTGCAGCGTTGGATAGAAGACTTAGAGGATAAAGAGTGGGGTTATGTACGTACCAGAACTCCGCTGATGGCAAAGAGTGACCTCTATAAGATTTCCGGACACTGGGATCACTACATGGATGGAATGTTCATTTTAAATAAGGACAGCGACGACAAAGAGACAATGGCACTGCGTCCGATGACCTGTCCATTCCAGTATTATGTATACATGAATGAACAGCACTCTTACAGAGATCTGCCATATCGGATGTCAGAGACTTCTACATTGTTCCGGAATGAGGACTCCGGAGAGATGCATGGACTTACCCGTGTCAGACAGTTTACTATTACAGAGGCACATATTATTCTTTGCCCGGAACAGGCAGAAGAAGAACTTACCAGATGTACTGAACTTTGCCATTATGTAATGACTACACTTGGTATCGATGGAGATGTTACTTACCGTCTGTCCAAATGGGATCCGAACAACAAAGAAAAATATCTGGGCGACGAAGCATATTGGAACAGCACCCAGCAGTATCTGCGTGATGTTATGGATAAGAATGGAATCAAGTATACAGAAGCAGATGGGGAAGCTGCATTCTACGGACCAAAGATTGATATTCAGGCAAAGAATGTATATGGAAAAGAAGATACCATGGTTACCATCCAGCTTGACTGTGCAAGTGCAGAGAAGTTTGGTATGTACTATATCGATGAGAAGGGTGAGAAAGTACTTCCTTGGATTATCCATCGTACATCCATGGGATGTTATGAGCGTACCCTTGCATGGCTGATTGAACATTATGCAGGAAAATTCCCAACCTGGCTTTGCCCGGAACAGGTAAGAGTATTGCCGATTTCTGAAAAATATGCAGACTATGCAGAGCAGGTAAGAAAAGAATTAGCAGCTCATGATGTAGATGTAACGGTTGATAACCGTTCTGAGAAAATCGGATTCAAGATTCGTGAAGCAAGACTGGATAAGCTGCCGTACATGCTGGTAGTTGGTCAGCAGGAGGCAGAGAACGGAACCGTATCCGTAAGAAGCCGTTTTGCAGGAGATGAAGGCGTAAAACCTTTAGGCTGTCTCTTATACACATCTCCGAGCCC
>ENA-OZHZ01000873-OZHZ01000873.1-human-gut-metagenome-genome-assembly--contig:-NODE-873-length-12981-cov-5.106607_pt1 | contig 12981 bp, 9 predicted proteins | sample MGYA00244053_ERZ653699 | MGnify/ENA primary metagenome ERZ653699 (study PRJEB26926, sample SAMN06165200) | human gut metagenome | biome: ENVO:00009003; feature: ENVO:2100002; material: ENVO:00002003...
GATCTACACCTATTAAGTCGTCGGCAGCGTCAGATGTGTATAAGAGACAGAGTGAGAGGATTCCCTTCACCTTTCCGGAGAGTTTCTGGACTTCCTTCGTAGGGAAAGGCCAGAGGGTTATCGGACGAAGAAGACCGACCTTGATGCCCTGACTGCGGGCGATCTCGATGCTCTTCTTCGCGATACGTGCCGCTGAGCCGAAAGCCACGATGGCATATTCAGCATCCTCAAGAAGATATTCCTCGTAGCGGACTTCCTTTTCCTCTATCTCCTTGTATTTCTTCTGGATGCGAAGATTGATGACCTCCATCTCCTCGGAACGGAGCTCAAGGGAAGTGATGATGTTCGGCTTTCTTCCTCCGACACGTCCGGTCGTGGCCCAAGGGCATTCCTTGATGATCTCCTCCTCGGTGCGGCGAGGCTTGAACGGAGGAAGGACAACCTTCTCCATCATCTGCCCGATGGCGCCGTCGGCAAGGATCATCGCAGGGTTACGGTAACGGAACGCGAGTTCAAAGGAAAGGTCCACGAAATCAGCCATTTCCTGAACGGACGCCGGAGCGAGTACAATCAGGTGATAGTCTCCGTGACCTCCTCCCTTGCAGGCCTGGAAATAGTCCGCCTGGCTCGGCTGGATGGTTCCAAGGCCGGGACCTCCACGCATAACGTCCACGACAAGGGCCGGAAGCTCGGCTCCCGCCATATAGGACAAACCTTCCTGCATCAAGCTGACACCCGGGCTGGAAGAAGAAGTCATCACCCTCTTTCCCGTGCAGGCTCCGCCATAGACCATATTGATCGACGAAACCTCGCTCTCAGCCTGGAGGACAACCATTCCGGTGGTCTCCCAAGGCTTCTCGGCGGCCAGAGTCTCAAGGACTTCTGACTGAGGGGTAATCGGATAGCCGAAATAGCCGTCACAACCGCAGCGGATGGCCGCGTGGGCAATGGCCTCATTGCCTTTCATCAATGTGATTTCCTGATCTGCCATAGCTTAGACTGTTTTAAGACGGTAAACGGTTATGCACCCGTCCGGGCAGACAGTGGCGCAGGACGCGCAGCCCGTGCAGGTGTCAGCAAGAACCTCGTGGGCGAAATTGTAGCCCTTACGGTTCACTTCCTTGGTCGTCAGAGCAAGGACATCGAGCGGACAGGCAACGACACAGAGATTGCAGCCTTTGCATCTCTCGGTGTCGACGACGGTCGCCCCTTTCATTTTAGCCATAATACCTTAAATATTTATTGATTGTACATATCCTTGTTGTAGAAATCGAGGATCTCGTTCGCAATCGCATAAGCGTTCGCCGCCGGGCTTTCAGGGTTTATCGCCATTGCCTCCAGATAGTTGTTGATGGCCTTCTGCCAGTCCCCTTTCTTTCTGTGCGCGTTGCCCAGAAGATAGTAGGCCCGGTCGGAAGGCTCCGGAGCGGATGTGATATATTCGTCAAGCAGACGGATCGCCTCGTCAGTCCCGCCTTCTACAAGAATCTTTTCTATCGCCTCTAATTCAATCATCGCCTAATCGATGAACAGACACCAGTTGTGGGTGTCCTCCTCAAGTCCTTTCTGGATGCCGATGATGCGGTTGTAGAGCTTCTCGCTGACCGCTCCACACTTGTCCGGTGAGCCGAATGTATAGTGGCGTGAAGCCTCCTCACACTCAAGCTGAGGCTTGTCGTCTATCGAGCAGATCGGAGTGATGACCACAGCCGTTCCACAAGAGTTAACCTCATCAAACTCAGCAAGTTCCTCAACCTTAATCGGACGGACCTCCACATTCAATCCCATGTCAGCCGCCACCCTACGGAGACTGTTGTTGGTAATTGACGGCAGCACACTGCCCGAGCGCGGGGTGATGTAAGTGTTGCCCTTGATAGCGAAGAAATTGGACGATCCAAACTCCTCGATGGTCGTCTTCGTGGCCGAGTCAAGGAACAGAAGCTCACGGTAACCAGTGTTGTGGGCGATGTTGTAAGCATGGAGAGACTGTGCATAGTTAGCACCGAGCTTGTAGCACCCGGAACCAAATGTAGAGGCACGATCGTAGTTCCTCGAAATGACCGCGTTTCCTGGGCTGAGACTCTTAGCTCCTGAATATGTCCCTACGGGCGAACACATGACAGCGAACATCACGTCACGCGCCGAATGAATGCCCAGCTGCGGGTTGATTCCAATCAGGATAGGACGCAGATAAAGGGATGCTCCACTCGCCTCATACGGAGGAAGATAGTCAATGTTCTCCTTCACGCATTGAACGCACATATTGATGAACATCTCCTCTGAAGGGTACGGCATGTCCAGATAAGTCGCGCTGTCCGCCATTCTCTTGGCATTTTTATCCGGACGAAAAAGTCTGATCCTGCCGTCAACCCCGCGGAACGCCTTCAATCCCTCGAAGCAGGAAGGGGCGTAATGGAATATTCCCGCAAAGCTGTTTAGGCAGATGTTGAAGTTCTCTGTCACGGTAGGTGTCTCCCATTTTCCGTCAATGCAGCGGCTGTACACCAATGCCTTGGTCTGAGTGTAGCTGAAAGACAGCTTGCTCCAATCTATATTCTTCATCATTCGTATTAATTAATCTTCAATAATTCTGTCCTTATTATATGTATGGATTTTCGTCTGGCCGGAAAGGATCATGTAGCCGTTCTCGGCGAGGCTGTTGATCTCGTCCTCTCCCGGAAAGACCTCCACCGGAGCGATGAAGCCGATCTTCGCCTTGATGGCGTCCATCAGCATCTTGCTGTGCGCTATGCCTCCTGTGAGAAGGATAGCGTCGATCTTGCCGTCAGCGGTCGCGGACATCGCCGCGATGTACTTGCAGATGTTCAAAACGTATGCCTTGAGGAAGGTTTGAGCCAGTTCATTACCGTCATTGGCCATATTCTCGACATCCAGCATACTGTTTGTGCCGAAGTAAGCGACGGCACCGCCACGTCCCACGAGCTTCTTCTGGATCTCCTCCTTGGTGTACTTTCCGCTGAAGCACATGTCGATAAGCTCGAACGGCGGGCAGCAGCCGGATCTCTCAGGAGTGATAGGGCCGTCTCCGCCAAGGCCGTGGTTGGTGTCGATCACCTTGCCGTTCCTGTGAAGAGAGATGGTCGCGCCACCGCCCATATGGGCGACGATCACTGTGACATCATTGGTCTTGTGGCCGTGCTCACGGAGGTAACGCCTCACGATGGCCCTTGAGTTCAAGGCGTGGAACAATGTCTTGCGGGAGAACTCAGGGATTCCACCCATCCTGCACTCCGGCAGCATCTCGTCCGCCATAGGAGGGTCGGCGATGTAGGCCACGCATTTCCCGAAACGAGGAGTCAGCTTCTTGTCCTCACGGATCCCGTTGATCTCCTTGGCGACGTCATCGGCCAGAATCGCGCTCAGATTGCAGGCGTGGTTCCCGTCACGGCAGCTTTTCAGGACATCACGCATATCCTGGTTCACGTTATAGACTCCAGTTATGACCGGGACGATAAGCCCGCCGCGCGCCATAACGATGTCCACATCCTCAAGCGGAATGCCTTTGGAGGCCATAAAATCCTTGATGGCCTGATGACGCATATCCGCCTGATCCATTACGGACGGGTATTTGGCGACATCCTCGGCGGTGTGCTCAAGCTTGGTGTCAAAGACCCTGACACCATCTGAAAAGTAGCCCAACTTCGTGGTTGTGGACCCCGTGTTGATTATAAGAATGTTTCCCTTTTGAGGGACTTCTAATGAATTTGTCTTGTTATCCATCGGATGATAAGGCTTTATTACGACCCTAAATATATTACATTTTTTCAACAAGGGCAACTATTTTATCAAATTATATAACTATTTATGCGGTTTCGACAATTATTTTAACAAAAATCAAACGTTTTAAGGTTTAAGAATATATTCACTTGCAGTTTCCGGCGAAAAGCGATTGGCGGCAAAAGTCTCAGCACTGAATATTCATCATAACGGATAATAATTGTAAATTTGCGGTAAAGGAGGAATTGAATATGGACTCATTCAAGGAACTTGCGCAGGCGCGCAGAAGCCACAGGATCTACACCGACGAGCCTGTGAGCGATGAATATGTAAGGACGATTCTCAGGGCTGCCCTTATGTCACCGACGGCGAAGGGGCTCAGGAAATGGAGGTTCGTGGTCACAGACAATAAGGAGAAGATCGAGGAACTGGCCGGCATCAGGACGGCGGGCTCACAGTTTTTGGCTGGCGCTCCAGTGGTAATCGCCGTGCTTGGAGAGCCAGAGGAGCAGGAAATGTGGGTCGAGGATTGCAGCATCGCAGCGGTTTCCATGCAATATCAGGCCGAAGATCTTGGACTGGGTTCCTGTTGGTGCCACATTAGGGGCAGGGAAAGCAAGGATGCCGGGGTGACGGCGGAACAAAAGGTAAGGTCTATTCTGAATATTCCGGAAAAATATTCCGTTCTGTGCCTGATCGCCGTCGGACATCCTGCCGATGAGCGCAAGCCGCAGAACGAGGAAGCCCTCAAATGGGATCAGGTCAGCTATGTTCATTGAGCCGGTGGCCCGGTTCCGGTCGTCGTTCAAGACCAAGTTCGGGATTCCGAGGCAGGCCGGATTGGTTCCGGAGCTGAAAGGTCGGATTGTGTTCGAGCCTCGGTTCCGAAGCGCTGACGCTGTGCGGGGGCTGGAAGGGTTTGAATATATCTGGCTGATCTGGGGATTCTCCGGGAACAAGCCACGGCCGGCCGCCAAGACAAGCTCCTCAGTCGCTGAGCGACCATTCCAGGCGACGGTACGGCCGCCGAGGCTTGGCGGGAACGAGAGGATCGGGGTGTTCGCCAGCCGCTCCCCTTTCCGGCCTAACGGACTTGGGCTCTCGTCGGTCAGGATAGAATCCATTGAATATGACGCCAAGGACTCGGACGGGAAACCGATCGGGCCGGTGATCAATGTTCTGGGAGCGGATCTGATGGACGGGACACCGATTTATGACATAAAGCCTTACGTCACTTATGCGGACAGCCATCCGGATGCCGTGTCGGGATTTGTCGATGACAAGGAATGGAGGCCGTTGAAGGTCGTGTTCGCGGATGAGGTCACTGAGCCTGTCGAAGTGGCCATCCCAGGCTGGACAAAGGCCGATGTAGCCGCCCTGAAGGAGGTATTGGCACAAGACCCGAGGCCCAGGTACCAGAACGATCCGGACAAGGTTTACAGAATGATATTCAATGATATGGATGTCAGGTTCAAGGTCGATGGCGATGTCCTTACTGTTGTCGGAATCAAACATCCGAAGGCCGAAGCCTGATCAACACACGCAAACAAAACGAACGAAAACAAATGAAGCAATACCCATCACTTGAGATAGTCCCTCCCCTGAAAGGGATGACCAAAGATGAACTCCTGAATGACATAAGACCGTTCATCGAGTTCAATCCCAAATACATAAACGTCACCTGCCACAGGGACGAGGTGACCTACGAGGAACAGCCTGACGGAAGCTACCGGAAGCGGCTCATACGCCGGCGCGTCAGCGAGACCGCCGTCTGCGGAGCCATCCAGTCCGAATTCAAGGTCAACGTGGTTCCCCACCTCATCTGCGGAGGACTTACCGCCGAACAGATCGAGTTCCAGCTACAAGACTTCAAGTTTATGGGAATATCCAATATCCTGGCCCTGAGGGGAGACTGTCTCACGGGCGAAAAACGCTTCTCCCCTGTCCCTGGAGGTTACGACCACGCCAACGAACTCGTGGGGGCGATACGCCGTTTCGAGAAGGAGAACGGCTGTGAGGGCTTTTTCAGAATCGGAGTCGGAGGCTATCCGGAGAAGCATTTCGAGGCCGCGAATATGGACGAGGACATCGCGAACCTCAAGCGCAAGGTCGATGCCGGAGCGGACTACATCACAACCCAGATGTTCTTCGACAACCAGGTCTTCTATAAATTCGTGGACAGATGCAGGGCGGCAGGAATCTCCGTCCCGATCATCCCCGGACTCAAGCCGATCTCAACTCCAAAGCAAGTGAGACTGCTCCCGGAATCCTTCTCAATCGACATTCCGTTCGAACTCACAAGCGAGATCTCCGCCCACGAGAACGACAGACAAGCGGTCTATCAAATAGGTCAGGAATGGGCCACCGCTCAATGCAAAGACCTTCTGGCTCACGGAGTTCCCGGTGTTCACTTCTACACGATGGGCAAGTCCGCCAACATCATCGGAATCCTGCGGGAATGTTTTTAGACAATCAATGAATATACCAACGCGATGCACGACATCAGGACCGAACTTTCCAAGCGAATCCTCATCCTAGACGGAGCGATGGGTACGATGCTTCAGCGCAAGGGCCTACAAGGCAACAGCGAATCATTCAACCTCACCAATCCCGAAACGATTGGTGAGATACACAATGAATATATTGAAGCGGGGGCTGATATAATCACAGCCAACTCATTCAGTGCCAACAGCATCTCACAATCTGAATATAATCTGTCAGAGAAAGCCGGGCAGATGGCCGAGGCCGCCGCGCGGATAGCCCGCAAAGCCGCCGATGAGGCTCCACGCAAGATTTGGGTGGCCGGAAGCGTCGGGCCGACAAGCAAGTCATTGTCCCTTGCCCAGAACATCAACGACCCGATTTTCCGTCCATATTCATTTGACGGGATGGCGGAGGCGTTCGAGGTTCAGATCAGAGGACTTGTAAAAGGTGGAGTGGATCTGCTGCTGTTCGAGACTTGTTTTGACGCCCTCAACACGAAGGCGGCCTTGTATGCGATCGGACATATTCCCGAAGCATCGGATATTCCCATAATGATTTCTGCGTCAATGAGTGACCGCAGCGGGAGGACGCTTACGGGGCAGACTATGGAGGCATTCTACCGCTCTGTCCAGCACTGCTCGCCGCTGTCGTTCGGGCTCAACTGCTCGCTGGGGGCGGAGGAGATGATTCCGCTGATCGCCGAAGTCGCGTCGTTCGCCACCTGCGCCGTCAGCTGCTACCCTAACGCCGGGCTGCCGAACGAGATGGGTGAATATGACGAGACACCTTCCCAGATGGCGGAGTCCGTGCGGAAAATGGCGCTGGCAGGGTCTGTGAATATTGTCGGAGGATGCTGCGGCACGACTCCGGAACACATCAAGGCTGTGGCCGAGGCGGTTAAAGGAATATCTCCGAGAGCGATTCCTGAGCCGGATGATGTACTCTATGTCAGCGGATTGGAAAGCGTGGCGGTTGACAGGAAGAATAACTTCACGAATGTCGGAGAGCGGACCAATGTGGCGGGCTCACGCAAGTTCGCGAAACTGATCGCGGCCGGGAACTACGAGACCGGGCTTCAGATCGCCGCAGGGCAGATTGAGAACGGGGCGAGCATCATCGACATCAATATGGATGACGCCATGCTGGACTCCAGGCTTGAGATGGAGAAGTTTCTGCGTTATGTCTCCAATGATCCGGCTGTGGCCAAGGCCGCTATTATGATAGATTCCTCGCATTGGGAGACGTTGGTGACAGGGCTCAAGAACGCCCAGGGGAAGTGTATCGTGAATTCCATCTCACTTAAAGAAGGAGAGGAAATATTCATTGAGAAAGCTCGGGAGATCAATGCGTTGGGTGCGGCCATTATCGTAATAGCGTTTGACGAGGAGGGACAGGCTACGACTTACGACAGGAAGGTGGAGATCTGCCGGCGGGCATATTCATTGTTGACTTCCAAAGTCGGGGTTCGGCCCTGTGACATCATATTCGATGTGAATGTGTTGCCTGTGGGAACGGGGATTCCGGAGCATTCGAGGTACGGGATTGATTTCATTGAGGCGGTGCGGTGGATCAAGGGGAATCTGCCGGGGTGTCGGACTTCGGGAGGTATTTCAAATCTTTCGTTTTCTTTCCGTGGGAACAATACTGTACGTGAAGCCATGCATTCGGTGTTTCTTTACCATGCTATTTCGGCGGGGCTTGATATGGGGATTGTGAATCCGGGGATGTTGCGGGTTTATGATGAGATTGAGCCGGAGTTGCTTAAGTGTGTGGAGGATGTGATTCTGGATTCGGATGCCGAGGCTACGGATCGGTTGATTGAGAAGGCTTCGAGGATTCTTGATGAGAAGAATTCTGTTGGGGTCAGCGCGCGCCCCGAAGGGCCGGAGGCGACCTGCGCTGCGCGCCATATCCGGGAGAATGGTCGCCTCGCGGCATCAGGGGGCGCGCTGACGGGAGCGGAATCAAGTAATATTTCTTCGGTCGCCGAGCCTGTCGAAGCGGCTGTGGAGGAGAGACTGGTTCGGGCGTTAGTCAAAGGGGATTCGTCTGGACTGGAGAGGGACATCAATGAGTGCTTGACCCTGTACGATAAACCGGTGGAGATCATTGACGGGCCGCTGATGAGCGGGATGGCTCGGGTCGGGGAACTGTTCGGGGCGGGAAAGATGTTCCTGCCTCAGGTGGTAAAGTCGGCCAAGACTATGAAGAATGCGGTGGCTCTGCTGCAACCTTACATTGAGGAGAGGGGCGGAGAGTCGGAGGTGAAAAAGCCTCGGATCGTGTTCGCTACTGTCAAGGGGGACGTGCACGACATCGGGAAGAACATCACGGAGATCGTGCTGAGCTGCAATGGGTTCGAGATCGTGGATCTTGGGGTGATGGTGCCTAAGGAGATGATTCTGGAGAAGGCGGCGGAGTGCTCTGCGGACCTTATCGGGGTCAGCGGGCTGATAACGCCCTCGCTATACCAGATGGAGGAGATTTGCAAGGAGATGACGGCCAGAGGGTTGGACACTCCCCTGCTTGTGGGCGGAGCCGCTGCGTCGGCGCTCCACACAGCTGTCAGGCTGGCGCCCCTTTACGGGCATGTGTTCTATGGCCAGGACGCATCCGCAAGCGCGGTGCTTGCAAACCAGCTTATCACGGACAGAGAAGGCACAGAGGCCGCGGAGCATAAAAAGCAAGAGCATCTTCGTGAACTTTATGCACAGTCTTCACAGAAAAAGGCCGTTCACAAGCCCGTCGAACCGTTCCCGGCCTCCAGTTTCATTAAGGGGGAACCTTTCGGGAACATATCGGGGAAGAGGCTCGGCATAGAGGAAGTGGAGCCGTTCTTTGACTGGAATATGTTCGCTGCGATCTGGGGAATAAAAAGTGGAACAGGACACGACGAACTGAGGAAACTCCGTGCCGACGCACATAAGGAAATTGATAGACTAAAGAACGGAAACGATTGTCGGATAACCATTTCGGCAAGGTTTGACGGATGTCATAGCGAAGGGGACGACATTGTCTCCAAAGATTTCCGGCTGCCGATGCTCCGGCAGGAAGGCGAACGGTCACTGGCCGATTTCGTTCCGCCTAAGGAATATGGGTTCGAGTCGCCTATGGGGATGTTCGCGATTTCCGTGCGCACCGAATCACATCCATCCGGATGCGACTGTCCGGCTTGCGGCACGGAATACGGGCCGATGCTTACCAGGGCCGTACGGCTGACTCTCGCGGAGGCGGCGTCAGAATGGCTGAGCAGGCATATTCATAAAGAACTGCCATCAGAGTTCAGCGGGGCGAAGGTCATCAAGCCTGCGGCGGGATATTCAAGTTGCCCGGACCACACGCTCAAGCGGGATATTCTTAGGTTGCTGCCTGAATCAGAGAGGCTTGGCATCACGCTGCTGGACAGTTGCGCTATGATTCCGGACGCCAGCATCTGCGGGCTTATATTCATTCATCCGGATGCCACTTATCCCGAAATCCGCCGCGTCAGCCAGAAGGCGATTGATGAATATGCCCGCAGGCGTGGTATGTCAGATTCCGAGAAGGCGCGCTTCCTGGGGCATCTGCTTTAGTACGCCATGTTCCACATGGCATTCTGGGCCGCTCCGCTCTTGGAGGCATCCATCTTGCCGAAGTTCCATGTGAAGGAGAGGATGATCCTGCGGCCGAGCACATTCGTGTAGGAGTTCTGGACGTAGTCATCCTGCACGGTACGCATCAGTGACCTTGCGCTGTCGAGCAAGTCCTGAGCGGTAAGGGTGATATTGAAAGACTTTATGTTCTTTCCGACACTGAAATTCCAGCGGACATAGTCATCATTATAACCGGAACCATAACCTCGCAGGATTCTATAGGAGAAATCAGACTGGAACTCAAACTCATGAGGCGATGTATAGGATGGACTTATTCCAAAATTTGTATCCCAAACATCTGTATCCGCCTTTGAATCCAGGGAATATCTTGATTTTGAATTATTAACCCCTGACCCGAGTTGCAGAGAGAAGCGTTCGAGATTCAAGGTTACCATCATACTAATATTCGTTCTGACACTTCGGGTCAAGCTTTCCTGAAAGCCGCTCTGTCCGGAGTAGAAAAGGTTTCCGGAAGCGTCTCCCCAGAATTTGCTCATAAAGTCGGTGTAGTCAAAAGAGTCAAGGTCGATCTCAAGATTGTCGAGAGTGCCTTTGCTTTGGTAACTTACAGATCTGGTGACACCAAGTCCACCACGAACAGAGAGTTGCAGTTTTCCATCCTTAGACAACGGAGTGAAGAAATTGAAGTCAGTGCCGCAAGTATAGGACGGCTTCCTCGTGTTCACCGGAATCGAATATCTGACGCTGTTCTCATCAAACCAAATGGCTGACACCTGCGAATTGGAGGAATAATCTCCGAACAGCCATCCATTGAACCGGGCTTTCCCCCAAGAGCCCCTGTAGGTGGTGGTCACAGATTCTTTTGTAACCGGTTTAAGGTAAATGTTTCCGGCCGTGATCCTTGTCGGATTGACAATGTTGAATGTCGGCACAATGCTGGCGGAAGAAGGCCTGGCCGTTCTGCTGGACAGTCTGAAATACACATTGTTGTTCTTGTCGGAATATCTCACGTTCACGAAAGGCGAAAGCGTTGTCTGCCACTCGTCAACCCCTGTCTTGGTGTCAAGCCCGAAAGAGCGGGCGTAGTTCTCGTTCTAGTAGAGCCTTGCCTGACCACCGAACTGCACGTTGGTCTTTCCCTTGTTGAACTGAGCCAGAAGCTGTCCCTCATTGGAGAAATAGTAGTTGTCCGACACAGAAGAGTAGTAGTCGTTGGCCGATCCGTCAGCATTGGATGCCTCACTGGTTGACTTCCTTACACTATAGCGCGAGCTCAATGTCGCGGACAGCGCCCAGTTCTTGCCGAAAGGCTCGACGTATTTGAGCGATCCGCCTATGCCACTGTAACTGCCGTCCTTGTCGTAAATCAGATCACGAATGTCCTCTTTGCCTGAAGAAGCGAACGTTGTTTTTGAATATTCTGTCGATTTTCCGTCATTCGCACTCAAAGTGTAGTCAAGATCAAGGGTCAACGCGCGTTTATCTTTGCCGAGTTTCTTGATTCCGGCGCTCAAATCACCTCCGGTGGAGATTCCACTCTTCTTTGAAAATGTGTTTGACACCGAACGGTTTCTCTCAACACCTTCCATAAGCGACTGTGTGTTGCCAGTGGAAGTGTTGTTGTAGTCATACCAGGAAAAGTATGGCTCAAAGTAAAGTGATGTCTTCTTCCTGTTTTTCTTTTTGAACTCGGCGCGCACACTGAACTTGTCCAGATTGCCGTTCTCAACCTCGCCTGAAGTGTCGAAAAGGTCGCCATCCTCCTTGAATGAAGTCCGGTCAGTCCTCGAACGCTTGTCCACGTTCTCTGATGAGTAAACAACCGAAGCATCTGTGGTGAAGCCTTTTATCACATCCGAGTTCAAGTTCGTCCCCACCTGCCATCTTCTGTGCATGCCATTGTACGGCAACGACGGGACATCGCTCTCATTACCGTCATACATGACCAGCATCCCGGATCCGGGAGCCATGAAGTTGTAGCCGTTGGCTATGGTCGTGAGCTGGTTCCTCTCGCCGTAGGCCGAGACCATCGCGGAGCCGCTGAAGAGCAGATCCTTCCTTTCCTTGAATCCGTTGTCATCCTTGCCTGAAGCAGTCGTTCCTCCCGAGAGTTTGGCGTTGCCGAACCATCCGCTCTTATATTCCTCCTTCAGCTCGACATCCATCACCTTCTCCTTATCCCCCTTGATGCCGGTGAACTCGGCGGACTCGGACTCCTTGTCGATGACCTTCACCTTGTCCACGATCCGGGCCGGAAGGTTGTCGAGAGTGGCCTTGTTGTCCCCAAGGAAAAACGTTCTGCCTCCGACCGTGATCTTGCTTACCTCCTTGCCGTTGACCTTGACGGTTCCGTCCTCGCCTACCTCCACGCCGGGCATCTTCTTCAGCAGATCCGCAAGGTTGTCATTCGACATCACCCTGAACGAGGAGGCGTTGTAGACGAGGGTGTCCCCTTTCATCTCCATCGGAGTCCCGACCGCGGAGACAGACGCCGCCTTCAGCATCTTGTCGTCCGGTCTCATCAGGATCGTCTTCGCGTCATAGTTGCCACGGACATAAATCTTCTTATAGACAGGTCTGTAGCCGAGATATTCAATGCAAAGCAGATGCTCTCCTTTCGCCACTTTCTTCAACTCAGCCTTGCCGAGCGTGTCCGTCAGGGCGAAACTGGTGATGACCGTGTCCTTAGGATGCCTGAGATACGCCGAAGCGAACGCGATAGGCTCCCGCGTCAGCGAGTCAAGGACCTGCGCCTTCACCGTGAATGAAGTGCGTCCGAACATATCTTCAGATATGGCGATCTGAGCATCAAGCCTGGCTGTAAAAGACGCGGCGAAAAGCAAGGCGAGCGCGATGTATATTCCTTTCATCTAATTAAGCGGTAACAGAAATAACCCTCTATTTATGAATATGAACGCTTATTTGACGGGGATGCTGCGGCCCGGTTTTCCGAAACTCAATTTGGCCTCAACCTCGCGGATGTCGTCATCCGAGAACTTGATAGTCCATTTCGGCATCGTCATCAGTTCGAAAAGCGCGGCCTCGGTCATCGGAGCCGTGTAACGTATGCGGATGCATGGCTCCAGATCATCGTTAAGGGTGAGGTATGTTCCCAGAACCTGTCTCTTATACACATCTGACGCTGCCGACGACTTAATAGGTGTAG
>ENA-OZHZ01000893-OZHZ01000893.1-human-gut-metagenome-genome-assembly--contig:-NODE-893-length-12731-cov-7.524692_pt1 | contig 12731 bp, 10 predicted proteins | sample MGYA00244053_ERZ653699 | MGnify/ENA primary metagenome ERZ653699 (study PRJEB26926, sample SAMN06165200) | human gut metagenome | biome: ENVO:00009003; feature: ENVO:2100002; material: ENVO:00002003...
CGTTTTTTGCCCTTGCTTTAGTTTCCTCTTCCCCCTGGTGGTGTCTCCTTTGCATTCGGTACGGAATTTATAAAAATGGAAAGTGTATTTGACCGTACCTGCGCCTTACGACGGAAACTGAAACGCAATTTCAAGCCGCCTGCATCAAACAGTTCCAGATTTATTTGAAATGAAACTTTTACTCTGCTTAATTTTGAATTTTCGGTGCAGGCGGCTTTGGGGATTATTTATCTATCTGCTGACGGTTTAATCATTTATTCCGCTCGCAAACGGATGTCGTCCTCTGCGGAGGACAACAAGGAGGCTCTGCCCTCAGTTGACCCCCTAAACCCTTTACCATGCTCTCATTTGTGCGGCTTTTCTTATTTGCCCCACACCTGAAAAATCGCTCCCTGAAACGTAAATCCAGAGAGCGATCTTTATATATTCGACATTATATTCATCATAGGTATCAGAACCGTAAGCATCATGATACCCGCCGCTGCGGTGAGTATCACCGTCAATATAGGCTCTGCCGAGTTGATGATCCTATTGATTCGTGCGTCCGCTTCTTCCGTAAGTCGGGCGCTTATTTTCTGCCATGCTGAGTCAAAAGAGCCTGAGCCGTATGATATCCGCAGTGTCCGTGAATAAAATACAGGCAGCAGCTCCGTCTGCTCCAATGCGTCCGAAAACGGAACGTCATTCATTAACAGCTCTGCGCATTTTTCTATCTGCTCGTTCACCCACTTGTCCGATGATATCCCCTTTACGCTGCAAAGTGCCTCCGCAGGGGCAATGCCGCTGTTTATCATCATGCTGATGGCGTTTGCGAACTGCGCCGATGCTATGGTCCGTGAGGCAGTTTTGGTAAATGGCATCATTGAGATAAAGCCCGATGAAAAGCTTTCCTTTTTCGCTTTCCAGATAATGAACATCACTCCCGCCGCAAGCAAAAGCACCGCACATATAATAAGCATCACTGTGCCTGCCGCCGATGATATCCTTACGCTCCTGCCGATAACACGGTATATCTCAGGGTCAAAGTCGGAGAATATCTGTGCAAACATTGGCAGCACTTTAAGGGTAAGCACCGCAATGACAACTGCCGTCACTGCCAGCATTATAAGGGGCGAGACCACTGCACTGCGCATTTTCTCTCCCAGCTGAGCTTCACGCTCGTAATATTCGGACAGTTCTTTCAGCGCCTCGTCCAGCTTGCCAGACATTTCCCCTGCCATGACCGCCTTTATGCAGTAGCGTGGAAATGCTCCCGTTTCTTCAAGAGCGGCATAAAAGGGCTTTTCCATTGAAAGGGAATTTGTCACCGCCTTGAGCAGCTCTATTGCCTCGGGAGAGCTGTCCTTCATCTCCGATGTGATAACGGTAAGCCCGTCATATATGGGAACGCCCGAATCCAGTATCACCGCCGCCTGATAGCAGAAGTATGACACCTCATCGGCAGTCAGCGGACGTATTTTTTTTGACATATTATTCCCCCTTTCGCATATCAGTAATAGTAAACAGCGGAATAGCCGTCCTTGTCGGACATATATTCAGCTGCATCGCTCTTGTTGTCGGCGCTGGCGTAGAATGTGGGGTCAAGCAGATTCCACTTGTTTTTCTCGATGAACAAGTCCAGCGTGACCCAGCCTGTTTCCTTTGTATAGACCTCGTTCCATGCGTGGTACATATTTCCCTGAACGTAACCCATGACCAGCTTTGTGGGTATGGACTGCGAGCGGCACATCGCCGCAAAAAGGGACGCATAGTCAAAGCAGATGCCAGTGCCCTTGGCAAGAGTGCTGTCGGGGTCGGGGATATATCCGCTCTTTACCGATGCCGCCAGCTGCTTATCATACGAGATGTTGTCGGTGACATATTTAAATATGGCGGCGATCTTTTCAGCATCACTGTCACAGCCTGCGCAAAGCTCCGCAGCCTTTTTAACGCAGTTATCCGACTGGCTGAAGCTGATGTACTGGGAGGGCAGAAGATATGGGCTGAAATCGGAAACCTCTGCCGAAAAGCTTTCGTCAAGGGCAATGGCATAGGTCTTGCCCGATATATTTTCCAGCACCTTTACGTTATATTCGCCGCTGCCCGACTGCAGTGGATATACTGCGCTGCCTGAAAGTCCGTAGTCATAAACATTATCCCCCATAGTTATTCTAACCTTAACGTTGCTGCACGAGCCTTTGTAGCTCACCTGCACAACACCGCTGGCGGCATCGGATATATCCACGGAAGCAATGTCATTTTCCAGGGTTTTTGCCCCTGTAAAGTTGCCTGTGGCAATTTTGGGAACAGTCACTTTTACAGGCTTCTCCTCTGCGCTGCTTGTCTTGGCGGAGGAAAATGTGACAGTCTCGCTGCGGATATCATATGCCGCAGTTTCACTGCTTTCGGCAGTGGTTTGCATTTCTGGCGGAAATGTGGTTTCTGATGTTTCGGAAGTCTCTTCGGAAATTTCTGCGGATATCTCAGAGGATATTTCCGACATGATTTCACTTTCCGATATGCTTTCTTCCGAAACGGGATATTCCTCCGTAAGTATCTCACGGGCGGTAGTTTCGTCAATTATCTCCGTGGCAGATGTTTCTGCAGAAGTTAAAGCTGCTTCCGATAAGACATCGCTGTTATCAGCTTCGCCGCATGAGCATAAAAGAAGCGCAGCCGCAAGCACGGCAATTTTCTTTACCTGCATATTGACTGCGCCTCCTTTAAAAAGCAGTGATACTGCATAAATGCAGTATCACCTGTTTGTATTATTCCATCTTATCAATAAATTCAAATCTGGGCTTGATGTTGCCGTGGTCATTTACGTCCTCAAGGAACATTTTGAGGGGGCGTACCCAGACCTTGGGCTTGTCGTATATCTGCATATACACTACCTGCTCTTCATAGGTCTCATGGTCATGAGCCACGTTCAGAACAACATAGTCGCCGCCCTTGAAATGCTTGTAATGGCCGCCGATAACGATTTTCCTGCCCTCGGGTATTCCTGCGGAGGGTGTGCCCTTGGGAGCTTCCTCCTTTACAGGCGCAGGCTCTGCCTTTACCTGTTCAACAGGCTTTTCCTCAGCCTTGGGAGCCTGGATCTCAACAGGTGCGGGCTTTGCTTCCTCAGCCTTTGCAGCTTCTTCCTTTACGGGAGCAGGAGTATTTGCGTCAACAAGGATAACGGAATGGTTCTTGGGAACAGTTACCCTTGCACAGCCGCCGCTTACATCGTAGTGCTTGCCTGTAAGGCGGTCTGCCAGACGGGCATAGTGAGTGCCAACGTTAAAGGTATAGTCACCGTCGCTGATGTTAAGTCCGATATAGACCACCTGACCGTCCAGCTCACGCTGATAAAGGAAGGTCTGGTTTTTCAGCTCCAGCTTCTTGTAAGAGCCTGACTGTAGTGCGGGGAACTGGCTCCTGATAGCGCCCAGCTCGCAGATATGCTCGAAAAGGGTATCATCTCTGCCGGGGATATCGTCCAGTTCAAGGCAGGGACGGATAGCCATATCCGCATCTGCGCCATTGCCCTTTGCACCCTTGATGCCGAACTCACTTCCGTAATAAACGGAGGGCACGCCGTACATGGTGTAAAGCAGAGTATAGCAGCAGTATATCCTGTCGTAATCTCTCAGATTGCTTGCCAGACGGGCAACGTCGTGATTATCCACAAAGTTGTACATATAGATATTGCCGTACTGACCAAGCTGATACTCGATAGAATGTGCGATCTCAAAGTAGTTGCGGTCGTTGTGGGAGGAATAAATTCCCTTGTAGCACTGGTAATTGGTAACGCAGTCAAACATTTCGGGATTTGCCCAGCGGCGGTAGTCGCCGTGGATTATCTCGCCCATGAGCCAGAAATCGGGCTTCATGCTTCTTGTAAAGCTATGTATGCGCTTGATAAAGTCATTGTCAAGGCAATCTGCGGCATCAAAGCGAATACCGTCGATATCCCATGTTTCTATCCACATTTTGACAGCGTTCAGCAGATATTCAACGACCTCGTTGTTTCTCAGGTTCAGCTTTACCAGGTCATAGCAGTTGTTCCAGCCCTCGTACCAGAAGCCGTCGTTATAAGCGGTGTTGCCGCCGAAATTAAGGTTGCAGAACCAGCCACAATATCTTGAACGCTCACGGTTGAGCTTAACGTCCTTAAAAGCAAAATGCTCTCTTCCTACGTGGTTGAAAACGCCGTCAAGGATTATCTTTATGCCGTTTTCGTGGAGAGCCTTGCAGACTTCTGTGAAATCCTCGTTTGTGCCCAAACGTGCATCTATCTTGGTGTAGTCGGAGGTATCATAGCCATGAGCCGCAGACTCGAAAACAGGGCCGAGATAAACGGCATTTATGCTCATTGCCTTAAGGTGGGGTATCCACTCTATTATCTTCTTTATCCTGTGTACCTCGCCCGAGAACTCGTCACGGGTGCGCTCGCAGCCGCAGAAGCCCAGAGGGTAGATGTGATAAATAGCAGACTTTTTGATCCATTCGGGAGAATTTGACATGATAATATCAGTCCTTTCAAATATAGGCTCGAAAGGAGACAGCCCGTCTCCTTTCTCATTCTTATACATTATATCACACAATCGTCATTTTGGCAATAGCATATTTATACAAACTGCATAATGCACAACAATGTCAAAAAAATTTTGTCACCGCATATCCCCATTTCTGCGATTATAAGGCAGCATATGGGAAAATATAATAATTATGATAATACATTCTATGAAAGGAGATCTCCTTGAAACAGAATATAAAAAAGTATTTTTTTCCCTGCCTGCTGCTGTTCCTTGCCCTGTGCCTGCTGCTGCGGCCCGAGCTGCTGTTGTCGCTGTGGCATAAGCTGTGGGGAGCGGCAGTGCCTGTTGTTCTGGGGATAATATTTGCGGCGGTCATTGACCCTGCCGTATGCACATTTGAAAAAGCGCTGGGCAGGCTGCTCAAAAAACCGTTAAAGGGCAATGGGGGGCGTTTTCTTTCCATAACCCTTGTATATCTGCTGATAGCTGCGGTGTTCTCGGCGGTGGTGTGGATAGTCATTCCCCGCCTTATAGACAGCGCCGCCCTTTTTGCAGGCAGCATTGACGGCTATTACCGTGACCTGCGGCTGCGGTATGACAGCTCTCAGGAAGCATCATGGCTCATAACATGGCTCGACAAGCTGCTGGACTATGCCTCCGACAAGCTCCCCGACCTTTTCGGCAGAACATTCAGCGCCACTGCCGATTTCCTGAAAAGTGCGGCAAATGTGCTGCTGGGGCTGGTGCTTTCCGTCTATTTTCTTGCAGGAAAAGAGCATATACTTGATTTTATCCGCAGCGGGGCAAGGTCGGCAATGTCCCCCGAAAGCTTCGGGAAAGCAGCACGGGTAATATCCGCCGTCAACTGCTCACTGGTGAACTTCATCAGCGGTCAGCTGACGGAAGCAGTGGTGCTGGGAACGCTCTGCTTCTGCGGAATGGTGGTGCTGGGCTTTGAATATCCCCTGCTCATAAGCACAATAATCGGCGTAACGGCGCTTATCCCCGTGGCAGGAGCGTTTATCGGAGCGATACCCTCAGCTCTGGTGCTGTTTCTGGTAAAGCCCTCATCTGCACTGTGGTTCATCGTGTTCATAATCGTGCTCCAGCAGCTTGAAAATAACCTTATCTATCCCAAAGTCGTGGGAAAAAGCGTGGGAATGCCCTCAGTGCTCATACTCATCGCCATAATCGCAGGGGCGGAGCTGGGCGGTGCGGCAGGCATAATGCTGGGAATCCCTCTGCTATCGGCAGTGTATATGCTCATTAAGGAGAGCATTGAGGAAAAGGCTTAACCGTGCTTTATCTTCTGCGGGATAATTGACATTGCACATCATAAATGTTATAATATTAAAAACAGCGTTTTCAAAAGGAGGACGCCATATGAAAATAAAAGTATCAATCATCACCGCACTGTGCCTTGCCCTCATGCTATCGGGCTGCGCAGGCAATAACGATTCCCCTGCCGAAACATCAGAGACAACGGCAGCGGAAACAACCGTGCAGACATCTGACGAAACAGCGTCCGAAACTGCCGTTTCGGAGGAAACCACCGCACCCGAAACAAAGTTCACCACAAGCAATAAACCAAGCGAAAACACTTGCCCAATCGAAGGTCAGTGGGTAATGAGCGGCGCAGAAGACGGCGCACATTTTACAGTTGACAGCAAATGGAACTATACCGCATATTATGACGGCGGCGCTGTGGAGTCACAGGGAACAGTGGCTTTTGACGGCAGCACCTACACATTTTCCGATGAAAGCGGCGAGTTTGCGTCATTCTTCCTCAGTTCCCCCACACGCCTGAGCATGAACAGCCGCCTGAATATATCCTACCTGCGCATGGACAACGTTATGATGGGCATTCGTGACATCTGCGGCACATGGTACGAGGACGGAAACGCCGAAAACAATACCCTTACGCTTTACTCCAACGGCGACTGGGAATACACCGCCCCCGACGGAACTGTCACCGCAGAGGGCACATTCAACATCATAAGCGGCGATCCCTCGGATATTGCCGTCGAGCTTACCGCAGACAATATCGCCGCAGACGTGTATCTGAACGATAGCGTTTTATCCGCAAGCATATTTGACGATACCCTCGGCGGAAAGCGTGAAGCACAGTTCACCCGTGAATTTGACGAAAGCTCCGTTGATGTACCCGTGCTTATGAACGGCGTGCGCTACACAGGAATGACCCCGGAACGGAACGATTCGGGCTACAAGGGCGGATATTTCTACGCTGACAAGACCCAGGACGGGGCAACCGTTATATCAAACGTGTGCATCAATACTGCCGAACTTACGGGCGACAATGACGATGAGCTTATGCTTGCCGCCGCAAAGGATATCAGCGGAAGCGAGTGCGAGGGCTATACAGCAGCACTTGACGATACGCTTACCGCACATTTCGGCTATGATACATATATCGCAAAGTTCAGTGCAGACGGCAGCGACTGGTACATGATGATGTTCAGCGCATATGACAATATCTATGCTTTTTCCTTTGCGGTAAAATCGGATTTTTCTGACGGAATGTATGATGTATTTTATTCCGGCGCACAGATGACGGAGCTTTCCGAACCGGTTGCCGTGGGATAATAAAAAGGCATTGAACCCTGTGCAAATAAACATAAATGCGGACAAATAAGTAAGTCCACTTAACGAAAAAGGCTGCTGCATCTTGTGCAACAGCCTTTTTGTTATTCCCTCTCAAACTTATATCCGCCTATGACCCTTACCGCTCCCGTTGCGTCGTTTGCGGTAAAGATATTGCCAAACCCGCAGGAGGCAAGGATATTTTTCACGTCCTCCGCCTGCTCCGAGCCTATCTCAAATATCATAAGTCCGTCTGCGGCAAGCACCTCGCTCCACAGCCTTGCTATGACACGATAGAACTGCAGACCGTCAACGCCGCCGTACAGCGCCTTATGCGGTTCAAAGGTAACTTCCTTTTGCAGCTCTGCCATTTCCCGCTCCGTGAGATAAGGTGGATTTGATACGATGCAGTCGATGTTTATATACTCGTCAGGCTCCTCGGGATCACGAAAATTTTCCATGATAGCTCCGTTCATAACGTCCCCACGCAGCAGCTTCACATTTGCACCGTTGCGCTTCACGTTTTCCGCAAGATACGGGAATGCGTCCCCCGAAAGCTCCACCGCATACACGTCTGAGCCTTCAAGCTCCTTTGCCAGCGTTACCGCAATGCACCCGCTGCCGCTGCAAAGGTCGATGATACTGTGCTTTTCCGACTTTGAAAAGCGTTTCAGCACCTCTTCCACCAGCACCTCGGTATCGGGTCGGGGAATAAGCACGCCCTCGCCCACCTTGAACTGCCTGCCGAAGAACTCCCACTGCCCCAGAATGTACTGCAGCGGATAGCCCTCAGCACGCTTTTCTGCGGCGCTTATCACCTTTTTTGCAATGTCCTCGGAAACTTCATTTTCGGGGTGGATAAGGCAATTTTCACGGGTAATGCCGCCCATATCCTCCATAATGCAGAACTTGTCGAAGCTTTTGTCGGGGATATCCTTTAAAATGTCATCTAATTTTTTTGAAAGCTGTGTAACGGTCATATTTTCTTCCTTTTATCTGTTTTTTTGCCCATGCAGTATGCGCCTGCACCTATAAGAGCGGACAATGCCATAACAGCCGCCGCATATGAGCGGTTTCCTGTATTGGGTAAGCAGCCGTCTGCGGTGTCCCCGTCGGGGATATCCTCAGCAGGAACTTCCTGTTTCCACTCTTCAACTGTGTGACCAACATAACGGACAGTCTTTTCCGCCATGTTGATTATCCAGTATTTTGTGCCTATCATGCCTGTAACATACTTTCCGTCAACATATGCCATATCCTCAAAATTCACATCGAACTGAAATCTTACAAGCTCTTCATCGGCTGACAGGTCATATTCTCCCAATGTGTTGTTATCTGCGGGAAAATCATCGGGAGAGGTCGGCTCATAAACACCAACCTCCCAGCCGGTGCTGTTATCCTTCCAATAGTACAGAATAAACTCGGAGCCGTCCTCGGTATTTACATTGATAACGTCGCTGTAGTCGATAGCATCATCTGTGTCATATTCCGCAGAAATGCAGTTGTAGCCCACGTACTGAACTGTCTGAGCTTTCACATCGACCACATAATACTTATCGCCCTCTATGCTGATTACGGGATATTCCATATTCCCGCAGCTGAAGCCGTAATCTATGGGGAAGCAATAGGAATCGTCATAGTTTGCGTCAAAATAGCTGTAAAATGTATCGGGATCGCAGTTCGCAAGTGTCGGGTCTATGGCTTCGGGAAAGTCAAAGGGGGAAGTGGGGTCGGTAAAAACAATATCATAGCTCAGCCTGCCGTCCTTGACGGTAACGGTTCCCGCCGAGCCGTCAGCCATAGTCGCTTCAAAGGTGCAGTCATCATATGCTCCCGCCGAAATGCCGAAAGCAGATGTTATCATTATTGCGGTCATTGCCATAACAGATGCTGTGTGTTTCATCGTCATTCTCCTTTTTTGTTTGGTATTACCACTTGTCGTCTTCCTTATTTTCGGGGATACAGGGCTTGAGTGCTGCGATAGCCACTTCTATCTGAGGGTCATCAGGCTCACATGTAGTGATGTGCTGGAGCCATATGCCCGGGGCTGAGATTATTCTTGTAAAAATATTGTCGTAACGTCCCGCAAGCTTTATCAGCTCGTAGCCGATAGATGTTTCGGGGATAAGCATGAGCAGCTGGAGACCAAAGCGAGCCCACAGGTTTTTCCACGGCAGGAACATTCCTATGATAATGCTGAGAAGCACCACAAGGAAAATAAAGCTTGTGCCGCAGCGGGGGTGGAAGCGGATCTGCTTGCGGACATTTTCCACGGTAAGCTCCAGCTCCGCCTCATAGCAGGCAATGGTCTTGTGCTCTGCGCCGTGATACTTAAAGGTCTTATGTATCTCCTTCATGTGGGAAATGAGCCACATATAGCCCACCAGCAGCGCCACCTTGATGATGCCCTCAAAAACGGTCTTGCACCAGTCGGGAGCGCCCAGCAGTCCCAGAGGGAGTGACAGCAGCGCAGGGAAAAACTTGAACGCACAAACGCAAAGTATCATCACCACAACGCACACTACAAGCATTATAGTGTTCATGACTTCCTTGCCGTTTTCGCCCTCGATCTTGGATTCGAGCCACTTGTAGGGTCGTGTCTTGCTGAGCCACTGTTCGAATTTTGAAGGCTCGTCGTCATCATCATCGTCATCGGCGTCAGCCTGCTTTTCGGCGGACTTCATGGTGCATTTCATGCCGTCTATAAGGGAGATGACAAAGTTGAAGCAGCCTCTGATAAAAGGCGTTTTAAGGTACCAGGGAGCAGTCTTGCCGTTGCGTATCTTCCATGTCTCCACGTCAATAGAGCCGTCAGGCATACGGCACGCCATGGCAGAGGTGTCTATTCCCCTCATCATAACGCCCTCAATAAGAGCCTGTCCGCCTATTTTCGATTTGAATTTCTCGTTTTTTTCGCTTTTTTTGCTCATTGCAATTTCCTTTCAAGATCAGTTCTTCTGTATCAGATAGAAGTTATTCCTTACCTCTGTCATGGTCAGGAGAAGATTATCCTCAGTGTCGCCGAATTTTACCATATACACCGCATTATCATCGGAAGCGGCAGCGGTGTAGCCTTCAAGGGACCTTTGCGCCGCAGAATCACGGGTGCATACCAGTATCCTCATAAGCTCAAGGCGGCTTTCGGCAAGCCTGCTGTTGAATTTGTAAAACACCTTTTCGCCTGTCACGCTGTCCGTCTTGACTGTCACAAGCCCCTCCCACCGAACGGGGAGCATAAAGGCATAGCCCTTGTCCGCCTCGGTAAGGGAAGCGTATTTTTTCACCACGGTATAGTTTTCAAAAACGTTCCAGTTGGTGATATACTGTGCGTCCGAAGGGTCACGGTAGCCGGGGAATGCCTCTCTCTGGGGAATCTCCACAATGCCGTCACCGTCAATATCGCAGCAGTACAGCCCCTGAGAACGTGTGGTCATTACAGGGATATCCGAGCCTGAAAGGTTTGCGGGGTTTCTCAGCTCGCCGTTTACGCAGTAGATTATCTCGGTGGAGAGGTTTCCGCTGACCGTCAGCCCGTCAATGAACAGAGCGGGAGTATTATTGCCGATATATCCCCCGATAACGGAAGGCAGGTCGGCTGTGCTTTCGCTCAGGTCAACGGTGCTTGTGCATTCCGTGCCATTTCCCCTGTCGGTCACAAGGGAAACATAGGCGGCATGGTTCTCGTTATTGCAGTTTATGACCGCAATATCCTCGCTGCCGTCGCCGTCCATATCCATGTTCATGGTCTTGTAGTAGGTCTCGGTGTATTCGGTGTTAAGCACACCGTCACCCAGGCTGTATATTTTCAGTGTTTTTTCCGTGGGGGTCATATATCCGTAGCCTATCGCCATGCGAACCCTGCCCGTGCCTCCAAGGTCGGCAAAGAACACCTGCTCAATGTACGAGCCTGCTCCCGCATGGTCATACACCGAACGCCAGCCGTTATTTTCACGGTGAAGTATATTCACCCTGACGCTGTTTTCCGAATCATCGGTATCGTCATAGAACACCACCGCTTCATCGGCACCGTCCATGTCAAGGTCATAGAACACAAAAGCGGAACGGTATGCTCCCCCTCTGGGATATACAAGTGAGATATTGCTTCCTGCCGAGGCGGTGAGAGCGGTATATATGGCCTTCTGCTCGTCGGAAAGCATGGGCGGCAGAAGCAGTGTGTCCACCGATGAACCGATGCCGCAGCCCGTAAGCAGCGCCCCGGTCAGCACCAGAGCCGCAAGCCTTGTTTTTTTCATATTCATATGCAGTATTCCTTAAAAAAGGGCGCACAGGCAATATCCGCCATGTACGCCCCTGTAATTTTTTGCTGTGACGGACAAGCACAGAGCCGAATTACTCGTCGATGCTCTCCATCTGCTGAAATTCCTTGCTGATAGGTGCCTTGCTCCAGCGGCGCTTGCCGAGGTTGAGCTTTGGCATGATGCGGTAAACGTATGTGCTCCAGAAAACCGCAACGATAGTTATTGTCATGAACACGATGCCCACGTCCGATATCTCGGGAATGGACATATCCAGTCTGTCATCATAGTTTGTGGGGATAAGGAGAAGAATGTATCTGGGAATTACCGATACAGCCGCAAGGATAGATGAAACATATCCCATAAAGCACATCCAGAAGCGGGTGTTTTTCTTTTCCATACCGTTAAAGAACCTTGCCGTGCAGAGGAAGAACACTACAGCGGTCATATAGGAAAGCATCTGATATACAAGTCCCGAATATGTGCTGAGAGCTGTGTTCAGGGAAACCATCTTGAATATCTCCACAGTCTTCCAAACAGCATAAGTGGAAAGCGCTGCGCAGTTTGCGTGTGAAAATCCCACGCCGTTGAAGATGTTTATGGCAATGGAAACGAATGTGAGCACAACGAAAAGCATCAGCAGGTGGGTAAAGAACATACCCAGATCATAGCCTGTGAGCTTGTTGAAGTCCTCAGCCTCTTCACGGGGAAGGGTCTTCATATACTCGGTGTTCTTGTGAACAAGGTTAATGAAGTCAAACACTATCTGTACAGCCACAAGGAGTGCCATGAACAGCGAGCTGTAGCCTGCTGCGTGGGGGATCTTCTTGTTGAGCCTGTCATATCTCAGACGCATGGGGTTGATAAGGATACAGGAGCTTATTACCTTATCCCTTGCATTGCCCCAGATAAGAATGGCGGCTATTATCGCAAAGCCCGGTATCATGACAAGCAGCGGATAGTTTTTCATAAACGACGGGTCAATGTACTTGCCCCTGTCAAAGTCCATATTGGAGAAAAGCTGGACAGTACGTGCCGCTACCGCAAGCACAAGCACTATAACATATACGATAAGGGAAGCCTTTTTGTTGATAGGCGCCCTTTTATTTGCTTTGGCTGTATTTTTGGCTCTCTCGAGAGCGTCGCTGTCACTGTGGCTGATCTTCATCTTGCCCATAGTCCGACCTTTCCTTTCGGCAGAGGAACTGCTCTGCAATGTCTTTATTTTAATGTTCGTGTGATCCCTGATAATATACTCATTCTTCTGCGGCTGTTATGCCCCTTTTCTGCATAATGCTTACAGCGCCGCAATATATATACATCTGTCTCTTATACACATCTCCGAGCCCACGAGACCGGAGCCTATCTC
>ENA-OZHZ01000907-OZHZ01000907.1-human-gut-metagenome-genome-assembly--contig:-NODE-907-length-12583-cov-5.228448_pt1 | contig 12583 bp, 5 predicted proteins | sample MGYA00244053_ERZ653699 | MGnify/ENA primary metagenome ERZ653699 (study PRJEB26926, sample SAMN06165200) | human gut metagenome | biome: ENVO:00009003; feature: ENVO:2100002; material: ENVO:00002003...
ATTAAGTCGTCGGCAGCGTCAGATGTGTATAAGAGACAGGTGTGGGATAAGGAGTCCACTCCCTACTGGCAGGCCATGGCCGACGGCTACATGGCAAGCCACAAGGACGTGACCATCGAGATGGTGGATCTGGGCTCCAGCGATTACATGACCGTTCTGGCTACCCAGCTGGCCGGCAGCGCTGATCTGGATATCGTGACCATCAAGGATATCCCCGGCTACGCAAACCTGATCAATCTGGACTACCTCAAGCCTCTGAATGAGGTGCTGACCCGCGACACCGGCGATTTCAACGGCACCATCGAGCAGCTGACCACCGATGACGGCAACTTCTACGCCGTGCCCTTCCGCAGCGACTTCTGGGTGCTGTACTACAACAAGGATCTGTTTGATGCTGCCGGTGTGGAGTATCCCTCCAATGACCTGACAATGGAAGATTACGATGCTCTGGCCCGCAAGATGACCAGCGGCTCCGGCGACACCAAGGTCTATGGCTGCCACTACCACACCTGGCGCTCCGCCGCTTCTCTGTTCTCCATTCTGGACGGCAAGAACACCATCATCGACGGCAAATACGACTTCATGAAGCCCACCTACGATATGGTCATTGCCCAGCAGAAGGACGGCATCTGCATGGACTACGGCTACCTCAAGACCTCTTCTCTGCACTACTCCGCAGCCTTTGAGAACCAGCAGTGCGCAATGGTCAACATGGGCAGCTGGTTCATTTCCACGCTGGAAGCTTACATGAAGGATGCTGAGACCAAGTTCAACTGGGGCATCGTCAAGTATCCGCACCCCGCTGGTGCAGAGGCTGGTTCTACGCTGGGCACTGTGACCAGCCTGGCCATCAACGCCGATTCTCCCAAGGCAGAGGCCGCTGCCGACTTCATCAACTGGTGTGTCTCTGAAGAGGGCGCACAGGCCATTGCCAAGACCGGCACCTTCCCGGCCTGCGGCTCCGCTGCTACCGCCGAGATCATCAAGTCCACCGAAGGCTTCCCCGAGGACAGCAACTCTGTGGATGCACTGACCACCAGCAACGTTTATCTGGAGATGCCCTACACCCAGTACGCATCTGATATCGAGACCATTCTGAACGCCGAGCACGATGCCATTATGACCATGAGCGAGACCGTGGACGAGGGCATCCAGAACATGAACGATCAGGTTCCCGCAGTTCTCGGCTGATAAAGCGTTTTCCGCAATGGTTTGCGGTTCTCCTTCTTCATTGTTTTCAATCCCCATTCATTTTCCGATGACGAGCATCGGAAAAAAGCCCTGTCCGAGCGGGGCGGGTATGCACAGCGCCCGCCCCGCTCATTTTTTGGAAAAACTGTTATACTTCCGGGAAAGGAGGCTCTTTTATGGCGAGTGCTGCTGTCCAGAATAAAACTCCCCGTAAAGTGCTAAAAAAATCGACCCGCGATTCCCTGATCGCGTATTCCTTCATTGCGCCAAACTTCATTGGCTTCTGCGTGTTTACGCTGGTGCCCATGGTGTTTGCCATTGCGCTGGCTTTCTGCGCATGGGACGGCCGCCACGCCATCGAGTTTATCGGTCTGAAGAACTTTGTAAAACTCTTTACCACCGATAAAATTTTTCAGGCGGCGCTGAAAAATACCATCGTCTACGTCATTGGCACGGTGCCGCTGACGCTGGCCTGCTCGCTGGCCATGGCTGTGCTGCTGAACCAGAACGTGAAGCTGCGCAACTTCTTCCGCACCGTGGCGTTCTTCCCTTACGTTGCTTCGCTGGTGGCGGTGGCAGCGGTGTGGAACATGATCTTCAACCCCTCCATGGGCCCCATCAACATGATCCTGAACCAGTTCTTTGGCGTGGCGGTGGAAAACCTGCCCCGCTGGGCTGCCGGTAAGGACACCGCTATGATCACGGTCATCCTGTTCAGCGTGTGGAAGAACATGGGCTACTACATGGTCATCTATCTGGCAGGCCTGCAGGGCTGCAACCCGGACCTGAACGAAGCCGCCGAGCTGGACGGTGCAAACCGCTGGCAGCAGTTCTGGCACATCACCCTGCCGCAGCTGCGCCCCACCACCTTCTTTGTGGTCATTATGCTCACCATCTCCGGCTTCAAGGTCTACGACCAGATGTACATGATCACGCAGGGCGGCCCCGGCACTGCTACCATGACGCTGGTGTACTACATCTATAATGTGGCCTTCGTCAATACCCCGAAATACGGCTACGCAAGTGCCATTGCCATGGTGCTGTTCGTACTGGTGCTGATCGTTACCATCATCCAGTTCCGCGGCTCCAAGGGCGATAACTGAGAAAGGAGGAAGAAACCATGGCAACCGCTGTTATTAAAGACCACGCTTCCCAGAAGCGCCGCAATTTCATCTCCAAGTTCCTGATCTATTTCTTCCTCATCGTCATCACAGCTTGTATGCTACTGCCTTTTTTGTGGATGCTGTCCTCCTCCTTTAAGCTGAATAAGGACGTGTTCGGCTTCCCCATCCAGTGGATCCCCAAAAATCCCCGCTGGCAGAACTATGTGGACATCTGGACCCAGATCCCGCTGCTGACCTTTGTGAAAAACACGGTCAAGATCACCGTGGTGGTCACCCTGTTGCAGCTGTTTACCTCCTCCTTTGCAGCCTACGCCTTTGCAAAGATGCAGTTCAAGGGCAAAAACGTGCTCTTCCTCGGCTACATTGCCACCATCGCAGTGCCTTGGCAGGCCTACATGGTGCCCCAGTTCATGATGATGAGCTCGTGGCATTTGAACAACACCCATCTGGCCATTATGTGCCTGCAGGCCTTCAGCGCCTTCGGCGTGTTCCTGATGAAGCAGTTCTACGAGGGCGTGCCTACCGAGCTGTGTGAGGCTGCCCGCATTGATGGCCTGAGCGAGTACGGCATCTGGTGGCACATCATGCTGCCGCTCAGCCTGCCCGCCCTGTCCACCCTGACCATCTTCACCTTTGTGAACACCTGGAACGACTTCCTTGGCCCCCTGATCTACCTGACCAAGACCGAACTCAAGACAATCCAGATCGGTCTGCGTATGTTCATCACCCAGTATTCTGCAGAGTACGGCCTGATCATGGCGGCCTCTGTGGTGGCACTGATCCCGGTGCTGATCGTGTTCCTCTCCCTGCAGAAGTATTTTGTGCAGGGCGTGGCATCCACCGGCATCAAGGGCTAAATAAATCACCCGTAAGCGGGGCGTGGGCAGTACCCGCGCCCCGCATTTTTTGCAGAAATAGAGGGAAAACGTTATGTTATATCCTGAACAGAATGAAGCGCGCTTGAAGCTGAGCCTTGACGGCACATGGGCGTTTGCGCTGGGCAGCTGCGTGGAAGACCAGTTCGATCCCGCAAAGCCCCTGCCGGATGCCCAGCCCATCGCCGTGCCCGCCAGCTACAACGACCAGAACGACCAGACCACCGCCCTGCGCCGCCACTACGGCTGGGCATGGTATCAGCGCAAAGTTACCCTGCCCACTTTCTGCGCCGGGCAGCGGGTGGTGCTGCGGTTCGGCTCGGTGACCCACACCGCAAAGGTCTGGCTGAACGGCCAGCTCATTGCACAGCACAAGGGCGGCTTTACCCCCTTTGAAGCAGACGTCACCGCCCTGCTGCGCCCCGGCGAGACGGTGCTGCTGACCGTCGCCTGCGACAACCGGGTAAACCACAGCACCCTGCCTGTGGGCAACGAGGACGGACAACTGGCCTTCTTTGGCTCGGACAACGCGGGCATCCCCAGCGTGGAAGCCGCCAAGCGCGCCGCCGCACCCCAGAACCGCCCGAACTTTGATTTCTTCAACTATGCGGGCATCCACCGCCCGGTGGTGCTCTACACCACCCCAAAAGAGTATATCGAGGATGTGACCGTAGTGCCCGCCGTGGACGGCACGGTGCAGTATGCGGTCAAAACCACCGGCAGCGCGCCTGTCCATGTCACGGTGCTGGATGCGGACGGCAACGCCGTTGCAAGCGCCGAGGGTACAGAAGGCACGATCACCATCCCGGAAGTGCATCTCTGGGAGCCCAGACCCGGCACGCCCTACCTGTACACCCTGCACATCACCTGCGGGGCGGATGTCTACGACCAGACCTTTGGCGTGCGCAGCATTGAGGTGCGGGGCACACAGGTGCTTTTGAACGGAAAACCGCTCTATTTCAAGGGCTTTTGCAAGCACGAGGACTTTACCGCCCATGGGCGCGGCTTTGACCCGGTGCTGAACGTGAAGGATGTGAACCTGATCCACTGGGCAAACGCCAACGCGGTGCGTACCAGCCACTACCCCTACGCTGAGGAGTTCTACGACCTGTGCGACCGGGAGGGCATTCTGGTCATGGACGAGACCCCGGCGGTGGGCATCGGCGGCGGGGCGGCGGTGAATCCTTACAAGGAATATCCCCTTGCGGAGCATCACCGGCAGGTGCTTGCCGAGATGATCCATCGGGACAAAAACCACCCCTGCGTGGTGCTGTGGAGCCTTGGCAACGAGCCGGATCTGGAGCACTTCCCGCAGGATGCCTACGATTACTGGCACCCGCTGTATGAGCTGGCGCATCAGCTGGACCCGCAGAACCGCCCGGTCACCCTCGTCTGCTGCCAGAACGACTATACGAAGGATATCACCACCCGCACCATGGATATCGTCTGCATCAACCGCTACTACGGCTGGTACAACCTTTCCGGCGACATGGACGCTGCCTGCTACGGCTTGAATCAGGAGCTGGATTTCTGGGCAGAGCAGCACAAGCCCGTAATGATGAGCGAGTACGGCGCAGACACTGTGGCAGGCCTGCACACCGCCGGAGCCGAGATGTTCAGTGAGGAGTTTCAGGTGGAGTTCTACCGCCGTCTGGATGCAGAGTTTGACAAGCGCCCGTGGTTTGTGGGAGAATTTGTCTGGAACTTTGCAGACTACGACACCGTGCAGGGCCCCATGCGGGTGGATGGCAACAAAAAGGGCCTGTTCACCCGGGACCGCCGCCCCAAGCTGGGTATGCACTTTCTGCGCCAGCGGTGGGCAGAGATCCCTACGTTTGGATTTAAGGAGTAATCATGATGAAAAACTACCAGAACCACGCGATGACCGACGCCGAGGCACGGCAGGCACTGGCCGATGCCTGCAAACAGGTGGAGACCAATCTGCCCCTGTACACCTACCAGTGCCAGAACCATTCCAGTGTGAACGATATCTACCCCGGCTGCGCCAATAACCAGTGGACCTGCGGCTTTTGGCCCGGTGAGATCTGGCTGGCCTACGAGGCCACCGGGGACGAAAAATTCAAGACCGCCGCCCTCATTCAGGTGGACAGCTTTGCGGACCGCATTGCCCGCAAGGTGGAGGTGGACCACCACGATATGGGCTTTTTGTACAGCCCCACCTGCGTGGCAGCGTGGAAGCTGGTGGGCAGCGAAAAAGGCAAAAATGCCGCCATCGCTGCCGCCGACCAGCTGCTGACCCGCTACCAGCCCAGCGGCCGCTTCTTGCAGGCATGGGGCACTATGGATGACCCCGACAACTACCGCTATATCATTGACTGCATGCTCAACGTGCCGCTGCTGTACTGGGCAGCGCAGGTGACCGGCAGCGACCACTACCGCGAGATCGCCGCCGCCCACACCGCCACCACGCTGGCAAACTCCTTCCGACCGGACGGCAGCACCTACCACACCTTCTTTATGAACCCGGACGGCACCCCCAAGGGCGGCCGCACCTGTCAGGGCTATAAGGACGACAGCTTCTGGGCGCGGGGACAGGCGTGGGGCGTGTACGGCAGCGCCATTGGCTACACCTACACCCACGATGAAAAGTTTTTGGATGTGTTCCGCAAGGCACTGGCGTTCTACCTTTCCCGTCTGCCAGAGGACATGATCCCCTGCTGGGATATGCTCTTTGCCCCGGAAAGCGGCGAGCCGCGGGATTCCTCCTCCGCTGCCATCGTGGCTTGTGGATTGCTGGAAGCAGCCAAGTATGTGGATGAAACAGAAGCTGCCCAGTGGCGCACGCTGGCGCGGCAGATGCTGGCCAGCCTTGCCGCAAACTACGCAGTAAAGCCCGGTACCCTCGGCTCCGGCCAGCTGCTGCACGGCACTTACAGCAAAAAAAGCCCCTACAACACCTGCACCCCGGAGGGCGTGGATGAATGCACGAGCTGGGGCGATTATTTTTACATGGAGGCGCTGACCCGCCTGACCAAAGATTGGGAGATGTACTGGTGATGAACTTGCAGACCAAAGCGGATTTTACCGCACTGATGCACAAATTTCTCGACCCGCTCAAGCCTTATTATTCCGCAGGCTGCGCCCGGCTGCATCTGGGCGAGACGGGCGTGACCTACAACCAAAATGCTATTGAGCTGGAAGCCTTCAGCCGCCCGCTGTGGGCGCTGGTGCCCTTCTGGGTGGGCGGCGGCTCTGAGCCGGAATTTGAAACCATCTACCGCAAGGGTCTTGCCGCCGGCGCCGACCCGGAAAACCCCGAATACTGGGGCACCACCGGGGAATACGACCAGTGTTATGTGGAGATGGCTGCCATTGCCTGCGGCATCCTCACCGCACCGGAAAAGTTGTGGACCCCGCTTTCTGACACCGAAAAACAGAACCTTGCTGCATGGCTGGGGCAGATCAACGCCCACACCATCCCGGACTGCAACTGGCAGTTTTTCCGCATCCTTGTAAACCTTGCCCTGAAAAGCGTGGGGATGCCTTTCAGCCCGGAACTGCTGGAGGACGGTCTTTGCAAAATTGACAGCTATTACAGCGGCGACGGCTGGTCCACCGATGGCGCCTCCGTACAAAAGGATTACTACATCCCGTGGGCCATCCAGTATTACGGGCTGCTCTACTCTAAATTTGCCGCCGACACCGACCCCCGGCGTGCTGCACTCTACCGCCAGCGCGCCCAGCTGTTCGCGCAGCAGTTCGTCTACTGGTTCGATGCCAACGGCGCAGCGCTGCCCTTTGGCCGCAGCCTGACCTACCGCTTTGCTCAGAACAGCTTCTGGGCGGCCTGCATCTGGGCAGGGCTGGAGCCGCTGCCCCTGCCGGTGATGAAAGGGCTCATCGTCCGCAACTTCAACTGGTGGCTGGGGCAGAAAATGTTCGACCGGGACGGTATCCTGACCATCGGCTACTGCTACCCGCAGATGTACATGGCCGAGCGGTACAACGCCCCCGGCAGTCCCTACTGGGGCATGAAGAGCTTTTTGCTGCTTGCTTTGCCGGATGACCATCCCTTCTGGTCTGCCGAAGCCGCGCCCATGCCCGCATTGGAGCGGCTCAAGCCAATGCCCTACGCCAATATGCTGGTGCAGCGCCGGGCGGGGCGGGTAACGGCCTATGCTGCCGGTGTCAACGAGGGGCACGGCCACGGACAGTTCCCGGAAAAGTATGCAAAATTTGCCTACGATACCCGCTTTGGCTTCTGCGCCTCCCGCAGCCGGGAGGTGCTCAATCAGGCGGCTCCCGACAGTATGCTGGCCTTTGTCATCGACGATAACGTGTTTGTGCGCAAGGTGAGCAAAACGTGGGAAATTGAAGCCGGGGCTGTGACTGCGCAGTGGTCGCCCTTCCCCGGCATTGAGGTGACCACTACCATCACCCCCACGGCCACCGGCCACTGCCGCCATCACGAGATTGACAGCAGTTTCGACTGCGAAGCCTACGACTGCGGTTTTGCCGTGCCCAATTTTGCACCGGGCTATGCCGAAAGCGTGGAAAATGACACCGCCGAAGCCCATTGCGACACCCTGCGCTGCACCGTGCGCGGCAGGGGAGAAGCAGTGGTCATCGGCTGCGACCCCAACACCAGCCTGTACTTCACTAACGTCCATCTGCCCGCCGTGAAGTACCACATCCCCAAGGGGCACACAGGACTGGACACCGAGGTCTTTGACGAAGCGGACTGATGCCGCTTCTTTCCAGAAAAACAGTCGTTTTGTGCGGCTGTTTTTCTTATATCCTGTGCTATAATAAAAGCAGAAAATGCTGCGAGGTGACATTTATGCCGTTAAATCATCCCATTACCTCGGCGCTTCTGGCCGACCCGGAAATTTTCCAGCAGAACCGTCTGCCCTTCCATGCCCATTTTACCGACCAGACCAGCCTGGAACTGCCCCTGACCGTCAGCTTGGACGGCGAGTGGAACTTCTGCTATGCGGAAAACCTGACTGCACCCTTTACGGACTGGGACACCCTGACCGTGCCGGGCTTCATCCAGATGCAGAGCCTGCAAAAGCCCGGCCAGCCCTACGGCGCGCCCCATTATGTCAACACCCAGTACCCGTGGGATGGCCACGAAAAGCTGCACCCCGGTCAGATTCCGCAGGACTATAACCCCATCGGGGAATACCAGCGCAGTTTCACCCTGCCGGAAAGCTGGGCAAGCTGTTACTTGCGCCTGAACGGTGCCGACAGTGCCGCCGCCGTCTGGTGCAACGGCGTTTACATCGGCTACACCGAGGATACCTTCACTCCCGCTGAATTTGACATGACTGCTGCCGTCCACCCCGGCGAAAATACCCTGACGGTACAGGTGTACCGTTTCTCCTCCGGCAGCTGGCTGGAGGATCAGGATTTCTGGCGCATGAGCGGCTTATTCCGCTCCGTGGAGCTGTTCACAAAGCCGGAAATTCACCTCGAGGATGTCTTTGTGAAGCAGGATTTTGCCCCGGACTTTTCCAGTGCCACCGTCACCTTTGATTGCAAGGTCAGCGGCGCGGGAACGGTGTCGGTGGTGTTTGACGGCGAGGAGCAGTCCGCTGAGGTGGGGGAGCCTGCCGAATACGACAGCGGCGTGGTGTTTGGCAAAGGCGAGTCCGACCCGGATGTGGAGGAGGACGTACAGGACGTTTCCTTCACTTTTACGGTGGAGCATCCCGCCCTGTGGAGCGCCGAGCAGCCGAACCTGTACGAGGCCGAGATTGCTCTGCTGCGCGAGGGCGCTCTCGTGGAGCGCACCGGGTTGAAAGTCGGTCTGCGCAAATTTGAACTGAAAGACCGCCAGATGCTTTTGAACGGCCAGCGCATCGTGTTCAAGGGTGTCAACCGCCACGAGTGGAGCTGCCGGACCGGCCGCACCGTCAGCCGGGAAGAGATGCTGTGGGATGTAAAGAACCTGAAGGCCCACAACGTCAACGCCGTGCGCACTAGCCACTACCCGGACGACCCCTATTTTCTGCAGCTCTGCGATGAATACGGTCTGTATGTCATCGGGGAGACCAATCTGGAGACCCACGGCACATGGCAGAAGCTGGGTGCGGACGGCTCGGACGAGTGGACGCTGCCCGGTGCCCGCCCGGAGTGGCGGGAGAATGTGCTTGCCCGCGCCGAAGCCATGCTGGAACGGGACAAAAACCACCCGGCCATCCTCATTTGGTCTTGCGGCAACGAGAGCCACGGCGGCAAGACCCTGTGGGAGATGAGCGAGTATTTCCGCCGCACCGACCCCAGCCGCCTTGTGCATTACGAGGGCATTTTCTGGAACCGGGAATACCCCGCCACCTCCGATATGGAAAGCCAGATGTACACCCCGGTGGCAGACATTAAAAAGTTTTTGGCAGAGCACCCGGAAAAGCCTTTCATCATGTGCGAATACAGCCACGCTATGGGCAACAGCTGCGGCGGCATCGCAGATTATACCGAGTATGCCTACGAAGAGCCGCTGTATCAGGGCGGGTTTATCTGGGAGTACATGGACCACGGCATTGCAGTGATAAGCCCGGACGGAAAGCCCGGCTTTGCCTACGGCGGCGACTTTGGCGACCGCCCCACCGACCGGGAATTCTGCGTGGACGGCCTTGTGCTGCCCGACCGCCGCAATACTCCCAAGATGGATGCAGTCAAGGCGGCCTACGCACCGCTGAAAATCACCCTGACCGACACCGAAGTCGTGATTGAAAACCGGAACCTCTTTACCGACCTGAGCGCCTACGACCTTGTGTTTGCATCTTCGGTCAACGGCAAGCCGGAACGCCGCGCGGTGCTGCGGGCAGACTGCGCACCCGGCAAGACTGCGCACATCGCGTTCCCGTTCCCTCTGCCGGAGACAGGGCTTGCCTGCATGACCGTTACCGCAGTGCAGCGGGCTGCAAAGCGCGGCATCCCGACGGGCTATGAAGCTGCCTTTGGGCAGGTATGGCACAACTACGCCGCCGCCCGGCTGACCGTTGCCGCGCCGGAATTGGTGGAGATGGACTGCAACATCGGCGTAAAGGGCGATGGCTTCGAGTACATCTTTGGTCGCGGCAAGGGGCTGGTGTCCATCCGCTACAACGGTGTGCAGCTGTTGGACGATACCGTGCGCCCCAACTTCTGGCGTGCGCCCACCAACAACGACGAGGGCTGCGCAGAGCCGTTTGCATTTGCCTTCTGGAAAACCGCCGGTCTCTACGCCCGGTGCGATAACCTGACTGCCGAAGCAAAGGATGAGTTCGTCATCGTCCGCGCAAACTACACCCTACCAGATGGGCAGACGCTGCCCATTGATTTTGCCATCGACGGCGCAGGCCGCTGCGATATCACCATGACATGGCAGGGCGAAAAGACTGAGCTGCCGGAGTTCGGGCTGCTCTTCCCGATGCGCCGGGAGCTGACCAAGGTATCCTATCTGGGTCTTGGCCCCCGGGAGACCACCGCCGACCGCACCGCAGGCGGCAAGATGGGCGCTTGGAGCTACAATGTCCGGCAGGATTTTGCCCAGAACAGCCCGGTCTACCCGCAGGAATGCGGCAGCCGTACCGGCGTGTACAGCGCAGCACTCACCGGCAGCGGATTGAATATAGGCATCGGCTTTGCAGGGGACGGCATGACCTTCTCGGCGCTGCCCTACACGCCCCATGAACTGGAAAACGCCCGCCACCTTTACGAGCTGCCCCGGGACGACAATAAGACGGTCGTCCGCTGCGCTGCTTTCCAGCGCGGCGTGGGCGGCGACAACAGCTGGGGCGCAAAGCCCCATGCAGACGCCTGCTTTGCGGTGGAGAAGGGAACCTCGTTCCGTTTTACGATTCAAAAATAAAAATTTACTTGGCTAAAGTGGTGGGTATCATCGTGATACCCACCACTTTGGTCTTATTGCGAAACCGTAACAAGACAAAAATCAGCGCAATATTCAAATAGTATATTTGCGATATGCAATCCAACGTTGTAGCTGCTGCATTAAAAAGTTGAATTTTTATGGTTTATGGAGAAATAAGGAATTGTGTCAAAATGACACAATTGCTCCGGACACCTTCATAGAACCATGGAATGTGAATATTTTGCTTTCATAGGAGTTCATGTTTTTTTTACTGAATCTCGTGAAAAGCGTATAAAAAGCTTGCAATCATCTGTAAAATGTGGTATATCCATTATACGAAACATTGCTTTAAAAGAACACTCCACCGTTCAATGATGTGTAAAGTGAGGTGCCTGCCATGACCGCTGTGATCTACGCCCGCTATTCCAGTGACAACCAGCGTGAAGAATCCATCGAAGGCCAGATCCGGGAGTGCACGGCCTATGCGGAAAAGAACGGCATCACCATCGTCAAGCACTACATTGACCGTGCCATCTCTGCCAAGACAGACAACCGCCCGGAGTTTCAGCAGATGATAAAAGACAGCGACAAAAAGCTGTTTGATATCGTGCTGGTCTGGAAACTGGACCGCTTTGCCCGAAACCGCTACGACAGTGCCCGGTATAAGACCCAGCTGAAAAAGAATGGTGTCAAGCTTATGTCTGCCACCGAGATCATTTCGGATGGCCCGGAAGGTATCATTCTGGAATCGGTTCTGGAAGGTTATGCCGAGTATTACTCCGCTGATCTGTCCGAAAAGGTCATTCGCGGCATGACGGAAAATGCCCTCAAAGGCAAGTTTACCGGTGGTGCGATTCCATTCGGGTACACCATCAATGCCGACCGCCGTTTTGAGATCGACCCATTGACCGCACCTTTTGTAGCTGAAACCTTTCAGCGGTACAACGATGGTCAGACCATGCGGGAGATCCGGGACTGGCTGAACGAGAAAGGAATCAAGAACCAGCGCGGCGGGCCGATGACTTTCAACACCATCCAACACATGCTGAGCAACCGCCGCTATATTGGTGAGTTGAAATATCGTGACATCCTGATTCCCGATGCGATTCCCTCCATTGTGACCACGGAGCTTTTCAATGATGTGCAGGAGAAGATTGCCAAAAATAAGAAAGCCCCTGCCCGGAGAAAGGCAGAGGATGATTACCTGCTGACAACCAAGCTGCACTGCGGCTGCTGCGGTGCGCTGATGTTTGGCGAAAGTGGTACGAGCCGGACAGGCGAAGTCCACCGCTACTATAAATGTGCCACTGCCAAAAAGCACAAGGGCTGCAAGAAAAAGACCGTCCGCAAACAGTGGCTGGAAGATCTGGTGGTGAACCAGACCATGCAGCTTGTCAAGGACGATGCCGCTATGGAATCCATCATCGCCAAGGTGATGGAGCTGCAAAACAAGGAGAACACCAACATTCCCCTTTATGAAAAGCAGCTCCGTGATGCGGAATCTGGTATTCAGAATATGCTGAATGCGATTCAGGCCGGTATCCTGACCAGTTCCACCAAGGAGCGGCTAGAGCAGC